>Ga0163161_10002431_pt1 | contig 13312 bp, 9 predicted proteins | sample S45metaG_FD_129847 | JGI IMG/M metagenome (GOLD analysis project Ga0163161, IMG submission 129847) | Switchgrass rhizosphere microbial communities from Kellogg Biological Station, Michigan, USA - S4-5 metaG | ecosystem: Host-associated > Plants > Roots > Rhizosphere > Soil | place: USA: Michigan... | reverse complement strand
TTGCACTTCTGGATGCGGAAACTGGTAACCGTGGTTATCAGTTGACAGGAAGAGAAAGTTTTCTTGAGCCATACAATCAAAGTCTGGAGGCATATTCAGAATCGATAAAGAAAGCGAAATCGCTTGATATCACAGAACCTTCACAGCTAGCCCGTCTTAAAGATCTGGAAAACAACGTTGATGGAAATATCAGAAACCTGAAACTTTTTGTTGAGAACAGGCGTAAAGGAATAGCGATGACTCAGGAGCAAATTGAGATGAGTAAGCTGTACATGGACAAATGCCGATCAATCGTAAAAGATTTTGTACAGTTTGAAGAAAGCGGGCTCGAAAAAAAGAATAAAGATCTCGACAGCTCTTCAAAAACGACTGTCTGGTTTATCATCTTCTCATCCTTCGCTGCAATTCTGGTGACTATTTTTTTCTATGTAAAACTGCGTAATGATTTGCTTCGTAGAGATAGATTAGAGAAACAACTGAAAGCTAAAGATCTTGAAATTTCTAGACGTGTGAATGTTATTCAGCAGGTTGCAAGCCGCGTTTCGAATGGTGATTACAGCCAGAGAATTGCTGATGATTACGATGGAGACTTGGGAGATCTGGTTGATTCATTGAATCATATGACAGAGTCTTTGAAAATATCTTTTGATAAAATTAATAAAAGCGACTGGAGACAGAAAGGTCTGGCTTTATTAAATGAATCGTTGGTAGGAAATAAATCTGTAAAACAAGTTACAACCGATTCTCTCAATCAGTTAATCGACTATGGCAACTGTATCAACGGTGCCATTTATCTCTGGGATGACGGGAAACTTAAGTTGAGCAGCTCATTTGGTTTAGAAAATAACATGAAACAGTTCTTCGAGTCTGGAGAAGGAATGGTTGGTCAGGTTTTCGTGCAGAAAAAGCCAAAAGCATACAATGATTTAGATGAAAATGATTTTGCAGTCACTTTTGCAAGCAGTAAGGTGAAGATTAATGCAATTTTGCTGGTTCCTATCATGTCAGACAGGCTCACTGTGGGAGTTTTGGAAGTAGGTTCCAATGAAAACTTTGATCAGGATAAAATCGACTATTTTGTTGAAACTTCAAGAAATATTGCCATCGCTTTACGATCTGCAAAGAGTCGCGAGAAAGAACAGCGTTTATTGGAAGAAACTCAGGCGCAGTCGGAGGAATTGCAGGTTCAGCATTCTGAACTCGAAAATTTAAATACAGAACTTGAAGCACAGACTCAAAAACTGCAGGCTTCGGAAGAAGAACTGAAAGTGCAGCAGGAAGAACTGATGCAAACCAATACCGAATTGGAAGAGCGTTCAAAATTACTGGAAGAAAAAAATCAGCTGATTGCCGAAAGAAATATTGAAATTCAAAGAAAAGCTGAAGAATTGGCTTTAAGTACTCAATACAAATCTGAATTCCTGGCAAATATGTCTCATGAATTGCGAACGCCATTGAATTCAATTCTTCTTTTATCTCGATTGATGGCTGAAAATCCTGACGAAAACCTGAATGAAGATCAGATAGAATCAGCAAAGGTGATTCAAAGTTCGGGAAGCAGTTTATTGACTTTGATTGACGAAATTTTAGATTTAGCCAAAATAGAATCCGGAAAAATGTCTCTGGAATATGAGGATGTGGTGATAAATGATGTTGTGACAGATCTGAAAAATTTAATGAATCCTTTAGTGAAAGAAAAAGGGATTCAATTTAATATTAATATAGAAAATGATTTAGCAAAAAGCCTGGAAACAGACCGTTTGCGTTTGGATCAGGTTTTAAGAAATCTTTTGTCAAACGCTTTGAAATTTACAAAAGAAGGAAGTGTAGAACTAAACATAAAAAAAGATTTAAAAAATAAAGATTTCATCATTTTCTCAGTAAAAGATACAGGAATCGGGATTCCGGAAGATAAGCAGAAAATTATCTTTGAAGCATTCCAACAAGCTGATGGATCTACGCAGCGTAAATTCGGAGGAACCGGTTTGGGATTGTCTATCAGCCGTGAAATTGCCAAGTTATTAGGCGGTTATTTAGATCTGAAAAGTAAAATTAATGAAGGAAGTGAGTTTAGTTTGATTATTCCAATGAGTAAAAAACTGAAAGGAACCCAGGAAAATTTAAGCATAAATTCAGATCAGAATTTGGTGGATGTCATTTTAGAAGATGTTGAAGAGATCAAAAACATCATTGATTATGAAGAAAGTAATGTAACAAGTGCTTTCAGTCATTTGGAAATTCCTGAAGATGTTGAGGACGACAGAGACAGCATTGCAAAAGACGATAAAGTGATCTTAATTGTAGAAGACGATACCAATTTTGCGAAAGCATTGTTGAAATATGCAAGAATGCAAAACTATAAAGGTGTTGTCGTTGTAAGAGGCGACCAGGCGTTATCTGCCGCGTTGCAATATCATCCGAATGCAGTTTTACTGGATGTACAGCTTCCTGTAAAAGACGGTTGGAAAGTAATGGATGAGTTGAAATCTAATCCTCAGACTAAACCAATTCCGGTTCACATGATGTCGTCACTTCACGTGAAACAGGAAAGTTTGATGAAGGGAGCAATTGATTTCATAAATAAACCTGTCGCGATGGAACAGATGAATGATGTATTCAAAAAGATTGAAGATGCTCTGAAAAAATCGCCGCAGAAAGTTTTGATAGTAGAAGAAAATGCCAAACATGCAAGTGCACTTTCTTACTTCCTGAGCAATTTTGATATTTCATTATCGGTTGAAGATACGGTAGAAGACAGTGTGAAAGCATTCACTCAAAATGGAGTAGACTGTGTGATTTTTGATATCGGTGCCAACCGAAGAAATGCTTATAAAATTATCGAGTCTATAAAAAGTTATGAAGGACTGGAAAATCTGCCGATCATCATTTTCACAGAACGAAATTTATCGACTTCTGAAGAATTGAAAATCAAGCAATATGCTGATTCTATTGTTGTTAAAACCGCACATTCTTACCAGAGGATTTTAGATGAAGTCGGTTTGTTTCTTCATTTGGTTGAAGAAAAAAACAGTTCGGTTGAGACGATCAGAAACAGAACTTTAGGTTCGTTAACTGAAGTTTTAAGTGGAAAAAAAATTCTGATTACGGATGATGATGTCCGGAATATTTTCTCATTAACGAAAGCTTTGGAGAAGTATAAAGTGGAAGTTGTTCTGGCGATGGATGGCGTTCAGGCTTTGGAACAAATCAAGGAACATCATGATGTAGACGTCGTTTTAATGGATATGATGATGCCAAATATGGATGGTTACGAAACGATTCAGGAAATCAGAAAAATGCCGAAATTCAGAAGACTGCCGATCATTGCGGTTACAGCAAAATCCATGATTGGCGACCGTGATAAATGTATTGAAGCGGGAGCTTCAGATTACATCACAAAACCTGTCGATATTGATCAGTTGCTGTCTCTGTTGCGTGTTTGGTTGTACGAAAGTTAAATCGCAGATTCTCTTATGAAAAAGAAAATTTTGATTGTGGACGATGATCCGCGAAATATATTTGCTCTTAAACTGACCCTGAAAGCCCGTGGATTTCAGATGGAAACTTCTACAATGGCGCAGGAAGCAATTCAGATATTAAAAAATGATCCTGAAATCGGAGTGGTTTTGATGGATATGATGATGCCCGAAATGGATGGTTATGAAGCACTGAAAATTATTCGTCAAACACCATCAATACAAGACATTCCCGTAATTGCCGTTACCGCTCAGGCGATGGAAGAAGACCGTCAGAAATGTCTGGATGCAGGTGCACAGGATTATGTGAAAAAACCGATTGATGTTGATCAATTATTAACTGCCATAGAAAAATTGTCTTAAAATGCTGGAGCCAAGTATCGTAAAAGATAATGAAATTGAATTTCTGATCAAAGATGTGTACGACCTGTACGGATACGATTTTTCTTTGTACAGCAAGGCATCTTTCAAAAGACGTGTCAACCGTATTTGCCTGATCGACCGTTTTACCAGTTTTGCAGAATTGCGGTACACGATTCTCAATGATCCGGATTATCTCAAACATTTTATCGAAGAGATTACAGTAAATGTGACAGAAATGTTCCGTGATCCCCATTTTTTCAAAAAATTGAGAGAAGAAATTCTGCCACAGTTGGGAACCTATCCTTTGATCAGGATCTGGGTTGCCGGTTGCTCGACAGGTGAAGAAGCATATTCGATGGCGATTTTGTTGAAGGAAGCCAATCTGTATCATAAATGTCTGATCTATGGGACAGATATTAATCCGTCTGTATTAGAGACAGCGAGATCAGGAGTTTTCCCGATGCACCAGATGAAAATATATTCCGAAAACTATATGCTTTCAGGTGGTAAGAAAGATTTTTCAGATTATTATACTGCAAATTATGACAGTGTGAGATTTGATAAAAGTCTTCAGGAAAAACTGATTTTATCGACGCATAATCTGGTTTCAGACAGCTCGTTCAACAGTTTTCAGTTGATCATCTGCAGAAATGTGATGATTTACTTTGAAAAAGCTTTGCAGGAAAGGGTTTTCCATCTTTTTGATGCAAGTTTGGAGAATCTAGGATATTTGGCTTTAGGCTCAAAGGAAACATTGCGTTTTTCCAATTTAGATAAATTTTATCATCAGATTGAAGATCAGAAAATCTGGAAAAAAGTTGACCATAATTAATTCTCTTCATGAAAACGTCATCAAATACAATTGAGTTGATTGTTATCGGAGGATCTGCGGGAAGTCTGCAGGTTATTCTTGAAATGATTAAAAAATTAGATGAAAATTTCGGGTTTTCCATTCTTTTGGTGGTTCACAGAAAGGCTTATTCCACAAGTATTTTGCCAACATTATTACAGCAGTTTACTTCGATGGAAGTAATTGAGATTGAAGATAAGGCAGATATTCAGAAAAATAAAATTTATATTGTTCCTGCAGATTATCATTTGCTTTTTGAAGATAAAAATACCGTTTCACTAGACAGTTCAGAAAAGATGAATTATTCACGACCGTCGATTGATGTTACTTTCAAGTCTGCTGCTGAAACTTTTGGGGAAAACGTTATTGGAATTCTTCTTTCAGGGGCAAATGCTGATGGAGTGGAAGGTTTAAAATATATAAAAAAAAATAACGGAGAAGTCTGGATTCAAAATCCTGAATCTGCGGAAGTAGATTATATGCCAAAGCAGGCAACCCAGCAAGTTGATTACGATTTGCTGATCGAGCCGAAAGATTTGGCAGAGCATATAAATAAGTTAAATAAAAACAAATAATTTCTAATTAAACTATTAAAGATATGGACAGAAAGAAAATTTTGATATTTGATGACGATAAGGTAATTCTTGAAGTGATCAGTATTATTTTTGAGGAAGGTGGTTACAATGTTGAAATTTCAGAAACATCGCATGACATTATTCAAAAAGTATCGCAGTTTCAGCCGGATGTGATTTTGATGGATAACTGGATTCCAAACATCGGTGGAGTAGAAGCGACAAGACTTTTAAAAAGTCACGATGATTACAAGCACATTCCTGTGATTTATGTCACCGCAAATAATGACATTGTTGCTCTTGCCGAAAGCGCAAAAGCGGATGATTATATAGCAAAACCTTTTAATTTGGAAGATCTGGAAGAAAAGGTAGCGAAACATATTAAAAATTAATTTAAATTATCTTTCAAGATAGTAGAATCCTCATTTTAAAGTGAGGATTTTTTATAAACAAGATTTCACACAGACAAAACACAATTTAAGGTGCAATTATCCGTTTTCACTTTCAGGACCATTTAATTAAAGCTTATCTTTAGGTTTTAATTTTATAAAAACTATTTTCTAATAAACATTGAAGAATGCAAGCAATCTATTGTAGAATTTTTGCCACAGTCGGGCTTTCCGTTTTTAGCATTACAGCTTTTGCTCAGGAACGGAAAACGATCAGCGGAACCGTAAGAGACGGAAAGAATGGCGAACTTGTTATCGGAGCTACGATAAAAGTGGAAGAAGATCCGGATATCAATATTACAGCCAACGAATATGGTTTTTATTCACTTTCTCTGCCGCAGGGAAATTATACAATTGCCGTTGCCTACGGAGGTTACCAAAACTACAGACAGACTGTGCAGCTTGATCAGAATGTGAAGTTGGATTTGATTTTAAATCAGGAAAAAGAAAAAACTTCAGAGATCGAAGAAGTGATCATATCGGCAGTCAAGAAAGATAAAAACCTGACTTCTGCTCAGATGGGAACTGAAACTTTAAGCATAAAAAGTATAGAAAAACTCCCTGTTTTATTTGGTGAAAAAGATGTCTTGAAAACGATTCAGCTTTTACCTGGAATTAAAAGTAACGGTGAAGGAAGCAGTGGATTTAGTGTGCGAGGTGGCGCTACTGATCAGAATTTAATTTTACTGGATGAAGCTCCCGTTTACAATGCGTCGCATTTGTTGGGATTTTTCAGCACATTCAACAGTGATGCGCTGAAAGATGCAAGTATAATCAAAGGAAACAGTCCTGCGCAATACGGTGGCCGTCTTTCCTCGGTAATGGATGTAAAAATGAAAGACGGAAACAATAAAGATTACAACGTCAATGGTGGAATTGGTTTAATCAGCAGTCGATTGAGCGTAGAAGGACCCATTCAGAAAGAAAAATCTTCTTTTATTGTTTCCGGAAGACGTACGTATGCCGATGTTTTTCTGAAAGCTACAGACGATTTTAAAGACAGCAAGCTTTATTTTTATGATTTAAATTTAAAAGCCAATTATCAGCTTAATGAAAATAATCGCTTGTATATTTCAGGATATTTTGGAAGAGATGTTTTGGGATTGGGAAACACATTTTCAACAGATTGGGGAAATACTACAGCAACTGTACGATGGAATAGTATCATCAACAGTAAATTATTTTCCAATACTTCATTCATTTACAGTGATTACGATTATAAAGTCAGCCTTTCGAGCAACAACAATACTTTTGGCTTAAATTCTAAAATTCAGGATTGGAACTTGAAACAGGATTTCAGTTGGTTTGCCGGGAATAAACATTCAGTTCGTTTTGGTTTACAGTCGATTTACCATACCATTACTCCAAGCAGTGCATCAGGAACAAGTGTGAGCAGCTTTCCAAGAAATTCGAGATATTCCTGGGAAAATGCTCTCTACATCAATGATGATTTTAAAGCTACAGAAAAACTGACGATTAACTACGGTGTAAGGTTATCTATGTTCAGCGTCTTTGGTGGAGACACTTTTAATACTTATGACAACGGAGTTTTAACCGACAGTCAATTTTTAGAAAAAGGAAAATTCGGAAAAACATATGTCAATCTTGAGCCGAGGATTACAGCCAACTACAGAATCAATGAAGTGAGCAGCATCAAAGGTGGCTATGCGAGAAATACTCAAAACCTTCATCTACTCAGCAACAGCAGCAGCGGAAATCCTACCGATCAATGGATTGGAAGCAGTTATACCGTAAAACCTGAAATTGCAGACCAGATCAGCGCAGGTTACAGTAGAAATTTCAACAACAATAATTATGAGATCAATGCAGAAGTTTATTACAAATCGATGCAGAATCAGATTGATTTTAAAAACGGAGCAGAAATCACTTTCGATGCCGCCGCCGATGTTGAAGGAGAATTATTATTCGGAAAGGGTCGAGCCTACGGTTTAGAATTAATTGCAAAAAAGAAAAGCGGAAAACTGACAGGCTGGATTTCTTACACCTTATCAAAAACCGAAAGAAAAATAACCGGAATCAACGACAACAATTGGTACAACGCAAGACAGGATAAAACGCATGATTTGTCAGTTGTTGCAACTTATGAACTGAATCCGAAATGGACATTTTCAGGATTGTTTGTGTACAGCACAGGAAATGCAGTAACATTCCCGACCGGAAAATATGAGTTGCAAAACCAGACGATTTTCCAGTACAGTAACCGAAATGCTGACAGAATGCCCGCTTATCACAGAATGGATCTGAGCGCAACGTATGAACCAAGTAACAATAAACGCTGGAAGAGCTCCTGGACGTTCGGAATTTATAATGTGTACGGAAGAGAAAATGCTTATACAATTGCTTTTGAAGATAATCCCGACAAACCGGGAACCACTCGTGCAATGCAGACTTCACTTTTTAAATTTGTTCCGAATATTACTTATAATTTTAAATTTTAATACCATGAAGAATTTATTTTTAATGATAATATCTCTTTTATTATTGACAGGTTGTGAGAAAGAAATTGATCTCGATCTGGAGGACCAGGGTGGAAAAATCGTTATTGAAGCGAATGTGACTGATCAAGCAGGACCATACTACGTGAAAATTTCAAAGTCCGTTGCCTTTACTGAAAACAATGTCTATCCGGTAATAAAAGATGCGACAGTCGTATTAAGTGATAATACCGGACAAACCGAAACTTTGAAATATATTGGTGAGGGTTTATATGAAACCCATACTTTTTCAGCAGTTCCGGGAAGAACTTATACTTTGAAAGTCTCCGCGGAAGGCAAAGAATACACTGCACAAAGCAAAATGCCGGAGTCTGTCTTGCTTGAAGATTTACAACAGGATTCATTCATGGTTGCGGGGGAACTATCATATACACTTCTTCCTATATTTACAGATCCGCCTGCATTGGGAAATCGTTATCTTTTTTCATACTATGTAAATAATTCTGGTAAAATATTCGAAGCGTTTTCAGATAATGTAAATAACGGAATGCAAAATCAAAGACCTTTGCTCTTACCCAATGAAGACGAAGAGGACGGTGATGGCAAAAAAACCAAAGTGGGAGATACCGTTTATGTCGAAATGCAGTGTATAGACAGTAATGTCTACACTTATTTTTCAGCATTATTACAGATTATAGATGGAGGTGGTCCCGGTGGAGGAATTACTCCTACAAATCCGCCGAGTAATATTAGCAATGGTGCTCTGGGATATTTTTCGGCTCATACAGTCAGTAAAAAAACATATGTGATTCAGTAACTCTAATTTATTTTTTTTAATACATAAAATCTGGTAAAACTAATTGCCGGATTTTTTTTTGTTCGGCATCTTAATTTATTTTAATTATAAATAGCGATAAGAACGAGCAACTTGAAGTTCTGTTTACACAATTTACCTAAACTTTCATTAAATTTGAAAGAAGTGAAATAATGTGGATTATAATTAAACCAACTTATGTCACTTCTCAAATCATAAAATTCATCAGATATGTCTGACCAAACCAGTCAAAGCCGAAGATCTTTTTTAAAAAGTACGGCTATCGTAGCGATTTTCGCATCAATTCCTACATCGGTAAAAGCATTTTACAATGATGTAAAAGATTTCATTCTTCCAAAGAAGAGTATTTTACCCATAAAAATTTCTGTCAATAAAAAAGTACATGAAATCAACATCGACAGTCGTTCCACACTTTTAGATGTTCTCCGTGAAAATCTGAATCTTACCGGAACAAAAAAGGGTTGCGACCACGGTCAATGTGGTGCTTGTACGGTTCATATTGACGGAGAGAGAGCATTAAGTTGTCTTACTTTAGCGGCAATGGTTCCCGGAAAAGAGGTAACAACGATTGAAGGTTTGTCAACTGGCGATCAGCTTCATCCTATGCAGAAAGCGTTTATAGAATGTGACGGTTTTCAGTGTGGATATTGTACTCCCGGGCAAATCATGTCTGCAGTTGCCTGCGTAAACGAAGGTCACACGAATTCTGTGGAAGAAATCAAAGAATTTATGAGCGGAAATCTTTGTCGTTGTGGTGCTTACAACGGAATTGTTGAATCTATACAAAAAGTCGCAGCATTATGAAACCATTTATATTCGAAAAAGCAAAAACTACTGCTGAAGCTTTAAAATTAAAAACTTCAGCTAAAGATTTTATTGCCGGAGGAACAAATATTGTTGATCTCCTCAAAAAAAATATTACTCAACCCGACGGAATGATTGATGTTTCTACAGCATTATCAAATGAGATTAAATTGTCAGAAAAATCATTGACTATCGGATCAATGGTTCGCAATACAACTTTAACTACAAATTCTGATTTGCTTAAAAATCATCCGCTGATTACAAAAGCGGTTTTGGCAGGAGCATCACCACAAATCAGAAACATGGCAAGTACGGCCGGAAATTTATTGCAGAGAACCCGTTGTCCGTACTTTTATGATGTGACAACACCATGCAATAAACGTAAAAAAGGAAGTGGCTGCAGTGCCTTGAATGGTGATAATAGAATGAGCGCAATTGTTGGCTACAGCGACCAGTGTGTTGCGGTTCATCCTTCGGATTTATGTATTTCTTTAGTTGCATTAGATGCTAATGTTCATGGAGTTGATTCTAAAAATAAACCGTTTACAATTCCCTTTAAAGATTTCCACAAGTTGCCGGAAAACACACCTTGGTTAGACAATAATTTACCTCAAAATGCTTTGATTACCCATATTGAAGTTCGGAAAAATGGATTTTCTGAAAAAAATTCTTACGTAAAACTTCGCGAAAGAACATCTTATGCGTTTGCAATGATTTCCGTTGCATCAGCTTTGGAAATGGATGGAAATACGATTAAAACTGCAAGATTAGCTTCCGGCGGAGTTGCCCAAAAACCATGGAGATGGTATGAAGCTGAAGATTATTTAAAAGGAAAAAATGCTTCCGAAGAAGTATTTAAAAAAGCATCAGAAATTGTCGTAGATAAAGTGAAACCACTTTCTCATAACTCATACAAAGTTCCGATGTTGAAAGGAGCAATTGAACTTGCTTTAAAAAAAGCAGTTAATTCATAATAAGAAAGTTTTATTTCTAACAAATTTTAAAAAGTAAAAAACATGGGATTTTTTGACAATGAAACTGATTTTGTTATGCCGGTCGACGGACGTGTTGAAGCTATTGCAAAAGTGAAAGGACAAGGGAAATATTCCGCTGAATATAAAGTTGATCATCTTTGTTACGGAGTTTTGGTAACGAGTGAGATTGCATCAGGAACAATTAAATCAATCAACACAGATGCTGCAAAGCAAGCTGAAGGATTGATTGATATTGTCTCTCATCTTAAAAAACCAGCCGTTCCGGGATTTGCCAGTGAAGCAAAAATAAAAGAATCGAAATTCGGATTGCCGGTTTTCCATACCGATAAAATATATTTTAAAGGACAGCCGGTTGCTTTGGTCATCGCCGAAACCTTGGAAGAAGCAACGTACGCTGCATCTTTGGTTAAAGTTGAATACTCAATTGAATCTTTTGAAGTTGATTTTACTAAAGCTAAAAATTCGGTTGAATTGAAACCAGCAGGAAAGGAAAGAGGAGACGAAAAAAGCTGGAGCAATTCACCATTTTCTATTGATCAGGAATACAATATTGCGGCAGAAATTCACAATCCGATGGAAATGCACGCAACCATTGCGGATTGGTATGAAGATAATAAACTAAGACTTTACGATAAAAATCAGGGAGTAAATAGTGTGCAAAAAACGTTTGCAGGATTATTTGAAATTCCGGTTGACAATATTCAGGTGATTAGTGAATTTGTCGGTGGCGGATTTGGTTCTGGCTTAAAAGTCTGGCCTCATGCTTTGGCAGCTATTTTAGGAGCAAAACAAGTCAAAAGACCTGTGAAATTGATGTTGACTCGACCACAAATGTTTCATTCAGTCGGCTACAGACCTGCATCTTGGCAAAGAATAAAATTAGGAGCCGGTCAGGATGGTAAGGTTACAGGAGTTTTGCATCAGGCGAAAAATGGCTGTGCAATCTATGATCCGTTCAGCGACGGAATTACTCGCGTGACCAGATTAATTTATCAGTTTGATAATCTTAAAACTGAAAATGCTGTTGTGCCCTTAAATCTAAGTGCGCCAACTTGGATGCGTGGTCCCGGTGATTGTACAGGGGATTTTGCTGTGGAATCTGCGATGGACGAATTAAGTTACAAACTGAAAATAGATCCGGTACAGTTGAGATATAAAAACTTAGCTTCAGAAAAAAATCCTGAGACTGGATTGCCTTGGTCTACCAATTATTTAAAGGAAGCCATTGCGAAAGGTTCTGAAATGATCGGTTGGAATTTAAGACCGGGAAATCCGGGATCAATATCTGAAGGAGAATGGAAAATCGGTTACGGAATGGCTGTAGGAATGTGGAATGCAGGACGAAATAAAGCCAGCGCAGGAATCAAAATGACGAAAGACGGAAATATTGTTCTACAAACAGCAATGACTGATATCGGAACAGGAACAGGAACAGGAATGCAAAATATTATGCATGAAACCTCAGGAATTTCAAAAAATAAAATCGCAATTGAACTAGGGAATTCTGATCTTCCACCAGCCGGAACTCAGGGCGGCAGTACAGGTTTATCTTCCATAAGTGGAGCGGTGGTAGCTGTGAGTGATGCTTTGAAATTGAAATTGGCAGAATATGCGGCTCAGACAAATTCTAAGTTTAAAAATGCTATCGCAAAAGATATTATACTTTCAGATACAGGAATTTCATTTCAGAGAAGTGGTGAGAATTTTATTTCTTATCAGGATATTTTCACAAAAAGTAATTTAAAAACAATCGAAGTAGAAGCTTCATCTGAAGCTGGTGAAGAGAAAAAGAAGTTTTCTTTCTGTTCATCTGCAGCTCATTTTTGTAAAGTAAAAGTCAATACAAAAACCGGAAAAGTAGTTATTGATAAAATGGTCGTTGTCGTGGATGGCGGAAAAATCATTAATGAAAAACCGGCAGCCAATCAAATTTCCGGCGCTGCAGTTGGAGGAATCGGTATGGCTTTGATGGAAAAAATGTATGTTGATGCTAAGTTGGGAAGTCTTGTTGCGAATGATTTAGCGGGTTATCATTTTGCTGTCAATGCAGATGCGCCGATTATTGAAGTTTCTTTTATCAATAAACCTGATCTGAATTTGAATCCAAGCGGCGCAAAAGGTCTGGGTGAAGTCGGAATTATTGGTGCTGCTCCGGCAATTGCCAATGCCATTTATAATGCTACAGGAAAACGTTTTAGAAATTTACCGATAACTCCCGATCAGTTTTTTTAAATAAAAATTCATCAAATACTATATGCTCTTAAATTATTTTAAGGGCATTTTTTTTATAACTAAATAAAAATTTCAATAAATAATTCGCACTAAAAGGTTTTGTAAGATATTCAATGGCTCAAATTTTGATAAATATATTTTATTATTCGCAACCATGATGCATAATATTAAACAATAAACCAAATCACTAAAATCCAAAATTTTTTAATATGAAAATGAAACTGCACTATTTAATGATTGCATCATCGATGCTTTTGATCAATTGTGTTAATGATCCGGA
>Ga0163161_10002425_pt1 | contig 13334 bp, 4 predicted proteins | sample S45metaG_FD_129847 | JGI IMG/M metagenome (GOLD analysis project Ga0163161, IMG submission 129847) | Switchgrass rhizosphere microbial communities from Kellogg Biological Station, Michigan, USA - S4-5 metaG | ecosystem: Host-associated > Plants > Roots > Rhizosphere > Soil | place: USA: Michigan... | reverse complement strand
GATCATCGTTTCAGGTAACGATTCTCCTCGCTCTCCATTGTAGAACTGAACGTCGGCAATCACTTTTGCCAGATGTTCTGTTCCTTTCAATTTCCTCAGCCTCTTTCTGCGCCTCTGGCGAGCGTGCAGACCTTGGCCAGCATGTCTGGGGTGAGCATATCCCCGCTTTCGCAGTGCCCGGCCGCACCGTAGCGAAAGTCGATTCGATCCTGAGTGATCCCGACAGATCCAGTCCAAACCCTGCGCCTGCAGGTGCAGGGTTTGCTCCATGTCTTGCCGAGTGCCGTTGCGGATTTGCGCCCCTGAACTGGATGCTTCACGCAGCATAGTCGGGTGACATAGGGCACGTTGCGGGTCATTTCCGCGCAGCCTGCCGGACTGCCTGAATAGTTTCGACAGCAGACCAAGCATAGCCACTAATTTGCCATTATTCTGTTCGCCGACTGCTCCAGGTCGGTAGCAGCCCTTGATGGTCGGCAGCTTTTCAACCCAAAGCAGCCCTCCGAGAAGGGCTGATATCGGGCAACAGCAGACTTCTGCGATGAAAAACTCTCCTAACTATGTCACCCAACCTGCATATGGAATGCACTACCTCAAAACATAACTGGCCGTCATGGCCTAACCTCGACTTCAGACGAACGCTCAAATGAGGGTTGCCAGGGGATCTTAATGAGGCAGATTGGCAGTCACTCACTCGTTCCACGCGTAAAAAAATATGTGAAAAAAGTTAGATTAGATAAGTGACTGATTTATGGAAGATAAAACAAATATAACTGTTAACGAGGCTCCGGAACCCATGAGTCAACCGATCGAGCCCGACGTACCGAGCCATGCCGCTCAACAACGTCAGCGTGCCAGCCACCTGGCGCAGGCCGTACGCAATGAACTGCAAAAAGCCTTGATCGGCCAGGACAGCGTGATCGACGACGTCCTGACTGCGCTGATCGCCGGCGGTCACGTGCTGCTCGAAGGCGTACCGGGTTTGGGCAAGACCCTGTTGGTGCGCGCCCTCGCCCGCTGCTTCGGCGGCGAGTTTGCGCGCATCCAGTTCACCCCGGACCTGATGCCCAGCGACGTCACCGGGCACGCGGTGTACGACTTGCAGACCGAGCAATTCAAACTGCGCAAAGGCCCGCTGTTCACCAACCTGTTGTTGGCCGACGAAATCAACCGCGCCCCGGCGAAAACCCAGGCGGCGCTGCTCGAAGCCATGCAGGAACGGCAAGTCACCCTTGAAGGCCGTCCATTGCCGATTGGACAACCGTTCATGGTGCTCGCCACTCAGAACCCGATCGAACAGGAAGGCACTTACCCGTTGCCGGAGGCCGAACTCGACCGTTTCATGCTCAAGGTGCGCATGGATTACCCCGGCGCCGAACAGGAGCTGAACATGGTCCGTCAGGTCAGCCGCTCGACCCGGGCCGACATGCTCGATGTCCAACCGATGCGCACGTTGTTGCAGGCCAAGGATGTACTGGCCCTGCAACGTATCGCCAGCGACCTGCCGCTGGACGATCAGGTGCTCGATTACGCCGTGCGCCTGGCCCGCTCCACCCGCAACTGGCCCGGCTTGATCCTCGGCGCCGGGCCACGCGCGTCCATCGCGCTGGTGCGATGTGCCCGGGCCCGTGCGCTGCTGCGCGGTGGTGAGTTCGTGATTCCGGATGACATCAAGGGTTGCGCACTGGCCGTGCTGCGTCATCGTGTGCGCATCGCACCGGAGCTGGATATCGAGGGCCTGGATGTCGATCAGGTGCTCCGGCAGTTGCTCGACCAAGTGCCGGCGCCGCGCCTGTGAAACCGTCGCGTCTGATGCTCGTCTGGCTATTGATCCTGCTGGCCTGCGGCATTGTGTCGGGCACATTGCAAGCACTGGAGTTCACGGTTCCGGCGAATCTCATGGCGATCAACTGGGGGTTGCTCCTGGCGCTGCTAGCCCTGGCCCTGTTGGATGCTGTTCGCGTGAAGCACCTGCCATCGCCCCGGCTGAAGCGCCAGTTACCCGGCAGCCTGGCGCTGGGCCGATGGGGCGAAGTGCAACTGACCCTTGAGCACGACTTTGCCCAACCGCTGAACGTACAAGTCTTCGACCATGTGCCAGCGGGCCTGAGCTTCGAAAACCTGCCACTGTCAGTCGAGTTGCAACCCGGCCAGCACAGCCTGGCCGGTTATCGCCTGCGTCCGCTCAAACGCGGTCATTTCAGCTTCGAGCGCTGTGAAATCAGCCTGCCAAGTCCCTTGGGGCTCTGGTCGGACAGACGCTTGCTCGAGCTGCCCGACGCCACCCGCGTCTACCCCGACTTCGCCCGTCTCTATGAAGGGCAGTTGCTGGCGGTGGATAACTGGCTCAGCCAGCTTGGCGTACGCCAGAAACAACGACGGGGCCTGGGCCTGGAATTTCATCAATTGCGCGAGTTTCGCGAGGGCGACAGCCTGCGCCAGATCGACTGGAAAGCCACCGCCCGCCAGCGCACACCGATTGCCCGGGAGTACCAGGACGAGCGCGACCAGCAGATCATCTTCATGCTCGACTGCGGCCGGCACATGCGCAGCCAGGATGATGAGCTGTCGCACTTCGATCACGCCCTCAACGCCTGTCTGTTGCTCAGCTACGTCGCGCTACGCCAGGGCAACGCGGTGGGCCTGAGTACCTTTGCCAGCGAACAGCCGCGCTACCTTGCACCAGTAAAAGGCACCAGCCATCTCAACACACTGCTCAACAGCGTTTATGACTTGAACAGCACCCAACGCAGCGCCGACTATCAAGCAGCGGTAACGCAACTGCTGGCACGGCAAAAACGCCGGGCGCTGGTGGTGTTGGTGACCAACCTGCGGGATGAGGACGACGATGAGTTGCTCTCGGCAGTAAAACGCCTGAGCCAGCAACATCAGGTGCTGGTCGCGAGCCTGCGCGAAGAGGTGCTCGACACCCAGCGTCAGTCACCGGTGCAGACTTTGCCCGAAGCGCTGGCCTATTGCGGGACCGTGGACTACCTGAATGCACGCGCCGAACTCCATGAGCGCTTGAGCGCTCATGGAGTACTGGTGATGGATGCGCGACCCGGGGAGTTGGGCCCGGCCCTGGTGACGCAGTATTTAAGCTGGAAGCGGGCCGGAGCTGCGTAGGCATCTGGCGGCATCCCCCCACGCATCGATGGATTAAAGCTCATAAGTCTGATCATCAACCTTGGCCCAAGCCAACTCCAGGGGTGCGAGATGCAGTTGAACGTCGAGGTCGGTCATACGTAAACCGCTCGATCCCCCCAGGCTGGAACCATGCAACTCGAACGTCATGTCTTTGTCAGCCGCCACGACCGTGAGCCCATAGGGCTCAAAGGGATTCCAATCCGCCAGAGGTCGATCCGGGAGTTTCCCGCTCAGATCAATGGGGTCCTCAACCCCGGTCCCCGATCTGACGATTACCTTGGAGTTTGCCCCATCACCAAAGTTTTCATATTGAAAGCTCAACCGATACCAGGCGTTCGCCAGTTGCGCGGTGGTGAGCGGTGCAGCGCTGAATGTCTGGGTAACGGCGGCCGCCCCATTCATCATCAGATAAAAGCCATACTCCGGGTCCGCGAATGTTCGCGCAATGCCCTTGCCATTGAAATGCGTCCAGTGCTCCCTCCAACCGGAGGAAAACCTGCCGTCTGCAATCAGGTTGCGACCACGAATTTCGTCATTGCTCATGATGCTTTCACACCTCTGTTGATCCATGACTCCTGAATCGACACCACGTCACCCAGGCACTGTTGAAACGACGTCAATCCCCCAACTTATCCAGCACAGCCTCGGTGTAAGCCGTCCCCCCTGCCTTCGCCAGGTACCGCACCTGCACAATGATGTCCGTCAGGCTTTCGATCAGGGCTTTTTGCTGCTCTGACGCATGCCGCGGAAAATGCAGTTGCCACCTCGAAACAGCCCCGGTTCCTTCGAATGGCAAGTAGCGTTCATCGCCAAACATCAGCTGGTGCAGGCCGGCATCATCCAGGCCGCTGCTGATGCCCACTTGCTGGTGACTGCGCAGGTTGAGCAGGATATCCGCCGGAGGCATCTGGTTGCCGTCGCCATACAGGTAGTCGAGTGAGTCAACACTGGCTTTGAGCACCGTGGTACTGGCGGTTTGCGTCAACGTCGCGCGCACATCCTGGTAAGGGCCCAACACCACGGGCAGCGACAGCGCCACCGTTGTGATCTGCCGGCAGTAATGGCCGGGGTAATCGCTGTCGAACAGCTTCTGGGTCAACTCGAAATCCAGCTTGCCCTTGCCGAGTTCTGCCAGCACCTGTTCCCAGGTTTTAGGTGTCGTGAATTGCCCCTTCTCGAACAGGTCGCGCAGGGAAATGGTCTTGATGAGTTCCAGTCGCCGCTCGTTGCGATAGAGGAAGTCCCGCTCCAGGCGCAACAAGTCGAGCTGCATCGATTCACCGGCGCTCAAGCCATGTCGGTTGTCCATCCAGACGTTGGGCCGAATGACCCGGGTGTCGAAATCACCCATTTCATACTGCCAGCTGGCTTCGGCGCTCAGGCACAGGCCCACCACAGCGTCATAGGCCTGGAAGTACAGCGTGGCCATCTGGCTCAACAACCAGCGGTAGAGTTCGACGTTGGTGGCGCGGGTTTTGTAGAAGGAGTAAAGCTCCTGGGCCTGCTCGTTGGCTTTTTGGGTTTGCAGCAGGCTGGCTCGAGCGGCCTTGAGTGTGTGTTCATGAGCTTCGAGCTGTTCGTCAATGACCCGCAACTCGCTCTTGGCCTGGGCCTCGGCGAAGCTCCATTCCTGGCTTCGACGCAGGTAAAAAGCGGTTCGCTGGAAAGCTTCACCTGTCGCATACGCGGTGGCGCCCGAAGTCGATAGCCCGTTACCCGTTGCTTTCAGGGGATCCCCACGATCTCCACCTTGCGTACCGGCCGATGCTAAGGGCAAGGGGCCAGCCGCGCCACCGAGCGTTTGCTCCTTCACGGCTGCATTTGTAACTGCGCCAGCGTTTACAGGAACAATAGCCGCAGCGCTCTTCAGCTTGCCAACCAGTCCGATCACATCCCCGGCTATTTCCATGTTCAGCAACGGGTCAGCATTGAGGTCCTCATAGTGCCTGGCTCGCTCCTCGATCATTCTTTGACTTTCTTTCAACGCCGCCTCCGACGACTCCAGTTGTTTGATCGTCTCTTCCTGAATGGTCCTGGCATGGCCGCCCAACGCAATCACATGACTCTGCTGCAACTCTTCCAGTTGCCCGCGATCACGCAGCTCCATCAATTGGCGAACCTCGCGACCAAACCCGATAAGCGTCTGCACCGCATTTTGCGCGGTGGCCAGCATGGTCCGGAATCGATAATGCGGAATGTTCAGCCAGCCGCCCGCACTGCGCGCGGCCCCCGAAGAACCACCCGCTTGGGCGCGTAGCAGATCGAGTGGATTGGTCGGCGGGGCGTACAACGCCAGCGACATCGGTTTGCCATCAATGGTCAGATTATGTCGCATGTTCCACAGGCATTCGTCGATGTACTTCCAGATCCCCAACAACTGATCATTGGTAGCCGGACGGAACTCATCCCGTGCCAGAATTTCAAAATCCGGTGTTCCCTCTACCCGTGCGGGCAGGTTCGCCACATTGACATCCAGTGACCGGGCGAATGTCAGAAGTGACGAGGTGCCGGTAGCCGCCTTGGGTTTGAGGATCTGGTCAGCGGACTGTGGCACCCAATGGCTCATCGCTTTTGCGGTGGGGGCGTTGCCCATCAGCGACAAGGCCCGCACATACTGCAGTTTCGCCGCCGCCAGGCTGTCACGGGTCAGCCGCCGATAGAGTGAATCGGCGTGGGCAATGATGCAGCGCACATAGGCGACAAAAATGGTTTTGCGGTAGTGGATGCGTTTGGAAAAGGCAATCGCGTCTGGGTCTACCAACCCCAGGGCTTCAAAGCCGGTATAGCCTTCTTCCAGCAATGGGCGGCACCACCAGTAGCGGTCGCTCGGTTTGACTGCTCCCGGACGCGGCTCGCGAATGTGCGGGTTGAAAATGTACTGATACCAGCGCTGCGATTCATGGTAATCGCGTGTCTCGCACAGACGATGGGCGATCAGGAACGGCAAGTGGAAGAACAATTCCCAGTAAAAAATGCCGTGGGCACTGTTGAAGTCGATGGGTGCGGTTGCGGGCGTAACACCCGCCGGTTGAGGCTCTAGGGTGTTCTGGGTTGCCCAGGACAATACCTCGTCGATGGAAATGGCGGCTTTGGCTACCAGCTCCGGACCAAACAGGGAGTTGAGGCGTATCCATTTTAGCCTGGTCAATGCCAGTGGCTGAATATCCAGGAACTGAGCACCGGTTGACTGTTTACTGATCAGTGGAACAGCGCTGGCATTCGGGGTCTGCTTGATCACGATTTCATAGCGGTTGCGACCATAACTACCATCGGCACTTTCCCCCCACACGACATGCAAGGTCTTGCCGACCGGATCGCCAGTCCAGCGATATTCAATCCAGGGGGTTTGAAACCAGCCCTTCAATTCGCTCAACGATTCCCACTTGCCTGGCGCGACCGTTGCACCATCCTTCACTTTCAGGCCCAGCGTGACTGTCTCCGGCTTCTGCACCAGAGACAACGTATTGCCGCTGCCCGCGAATGGCAGGTACTGAGTACCTGTCAATATGGAGAAACCGGCGCCGCCTCTGATGTGTCCGGGGCTTTGCAACCACAATATTTCCCGTTGCCGATGAGAAAGTACGATGTCCTTTTTGACGGAAACCCAACCATTGGCCAAGGCGAACTCATTCGCCTTGATAGCCGCCAATTCGACAGGCTTTCCTTCAACGTCATCCAGGCACAATGAAAAATCGAATCCCGACTCGGATTGACGGAAACAGGTCACCTTGATGCCTTTGGTTCCGACCCTGGAAATTTCAAAGAAGGTGACAAACGTTGCCACCTGGTGTTGAACGACCAAGGCAATGTCCTTCAACTCGTACTCGGGCCGGGTCAAATCGCAGACGCCTTGTACCTGCAACACATTTTCAGTCGCAAGGGCACCGTCGACCACGGTTTGCCGGCTGCTGAAATTGATATCCAACGAAAGGAACTTGCTCAGAGTGCCATCTCGCGTATCGTCGACAGCGGCAACGCTCGAAGCCGGTACGCGCACCTGACTGAGCACGGCTGCTTCACTGAGCAAGAGCTTGTGCTGCAAACCGTATTGATTGGCAAAACGACCATTGGCCAACACTTTAAGACTGGCCATGTCGGGCGGTAGCGGCTCAAACAGGGCATTGCGTGCGGCAAACATCCATCCGTGTTCCTGCTCGTTCTCCGCCGTCGCCTGCGCCGCTGGCAAATCCGTGGTGGTGAAACACACCGCCAACAGGTCATCGACGTCTTTTTTTGCACCCGCATAAGTTACAACCACCAAACGCGCGGACTCCACCGATGCCTTGGCGAACTCCTTCGTCCCCAGGGTCGATGGTGTCGACCAGATCCCGTTCACGGCAAGATAAGACAGCTTGGCTTCAACCTGCCACGTCCCTTCGGTAATCACTTCATTACCGTCGTTACCTTTCGTCTTCGTGTCCCGGGCTTTGGTCCCTTCGACCTGAACCACCATCAATCGACCGGCGAAAAACACCGGCCGGATCGCCAGCACGGTTGGCGCGGCGGGGATATCGACGGGCTTCCATTCGGTCCACGCGGTCGGGTTCAGAAACTCACTGGCGGCATTCAACTCAACATGGGCCTTGCGCCAAAAATAACCAAAGGGTTGAACCCGTTGCCGACCGATGAAGTAGTAATCGGCGTTCTTGAAGTTCGTTCCCTTTTCAGCTCCATTTCCCTCGGTACTGTCGATATAAGCCGAAATCAAATCGAGATTGCATACTTCTTCGAACCGCTTCAGATGCTCATAAAGCGCCATTTGCACCGATGCATCGTTGAGACTCGCTTGCCCGAGGTTGTTTTCCAGCTCTTTGAAAGATTCAGACTTATTGAGGCGCAATGTCGGATCGATGTAGTTTTCCGGATAATCCACAAGCATCTGATAACCGGCCCAATCGCTGATATTGCAATAACGTTGATGCCAGTCTTGCAGCTCATCTTTGGTAAACGCCTCGGTATGACCGGGCTCCATACCGCTGTAAATGGCGCCGATATATTGCTGCACACAAGCGATCGCCTCCGCCAGGCGTGCTGTTTCCAGCTCATGACCGACCTGACTGTCGAGCAACAGGTATTGATACAAGTCATTGAGCGAGGTCAGGTTCAGCTTGTTCGGACGGCCCTCATCTTCTTTCGGAGCCACTTGCCCCAAATAGAAATCCGCCAGGGCCATGCAACGACGCTCTTCCAACGCACCAATAATTGACTTGTTCATTGTTTTCTCCAGTTTTCAGTCTTAATGCGCTTGGCAACATCGAGGCAATAACCTGTTGCAGCGGCAATTACACGTCAGTACCGCCAGTGAAAAAAATCGCTGTATTCAAGACGGTTACTACCCCCGAAACTCGATCAACCTCTGGCAACAACAACAATTTCATGGTCGTAGCCCATCCAGGGGGAGGTCACGGAACCGACCTTCAAATTGGCTTCAAGAAAATGTGTACCAACGGCCAAGGGAGGGTGAAGCTGAACCCGCCAGCGCCCGTCTGAACCAACAACCCCCGCGGCATACACCGTTCCGTATTTAGCCCGGCACACATTAATTTCCGCTCCCGGCAACCCCACCCCTTCAATCCAGGATGCAGGATCTACTTTTGCTTTTACTATCGGGCTCACTATCGCTGCTGCGGCAATAGAGCTGTTTACTGTCACCCGAACATCCGGTGCCCAAGCCTCGGTCGTATCGATATGCCGCTGTTTCACTGAAATCACATGCGGCCCCATCGCCAGCGGTTCAGGCATCCGCACCGACCACTGCCCGTCATTCCCCACACTGGTACGCGCCAACAACGGCCCACCCCTGCCTTCAAACACATAAATCTGCGCCGATGGACTGCCAGTACCTTTAAGCAAGGGCTGAACTTCCACGGTGTTGCCAGTGGCGGGATAGATCAGCACCGGCGGCGGTGCGTCCAGCCGGCCCGGCAATACCAGGCGCTGGTCGAGACGATTGCAGAAGAAGGTCAAGTCGAATGCGCCATTGCGCAGGTCCTTGCAATCGACATCCCAGTGGAGTTTCGTATTGCCGCCGATGATGACGTAGGCCCCGGTGGGCGGGCTGAAGATCATTCCCAGGCCTTTGGCCGAGAGCTCTCCGCTCCAGATCAGCATCGCCCGGGCATCCTTGAGGTCCACCGACGTTGGCAGGTCAATCTCGAGTCTGTATTGGCGCCCGCGGATAAACGCCAGAGGCGCCCCACTGATAACGGCATTGGTTGTGGTATCGATCAGTTTGTAAGTCCACTGAATGGCCGGAACGACTTTGAGATTGAACGTGCGTATTTGCCCTGTGGTGCTCTTGAGCCTGGCGGTCACCACGTAGTCCCCCTCTGCATCCGCCTCGAACGCAAAGGTCGAACGGCCCAATACATCGGTGGAGATATCGACCCGCGTCGAACTGCTCCCTCCGTTTTTTTGCACCGTCCATTCAACCGGGCTGTTGGGTATGAGCCTGGACTGGTTGTTCGCTTCCTCCCGGACGGCGACCCACAACAAGGTCGGCGTCCCCGAGCCCGCTATCGGGTACAGGAAGTCAGTAGACTCACCATGGATCACTGCCGTTTTAGCCACGTAGACATCAAGCCGTTGCTCGCCCATTTCGACCTTGGCGATATAGGTCTGATCTCCGTCGGTTGGCGTGGTCACGGTGTACTGCGCAATCCCCACGGCCGAGGTAGTGCCCTCTCCAAGCTTCGTTTCTCCTTTGAAGAACTCGACTTTCACACCAGGCGCCGGCTTCTTGGTCAAACCGATAACGTGACAACTCAACACAAGTGGTTGCCCGACGACAGCCATCGAGGTTGCCTCCAGCAGTTTGATGAACGGCTTGTCAACAAACGTGATGTTGTTGATGACGAGGGGATCCTTGGTGCTGTAGCTCGCCACCAGACTGGCCTTTTCCACCGGTTCCATACTTCTGACTTTGGTTCGGGCATAGCCCTGATCGTCGGTCACCACCACCAGCGGATCGGCAACCACACCCTTCCCGGCGAATGTCACGGCACGGCCGCGCCCCGGATTCCCGTGTCTATCGACAAGCTGAACATACACAGGGAAAAACGCCTGTCCGCCAGCAAGGAATGTCTCGTCTTTTCCCGGATCCTCAGTACTGTCGAGGCTGAAGCCCAGGGAGAATTCATCGCAGTCGATCAGGATTTTCGGTGCATACACCGTTTGAGCCAGACCGTAGGTGCCTTTCACTTGCACGGCGCCCATCCAGGATCCTTTTTCCGGCTTGAAGTGAATCACCGCGCGCCCCTCATGATCGGTGATAGAGACCGACTCCATCAGCCCTGGACGATCACTGCTCCAGGTCACGGTGATATTCGGCAATACCTGATTGGTCAGGTCACGCAACGTCAATTCAACCAGCGCGACTTGATTACTCACATTAGCGATCAGGGTGTCGTTGAGACACCTGATGTCGTGCGTCACGCTCTGGCCGATTTCACCGAATACCTGAGACTGGCCGTGTACCGCCGATTCGGACAAGCATTCCAGTACATGTTCGGCCGCACTGCGGCAGGCATGTTTGTCGCTGTCCGGGGTGAGCGCGCCCAATCCGATAATGGCCTTGGCGTCCAGCCCGCTGCTGGATGCCAAACCTCGAATGCGAATCAATGTGTCGAGGGCTAAAAGATCACGCACGACCGGCATTGACGGGCTGATATAGAGAATGCACTCCAACACTTCCCTTACCCCCCACTTCACCACTTCCGCCAGCTTGCTCGCTGCCGAATCACGAATCAGGCGCAGGTCTTCCGGCGTCAGATAGGTGGGCAAGGTGTTTACCAACTCCAGGTAATGCAGCAGTTTTTCCGCCGGCTGCCCGGTAAAGGCCACCATTCGCTGAAACAGTGTCAAGTAATACAAGGAACCGATGGATATCGTCTCCGGGTGTCTGAGGTCGAGCCACTGCCAGTTATGCCGGGTGGTCAGAGCGACCAGCATTGCGGAACTGAGCCCCAGCTTTTGCACGACGTCTGCGCGCCGCACCAAATGTGCCAGCAGGTTTAACACCTCATCACCGACATTGACCTTTTCAGAGCCAGAAGTCACCGCTTCCAGCGCCCGAGTGGTGTCCAGCAGCAACATGTGGACACCACCTCTGTTGACCCATTTGAGTAACGGCAACACCAGGTCCTGGGAAAGGCTCAGGTACACTGACAAGCTTTCCTGAACCACCGCATTCTGAGCGTCCCGAGCCTGCAGCAGCAGGGCCAGAATCGCCTCACAAACCCGTTCGAAATCTTCTTGCCGAACCTGCGCCAGGGTCACCGCCGCTTCAATTTCCCCACGTGCCAGCCGTTCGTAGTCATCCGCTTCGCCCGTGTGACTCAACACCAGGCCATCCTCATCGACGACCTCTTCGAGCAGTTCCAGCCACCCCCCGTAATAATTGTTATGGGGGGACCCACCTACCGCCCTCAGCGCCTCTTCATAGAGCCGCACCGGTTGCAGGCGTTTGTGCAGTTCCTGCAACAGCATCGTGTCGGCCTCAGTGGCCAAGGGTGGAGCAATCCTCGGGGTGACATGCTGCACCAGCCAGGACACGCTCAACTCATTGTCCTGACACCATTGAACGCAGGAGTGCACAGCATGCATCACACTCAATACATCGCCATTACTGGTGGCGCCGCTGACCCGCAAACGGGGTTCGCCCAGCACCCGCTGCAACAGTTCACTGCCCCCCTTGTTACTCAAGGCCTCCAGCAACGCCCCCAGTTCTATCGCGCTGATTCCGAGAAACGCAGCCAGTAACACATGACGATAGAAGGACGAGAGAACCGGCAGACTGCACTGCAATTCGTCCATCAGGTTGTAACTCTTGGCCACGAACCGCGCCAGATAGCGCCAGGCTTCCTGGTTGATCCCCAGACTGCTGCAAATATGGTCGACGATGCGTTTATCGGCGCGGGTCTGCGGGTCGATTGCGAAGGAGACGTTACTCAACGTTAAAGGCGTATCGAACAAAGCCTGGGCATTGAAGATCCGGTCGAACTGCGAGAGTTCTTCCCCACGGCCATAAGGAGAGATTTCGTCAATCAACGCAGCGAATTGCTCGGCAGTGCACTTGAAGCGCAGACGAAACTCCTGGAACAGACCGATCGCCCGAAGGGTATTGTTGGTGATCCGCTTCGGCGCATCTGCCAGGTCTTGCGAATCGACGAGGTCGGCCCGTTGCTCAGCCCGGATTGCGGCCATGACCAGACGATCAGTTTGCTCCACAGGCAATTTCAACCAACGGCTCAGACGCAACATCCGGCTCATGCGTTCAAAGCGGTTATCGGTACTGTTTGTGAATTCGCGCGTGCCATTGGCCGGCGTACTGAGGTCCATCGCAGCGGTTGCACCATCGTTGATGAACGCTGAGCCAAAAACCTTGGGGGAGGCCGCGGGTACAACGCCCGCGGCGACGTTGTCCGATAGCTTGGGCAAACAGTCTTCGATCGATAAAAAGGACGTAAGCGTCTGCGCATCGATCGAGGTCTGGGCACAGAAGTGCACCGAGTCCAACAATGCCTTCCCAGTGGAGCCAAAGTCTCTTTTGTAGAACGCTGCTTTGTCCGGGTTGTTGGGAAACAGAAAGTTTTCCAGGAGCATCCGCTGGCCCTGGGGCCCGATATTGCAGGATTGACGCAGGGCAATGTCCGAAAGGTTTCCCTGAACCCCCGATTGCTTGAAATACGGCGCCGTCAGGTCAATGGCCCGCACCACTTCCCCCAGCGACAACTTGTTCTCTTCCAGTACCTGCTTCCATTGTTCCGCATACCACTCGAACGGCATGGTGCGAAATGGAAAACGCGTTTCCAGCAAGCGGTCATCGACCACTTTGTCGTCTGCGTTCGCAGGGGCAGGATTTTTATCGATGAACGATTTGATGATGCTTTCCAGCACCTCATTGACCAAGGTCACCGTCGGCTTGATCTGGAACATGCTCACTGAGTCAATAACAAGGTCGTCCAGCTCCGGTCGCCGATCATTCAGCTTGATGAGTCCGGTCCCGCCTGCCGCACGACGTTCCAGGTCCCGGGCCAGCATGACCAGCCTCACGAAATAGGCCGCTGGCGAGATGCTCGAATCCGGACTTTGCGAAGGGCTGGCACCCTCCCAGTCGGGATCGAACAAATCGTCGAACGTCGGCGTATCCACCAGCGCCCGGATTCCGGTGCGATGCAAGGGATTGG
>Ga0163161_10002424_pt1 | contig 13341 bp, 9 predicted proteins | sample S45metaG_FD_129847 | JGI IMG/M metagenome (GOLD analysis project Ga0163161, IMG submission 129847) | Switchgrass rhizosphere microbial communities from Kellogg Biological Station, Michigan, USA - S4-5 metaG | ecosystem: Host-associated > Plants > Roots > Rhizosphere > Soil | place: USA: Michigan... | reverse complement strand
GCACACCGGACTTCACGTCGACGGTGGTGGTTGCCGCCAAGGTGCCCTGGGCGCCGTTGTCCAGGATATTGCCGTTGGTGTTCACGGACAGGCTGTTGCCGAAGACCTTGCCGCCGCGGTTGCTCAGCCCGCCGTTGACCAGGGTGGTGGCGCCGCCGGCCTGCAGGGTTCCGCCGTTGTTGACCGTCGCCCCGGTGGTCGTGATGCTCAGGTTCCCCGTGACGGCTGCCGCGGTTCCGCCGCTGTTGTCCAGCGTGCCGGCCAAGAGCGTGGTGTTGCCGTTGGCCGCCAACGTGCCAGCCACGTTAGTGGCAGCGCCCGAGATGGTGGCATTCAGATCACCGACTGCCGTCACGCTCCCGGCGTTGTTGTCCAGGCTGCCGGCCGCGACGGTGGCACCGCCGCCCGCGAGGATCTTGCCGCCCGCCGAGTTGTCGAGCTGGTTGGCGACGGTGAGATTCAGGTCGGAGGCGCCCGCGGCTTGCAGCGTCCCGCCCTGGTTGCTCATCGAGCCCGCGCTCGCGATGATGGCGCCATTGCTGGCGATGGTTCCGCCGCTGTTGGTCAGGGCGCCGCCGACGTTGAGCGTGGTGGTGCCGCCGCCGGCCTGCACGATGCTGCCGCCTTGGTTGCTCAGGGACCCTGCGCTCAGGTCGATCTGCTGGGCAAAGGTCGTTCCGCCATCCTGGTTGAAGTCGCCCGACATGGCGACCACCAATGCGGCGTTGGTCGTGATCTGGCCGTTCGCGCCGCTGTAGCTGCCGCCCGCGATGCTCAAGGTGCCCGTACCCGCATGCTCGATCTTGCCGGCCGTGTTGACGATGGATGCGGCCTGCAGGCCGAGGTTCTGGCCGTTGCTGGCAATGAGACCCGCGCTGTTGTCCAGGACCCCGGCCGCGGCAATGCGGGTGTCGCCCGTGCCACTCTGAATGATCTGGCCGCTCCGATTGCTCAGCGACCCCGTGTCGATGGTGATCTGCTGGGCGGTGGTGGTGCCGCCGTCCTGCACGAACGCGCCCGACATGGCGACCTTCAACGCACCGTTGCCGGTGATCGTGCCGCCGGCGCCGCTGTAGCTGCCGCCCGCAATCGTCAACGTGCCGGTGCCCGCGTGTTCGATCGCGCCGTTGGTGCTAGTGATCGATGCGGCCTGGAGCGTGAGATCCTGGCCATTGGTGGCGATGCGACTGTTCGAGTTGTCGATGCTGCCGCTGACCATGAGAGCCGTGGCGCCAGCACCGGTCTGCACGATCTGCCCGCCGTTCGTGTTGGCGAGGTTCGAGACGTCGATCTGCAGCTGGCCGGCGTTGAGCTGGCCGGCGCTGTTCACGAGCGTCTGGGCCGGATTGCTGTTGGCTGTCACGGCGAGCGTGCCGGGCGTGACGACGGTGGCGCCGCTGGTGGTCACGTTGCCCTGTGTCGCCGTGATCGCGATGTTCGACGCGCCGGTCTGGCTACCCGAGAGATCGACCGACGCGCCCTGCAAGGTGGCGTTGCCGCCCGCGACGGTGGTGCCGGTGGCGGTCAGGCCTTGGGCGGCGGTGACGGACAGGTCGCCCGTGCTCTGAAGATTCCCGTTGCTGCCGTCGAGGCTGCCCGTCTGGATCGCGAGGTTCGCGCCGCTGGCGATATGGCCATCGGTGTTCAGCAGCTGCTGACCGATGCCGAGCTGGACGTTGCCGCCCGCCGAGGAAATGGTCCCCTGGCTGTTGTTCAGGGACTGGCCGGTGAGCGTCAGGGCCTGGTTCGAGGCCAGGGTGCCCGAGGTGTTCTGGATCGCGCCGGCCACGTTGGCCGTCAACGCGCCCGTCGCCGAGATCGTCCCGCGCGTGTTCTCGAGTGTGCCGCCCACGGAGAGGGTCGCGTCGGTCGCGCTGGTCAGCACGCCGTCGGTGTTCACGAGGTCGCCGCTGGTGGCGATGTCCAGGCTGCCGGCGTTCAGGACGCCCATCGAATTGTCGAAGGTGCCCAGGGTGCCCGTGAAAGCGCCGCTGATATTCAGCGTTCCCCCGTGGTTGTCGAAGGTCGGCTGATTGAGCGTCATGCTCGCGATGGAAACCGTGCCGCCGCTGTTGATCAGGTTGGCGCTTTGCAGAGTGATCGGGCCACCTGCATAGATCTTGCCGCCGTCGTTCAAGATCGCGCCCGCGGCGGTGATGGTGCCCGGTTCGATGAAGGCCGGTGGCGGCGCCGTGGTCGTCGTCGAAGTCGTTCCGGTTGTGGTGCCGCCGGATGTCGAGCCCGTGCTGGTGGTGCCGCCCGACGTGGTCCCCGTGGTGGTCGTGCCGCCCGTTCCAGCGGTCGGCACCGGGGCGGGCTCCAGACCGATCACACCGCCACTTGTGTTGCTCAGCGTCGGTGCGGCAATGGTCAAGGCCACGCCGCTGGTCTGGCGGATGGTGCCGCCGCGGTTGTCGATGTCGCCTGCCGTGCTGGCGAGTTGCACACCCTGGGCTTCGAGCGTGCCGCCCGTGCCGTTGAGCGAGTTGGTCAGGTTGCCCTGCGTCGTGACCTTCAGGTTGCTGCCGCTGGTGATCGTGCCGTTATTCGCAAGGCTCGCGGCCGAGAGGTTCGCATCGGCCGTGGCCTGGATCGTGCCGAGGTTCTCGAGGCGACCGGCCGACGTGATCGTGAACTGGCCAAGCCCGGCCAGGCCTGCCACGCCCGAGCTGGCCGAGGCCTGGATCGCACCCGCGTTGCGCACGCCGATGCCGGCCTCGTTCGCCAGCAGCTGGATGTGCCCGGAATACATCCCTCCGAGCTGCGCCACATCGATGGCGTAGCTCGGCGCGGGACCGGTGCCGGTCGTGGGCGTGACGTTCATCGCATCGGCGCTCACCACGTTGGCTCCGGTCACGACCTTGAGGTCATTGGCCCAGATGCCGCCATTGACGACCACCCCGCGCGAGATCAGCGTGAGCAGGTCGGCGCGCGTCGCATCGAGTCCGCTGCCGCCCACGGTGACACTGCCGCCGCGCACCACATAGGCATCCAGGCCGCCAAAGGCATTGAATTGCGGCATGCCTGTCGTCAGCGTCACGCGCGATGCGTTCACAAACGTGCCGCCGGAGACCGCAATGCCCGAAGGGTTCGCCAGGATGAACTCCGCGCGCTGGCCGGCGATCTCCACCGGACCGTTGATGTACGACGGATTGGAGGAGCTCACCTCATTGAGGATCACTCTGGCCGGGCCGGTGGCGAGGTAGGGATTGCCATTGATCCAGCCGCCGAGGCCCGACTGCACGTTGTTGCGCGAGTTGTTGACGATGACGCCCTGGCCGTTAACGTCGAACTGGATGTATTGGTTTCTGGAAACGCCGGCGGCCGAGGGCGTCGTGATGTTGATGACGCCGACGCCGTTGGGCGCCACGAGAACCGTGGGGCGCAGGGCACGGGGAGCCGCCGGGTTGGCGACGATCTGGGCATGCGCATAGGGTGCGGTCAGCAGGCCCGCGAGCGCGACGCCCACCAGCATCGGCGCAACGGCTGCGGCCCCGGCGAGCGCGCCGGTGGTGATGCTGGTCGCCTTGGATGCGCCTTTGCCTGTGCTTGTGGCCGCCTCATGCACGACGACCCGCATCGCGCGCGCCGCGCTCCAAATCACCCGATTGAATTTTTTATTCATGACACTCCCGTTCCTCCCCGTTGCATCGGGTGAACACCGTGCGCTGGCTCGGCGAAATGCCGGGTGCCCAACGCGGGTTGTTTGAACGGAATTGTGAGAGCCTGCCCTATGGAAGCCGAGGGACTTAATCACGAAATCGGGAGTTGAAAATCTCCTCTCATTGCAAAGCCGGTAATTGTGATAGCGAGTTGACAGTCGAAATCAGTTGAAAACATTCAGATCATGTTGGCGTCCATCTCTCAGACGCTCCGGAGATTCGCCGTCCACTATCCGGAAGTGCCTCGATCGAGGGGAATTGAACACTCGGCAAATGGGTCGGCAATCCAGCGAGCCACGCCAGAGAAAGCTCTGCTAAGAAACCGCGTAGGCCGCACCAAAAGTGCGATCACCCCAGATCGCCCGATTCGAAAATCTCAGGCCGACGCCGGCTCCAGGGCGGCCTCGCCATGCAGCAGCGCGGCCAGTGCAGCGAGCCGCTCGGGGCACAGCGCGGTCTTGCGGTCGGCCACGCACACCGCGCTGCGGAACCCCGCAAAGTCAGGTGCCAGCGCGCGCAGCAAGGGCATGTGCGCCACGCGCAGCGCGCCCGCGGCGCCGGCCCTGCGGCCCGACGCGCGCACCTGCGCCACGAAGGCCTGCAGCTCGGCCATCGGCACCGCATCGAACAGGCTGCCCGCGAGCTTGTCGGCGGTGTCGACCATGATTCCCGGAAAATCCAGTGCACAGGCGTGCGCCGTGAGCGCGGCGTCGAGCCCGCGGTCGGCGATGAAGACCGGCACCACCGGCCATCCGCAGGCCGCGAGCGCATCGAGCACCGTGAAGGCCTCGGGATCGCGCTCGATGCCGACCTTCACATAGTCGACACCGCAGGCGCCCACGGCATCGACCTGCGCGCGGATGCGGTCCAGCGCATGCATCGGCAGGTCGCCGATGGTTGCGCTCACCGGCAAGGCGATGCCGTGCGCGCGCAGTGCGCCCACGATGGCATCGATGGTGGCCACGGGCAGGCCGCCCAATGCGCCTTCGCCGGGCTCCTTGAGGTCGATGAAGTCGGCCCCGCCGCGCGCCGCGGCCAGGGCTTCATCCACACTGCGCACGCTCACCAGCATGCGCGTCATGATGCGCGCTCCGGTGTGCCGGCACGGTGCTGCGCCACCGCGGCGCGCAGCCACGCCCAGGCTTCATGCTCTTCGGGGCCGGCGGTCTTGTCGATCGCGATCTGCAGGTAGTTCATCTCGGTTTCCACTTTCTCGGAAGGCAGCATGTGAAGCCGGCTGACCAGCACGGCCCCTTCGATCACCGCGGCCTGCGCGCGGTTGAAGCCGACGAAGGGCGCATGCGTGGCCTCGTGCACCGCCGACATGCGCAGCACGGGGCGCTGTGCGTCGTCGCGCTGCTCGGCCAGCGCGAGTTCGACATGGCGCAGCGCGGCGGCCAGGCGCACGCCCGCAATGCGTTCGGCCGGCAGCGTGGGCCACGACTTGCGGCCCGTGACGCAGCCCGCGAACACGCGCGTGTCGCAGACGATGTTGAGCACCGCATGGCCGGTGGCCACGATGTTGTCGTGCGTGGTCGAGGGCTTGAACGGCATCAGCAGGATGCCGTCCTCCCGGTAGCGGATGCCCATCGGCGCCACATGCGGATGGCCGCCGGGCGCCACGGTGGTCACCACGGCTTCGAAGATCTGGTCGTTCATGAGGGGGATGGCGCGGTGGAGGCGCCCACGGCGCCGGGCTCAGCCGCATGGGTGTTGCTGTTCTTCGGTGTCTTCATGGTGGTTCCGGGTGCGCACCAGCGCGCAAGGTCTTCGGCGGGCCGCGGCGCGGCGCAGCCCCAGTCGAGCGGCTGGTCCTGCACATAGCGCTTGCCCAGCTGCCACGCGATCTCGGCGCGCGCAAGCTCCACGCCCATGTAGAACGCATGGTCGGCATCGTCCTGCAGCTTGAGCTGCGGCCAGAGCTCGAAGGCGCCCTGCCCCAGCCGCAGGCCATCGCGGTTGTACACGTGCAGGCCCAGCGGCGAAATCTGCACGCGGAAGTTCGGGTCGCGCACCTGCGCGGCGATCTCGCCGATCTCTTCGGGCGTGTCGGGAAACGGGTGCTTCGCGTGCACCGTCATCAACGCATCGCTCATGCCCTTGGGCAAGATGGCGTTGCGTGCCGCCGCATGCATGATGCGGCGCGCCCAGTCGGCCTCTCTCACGGCGCGGCGCGCATGCTGGCTCACCTGCGTGGTCAGCACCGCCGCCACGTCGAGCTCGGCTGCAATGCCGAACAGCACCGCGTTGATGCCGCTGGTGTCGGCCTCGGTCAGCTCGGTGAGGTTGCCCACGCCCAGCATGATGGGCGCATCGGGGAAGCGTTCGCGCAGCCGGTGGTAGCGCACGATCGATGCCGTGAGGCCGAACGGGATCGGATCGAGGATCGAATCGGCCAGGAAGGCGCGGCCGCGGCGCTGCATCTGCGCCACCGCTTCGTACAGCGAGTCTTCATCGGCGGGCACGCGCGGAATCAGCACCGGCGTGGCGTCGACTTCGTCGGCGATCCACAGCGTGTCGAGCGTGAGGCTCAGCAGGTAGTCGGCACCGGCCTTGCCGCCGGCCAGCAGCTCTTGCGCGTCGCTCGAATCGACACTCACCTGGAAGCCTTCGGCCTTCAGTGCCCGCACGCTGTCGGCCAGGTGGTCGAAGCGCGTCTCGGGCAGGCAGCCCAGGTCGATCACGTTGGCGCCGTCGGCTGCCAGCTGCCGCGCGCGCTCGATGATCTCGGGCACCGTGAGCCGCGGCGCATCGACGATCTCCGCGAAGATCGCGACCTCGTAGTCGTCGAGGTCGATGGCGCGCGCGCTGCGGTTGAAGTGGCGCGGCAGGTCTTTCAATTCTTGCGGTCCGCGTTCCACCGGAACACCGAAGTGAAGGCTCAGGGCCTCCACATCGCCGCGGCAGCGGCCCGGCACCATGATGCGGTCGGCCCGGCGCGGCGCGGCGCCCTCGCCTTCCGCCACGGTGACCACAGGTGCCGCAACGCGGCGGCGGATCATGTCGGCCGTCATCAGCGCGGCCACCTGCAATCCGATCTCCCTCACCTCCCATGTGAACGGTGCCGCCTCGATACCGGCCAGCACCCGCGCGAGGCTGGCTTGGGCGAGGCGCCCGGTCAGGAAGACGATGTGTTCCATGCGAGAGAGAGTTCCTTCATGCGTGCATCGAGCACGGCTTCGAGTTCGGCCGGCGACGAGACCACCTGGCAGAAGTCGATGCCGCGCAGCCGCTCCACGTTGTCCAGCTCGATGCGCCGCGGCCGCAGCGTGACCCAGTCGTGCGGCGACTTCGTGACCACCACCGGTTCGGTATCGCATGCAAACACGATGCCAGGAATGCCGAGCTTGCCGGCCTGCGCGAACATGTTGGTCGGCAGGGTGTCGCTGATGCCGAATGCGCACTTGGCCACCGTGTTGCTGGTGGCCGGCGCCACCACCACCGTGTGATAGACGTCGTCGTAGAGCATGCCGACCGGCACGCCGCTCGCGGTCTTGTCGCGGAAGACGCGAAAGCGCTTCTTCAGCGCTTCGATGTGCAGCTTGTAGATGGGCAGCACCTCTTCGGCGGCGGCCGAGAGGAACAGGTCCACCGAGGGCAGCCGCGCCGCGAGCGCCAGCGATTCTTCCAGGAAGTGGCCCGAGCCCGTGATGCACCAGGCCATGCGCGAGCGCGGCGGCGACGCGGGCGGCGGCGGTTCATCTTCTTCCGCAACCAGGGCAGCGCCGCGCGGGTCGAACTTGCCCGTATCCGGCGGCGGCTCCCCGTTCGTCGTCATCGCCTGCGCGCCCGCCGGCTCAATCGGGTGGAGAGATCTCGATGTGGAGCTTGTGGAGTTTTCGGTACAAGGTGTTGCGGCTGACATCGAGCGCCTTGGCGACGTTGCTCACGTTCCAACGATGCTGCTCGAGCATCTGCAACAGCACTTGCCGCTCGTTGGCCTGGATCGGGTTGAGTTTGACGGCCGGTGCCGCGTCGGCGGGTGCCGCATCGGCTGAAGCTTCCGCGGCCTCCGATGCGGCGGGCAGCGCGGCATAGGCGGAGACGGGTGAAGGCGCGGTCCTTGCGGCCAGCGAAGGCAGGTGCTCGCGCGTGATGGTCTTGCCGTCGGCCAGTGCGGCGGCGCTGCGCAGCACGTGGCGCAGCTGGCGCAGGTTGCCGGGCCAGGCATAGGCCATGAGCACGCGCTCGGCGTCGTCGCCGAGCCGGCTGTCGCTGCCGCCCTCGTCCTTGAGCACGTCATGGATCAGCTCGCGCTTGTCGGTGCGGTCGCGCAGCGGCGGCAGGTCGAGCTCGATGCCCGCGAGCCGGTAATAGAGGTCTTCGCGGAAGCGGCCGTCGCGCACGAGGCTCGGCAGGTGCTGGTGGCTGGCGCTCACGAGCTGGAAATCGACCGGATGCGTTTCCTCGGTGCCGAGCGGCGTGACCTGGCGCTCGTCGAGCACCCGCAAGAGGCGCGCCTGCAGCTCCAGCGGCATGTCGGCGATCTCGTCGAGGAACAGCGTGCCGCCATCGGCTTGCAGGATCTTGCCGCGCCGGCCGCTGCGCTGTGCGCCGGTGAAGGCGCCGGCCTTGTAGCCGAAGAGCTCGGATTCGATCAGCGTCTCGGGCAGGCTTGCGCAATTGACGGCCACGAAGGCGCCTTCGGCATGCGGGCTGCTTTCGTGGATGGCACGCGCGAACACCTCCTTGCCCGAACCCGTTTCGCCGCACAGCAGCACGGGCGTGCGGCGCGCGACCACGCGGCGCGCAGTGTCCAGGTGCGCAACCAGCCGCGCGTCCTTGAAGGTGCGAACACCGGGTGCGCGCATGGGCATCGGCCGCAGCGGCGCGCGGAACGCATCGGCGCCTGCCTCGGCCACGATGGGAGCCGCCCCGGCGCCGAGGGCACGGGTGGTGCGCGCCGGCGTTGCGGCATCGGACGCCGGCCGCCGCGCCACCGCGAAGAAGCGCAGCGCCGCATTGGCGCGGTATGCCACCACCGGATGGAATGAAGAAGAAAGACTGCGTTGCACGATGTCTTCGAGCGAGGTCTGGAACAGGTCGTCGATGCGCTGCGTGCGGATCTCGTCCATCGACTGCAGGCCGAGCTGGAACAGCGCACTGCGGTTGGCCGCGAGAATGCGCCCGTCGTCGCCCACCGCGAGCTTGCCTTCGTGCAGCGTATAGACGAACTCCGGCCGGCTGTGGAAGTGCAGCGGATGTGCGTTCGAAAAACGCTTGTCGATGAGCCGGTTCTCGATCATGCGCGCCGTCATGCCGAGCAGCACCAGCACGTGCTGCTGCATCAGGCTGGAGCGGCTGGTCACGTCGAGCACGGCGATGATCTCGCCCGACGGATCGAACACCGGGACGGCCGAACAGGTGAGCTGCGTGAACTGGCTGAAGAAGTGTTCCTCGCGCCGCACGGAGATCGGGTGCGCGGCCGCAAGGCAGGTGCCCATGCCGTTGGTGCCGGCCTCGGCCTCGCCCCACATGCCGCCTGCGCGCAGGCCCATGGGCTCCGCTTCGGCCGCGAACTCGGGCGAGGACACCATGTGCACGATGACGCCATCGGTATCGGTCAGCACCACCGCGGACTCCGCATCCGCGAGCTGCTGGTAGAGCGTGGTCATCTCGTAGCGCGCGCACTCGATCACGTCGGCATGCTGGTTGCGGCGGCTCTGCAGCGCAGAGGCCGCGATGATCACCGGTTCGCGCGGCCGGCCCGGGTCGAGCTGGTACTGGTTCAGGCAACGGCTCCACGAGCGCGTGACCAGGTCGTTGCCCTCCTCGTGGAAACCTCGCCTCACCACGTCGAGTACACGGTCAGCATGTCGATCGCCTTGTCGCAGCGTCAATGTCATTGGAGTTCTCCGGCGCGTTCCATATGTCTCGTTCTCGGCCCGTTGCATTGTTGTGCCTGCCGGCTTGCCGCGCACCGGGTGAAACACCAAGCCGAGGCAATGCCGGAGCGGGTCCGCTCTCTGGCCTGCATTTTGCGTTGATCGATCCCGCAAGGGGCAGGCCCGACTGCCACCAGACACACTTTCAAACACATTCGAAGCACCAGGAGACCCACTTGAACACCAGCCCGCGTCCTTCCACCGGCCCCCTCGCCTCGCACGTGCCGCATGCCTCCGGCGCGGCCGAGGCACCCGCGCCCATGGACCTGATCTTCATCGAGGGCTTCAGCGGCCAGACGGTGATCGGCATCCACGACTCGGAGCTGCATCGTCCGCAGCCGCTGGTGATCGACGTGCATGCCGGCGTGCCGCGCGCGCGTGCCTGCGACACCGACCGCATCGGCGACACGATCGACTACGGCGTGGTGCGCGAGCGGCTGGTGCGGCTCATGGCCGAGCACCGGCTGCAGCTGCTCGAGGCGCTGGCCGAAGCCATTGCCGACATCCTCATCGACGAGTTCGGCGCCGGCTGGGTCCGCGTGAAGGTGGTGAAGCCGCGCAAGTTCGACGACGTGCAGGCCGTGGGCGTGCAGATCGAACGCCATGCGCCCACGCATCGCGCCTCCAAGGCCGCACCCGGTGCCACCGTGCTGAATTTCCTGGCCAGCGGCATGGTGCCTGCCAGGCGCTGAAGCTTGCAAGGCCCCGCCGCATCGCGCGGCGGCGGCGCACGCAAAAAAACCGACGCGCCTCACGCGTCGGTTCTCGCTGGTGAAGCCCGAAGGCTCAAAGGTGGGCTGCGAACGGGTGTGCCGTCGTGCCCTTCTTGTCCACCACCTCGGCGGCCGTCGGCAGGCCGGCCACTGCGCGCTGGATCGATTCGCGGGTGGCCTGGTAGTTGTAGTCCTGGATCTTCTTGTCGTCGTCGGCAAGCCAGTGGATGAACACGCCGACGCAGATGAAGAGGTTGTCCGCCTCGGCCATCGGAATGGTGCCGTCTTCCACGCTGTCGGCCACCGCCAGCGCCACCGCGCGCTGCGCGGGCCCGAACATCTGCACCGCCTGCTTGGCGCCCTTGATGGTCACTTTGTTGAACATCACGGTGGCCGGCTTGGTCAGCAGGTTGGGCGCCACCACTGCGAGCAGCGACGTGAAGCCGTCCTTGTTGTTCGTCAACGCGTTGGCGAAGGCCGTCTCGGCAGCGCTGCCGCGCGGTCCGATGATCAGGTCGATATGCGCGACTTCATTGCCGTCGCCAACGAGCGATTCGCCCACCATCAGTCGATCGATTTTTGCCATGGTTTCGAGTCTCCTCTCAGAGGTCCAAGGTGATTAGGGTCAATACGACACCGGCCAGGAAGACCAGCGCAATGCCATGGGTATCACGATCCGTGCCATGCGCCCGCCGCATCGTGCGCGGGTGCCGCGCAGGACTGGATCCAGCCCGACAGCAGCAGCGCCGCCACGGTGAAATCGGCGCTGGTGCCGGGGTTGACGCCCGCGGCCTTGAGGGAAAGGTCCCAGGCCGCAAAGCCGGGGTCGGCTTCGAGCACGCAGCCCGCGTCCGCACGGGCGCGCCAGCCCTGCGCCGCCGCCATGACAGTCTGTGCCACGCGCTCGCCGTGTTTTCGCACAATGTGTGAATCGGGAAAGGCGCCCAGGCAGGCCAGGTAAAGCCGTTGGACCGACGCCACGGTGGCCGCGTCCGGCGGCCCGTCGGCATCGGCCGGCGCCGCCCCGCAACCCGCCGGAAAGACCGGTGCCTGGAACGCCAGCGCGAAGAGATCCGCGAAGCCGTCGCTGTACTGGCGCGCGATGAGGTCGCGGTCGGCGGCCAGCGCCATGGCGGCGCGCAGGTCGATGGTGGGGGCATCGTGCACGTCCTGCTCTGCCGCGCTCCCCAGGCCGCCCGGGCGCGCGCGTGCAATGGCGCGATAGGCCGCGCTGGCGTCATGGATGTCCAGCGTGGCCAGCACGCCCTCGATGGCGCCGCGCAGGGCCGCGGGCGTCGCGGCGCCAGGGTGCTGCTCGATGGCCAGTGCAATGGGCGCACACAGCAGCAGGATGCCGAGGTTGGTGTTGCAGCCGGCCACGCCCCAGGTGGCTTCCACCGCGGCCTCGATGCGATCGCCGACGCCGAGGCCGCGCTCGAACAAGGGGCCGGCCGCTGCGCGCGCGCTGGCGATGAACATCGATGCCTGCATGCCGTGGCCGGGCGAGGCCTGGCTCACGTTGCCCGGCTTGCGCACGGCCACGTCGAGCCAGCAGGCCCGAAGGAAGCAGGCCTGCGCACGCGCGATGGCGGCCTGGCGCATCGGCATCAGGCGCGGCGCTCCGTCGCCACGCGCGCCTGCACGGCGCGATCGGCCTCTGCCAGCTTGCGGTCGATCAGGTCGTCGACGATGGCGCGCGCGATGTTGAAGCCCGTGACACGCTGCAGCCCCTGCCAGGCGGCCACGCCGTTGACCTCCAGCACCTGGATCCTCGGCCCGCTGGCGGCCGCAATGAGGTCCACGCCCGCGTAGTCCATGTCGAGCGCGCGCGCAGCGCCTTCGGCCATCTGCGCAAGTGCCGGCTCCAGCTCGGCCGGCTCGCAGCGCGCGCCTTGCGCCACGTTGTGGATCCAGTGCGTGCTGACGCGCCGCATCGCGGTGATGGCGCGGCCGCCCACCACCATCACCCGCCAGTCGAAGCCGGGCGAGGCCATCGGCGGGACGAAGCGCTGCAGATAGGCCAGGCCCGCATAGGCGGCGATGTCGGGCATGGGATGGTGCACGCCACCGACCTCGCCCACCAGCCTGAGGCCATTGCCCTGCGAGCCGAACAGCGGCTTGAGCACCAGTGCATGCCCCGCGGCCACTTCGCGCATGGCGATGCGCCGCGCCTGCGCGGCCGATTCGGTGGCCCAGGTGGCCGGTGCCGGAATGCGCGCGGCATGCAGCAGCAGGCTGGTCATCGACTTGTCGACCGTGCGCTCGATGGCGCGCGCGTCGTTGTAGACCGGCACGCCGAGTTCGCGCAATGCGTGCAGCACGCCGAGGCGCTTGGTGACCTGCTCGAAGCTCCCGCCCGCAATGCCGCGCACCAGCACCGCATCGGGCAGCTCGCGGCCATGGCCGGGAATGACCAGGCCGTGCCAGGCCGCGGTGGTGTCGATGCTGCAGTCGGCCAGGTCCACGCAACGCCCCACCGCGCCGCGTGCGCGCAGGGCGGCTTGCAGCTGGCGCGTGTGCCAGCCGATCTCGTCCGTCATGATGGCCACTCTCATCTCAGCTCTCCTGCAGCCAGAGCCGCTGCAGCAGCCCCATCTCGGTGGCGCCGCCGTGCCAGGTGTTGCCGCTGTCGATGTTGCTGACCCACACCTCGGCCGGTGCGAACAGCGCACCGTCGATCTTGTAGAAGTCGTAGTCGACCTCCTTGAAGATGAGCGCGAAGGAGCGGCCGTGGTCGCGTGAATTGCGCGACGGCAATGCGCGGGCCAGTTCGCGCGCCGCGGCGTCGTCGCCACGCACCGCGAGGTGCACGCGGCCGCCGTACAGGATGGCATCGTTGGTGCGGCCCATGGCCTCGACACCATCGGCGCTCGGCGATGGCAGCGGCGCGGTGCCGGCGCCCTCGACGATGTCGGCCAGCGCAAAGCCCAGCTCGTGCGCCTTGTGCAGCGCCACCTCGAGCACGCGTGCCACCACCTGCGTGGTGCCCGCGAGGCTGGTGGTGGGCGTGAGGATCAGCGTGAGCGCCTCAGGGGCCAGGCCGCAATCGCGCAGGAGCTTGTCGATGACGATCTTCGGCGG
>Ga0163161_10002423_pt1 | contig 13345 bp, 13 predicted proteins | sample S45metaG_FD_129847 | JGI IMG/M metagenome (GOLD analysis project Ga0163161, IMG submission 129847) | Switchgrass rhizosphere microbial communities from Kellogg Biological Station, Michigan, USA - S4-5 metaG | ecosystem: Host-associated > Plants > Roots > Rhizosphere > Soil | place: USA... | reverse complement strand
CAGAACGTCACGTATACGACGGAGTTCCGCTGACAAGGCTGATCTTGGGTGGCGTCCCCGCCAGGTACCGGCCGCTTCACGTCGAACGCTCAGCTTCAGCCTGTTAGCTTCGCAATGGGAGTGCGGTGCACTGGAGGTAGCAGCATGACCACGTACAACGTTGGATATTTCGTCCGGAGGCGCCGCACAAAATTTACACCGCCTTGAGTTGTACGAGTAATGTTGAAGATCAATACGAGTGCGGCACGGATTAACACCCCGCGCAGTTCGAGGATGAAGTGAACAGTCCAAGGGCGACCCTAACGCATGAACCGGGTATGTCGGGCCAGCACAATGTCATTTCGAAAGAGCAGCTGGACCACTGGCTGGACGATGCACTCGCTGACACATTCCCGGCAAGCGATCCAGTCGCGTCGCCGCCCGCGGGGGGCGCGTTGGCAGAAAGCGATCGCCCAGTAGAATCATCGGCCGTGGCTCCCTCACGACGACCTGTCACATGGAGGTGATGGCATGAGGCACCTCGCGCGGATTCTCTGTGCAATAGATCTTGAGAAGGCCAGCGGACCAGCGTTCGACCGTGCGCTCAGGCTCGCAGTGATCGGCGACGCTAAACTGTTTCTGCTTCACGCAACCCCTGCCAACGTTCGATTCTCCTCGCGCGCACGCGAGCGGCTCGAATACCTCACCGATCTCCGGAAACGCGCAGAGGCGGCTGGCGTGAAGGTGCGCGTCGAAGAACAGCACGGTGATCCCGCCGGCGTGATCGTCCTTCATGCAAACTCCAGGAAAGTCGATTTAGTGGTTCTGGGATCCAACCGACGACGAGGGTGGCGGCGGTTCAGAGAGGGATCGGTTTCCGAGCGCGTTTTGCGTCGTGCCGCGTGGCCGGTTCTCATCGTTCCTTGGGATGCTCAGGCTGGGATCCTGGCGAAGAAACATGCCAGGACCTCCTCGCAGAAACCCGGCGGATGAACAGCCGGGACACCAACGCAATGACGCGTAGGTTTAGGAACGCGAGCTCAGCTGCTAGCGCTCCTTCGCGTCCCTCACGAATCCCAGCGCGCCCCCCACCTCTCCGAGCTCGTTCGTGATGGGGCTGACGGAGCTCACGACCCTGCGCTCGGTGCCGTCGGCGCGGCGAACACGGAATTCGACCTCCTCGCTGTGGCCGGGAATTCGCCCCGACAAGCTCTGCTCCAGTTTCTGACGGTCCTCCGGGTGAACGAAGTCGAGCAGCGAGCGGCCCGGAAGTGTCGCCGGAGCCTCGCCGAGAATCTCGCCCATCCGGCGGTTGGCGAACGTCGTCCGGTATGACGTGTCGATCGTCCAGATGCCTTCGTGGGCCGTGTCGATGATCGTGCGGTACCGCGCCTCGCTGCGTCGGACGGATCGCTCCACCTTGTCGCGGCCGATGGCCACCGCCGCCAGGTCGGTGGCCGCGTCCACCCACTCGACTTCGGACCCGTTCGGGCCTCGCGGTTCCCGGTAATACATCGCGAAGGTGCCGAGCACCGTCCGATCCGACGCAAGAATCGGCGTGGACCAGCACGCCCGCAACCCGTGCGGGAGCGCAAACTGCGCAAACCCCTCCCAGTAGGGATGGGTGCTGATGTCCTCGACGATCACCCGCTGCCCGAGATAGGCCGCCGTGCCGCAGGAGCCGTTCTTCGGGCCGATCGGCTGGCCGTCGAGCAGGCGCGTGTATTCCATGGGCAGGCTCGGCGCGGCGCCGTCGCGCAGACACTTTTCCTCCTGGTCGACCAGCAGGATTGACGCGAGCAGCCCCTCGCGCTGCGCCTCGATCAACCGGACGACGCGGTCGAGGACGTCGGGAAGCGCCCGCCCACGCGCGATCAATTCCAGCACCGCGAAACGGCCTGCGTCGAATGTCGGCGAGTAAGGCATGACAGGTGAAATATAGTGCCGACGCACTGCCTTCTCAAGGGCTGAAAGCCACCCCGCCGGCAGCTGGTTTCCTGGCCCGCACTCCTGCCCCACCCGACTCCTCGCAATCGGAGTTATGCTCCGCCCATGTTCAGGCATGCCCTCGTCGCCCTGTCGATTGCCGCCGCGGTGTCGTCGGGCCCGGCTCAGGCGCCGGCGCCTCCGCCGGGTGAGGATTGGGTGTCACTCTTCAACGGCAGGGATCTGGCCGGCTGGGTCGAAGTCGGCAAGGAGAAATGGACGGTCGAAGACGGCGTCATCCATGGTCAGGCGCTGACGACCGAGTACGGCTATCTGAAGACGGCGAAGCTCTACAAGGACTTCCACCTGGCGGTGAAATTCAGGTGTGAAGGCGACGGCAACAGCGGCGTCTTCTTCCATACCGACTTCAAGCCCGGCACGGCCGACGTCTCCCAGGGACTCCAGTTCGAAGTGGACTGCGCCATCAACAAACACACTGGCGGCATTTACGGCGATGGCCGCGAGTGGATCGTGTGGCCCGCACCGGAGAACGAGACGGTCGTGCGGCTCGGCGACTGGAACGAGTACCTCCTGAAAGTGGAAGGCAACCGGTACGTCGCGCGCCTGAACGGCGTGCAGATGGTGGACTTCACCGACCCGAAGCCGAAGTCGTTCGACGGCGCGATCGCCCTGCAGCTTCACGCCGGCGGGCACGGGAACATGAAGTTCAAGGACATCTACATCAGAGATCTGACGAGGCGGTAGGAGGACGGCCGTGAAAAGCCCAGCGCTCTTCGGGATCTGCGCCCTGGTCCTGCTGCTCGCCGAGCACGATGGGGCTCGAGCTGAAGACCTCTTGCAGTACCGCGACCTGTTCAACGGCAAGGACCTGACCGGCTGGGTCAACGTTAACACGAAGCCCGAGACGTGGACCGTCCGTGACGGGATCCTCATCTGCAGCGGGCACCCCGTTGGCGTCATGCGTACGGACCGGCAATACGAGAACTTCCTGCTCCATATCGAGTGGATGCACATGGAAGCCGGCGGCAACTCGGGGGTGTTCGCCTGGAGCGAGGGCACGGTGCCGCCAGGCGCCGAGCTGCCCAAGGGGCTCGAGGTGCAGATGCTCGAGCTCCAGTGGCCGTTTCTCAACCCGGATGAAAGCGGTAAGCCCCGGCCGATCGCCTACGTCCACGGCGAGCTGTTCGGCGCCAACGGCGTGAAGACGACGCCAGACAACCCGCGCGGCGACCGAAGCATGTCGTTCGAGAACCGTTGCAAGGGGAAGGGCGAGTGGAACGTCTACGACGTGGTCGCCGTGGACGGGGTGATCAAGCTGTCGGTGAACGGCAAGTTCGTCAACGGCATCAGCCGGGCCTCGGTGAGGAAGGGGTATCTCTGCCTCGAGTCAGAGGGCGCGGAGATTCATTTCCGAAACATTCGAATCATGGAGCTGCCGCCAGGAATGGCAACGCCCGAGCAAACAGCGCCAGTCGTCAAGTAGGGGTGTCAACAGCGCGGCCCGTGATGGCTGCGCTCCGCAGGAATCGGTGGCGAAGAACGACAGCTACTTCCAGGTGACGGTCTGAATCTGGGCGCCTCCGGCGCGGGACAGACAGTTGACCACGTCATCCAGGGTCGTTTGCACGGTGTGCACTCCGAGCAGAATGCTCCCTTGCTTCAGCTCGCGCTGCAACATTTCAGCCCGATCCCGCACGAGACCCGCTGACGTGAGCACGGAGACGAGACTGCCAGCGGCGTGCCCCGCCACTTCCCCGAGTTCCGCCGCCAGCGGACCGGCTGCCACAATCGGCCCGATACCGGGCATCACCAGGGCGATCGCCGCCAGCATCTGCCCGCCGATCTCACCGAAGATCGCGGCCGGCCGCGACTCTTCGAGCTCGACCCCTGGCGTCCCATCCATCCGCTCGGCGAGGTCGCGCTCTTCGCTCGCAGTACGCGCAACGACCGAGAGCTGTTCCCGGCTGACGCCGAGGCGGTGAAGCTGTTCGGCCACCTCGACGACGGCCGACGCATTTGGAAACAGGGCAAGGACGACGGGGTGCGCCACGGCCCTATCTTACGATGGTGCCATCGTGATCCGGAGTCCTTCCTGCTCCGTAATGGCTCGAGCGCTCCCTATTGTTTGAAAATGGCCTTCGGCACCAGCGCGTGGACGCCGACCTTGCCGTCGACGAGCTGCGTGATCCGGAGGTTCATCGCATTGCTGGCGAGCACGTATGCCGACGACCGATCGAGGTGCTTGTCATTCATCAGGAAATCGAGCATCTGCTCGGTGGCGATCCTGGTGGCGTCCGTCAGGTTCTCGTGGAATCCCATGGTCATGTAGTCGGTGGGCGTTTCGGCGCGAGGCCAGTCGAGCTTCATGTCCTTGCGCACAATCAGCTGGAAGGCGCCTCGGAGCGAGGTCTCCATCGCCGTAACACAGACTTCGCCGTCGCCCTGCGCGGCGTGGCCGTCGCCAACCGAGAACAGCGCGCCGTCCGCGTGCACGGGAACGTAGAGCGTGCTGCCGGCGATGAGCTCCTTGTTGTCCATGTTGCCCGTGTGAATCCACGGCGGGCCGCTGCTGATACGGCCGGTGAGCGGCGGCGGCGCCACGCCGATGACTCCGAAGAACGGTCGGATCGGCACCTCGATGCCAGGCGCGAAGTTTGCGACCTTGCGCTTCATGTCGAGCGGGATGGCCCTGGCGTGGAAGTACGGGAACTCGTCGGGCAGGAAGCCGCGGCCCGGCATGAAGAACGTCACCGCGTACGGAATGGTGAGATCGACCGACAGGATCCTGACTTCCAGCACGTCGCCCGGCTTGGCGCCGTCGACATAAATGGGCCCGGTGAGGATGTGAGGGATCTCGCCGCGCTCGGTCACTTCGCGATCGATGTCGATCAGCGCCTGCTGGATCTTCTCGCGCGGCACGCCAGCCGCCTCGAGTTGTCGCGGGGCGGCGGCGATGAGCGCCTCGATGTCCACCGTGTCGCCCGAGTTCACGCGCAGCACCGGTGGGGTCTTGGCGTCGAAATAGCCCCAGGTGACGGTCTTCGGCGTCGGTACGAGCGTGTGCGTCTCCGCGATTGCCAGGGCGCCGAGCTCCGCAACGAAGGCGGCCATCAGCACGCCATGGGTGATCAGTCGCAGCGTCTTCATCGTCTCCTCCGCGAATCCCGCGCCCTTCGCGGCCTTAATAGCACGTCGACCGGGACCGGTCAAAATGGCCGGGCGTTATCTCTGCACTCGCGGCGGCGGCGCCGCCGGATCAGCGTGTATGCTCATCGTGTCGCCGTGGCGCTGCGGCACTCGGCCAGACCCGCAGGTCGGCAAGGAGTCGGACGATGAGCATGCCCCCAAAGTCGCGCCGGGAGTTTCTCGCATCGATCACAGCGGCGGGAGCGGTCTCGCTCGTCGCGCCGCGCGGCGTCGACGCCAGGACCGTCCGGCGCAGTGTCGGCGCCAACGACCGCATTCGAATCGGCGTCATCGGGTGCGGCAACCGCGGCATCGACACCGAGATGGCCAGCGTGCGCGATCACGCGAAGGAAGAGAACCTGGAAGTGATCGCCGTCTACGACCCCTGGCGCGTGGCCCGGGAGAACGCGGCGGCGAAGGCCAGGGAGTGGTTCGGAACCGACGCGAAGCAGTGCAGGAGCGTGGACGAACTGCTCGACCTCGCCGACGTGGACGCGGTGTTCATCTCCTCGCCCGACCACTGGCACTCCGCCCACCTCGAGGCGGCCACGCGCGCGCGCAAGCACGTGTATGTCGAGAAGCCGATGGCGATCGACGTCGGCGAGCTGAACCGGGCGTACACGACCGCGAAAGCCTCGGGCGTCGTCATCCAGGTCGGCACGCAGTTGCGCAGCACGTCCGTCGCGATGGGGTGCCGTGAGCTGGTGAAGTCAGGCAAGCTCGGCCGGCTCTCCCGCATCGAGCAGGTACGCAACGGCGAACGGCCCTACTGGTACGAGCACCTCAACCCCGACGTCCGGGCAGAGGACCTCGACTGGGAGGCTTTCGCGAAGGGGCGCACGACGAAGGCCTTCGACCCGATTCTGTACTCGGCCTGGTATGGCTACTGGGAGTTCTCGCAGGGCCCCGTGCCCCAGTGGGCCGTGCACTTCCTCGACACGGCACACTTCATCGCCGGCCTCGGCATCCCGGAGAGTTGCGTGTGCCTCGGCGGTGTCTACACGTGGAAGGACGAGCACGCGTTCACCGCGCCGGACCAGGTGCAGGCGCTCTGGCAGTACCCCGAGGGCCTGATGATCAGCTACACGACGAACTTCGGCAACAGCGCCGGCGACATGATCCGTTACTGCGGCGACAAGGGCACACTGAAGCTTGGCTGGGAAGACGCCACCTACAGCGCGGACGGCGGCATCCATCGCGACGGCTCGATTCGTGGCGAGAACAAGGTCGAGCCGATCGAGCAAACGGACCACTGGGTGAACTGGTACCGCTGCATGCGTGACGGCACCACACCAAACGCGTCACTCGACGCGGGCTACCAGCACTCGATCGCGAGCATCATGGCCACGATGTCGTACGAGCACGGGCGCCGCACGAGATTCGACGCCGCGACGCGCACCATCTCGCTCGATTGAGGCGCGTCAGGGCTTCTCGGGATGGATGTGGAGCTGGTTCAATCGTGCGCGGCGAGGTCGATGAGTACGACGTCCGAGCGTTCTTGCATGCGCTCGACAACAATCTCACGGCCATCTGATGAGATATCGAAATCCTGCACATCGAAGTCGGCCGCGAGGTTCGTCAGCTGGCGCTCCACTCCCCTGTCGAGATCGATCAGCCAGAGATTCTTGTGTCGCATCTCCCCGCGCAACACAACAAGCGTGCGCTGACCTGGAAAGAAGCGCAGACGTCTCGCTCCGCGAGTTAGAGTGAGATTCGGGAAAGGATACGGGCTGCCAGCGACTGCCGCCGCTTTTACCGGGAACGTGGTCCCGATGTCTGCGCCCGAGTAGACCAGGAAGTCCCCGCGGGGCGACCATGCGGGATCGACCGCGTATTCCTGCACGAGGGGAACGTGCGCCCCGTCGAGACCGATACGGAAGAGGTGGGGCGTGCCGTCCACATTCGCCGCCGACGCAATCGCACTTCCGTCAGGCATCCACGCCGGAGCGCCCTGCAGTTCGTGCGATTTGGTGACCACTCGTGCATCGGTCCCATCGGCGTTCATGACATACAGCAGGGTGCTGCCGCCCTCCTTGACCGAGAAGGTCACCCGACGTCCGTCTGCCGCGACCTCGGGGCCTCCAATGACTCGTGCGTCCGGAGCGCTCCACAGCTCGGTCGCCGCTCCGTCGGCGAGCTTCCAGATTCCGTCGCTCCTGCCCCTCGACGACACGTACAGCAGATAGCCAGGGCCGAATCGAGGAGCAAATCCAGGCCCGGTTGTCAAAGCGATCAGACGTGCAGCCGACGCATCGGCAGGCGTATCGGTGACGGGCAGGCGCCAAAGCGTTCTTTTGGGACTCGCGAGCGTGGCGATGAGGCGCCGATGGTCGGCACTCGCCGCAAGTGAGGTATAGCGATCAAGACCGCTCCCGATGCGGTGAGGCAGCCTCTGCTCGACGTCCAAACCGTACAGCCAGGGCCCGGAGCCATCCGCGTCGGTGGCGAGGTAGATCAGCGAGCGGTCGCTCAGGAGAACGGGATAGCTCACGCGAGATTCATGATGCGTAATGCGTTCGGCGGCTCCCCCCGTTGGTCTGATGCGCCAGATGTCCATGGCATCAGGTGGCGACCCCTGTACGAAATAGATGAACGCGCCGTTCGGGGACCACACAGGAAAGTGGGCGTGAAGCCCCGAGGTCGCCGCAAAGATCTGCTGGCTCTGGGCCTGCTGACCGGAGTCCTTCACGAACGTCGGGTCGCCCGGCCCTGGCGTGTGGTAGACCAGGTGGGCGCCGTCGGCGGACCAGTCGGACTCGGCCACGCCTTTCAGGTACGGCCTGGGTTCTCCGCCAAGGGTTGGTATGGCCCAGATACCGATCCCGCCTGGGCTGGATCCATCCACGCCGCGCGCCCAGAAAGTGACAAGGGCTCCATCCGGCGAAAAACCCAAAGTGCGAACCGACGGATTCACGAGCTCGTGAACGTGGCCGCGCGTCAGGTTGTAGAACTGCCCGGTACCGAGCTGCGTAATCCAGACGTCGATCTGTCCGTCGCGATCCGACAAGAACGCCACGAATTTGCCGTCGCGAGAAATTGCGGCGGCCTGCTCGGTCCCGCCAAAATCGGTCACGGCCTGAAACTGCGCCTCGTTGAGTGGATTGCGCCAGAAGTAATCGGTCCTCTGCAGGAGCCACCAACTCGCCGCCAGGACCAGACAGACTCCGGCCGTCAGGAGCCAGGCGAGCCGTGATCGGCTCCACGGTCGAAGCATTGGTGAAGGCGTCGGGGGCGCAACTGACTCGACGGTTTGGCCCGCATCTTCGACGCCGGCCGCCGAATTGTTCCGCCCGCGTGTCCAGGCGTCCAATTCGGCGCGCGACGCGTAGACCGAGCCCAACTTGTCATGAACGTGGCGACGGACGGGCATCCCCTCGCGCTTTTCCCAACGCTGAGCGGTGGTGACGTCGCGCCTGAGGTAGGCAGCGATCTCTTTCCACGAGTCAAGCCGGTCCTCTGGTGGAGTTCCCGCTGGCCGCGGCTCGCCGGACGGAGGCTCGTCCATAGTTTCTGGTGGATGGGACTGGCGCGATTGTAGCCTGCACGCGGCAATCGACGGCAAACAACGGCACGTCGATGACTTCACGGCCCACAGAGCGGATTGCCGCTTGCTGGACGACTTGCTGGCGCCTCATTGTTCACGCATCGGGTATCAGCAGGTGCGCAGAAACAGCACGAAGGAGGCCGACATGAGGCCGAAAATGACGTGGCTCTTCCTGGCGGTCATCCTGGCCTGCGACGCGTACGGCAGGCCCTTGCTGGCCACTTCCGCCGTCGGGTTCGTGGGCAAGACGCTCTCGATGGCCACCTTTGATGAAATGGACATCAACCTTCACACGATCCCTGCCAATATCTGGCAGTTGAGGCTGCAGACCAAGGGCCTCTCGGACCTGTATGTGCAGTCCAATACATGGGATCCTCGCGGCAGCACTGGCTGGCATACCCACCCCGGCCCCAGCCTTGTCACAATCACCGCGGGGACCGTCACGACGTATGACGGCGACGATGACGCCTGCACCCCGCACGTCTACTCAGCGCTTCCGGGATGGCCGCACAGCTTCGTCGATCCCGGCGGCGGCCATGTGCACCTCGTGCGGAACGAAGACTCGACCGTTACGGCGACTGCGATCGCAGTCCAACTCGTTCCTCAGGCGGCCACTAGGCGAATCGATGTCCCGAACCCGGGCAACTGTCCGTTCTAGGTTCTAGAAATCCAGACATGGGATCGATCATGAGCGCTCGTCGAATGGTTGCAGTCCTGGCGGGCGTCACGCTGGCGGCTGCGTTGACCGCGGAAGCCGCCGAGCCACCCACGATCACGGCGGCCCAGGCCGGCGAGTACGTCGGCAAGCGCGTCAAGGTGTGCGGCGAGATTGCCGCGGTGGGCCAGGCGTTTGCCAAGCGTGAGGGCGGCAAGCAGATCTTCCTGCACTTCGACAAGGCGCCTCCAGGTTCCCCCTTTGTCGCCGTCGTCATCGGGTACGACCTCGAAAAATTCTGGCGTCTCGACAGCACGGCCGTTCACCGCAGGGCGTGCGTGACGGGTTACGTCAAGCGCAACGAGGCCATGATCTACGGTCTCGTCGACGCGATGAACCAGATGACGTTCACTGACGATAAGCCGCAGTGATGTCGCGCTGAAGTCGCTCCCTGGCGAGTGGTGATGGTTGCAGCTGCGCTGCTGTTCTGAGTGCGACGACGCGATGCCTGCCCCCGGACGCTGGCCGCATGTCGAGCCTGGCTTCGAGTTCGGTGCCTACCGTGTGGAAGCCCGCCTCGGCGAAGGCGGCATGGGCGTTGTCTATCGGGCAATGGACACCACGCTGCATCGGCCTGTTGCCATCAAGCTTCTCGCCGCGGAATGGCCGGAGGTCTCGGTGCAACAGCGCCTCCTGCTGGAAGCGCGAGTGGCCTCCTCCCTCAACCACCCGCATATTCTGACCGTCCATGAGATCGGCGAGTTCGAGGGGCACCAGTTCCTCGTCACCGAGTTCGTCGACGGCGGCACGCTGGCGGCCTGGGCGACCGAACAGTCCCGTACATGGCGCGCCGTCGTCGAGCTGCTGACCGGCGTCGCCGACGCGGTGGCGACCGCCCACGAGGCCGGCATTCTGCACCGCGACATCAAGCCCGAGAACATCCTGATCTCGAAGACCGGCCACGCCAAGCTGGCCGACTTCGGTCTGGCCCGGCAAGACGAAGGCGGCGTCCAGACGATGACGCGTTCCGACATCGTCGTGGGGACAGCGCCGTACATGTCGCCGGAGCAGGCGTCGGGGCAGACCCTCGATTCACGCAGCGACATCTTTTCATTCGGCGTCGTCCTCTATGAGCTGCTCGCCGGGCGGCGGCCGTTCATGGGAAACACGGCGCTCGACACCATGCATCAGGTCGTGCACGACGCCCCGCCGCCGCTCGACGAACGGATTCCTCCGGCCTTGCGCGGCATTGTCGAGAAGGCGATCGAGAAGGACCGGGCCGATCGGTACCAATCGATGCGCGAGATGATCGTGGATCTGCGGAGGCTCACGCGGGCGTCCGATTCGGCGGCCACACCGGTCACCACATCGACGAGCGCGCGCCTCCTGACCGGCTGGCCGGCGTGGGCCGCGGCAGCGGTGCTCGTGGCAGGCCTCGGCCTGTGGATGTGGACGCGACTCCGCCCCGAGCCCGGGTCCGACAACCCGCTTGCCGGTGCGCGGTTCAGTCGATTGACGGATTTCACCGGCACGGAATCGAACCCGACGATTTCACCGGACGGAAAGTTCGCCGCGTTCATCTCGGACCACGACGGCCCGTTCGACGTCTGGATCTGCCAGACAAGCAATGGGAGCCTGCAGAATCTCACGCGCGGCACCGTCCCCGACGTGCGCGGCCCACTGCGCGGCATCGGATTCACGGGCGATGGCTCCGAGATCTGGATTGCCGGCAAGCGCGGACGGCGGCTGCAGTTGCTGCCGCTCGTCGGCGAACCGACCCGCCGGAATTTCCTCGGGGACAAGGCCGCTGAAGTCGTCTGGTCGCCGAAAGGAGACCGCCTCGTCTATCACCTCTTCGAATCGGGCGACGCGATGTTCACTGCCGACGCCGACGGCGCGACCTCCCGTGTTCTGCTGCCGGCGGGACCGCCTGACGAGCACCGGCACTTTCAGACATGGTCGCTCGACGGCCGCTGGATCTATTTCGCGCGCGGCCGAGCGACCACGCGCGAGATGGACCTGTGGCGCATCGCCTCGACGGGCGGCGAACCGGAACGGCTCACCTCGGTGAATAGCGACGTCTCGTTTCCAACGCCAATCGGCGCGGACACACTGCTCTACATCGCGCACGACAAGGGCGGTGCAGGCCCGTGGTTGTGGACGCTGAATCTCGACACGAAGGAGTCCCAGCGCCTGACCGTGGGCCTCGAGGCGTACGCGGCGCTTGCCGGCTCGAGCGACGGCCATCGTCTGGTGGCGAGCGTCGTGAACGCCAGCGCTGCGCTTTGGCGAGTGCCGATTCTCGACCGTGCCGCGACCGAGAGCGATGTCCAGAGTTACCCGCTGCCGAACAGGCGGGCCCTGGCTCCGCGCTTCGGGGGCACCGGGCTCTTCTATCTGTCGTCGAGAGACGCCGTCGACGGGCTGTGGAGCTACCGGGACGGCAAGGCGACGGAGATCTGGCGAAGTGCCGACGGCGCACTGCTCTCACCCGCTGCAGTCAGCCGCGACGGGCAGACCGTCGCCATCGCGTTGCGGCGAAACGAAAAAGTACAGTGGCAGGTGCTTGGAGCTGACGGGACGCAGCTTCGCGCGCTGAGCGGCGCCGTCAATGCGAGAGGCGCCGCGTCATGGTCGCCGGATGGCAAGTGGCTCGTCACCGGCGGCAGCGATTCCGGCGGGCCGGGCCTGTTCAAGCTTCCTGTCGACGGCGGGGTGCCTGTTCGGATCTATTCAGGCCATGCCCTCGACCCGGTGTGGTCGCCCGATGGCACGCTCATCGTCTATGAGGGCGCCAATGTGTTCACCAACGTGCCACTGGCAGCCATCCGGCCAGACGGTACCGCCGTCGAGCTGCCCGCGATCACGCTGCGGCGCGAGGGGGAGCGGGTTCGATTCCTTCCTGGCGGGCGGGGGCTCGTTTACATGCAGAACGAAACGCTTGCCCAGAACTTCCACCTGCTCGATCTGGCGACGATGAAGACGCGGCAGTTGACGCAGCTCACGAATCCGGCCGCCATGCGGACGTTCGACGTCACGCCGGACGGGATGGCGATCGTGTTCGACCGGACGCAAGAGCACGCCAATATCGCGGTCGTCGATCTGACCGGAAAAGCGAAATAGCGCCCGCCAGCACGACGCGACCCGCGTCAGGGCTTCTCGATCACACCACAGGCGATCCGGGCGCCGGCGTTGCCAGAGGGGTCGGTCTTGTTGTCGTCCGGGTTGGCGTGGATGACGATGGCCGTGCCGCCTGGATGGAAGAGCGAGTCTGGCGCGGTGCCCAGAGAGAGGCCCGGCACGGTATAGGAAACATCTCCCGTGCCGTTCGCGAGGACTTCAAAGTTCATCAGGTCGCCGGCGTGGGACCCCATCGGGTTCTCGGTGCCGTGCTGCTTGCTCGCCGGATTGAAATGGCCGCCGGCGCTCGCGAAGTCCTTCGGCTCGCATTTCCCGACGGTGTGAATATGAATCGCGTGCGTGCCTGGCGGCAGACCTGTGAAGGTGCCATTGAGCGTGACGGCCGTGCCGCGAATCGTCGGGTAGACGCTCACGGTGCCCACGACCTTGCCGTCGGCGTCCTTGAGAATCGCCTTGCCCGCGAGCGGCTGAGGCTGGGCCAACGCCGACGCACCAGCCATCAGGACGAACATCGAGATCGCATACGCACGAGTCATGGGCACCTTCCTCGGCTACTGTAGCCCGCGTATGATTGTCAACGCAACGCGACGGGATGACCGTCATGGTTCATCCTCGGGCGTCTGTTCTCGTTCCCGGAGGTGAGAATGGTGATCGATCTCTATAACGCCGACACGAACGCGCTTCTTGGCGAAATCACCCCGCAGGATTTGAAAGTGCTCGTCGAGACGCTCGAGGAAGAGTCGAGCGAGGATCAGGACTACTACATCACGCCGGAGACGCTCGACGTCATCGGCGAGAACGGCAGCGCCACCGATCATCTCCTCAATCTGCTTCGCAAGGCGCTCGGCACGTCCGACAGCGTCGAGATCCGCTGGCAAAACCGTTAGCCGTTT
>Ga0163161_10002420_pt1 | contig 13367 bp, 14 predicted proteins | sample S45metaG_FD_129847 | JGI IMG/M metagenome (GOLD analysis project Ga0163161, IMG submission 129847) | Switchgrass rhizosphere microbial communities from Kellogg Biological Station, Michigan, USA - S4-5 metaG | ecosystem: Host-associated > Plants > Roots > Rhizosphere > Soil | place: USA... | reverse complement strand
GGGTCAAACGCTTGAGCGGGCTGATGCTGGAGCTAAAGGAGGGCCGCGACTGACAGCGCTTGCAGCGAGCCCATCAGTCGGCGAACAGCATCTCCCGGCTTTCACCCATCAGCAGGCCCTGATTGCGTTCGGTCACCTCGCGGATGTAATCCCACAACAGGGTGATCCGCTTGAGCTTGCGCAGGTCTTCGCGGCAGTACATCCAGAACTTCAAGGAATGCAGGTTAACCCAATGATTACGGGGGCTAACCGCCATGAACATCCTTGCAGAGCATTCTCCTGTCACAAGTGCTGTCACAAATTCAGCTCTACCTTTGAGGCCGAAAACTCGACTAACGAAGCCTTACCACTACCGACGTAATGGCATCTACTATCTGCGTCTTCGTGAAACTGGCAGTGTGGCCCGCACCGTGTCTGTTTCCCTGAAGACTACTGACCGCAGGCGGGCTATGGACGCCTCACAGCATCTATCATCATCTATTCAGGCATTCCATTTGGATCATCCACAGGCGTTGTGGAGCGAACTGAAGGAGCACTTCCGTGTTATCTCGGCGGACCTGTTTGGGGCTGGAAGTGATGAAAATTTTTCGCAGGTGTGGGGCGGATTGCATGATAGCCACCCAGTGTTGGTGGGCGATCCTAGGCGACACGTGCAGTCAGTAGAGAACGTCCCGGTGTCTCTTTCCGTATTGTCACCTGCAATGACCTTTGAAGCCCTTTCAGCTCTCTACTTGGCCGACCGTGGACAAGACCAAAAGCCTTCGACTCTGAAGGAAACAAAGCTTTGCCACGGGACAATATCTGCGGCTCTAGGTGAACTGGACATGCGGACGCACTCACGAGCCGACCTTGTGGCTCTGCGTGATCGCCTTTCAGATGGCCGCATGCCTTCGACCGTCAATAAGCTGATCGTGAAGCTATCTGCTGTCCTTGCATGGTCAGTTGAAAATGGTCACATATCCAAGTCTTACGACAAGAAATTGAAGCTCACGAAGGGCACTGAATCGAGCCGTAAGGCGTTCACACAGGATCAGGTAGGCAAGCTAGTTGCTTATTCCAATATGCTGCCTGAGACCTCATGGAAACGCTGGCTGCTGAGCCTCGGGGCTATCACTGGTGGACGCCTAAATGAAATCTCACAGTTGACGGCAAGTGACATCCAAACCCTTGAATCAGGTATCACCGTCATCCACATCAATGAGGTTGGAGACGGGAAGTCCATTAAGAATAAGCGCAGTGAACGACTGGTCCCCTTGACTGATGGTGCCTACGGATTCGACCTTGAAGTATTTCTGCGTTATGTCGAATCCCGTAAAGCCGACCAAGGCGAACCATCACATTCGGTGAGGCTTGCACAGATTGGGTACAAGACAGCGGGGGATTGGGCAAACCGACAAGCAATTCCTGATGCTCTTGGTGACTCCTACGGTCCCGGCTTAGTGTTCCACTCACTGCGTCACTCGTTAGCCACTCTTATGCAGGTTAAGGGTGTTCCTACAACCCACGCTCAGGCTGTCATGGGGCATGCCTCGGGCACTGTTACCTTTGATACATATGGGGCCGGGGTTCCTGTTGAGGTCATTGCGAGAATGTTGAACACGCTACTGTGTCCATTGCACTCACATTGTTAACAACTTACGTTGCCTTTGGCCGTCTACAGAAAAGGTTATTCATTTGAGCAGAAACGTGAAGTAGCCCAGCGGCCAAACTTTGACTTTTAAAAATAGTTGACGTAAGTGTTCAAAACAACTGATACGGTATTGCAATTGAGAACGATTCGTGATACAATGCTCTTATGTGAAATTGATAGCAAACCTCTTGTGACTTGTCGCACTACGGAGCATTACAATCTATTGTCCTTCCTTCTTTAGCTTGTAAGTTTGTTATCCTTCACACCATTCCTCTAAAGAGCATGGCTCGTAACCTTAACCGGTTGCGAGCTTTGTTTTATTCGCTGTAAACACTTTGAACACATCCTAACCATCTATCAATCAGAGGTAATCCTATGAAATTCTGCCGTGCGTGCAATTCACCACTAGTTAACAAACGGGCACATGCAACAACCTGTTCAAACAAATGCAGGATGTCAGCTTGGAGACAATCACGAATCACAATGTTACCAGTATCCATCCTATTAAACCTCACTAACTACGCATTGATTAAGAAAGCTGCATCTGCTGCTGGTGTTTCAATCAACCAGTTTGCACACGATCGTCTGGTAGAAACTATGGAGACTTCACAATGCTAATGAAATTGAACGATGAAGCGGTTGAACAACTGAATGTAATCATGGCAATGACTGGTCGAACCAATCACAAACACACAGTGCAAACGATGATCAGTCAAGTTCTGAACAATCTCAGACGTGCAGACTACCGGAAAAAAGCAACAACAAACATCTAACCATCCAAACCACCAAAATACTTTCAACCTACACAGATGAGGATAGAACGTATCAAACAAAAGGAATAGAAAATTGAATCCATACATTGTTCTGCATCGTGGTTCAAACCTGATTATCAACGTCACGACTGAAGTTGAGAAACCAACTGACACCACCACACACCGATACATTCCCGCCAATGACAAGTCTCTTCAACACCTGCTTTCAATGTTACGTCGAAGTGACACACTCATCGACATTGGCGACTTGATGTCACGCTCTGGTTTCATTGCAGACCAAGTGGGTAATGGTAAGGTTGGTAAAGTTAAACCGGTAACCACTCGCTACGTTAATGAACGTGCAACTGTACCAACAGACCGTGAGTCAACCATTCGACACTGGATAGAATGTAACCCAAACGCCGATCATCACCAACTGTCGGAAGTATTCTTCACAGGTAGGTTGGTAGCCAAGTCTTATATCAGTCGATACCGCTATGAGCTCCTGTAACGCGATTACAGAGGGCTCAATGTGTACCCTGGCTACCCTATGTCATGTCGTTTTAACGGCTCTGCAGGCCACGTAATACAAGGGCTGGATTTACCAAATCAGGCGTATGTCGGCCTACTTCAATACAAACAAATCAAAGGATAAACAACATATGAACACACCACTATTAGAGCGGCACTTGGCGGTGCTTCAACTGAAACATTACTTATCGTTGCAACAGTCTGCAATTGCAGTTGGTGACAAGGTTGAATATCGCAGAACCACTGGCATCATCGACAAGCTTACAACAGAGTTTGGTCTGTCAGCATCGCACCAAGCACAGGAGGAATACAAATGACAGCTTGGCAAATGTCATTAAAAATATCTGGTGATCGAATGGTAAAAGCAATTGAAAAGCGAACCAAGCAACTGCAAGAAGAACGTGCTCTTGAACAAGCATTATTAAACAATCCTGAATTGCAACGTCAACATGCTGAGCAAGAGAAACAAAAAGAAGTACAAGCAGTTGAACGTCAAGCAAAGCAAATAGCGCAACAATCAGAACAATTGACTAAGCGCATCGCTGAGCAGATTGCTGAGGTTAATAAACAACTCGCCAGTATTCCCGGCGGCAAACCTATTACCAAGGTAGACAAGGTAACTGCCGAGAATGAAACCACAAAACCAAAGCTGTCAGATGACGACCAATACAAAACAACCATAGTGACCAAGATGGTCGCATTGATTAAACAGAGGAAAATTATATGAATGACAAAATTACCATCCAAGGCTCCGCCCCTAAGTATGACGAGCAAGTATTGAAGCAACGTCAATCAGCACGTCACAATGTTTATGATTCCACTGATGAATGCACTGCGCTTGTGCGTGGTGATATTTCAACTCAATTCTTGATCAATGTAATTGATTATCATACCAAGGGTTACACCCTGAGTACGAAGTACCCTGTCTCAGTTGGTTATGAAAACTACAGTTGCCGAATGTTGAAGCCTTTGGATTTACAAGCAGTTGACCGCGAAGCAATTGATGCTCAAGTGAAACTTGAATATGTGGCGTGGCTTGAATCAGAACGTGAGAGTTATAAGCAGCAACTTACTGCCCAGTTGCTTCAAACAGCCCAAGATAAAGAACGTAAGCGTGAAGAAGATAAACGTACCAAGCTGCTTTTAGACATCCAGAAAGAAGTGGATGCGACGTTCGCTGATCTTGTGATCCCGGATTGAACCCAAGGTAAAGGAGTGATCCAGTGGCCGACGGCGACGGCGACGACCATCAAGCGACACCATCGGTGAAGCTCCATAACGCGTTCTGAGACCTTTCCTCATGCAATCCACACCATCATGGCCCCGGCAGATTACCCAGTCTGTGCGGGGCTTTTTGGTTGCTGAGATACACGGCAACGGCTTCCATCGCACCCTCATTGAGGTCACCATGGCCAGGGTAGAAAAGTTTCTAGAAAAGTCATGCTTGTCAAGCTTTTGTTGACGAACGGTGTTTTCACCTGTATAATCCGCCGCTCAAACTGACATGCTCAAAACCTCGATTTGATCATTGGTCGCTCCCGACTCGATGCATCATGTGGAGTTTGTACGCGTGCGTTTTACCCAAACCATCTGGCAATACCCGAGGTAACGCCTATGAAATGAACTTGAAAAGGAGAATGTAAATGAAGCACCAGAGCATTATTAACGCGACCAGCCCTCGATCCAAATTGTGTCCGGTATGCAATGCCGAGTTCACAGCCCAGCGAGTTACAGCAAAATATTGTGGTCGGCAGTGCAAGGATCGCTCTACTAACGGAATGCGTGAAGTGCGCAAGGCTGCATGCCCACAACCACGGCGATCACGGGGTAACACTGACCGTCATAAGCACAATGCAATTGCTCCTCTCCTACGAGTCATGAATCAGAGCGTCGAAATCATCTGTGACCTTCATGAGGATGGCACGGGCGTTCAAAAACTTGTACGTCACTCCGACCCACAATGGTTTGATGACTACATTATGGGTGCATGCTATGTATCCATGATTGCTGATCGTGGACGCCTTGATATGAACCCTACTGACATTCGTAAAATCTGTAAGCTTGATGAGGTCTCGGTCAAAGGTGTTCAGTCGCTGATATGGAATCACGAAATCTCCCCCGTTAGCAGACGACAGGCTCAACGACTGGTTAAGGTTGCAATTATTGCACTTAGTGGAATTGAGATGCACTTAGATCGAAATCCAGCAATCAAGGCCAAACTCACCTCGTTGTCAAAGGCGGAGCCAGACGAATTCGAGCGGGAAACCGCTAAGATTGATCGCCAATTCTTTGCAGAATGGGAAGAGTTGAAGGTAAAAGCATGTCACGCTTAGCGAGTCATATTTGACGTCGGATATATATAGCGAAGCGTGAAACGGTGAAGCGTGCTGTTACTTCTGTGGAGATCGTCCACAGGGTATGTATCATTTCAGGGTGGCCACCCTGCGATGAAGGTATAGGAAAGATAGGAGAGGAGATGGGTAAGAAAACCCATCAAAACAAAGAGCATAATCTTAGAGAATACTATTCTCTGTATTACACAGAGAGAATAACTATTCTGTCGTGTACGACAGTGAGCACATACTCTGTTTCACAGAAGACAAAGCAAAAGCGAGGGAGGTTTATCACCCTTTCCTCTCTAAGAGCACTTCACTTCGTTCAGCTTGCTATCATGTCTTTGTATTGAGAGTTGATAAACTCTAAAGTCAATCCTGATTGACCAATCAGAAGTGTCAGCATCTTCTGTGTGAGAACACACAGTAATACACTTAGTGAACATTCAGGGAAGAGGAACGAAGTGAATCAAATACAGATATTCACTTCACACCGTTGACGGTGTATAGAACAATCTCATCAACATACCTCTTGATGGTTCACCATCGTCAATTGATGATAACTGTAACCTCCCATAGTTACGTCTGAGAGCGTTCCCACTAAAATCAATACCAACACAAAGCTTACCAACCCTTGACGCTCATTCAGCGTCAGGGGCTTTTTCATGCCCGGTAATATTTCACCATGGAAACATGGTAATCAACATTCGATTGTCAGTGACAATCAAACCACCACCGGCAGTTACAATCAGTATGGTTATCACCAGTAATGGTTATCAGGTGAGTCAACAGGATCATCCTAATCATTCATGTGACAATGTATTGTGGTAACAACCGCTACAGCCCGCATTTTTACTAGTGTCTGAGCAATTCAGGTTAAGCACGATCACCACTTTCTCCTCAATCTCCTCACAGACGAATGTAATACGGCTGGAATCTGGAACAAAACCATGTCTAAGCCAGCGTTGGGTAACCACCCATCACAACGCCGTACAGATTTCCTCACAGGGTGTTTGCTTCAACCTTGACCTGAATGTCGATATCACGACAAGTGCCGCTATACCCTTGAATGACTGTGCATGTGAGTCAAATACGAATGTCAGTCATCGTGGTAATGATGAACGACACAGACACTTCTAAAGTGGAATTCACCGCACTTGCCATGATCACAATCCAGCAGCAAATACAAGTGGTAAAAAATTATTTGTTGGGCTGTTAACATCGCGTTGACGAACATCTACGCTATGTTAATATGGCTACACACCAACCAGTCAGCAGGACAAACCCAAAATGAACATCGTCGGTTACTACCGTGTTTCGACATCTCGTCAGGGGCGTTCGGGTTTGGGTCTGGACGCACAAAAGGAATATGTGCGCTTGGCTGCTGAGACCAACAACTGGAACATCATTGCTGAGTTTGAAGACACCGCCAGCGGCACCATTGCACCAACTGACCGTGAGCAGTGCAAAGCAGCATTGGAAGTGTGTGCAAAGCATGGTGCTACGCTGGTAGTCGCTAAGCTGGATCGTTTGTCACGTGACGTTGAAGACATTGCAGGATTGATGAAGCGTGTACCTTTCAAAGTGGCGACAATGCCAACTGCTGATTCATTCCAATTGCATATCTATGCCGCACTGGCACAGCAAGAAAGAGAGTTCATTGCTCAACGTACAAAGGCGGCACTCGCCGGTTTGAAGACCAAAGCAGACAACGGTGACAAGGAAGCACAAGCCAAGATTGCCAATCGTGATGCAGGGCGCCAAGCAGCACACGCCAAAGGTACGAAAGCAGCTACAGCAGCAGCGCAGGAAGCAGCAGATACCAACGCAGAGTCATTACGTGATGCGATCCAATCTGGTTTGTACGCAAAGGTCGCAACATTGCTTGGCATGGCTAACCATTTGAACGCACGCGGCATCACCACCGCACGCGGTAAAAAGTTCTCACCAATGACTGTTAAACGTACAGTTGAACGCCTTGGTATCCCTTTCCCATAAGTCTCTGTGAACAACGACAAAGCCGGGTGAGGTGGCTGCATTCCCACTCGGTTAAACCTTCCAGTACGCGATCCTACGCAGCCTCATGCGGCATGTACCAACCATCCCTAGGGATTTCATTAATCTAAGCCACTAGACCGGCCATTATTGCCGTACCCATCACATACGTCAGCCCTATCTCCAACAACCCAACATCCCAACTACCCACCACCGGATTCTGGTCACCTGAAATTCTGAATCGACTCTGAAATCGAGATTCAAAATAGAGAGTTTTGGAATTATTCAAAGACTGACATACTCAAGGTCAACCCAATCAACATGTTTATCAATTGATATAAGTTTGTGTTCCTTATGCGTCATGTGGTGAATCTTTTCATCGGTGTTTAGTGGGTGAATATCTGAAGGGGATACAGTTCACCGCAAAAACCTAATTGAAATTAATCCAAAGCGACGAAAAACGATTGATCGCCGTTATTTTGATTCATCAACCTGATGTACGAGACTAATTTTATGCTCGTACATTTGCTGATAATCCATATACTTTTTCATTCTCAACGCCATCAACGGCGATTCATCATGCATACGCTTCAGTGCCTCAAATACTTTTAGGAACACAATTGCATAGTGGCTTTCAGAATCAGAAAGTTCAGTTCGCGAACCTAGATCGACTAACGATTGTGCATAGCTCTTAAACTTTGGTGAACCTAAAAACTTGAAGTAAGTGTAAAACTGATCAGCGGTTAAAGCACTTAACAACTCAAGAACTTCGCCCGCGAATGGCTTTTCAAGATAATTATAAACAAGCTCATCGACACTCAAAACCTTGCTTACCTCACCAAAATACTGTTCAAGCTTTTCAGCTACATACGGATTTTCAGGGTACCTATACATATCCTTTCGATGAACAATAGAGCGGCTCTCATCAAGAACCTTAAAATATCCGTCAACAATTGACCTGCCACGCTCCTTTAAACCAGCAGCAGTGAATATTTCAAGAACACTATCCATCTCATAAGGACTTACGACATCACCAGATTTAATAACGGCATTTTCGAACAGGTCCAATAGGTCTGCATCAGGAAGTGACATATCTTGATGAAACACGTGCCAAGCGTCAGTGAATACTTTTCGTTTCTTGTTTCTTTCGACAGTGACAGTAATTGAGTCAATAAGTGGCATTAAAGAATTTGAATTAGCATAACCATTCTTGACAAGTTTTATGATCTCTATCGTGAAGTCGTCGGCTTCACCATATCCGTACACACTAAGAAAATCCGCCTTTGCAATGTTACTATCTTCAATAGCTTTCTGCTCAGCAGTAAGTTCTTTTTTGTTTGGCGAAAATAGAGACAAGTCACCCTTATACTTTTCCAAATCTTCTATACTAACGACTTTTTCCAAACCTGAATATTTTGCGTAGATTGCCAGCGGGATAAGTCTCGTTGAATCATCAAGAATTTGATCAGGTTTGCCATCTACAAATGGCTTGATAAGGCCGGCGAAATATTTGACTTTTCGCAACAACCTAATGTTGTTCATCTCTAGCTTTTTAACGTTCTCTACGATTTTCTTTTCGTACAGGTCAGTGCCTTTGAAAACTACGCTCGCAGCCTCATCCAAGGTCGGTGCATATCTAACCTCGTAATCGAATACTTTTTCACTGAACGTGAAGAACTCATCGTCTTTCTGCAACGATCCTTCATTTAGAATCAGGATGACTGAACAATCTTTTGACTCGATTAGATTAGAGATTAGACCAAGGACATCCCGAGCCGACAAAGCATTACCACGGCGTTCAAAGTCGTCAATACAGATAATGGTATCTTTAACCAGTGCATATTGAATCGAATCAATTACCCCGCCAAAATTACCAAAGAATGGAATTTTAGCTTCTTTTCCAAAGCTAAATACTTTTCGCAATCCACCAACTGCGTCACTGAACTCAAGTTTTTTTATGTTCTCAAAAACAGATTCTTTTGTGGTCACGCTTCCCGCCTTTTCGGTAGGAACGGAGTTTTCAAAAATAGAACGCTTTAGGTCAGGTAAAGAATTAAGACCAAACAATGAGACATAAGAATACGTCTTACGAACAAATGATTCTCGATGATTCTCGATAACTTTATTCCAGAGATGGGTTTTTCCAGTACCCCACTCTCCCTTAAGAACTATTGCAGAACCTGTTTTGTGAACAGCAAAATCAGTAAGAGCTTTTTCAACTTGAGCAATAGACATGCAGAACCTCAGTACGAACCAATTTGTAGGGTGTCTCCTGAAGTCAGTCCCGGTTAACCCCGTCAGACCAACATCCATTGTTACCTTCACTGATGTCGCCACGCGATTGAACAATTACATCTAACTAAGATTCAGGCACATGGGAAAAACCACACACCTGAACACTCACCAATAAAATCATGTATTGAAAGATTGAAAAACAACCACTACTAGAGAACTAAGTCCAAGCAAATAAGGTGAGACAAGATCAAGCGTCTCTCGATATTTGATCCAAGCCTCTATCCTATACTTCATCTCAGCGCGCAACAGCTTGAGAAAATCTGCCTTGTTCCAATCTTCACCATATACATTTAATTCAATGTACTCTGTGTAGCTGTGTTCCCCATGATAAGAGCGATACCCAATGCTCCTCTTTAAAAATCCTTTCATTTTGTACGTAGGAGATTCTATTCCGGGTTCATCGCCACCATAGACATCAATCTTCTTCCCTAGCAAGCCTCCTACTAATTCGGTTTCTCGATCATAGCGAAAAACACTGCTATCATTTAGCAATCTCCCCGACCAAAACTTAAATAGTTGGGCGTGATACTTTTCCGAGTAAGCATAGTACCTCAACATACAAGACAACACGGCAAGCACCAACAAATATCTCAAGCCAACATGATTCGTAAATTCTATCTTAAATATAAACGTATTGGCCTCCTTAATCTCCGCACCGCTTACAATTAGAGCCAGCAACAACAACGATGCAAACATTAAAGCTCTGCGCTTAGACTTGAACCCTGCATCATCGTCCATAGCAATTCTGAATTCATCTACAGTCATATTAGCCATAACAACCTCCTAAACCCGCTCTGTCCACCCTGAATGTCGTACGCTCAAAAACTTTAATGCACACCCCATCAAGCCAACATGGAAAACCCTAGTAAAAAGAGGATGCACCACAAACTATATTCTTCAAAAAAAATTACTTTATCTATCCGCCAATTCGGAAACTAATAATTCATCTAAAAAAATAATGCTGATTCACTTCCCAGTCACTGTATGCTGGGGAAATCAAAAGCTGACGATCACAGCGGCTTTCTATAAAAAAATGATCTAAGTTATCAACAACAAAAACATAACCACCAATTTTTTTATCCGGTTTTGGACAACCAAGCACATAAAGAAAGAATGGATTATTAGGATACCTTTCTGCACTTTTAGCAGCCGCCATAACTTTATCAATCAAGCCCCGATAATATGGAGATTTCGTCTTAAGCGATGCACTAATTACCGACTGCGCAACCTTGACATAAACGTCGACTAAACGAGCCTCCATACTAAATGACCGCCCAAATCTAAACGTGTAATACTCATCATCAGAGACTATGTTTTTTGCCAGACCACAGTATACATACCGCCGATACATATCCGGCATATTATTGTCTACAGGAATAATAGCAGACTTGACTGTCCCACTATGACCATCTAATACAAACCTTTGCCTGCTATGCCATCCACCATTCAAGAGATTCTCTATTGAATAACATTTCGGATTGACAGCCCCTGAGTTCGTTTCTGAGCAACCATTTGGGATATACTTGAGAGGCTTTGTTACATCTATACCCATCCCATTAAATTTACCGGGCACAGTAAAGTATTTTTTAGGCCGAGCACTTTCAAATATAATCTCAACGTCATCACTTACCGAAAGTCGTGGTTTTCTTGCCCGCCCCATCTTTATGGTGACTGGATTTTTACACTCAACTTCATAAGCACACCCCTCAATATGACTGCGCTCCGCGTTTATAGCTGTTTTAAAGTGCGGACTAACCTTATAAGTTGACTTTCCAAGATTGACACAAACATAACCTGCCCTGCACTCTGGATCGAGACAGGCAAAGTCCCCTCTATCAGCAATCAAACCTTGCCGGTACAACTCCCCCGCCTCATTAATCTCCACTTCTCTTTGGAGACTTACGCAGTACGCACGATCCATTCAACCCACCGAAGAGAGAATTCGAAAAAACCAGACCTAGACCTAGCCACCACTACCCCATTAATCAAGGCGAGACTATCAAAGCAAATAGCTTTTTTGCCATCAGTCACCCCCTCCCGAAAAAGGGTGATCGTGCCCACCCCGCCACCTCATGACTGAGCCAAAACTGCCCCAGTCTGTCGCAAGTCGAGACACCGGCCAAGGTAGTACCCATAAGCCGAAAGCACTCCTACGGCAACCAAAACACCAATCCCAACGGCGATACCTATCCCAGCCAATATCCAATTTGCTTTTATGACTACTCGCTTCATTTACCCACTGTCGGTTGCGCTCTGTGGGCTTCTCATTTTCTGTCGGTTTGACTTGGAAACTTACCGTCCTTGCTCCGACCCATCGGTGTCTTGCTGAATTTGAGAGTTCTCCATATGTTGAATATTTATTGTATTATAGTTAATGGTCTGGGCTCGGATCTGTTCATCCCTACTGAATACTAATCCATCACCTAAAATCCCCTTATCCTCAAGATCCAATGCAAACTCCATGATTTTTGTTTTAGTCGTGTCGATAATCCTAATTAGGTGGTGCGTAGGAACGTATAGTGCTGGCTCAAACTGCTCCCCTATAAGCTGCATTATTACGCTTGCCTGCGCAGCTTGGAACTTAATAACAAAATTCCCACCCTCCGACTTATCCGCCAAGCTTTCGATCTGACTCACCGATAGGAAAATATTTTGCTGTCGGATCGCTTTATCCCACTGCTTATCTACCATTACCGGTAGCCAGCCTCTGTAAGGATTAAATGCTTTTAATTCTCCGTATACGATCCGATAATCCGGAATCGAATTTTCTGTATAGCCATTTAGCTCGTTATTAATCCAAGCTTCGATATCTTTAATTTTTAGCTTTCGGGAAACTAATAATGCTTTCCTCAGAAGATCCGTAATATGTATACCTCTGTCTAGGGCATCTCTCTGTAATTCGAGAACCAGACTGTCCATTCTGCTCTCCTACAAGCAAGCTAGCAGGGGAACGATTACAGGTATGTAGCTTGCAAGCACGCTACCGGCAGCACCCTCCAAAATATTTTTAATGGACAGCAAGCATTCTTTGATAATTCCCTGTTTGGGTATCGGTGCATTATTTTGTGTTTTTATGGTTTCCGCGTCAGCCAGCAAAACTTGTGCTGTTGTTTGGTCCTTAATTTTTGAAATATCGCGAACGAATGATTCTAAAAAATTGTTTAAATCGGCTTCGTATGAATTTTGTTCAATTTTCTGCGTTGAGTTTTCGGTGTCTTGTTGGATCTGCGAATTCTGCATAGACCCAACGTTAATGGTATTGGTACTGTTCCCCATCGTCGTCCCCTGATAATTATTGACGGCGTTATGCCTCCCGCATCCTCTCCCTACTCCTTTCCATAATCAACCCTCCGATCATACGTTTCCGCTACGTTGTCGCAGATCGGCGGAACCACAGCCCGCCACTCGCGAAGCGGTTAAGAAGGATTGTCAGTTTTCCGCACGAGTACGATTCCCCGCACGCCAAACGGGTTGGATCGAATCACAGGAGCTTTTAACGCACATTCACTCGCGTGCTATGCAAACAGCCTTGTTGGCGAGAGAAAATGATCAAGGTAAGACCGCCAGCACAGTGCACCACTTTGGTGTAACAAGTGCTGTCACAACCCCTGTCACAAGTCATTGCAATGGAGTGTCCCGCGTCGTTACGATGAGGCCACCTGATTCCTTGAAGAACAGTCAGTCGGCGAACAGCATCTCCCGGCTTTCGCCCATCAGCAGACCCTGATTGCGCTCGGTCACCTCACGGATGTAATCCCACAACAGGGTAATCCGCTTGAGCTTGCGCAGGTCTTCGCGGCAGTACATCCAGAACTGTCGAGTGATGTTGAT
>Ga0163161_10002419_pt1 | contig 13381 bp, 12 predicted proteins | sample S45metaG_FD_129847 | JGI IMG/M metagenome (GOLD analysis project Ga0163161, IMG submission 129847) | Switchgrass rhizosphere microbial communities from Kellogg Biological Station, Michigan, USA - S4-5 metaG | ecosystem: Host-associated > Plants > Roots > Rhizosphere > Soil | place: USA... | reverse complement strand
AGCCAGATCCTGCATTGATCGAACCCAGGCACTGAAATAAACCCGGACATGTTCCGGGTTTTTTTTTGCCTGTAGGAGCGAGCTGGCTCGCGATGGACGTCAACGATAACGCTGGTTGGCAGGTACCCCGCGGTGCTCTCGAGTCCATCGCGAGCAAGCTCGCTCCTACAGAGGCATTGCCCTCGTGGAACATGTTGACTACCATGTCAGAAAATTCATCCTATGATTGGATGAGAGGGCGAATTCCGTGTCAGAAATCTCTCCATTGGTAAAACGATCCCTGGTCGATCAGGCTCTGGACCAGCTGCGCCTGCGGATCAACCAGGGCGTTTGGGCTGTGGGCCAGCGTTTGCCCACCGAACCTGAGTTGTCCGCCGAGCTGGGCATCAGCCGCAACACTGTGCGCGAAGCCATGCGCGTGTTGGCGTTTTCCGGGTTGATCGAGATCCGCCAGGGCGACGGCAGTTACCTGCGGGCGGTGGTCGATCCGCTCGATACCTTGAAGGCGCTGTCCCGCTGCTCCCCTGAGCAGGCCCGGGAAACCCGGCACATCCTTGAAGTCGAGGCTATCGGCCTGGCAGCCATGCGCCGCACCGATGAAGACCTGGTGGCATTGCGCGAGGCGCTGGGTGTCAGCGGCAGCCACTACCACGGCGATCTCGATACCTACATCGCCTGCGACCTGGTGTTTCACCGTCGATTGGTGGACGCCGCGCATAACCCAACCCTCAGCGAGCTGTATCGCTATTTCTCCAGCATCGTCGGCGCGCAGTTGCGCCAGACCCTGAGCATCGCCCCGCGCCGCCAGGAAGTGTTCGACCTGCACATCGAGTTGCTCGATGCCGTCGAACAACGCGACCCGGAACGGGCCAAAGCCCTGTCGAGGCAGTTGATCAATGAACCTTGAAACCGAGAAGTCCATGCATCGTGGTGATTTATCCACAGCCCAAAAACGTTCGGCAGAGCTGGAAGAGCTGCTGATCGACGCCGAGGCCGATGACGAACAGGCCCAGCAAGCTCACCCGGTCCTGCGTCGGCCGTGGCTGTTGCTACTGGGCCTGATTCTGGTGGCGCTGAACCTGCGCCCGGCGCTGTCGAGCATGGCGCCGATGCTCAGCGAGGTCTCGAAGGCCCTCGGCTTGTCGGCGTCCACGGCGGGATTGCTGACCACGCTGCCGGTGCTTTGCCTTGGCCTGTTTGCGCCACTGGCGCCGCTGCTGGCGCGTCGCTTCGGTGCCGAGCGGGTCGTGTTGGGTATTCTTCTGACCCTGGCTGGCGGGATCATCCTGCGCAGTTCGTTCGGCGAGATCGGCCTGTTTGCCGGAAGCGTGCTCGCCGGTGCCAGCATCGGCGTGATCGGCGTGTTGTTGCCAGGCATCGTCAAGCGCGATTTCCCGAAACAGGCCGGGACCATGACCGGCGTCTACACCATGGCCCTGTGCCTGGGGGCGGCGATGGCGGCGGGTGCGACCGTGCCCCTCAGTGAGCATTTCGACAAGAGCTGGGCGCTGGGTCTTGGTTTTTGGGTTATCCCCGCGTTGGCGGCGGCCGTGTTCTGGCTGCCGCAAGTCGGCCAGAAACACGGCGCGCACAACGTCGCCTATCGCGTTCGCGGTTTGCTGCGTGACCCGCTGGCCTGGCAAGTGACCTTGTACATGGGCCTGCAATCGTCCCTGGCCTACATCGTGTTCGGCTGGTTGCCATCGATTCTGATCGGGCGCGGCCTGACCCCGACCCAGGCCGGGCTGGTGCTGTCGGGCTCGGTGATCGTGCAACTGGTCAGCTCGCTCGCGGCCCCCTGGCTGGCGACCCGTGGCAAGGACCAGCGGCTGGCAATTGTGATCGTGATGGTGCTGACCCTCGGCGGCCTGTTCGGCTGCCTGTATGCGCCGACCGATGGCTTGTGGGGCTGGGCAATTGTGCTGGGGCTGGGGCAGGGCGCCACGTTCAGCCTGGCATTGACGCTGATCGTGCTGCGCTCGCGGGATTCCCACGTCGCCGCGAACCTGTCGAGCATGGCCCAGGGCTTCGGTTACACCCTGGCGTCCATGGGGCCGTTCGCGGTCGGCATCGTGCATGACTGGACCGGTGGCTGGACGGCTGTGGGCTGGATCTTCGGCGTCATCGGCCTGGGTGCGATCATCGCCGGCCTCGGTGCCGGGCGGGCGCTGTATGTGCAGGTCGAAAGCGAAAAGGCATGAGGGTGAAGGGCATCCATCCCTCACGGTCCGGGACAGCGTCGTGACATCCGGAACCGGTAGATGCCGAACCCTTCGGTCGCAGTCGCACCGAAGGGTTCGGCGTTGCAGGCCTACAGGTATACCACTTCGAAGGTTACCGAACCATCGAGGGTGAAGTCGTCGATCAGGGTGAGGCTGTCGGTAGGATGGATCACGGTTTTTATCCGCAGATCCATCGTCGCGTTGTTCACCATGATCGGTTTGGTGTGGTCAGTGGTGGAGCTGACCGACCACAGTTCATCACGGAAAATTTCTGAGGCGCTCTTCCAGGTTCTCCCCTCCTCCATTGAGTAGATCGCTTGGGCGCTCGCCCCATCCGCCAGTGTTTGGGTGATATTCAGGAAAAAATACCCCGGTTTTTCACCTGCGGGCGTCAATCTCATTCCAAAGTAGGTGTAATTCGCAATATCCAGATAGGGATGATTGTCGATGACCCTCAGTGCGACCAGTCTCGGCGCCCCACATGTGAGGTTCAATTGAAGGTCGCGATCTGCTAATTCAGTGGGCTCAGTGGTGTTCAGATTTTTGACCAGGAGCTTGCCGTAGTCCACTACACCGCCGCCGGAAAAACCAGGAGTGCAGGCTTGCGGGGTGATGGTGCCGGTAACAGTCAGGTCAGTCGAAGACGCAAGGGCATAAGGCGCGAGGCTGATCAGAGCGGTTGCGGAGAGTGCTGTGAAGTAATGTTTCATTCTTTTCCTTTTTCGGGGTTTTCCCTGGTTGTACCCGGGCACGTGATGGCCTCCAGTTCGTCAGGGGTGGGTGTTACAGGTAAACGATTTCGATCGTGCCCGAGCCGTCGAGGTGGACGGCGCTGCTCAGATCCAGGTTTTCGGTGGGGGCGATGACCGCCTCGACCGTGACGGCGGCGCTGAGGTTCTGGATCGCGACAGGGCCCGAGGTGCTGCCGGCGAGGTCGGTGAACCCCAGGTAGCTGTTTTGGGCGAGTGGAATCGGGCTCGTGCTGGCCGTGCTCCAGGCCGTGCCACCGGTGGTGGAGTCGGTTCGAAACAGCCGCGCATAGCTGTCGGCGCTGGCGCTGCCCGGGTCGAGGGTCAGCGAATACAGGCCGATTTTGTTGTTGCGGCCGTCCACGTCCAGGCCGTAGTAAATTTCGCTGTTCACCGTCGCCGAACCGGTGCGGTTGTCGTGCATGCGCAGGGCGAAATGCGTCGGTGCATCGCAGCCGACCTGCAGGTTCAACCCCTTGGGCGGCAGGCGGGTGCTTTTATCGGTGTTCAGATCGTTTTTGGACATTCGGCCAAAATCCACCAGGCCACCGTTTGACAGGTTCACGTTGCATGCCCCAGGGGCGAAGCTGGCACGCAGGGCGATTTCCCTGGAGCGTCCGGCGGCGACCGCATCGAGCAGACCCGTGGCCTCCCAGACCACCGCGTCGCGCACTTGTGATGCCTGCTCTTGGGCCCAGGCCGTCAATTCAAGCTGTGCCGAAAAGCTCTGCCCCTTGGCAACTGCACCGGCTCGCACCGGGACGATTGCCTGCTCCGGCCGCCACAGCAGGCTCGACGCTGTGGCTTCCGGCGTCTGACCGGTGGCGGAGATCAGCCCCAGGTCGACTGACTGCCCATCGAGTACCGCATGGCTTGCGCGCACAGCGTAGCTGCCCCGGTCGGCCAGGCGAAAACGTTCGGCGGTCGCGGCCATGGCGCGATAGAACACGGTCATGTCAGTGGGTTGTGAGCAGCTCAGGGTCAGGCTCACGCGGCGTTCGCCCAGCGTACGTTCAGGCAGGCTGTCGGCGCGGATCGCACGGTTCATCAAGCCGTAATCGAGTACCGGCTGGCTCACGCTGAGCTGACAGTCGTTGGCGAAGGCCCAGGCGTGCGGTGCCATTGTGCTCAGCGACAGAGCGCCAAGGGTCAGAAACAAGGGGCGGGACAGGTTCATGCGGTCATCCTCAAAGCGCTCGGCACTGGGCGGCGGCGGTTTCGTAGTACGCGTCGGTATCGGCTTTGGCCGGCAGCTCGAAGCTCAATTGGCAGCGGTCCATGCCCGGTGCAGTGATCCACAGGGTCGGGCTGTCCAGTACGTTCGGCAGGAACACCACGCCGCCTTCCTGGGCGAGCGTGACGAACTCGCCGTCTTCGGTATTCACCGTGGCGCCACGGGGCAGTGGCGCACCGTTGGCGGTGGTGACCTTGAGCAACGCACGGCGGGTCTGGGTGATGCCGAAGTCGATTTTGTCGACGGCGCCGCGCCCGGCGGAGACCACCGCCAGCCCATTGTTGATATCGAGGTTGCGCGGCAGCGAACGGGTGTCGACTTCCACTGCGCTGCGACCATAGGCCGTCAGTTGTGACACCACCGCGTTGCCTTTGCTGTCGGTCCAGACCGGACCACTCGGGGTCGAGACCTTGATCGAATCGGCATCGCCGACCGACACCAGTGCAAAGGTTTCGCGCACTGGGTAGGGCGTGAACGTCACGCCGTCACCGTGCAACACGGCACCCCCGCGCGCGCCCGCCTGATAACTCGAACGCTCGGCATCGGAGCGGGTGTAGTTCAGGTCCAGCTGGCTGTAGCGCGGCAACAGCGAAACACCGGCGGAGGTCTGCACTTGCTTGTCACGCGTGTCGTGTTCGACGCCGACCCGGTAGCTCAGTTGATCGTTGACCTGTTCGCTCAGGCCGACGCCGCTGCGGTATTCACCGCCGGCATTGCGCACCCAGGTGCGCGCCCGGCGGGTTTCACCCAGCGGAATGCTCAGGTTCAGATACACGCTGTCATCACTGCTCTGGGTACCGCTGACTTGCCATTGCGCCGAGGCCGAAACCGAGACGCCGCCGATATTGGTGCCCCACGAGAGCAGCGCGCGGTTGCTGCTTTGCCCGTCGAACGAGGTCGAACGGCTGACACTGCCGCTGAAAGCGCCCAGCCCCGGCGGGGACCAGCTCAGCCCCAGCGTTTGCTGGTCGCGATTACGGGAGTGGCTGCGCTCGGACTCGATTGCGGCCACGGCTTCCGACAGATCGCTGTATCCGAACGTGCGGTGCGAGGTGCTGGCATTCACCGACCACTGTTCACCCACGCGTTGCGATATGCCCAGATCCGCCTGAACACCTTTTGCAGGTTTCCCGGCGCGGATATCGGAGGCTTGCAGGGTGGTCTGGATCTGCGTGTTCTTGCCGGGCTGCAAGCCCAGGCCGGCACCCGCGGCGAGGTAGTCGGTGGCACCAGTGGCGCCGGCACTCAATTGCATCAGCGGGCTCAGTGCGCCGGTCCAGCCACCGCTGACCACCCAAGGGTCGTTGCCCTGGGTGTCGCCGGTGTTGCGTACCTGGCCGGCGGCCAGGGAAAAACCGGGGGCGGGCAAGCCGACCCCGAGCAGGGCCGCGGGGATGGTAAAGCGCTGCTCGCTGCCATCGGTTTCCTTGACCGTGACTTCAACGTCGGAACGATTGTCGAGACGGCGCACGTCGTTTAATGAGAACGGGCCGGCCGGTACCACCGTCGAGTGGATCAACGAGCCGTTCTGGCGGACTTCCACCTGAGCCTGGCTCCTGGCAATGCCTTCGATGGGCGAGCCTTGGCCTTCGCTTTGCAATGCCTGTTCGGTCATCAACTGCACGCCAGTGATCTGCGCCCCGGCCAGTACCGGGTTATAGAGGCTGATCTGGCCTGCCTGCAGCACCGTTTCCTGGCTGGCAAACGTCCGCTGGGCGTAGGCCGCCAGATGTGTGGTGGTCGACACGTCGTTTTGCCAGGTCTGCACCTGGCGGCTGCGCACGATCCAGTCCCCGGCGTTGAAGCCCAGCTCGGTGTTGGCCGACAGGTAGCGACTCGACTGGCCAGCGTTATCGCTGAACAGGCTGTTGACGTCGTAATTGAGCAAGGCGGCGAAGCCACCGGTTTGATAACCCGTGAAGTCCCGGGCCGTCGGCCGTATGGCGTCGGTAGGGGCGATCAGCTTAACACTGAGGTTTGCCGGGTCCTGTTCGATGGTCATCTGCGGCCAGGTGCCGAGCGCATCGAAACAGCGCTGGCCGTCGGCCGGTGCAGCCGGTTCAACCAGGTTGGCGGCGTCGAGCAGGGCACGGTCAAAGCACAGCTCACCTTCGTGGTTGAACGCCGCATCCACCCGTCCACGGGGCTGGCCGTTAACGATGAGGGTGATCGGGTGCTTGCCGGCGCTGAAGCGCGGAGCCTGCAGCAATGAGGTTGCCAAAGCCGGGTCGATGCCGCGTTGCGTCAACATTTTCTGGTCGAACGAGGTCAGCAATGCCGCGCCGCTGAGGTCTTCGGCACGGGCATCGAGCAACAGCAGCGCGTTACTCAGCAGCGCCACGGTACTGGCGCGTAGCGTCGACAGACGAGCGTTTACAGCCTGCTTTTCAGGCATGGCTTCGCCATCACGGTATTTGGATACGGTGTTCATGGAGTTCACTGAGTCATTGCCGCTGTGCTGGCTTGATCCACTGCCGCCGCTGGCTTGCGTCGGGGACGGTAACGACCGTCATCCCGAAAGTTCACGCCCACTCTTCCCTGGGGGCGCTGGTTCTACGGTGGTTCAGGGCTTGAGCGGTGCCTCGAACGGCGGCGCTGCGAAGCCATACACCGTGGCCGGCTGGATGCGCACCTGTTTGGCGGTCTGGGTCGATACCGCGACGCTGAGCTTCTCGCCCGGCAACACGTAGGCCTTTGGCAACATCGCATTGCCCGAAGGCAGCAGTTGTACCTCCTGGGCCAGCCGTACGACGTAAGGCGTATCGTTGCTGACGGTCAGTTGGCCGTTGTTCAACGACCATTGCAGGTCGGTCCATGGCGTGCGATTGGGCTTGAGGCCCTTGGGGTGCAGAATCACCGGCAGGTTCTGGCGCACCGTCACACCCACGCGGGCGCTCCCGGCTTCGGCGCCGGCTTTGCCTTGAGGGATGCCTTCAAAGATCACCCTCTTCAGGCGCTGGGTCACCAGGGGCTTTTCCGATTGCAGGATGAAACGGATCAACTGGCTTTTCGAGGCTTCGACCCGGGCCAGCGGCGGGGTCACGAACACCAGTTGCTCGGTGTCTTCGGGGATGTCTTCCAGGGTGATGTGCAACAGGGCCAGGTTGGCATCGGTGTTGGTCACGGTCACGGAGGCTTCGCCGTCGGCCTCGTTGACGATCACCACGGAGGTGTCGGGGACCATGCCGTCAGCCTGGGCCTGGGCGGCAATCAGCAGCACAAAGCCGCCAAAGCCGATGTAGATCAAATGATGTGCAAACTTGAAAATCTTCTTCATGACGTGTCTCGTTGATTGATCAAGCCGTTGACCGCCAGGCATGTGCGCTGAGCGGTGGAAACAGGGGGGCGCAGGCGATCAGCAGCGCTGTCGCGAGGGCAGGGTGGTGAATGTTCACTGGGCTTTTCTTAATGGTTTATTGGGCAACTAACGGCAGGTTCGTTGCCCGGTATTGAGTTGAGTTACAGGTAGACGATTTGCAGGGTGGCCGAGCCGTCGATTTGTGCTTCGTCGGTCAGGGTGAGGTTTTGGGTTGGGGCAATGAAAGGGGAAACGCGCAGATCCACTCTGACATCCTGCAGGGGGTGGGGAACTCTGATTCCGGTGCTGTCGCCAAAGGCAACCAAATAGCCCGGATAAATAGCGGTGTTTCCATCAGTCCATGACACCCCGCCATCGCTCGATTGCAGTATTGCCGATGGAGTGTCTGCAATAACGTTCATAAAATTCAAGACGTACTCCCCGAGCCTCTCATCTCCGTTGATAAAACCCAGCCCGTAGCGGACGGGAGAGGTCGAGGACTCCGCCCTGTTATCAACTGGCATAATCGCAAACAGGGTTTCCGCATCGCAATTCACGGTAAGTTGAAGAGTTTTTTGCCCGAGTGGGGTGGCAGCATCTGGCTTCAGGTCCTTGGCAGCTATTTTCCCGTAATCAAACACGCCACCGCCGGCAAGACTCGGCGTGCAGGCAGCAGGGGTGATGGTGCCGGTGACGGTCAGGTCAGTGCTGGAGGCGGCGAAGGCGGAAGTGGCAGCGCCAAGCAACAAGGCAGTACCCAGTATCGTCAGTTGTTTGTTCATGGTCGTGTGCTCCTCTCGATGAGCGTTTTCAGGTTGATGGCCAAGGCTGCGGGATGTTGGGTATCGGGCTGCTCAAGGGCGACGCAATGTATCCATCGAGGTGAGGATAAGAAATGCAACAAATACGAAAGCGTCGGTTGGCGTACGAATAAGTGTTGTGGGCTACGTAAGCTTTTGGCTATTCAGGCATGAAATTTCCCTGATTTCGTAGGGCTATTTGTTTTGCTCTGTGGGACTAATCTTTTTGTTTTCGGAGTAATGCCCTGGGGGCTTGAAGGCTCTGAAACTGCTTGGAGCAAGGGTTGTTTCTGGGAGTTGTGGTGGCTATAAAACAGGGCTACTTTCATGGCATGCAGTCATGTAGGAAAAGTCCCTCAATGCGAGTCGTAATTGCTGACGATCATTCTGTTGTTCGCGTAGGAATGCGGATGCTCATCAATGCCAGCAGACAATGCGAAATTGTCGGAGAGGCCGATGGCGTAGACGACCTGATGAATGTGCTTTCAAACACCCCCTGTGATCTGTTGATCACCGATTTTTCCATGCCGGGCGGGCAGCAGGTCGATGGCCTGACAATGTTGAATACCCTGCGCCGTCTATACCCGGCAATGCCGGTGATTCTGCTGACAATGTTTACCAGCGTGGCCACCGCGAGGGCGGCGCTGGCTCAAGGGGCGATGGGCATTGTCGCGAAAAACACCTCGGTGTCCGAGCTGCCGGCGGCAATCAATGCGGTGGGGCTGGGGCGGCGATACATCAGTGAGCCCCTGCGCGAACTGCTGGACAACGCGGACCGTCAGCTGGAGGAATCGCCACTGTCGGTCAAGGAATTGGAGGTGTCAGAATGTTGGCCAACGGCATGACCGTCAGCGAAATCGCCCACCAGGTTAAACGCAGTGTGTCGACTATCAGTAAACAGAAAAACATGGCCATGCTCCGCCTGGGCATCAGTACTGACGTCGAGCTTTTTGCCTATGCCCGCGACAGCGGTATGGCCCACTAACCGCATTGATCACCCGGTTCTACCAAGCGTTTTAACGTCTCGATGCCGGTGACATGTAGCGCATTGCGTCTTCCGTAACGGCAAGATTGGCGAGCATAGCGACAGTTTCAATCTGTGGAAGTGGTCGCGTCAGGCGCTGGGTTTCAAAGGCCTGTTGCCGGGGTGGACGCCAGCCGCTGATAAGATCGCGGCTTGCTGCCTGACCCGCTGGCCTGGCAAGTGACCTTGTAGCTTGTGGGGCTGGATCTTCGGCGTCATTGGCCTGGGTGCGATCATCGCCGGCCTCGGTGCCGGGCGGGCGCTGTGTGTGCAGGTCAGCAGTGAGAAAATCCAGCCATGATTGGAATCTATAAATAGACAAGTTCCAGGGTTGCCGAGCCATCAATGAACACGTCTTCACTCAAGTCCAGCGTCGAGGTCGGTGCGATGACCGCTTGCAGGGTGATCCGGCTGGACAAGTTCCGGATTGCAATGGGCCCTGCGGTGCTGGCGGGTACATCGGTGAAACCCAGATAACTTCGCGCAGCGATCGGTATGGGGGTTGACCGGGATGCACTCCATGCCCGCCCTCCGGTGGTGGAGTCGGTTCGATACACTTGAGGCAGAGCGTCCACTACGGTGTTGACGGGATCGAAACGCAGCGAATACAAGCCAATCCTGTTGCCGCTGCCGTCGAACTTCAGACCGTAATAGATTTCACTGTTGGTGATGGCCGAGCCTTCTCGATTGTCCCGCATGATCAATGCAAAACGCGCAGGCAAATTGCAGTGAATGCTGAAGTCGAGTGTCTCGTCGCGAAGTTGCGTGCGTTTGTCGACGTTCAGCTCCTGCCGGGAGATTTTTCCGAAATCGACAAGGCCGTTGTTGGAAAATGACGGGGTGCAAGCGATTGGCGTCAGGGTGCCGTTGATCGTCAGCTCAACGACTGACGCCGCATGGGCGCAAATTGTCGTACTCAACAACAGCGCCGTTGCCAGGTTGATGGGGATAGGCTTCAACGATAAAATCCTTTTTTTCAGTGGGCCGTAATGGTGCTGAACCGCGGACGGTCCAGCACCTTGTTCCTTACAGGTACTTCACTTCAAGGGTCGCGGAACCGTCGATGTCGATTTCGTCGGTCAGGTCAAGCGAATCAGCGCGGGCGATGTAGGAATCGATCGCGAAGTCGATAGTGACGTTCTGTGCATTGGCCGGGTCCGTTTCGCCGAGTGCTGCCACGGACAAGAGGTAACCAGGTTTTGCCGAATCTGCTTTCGCCCAGGTTGTTCCATCGTCGGCTGACTCGATCGGGTCCAGCTCGGTTGCACCGTCCATGACCGTAATGACCCTGGGGTGATAGAAGCCCAGCTCTTCGCCTTCATTTCCCAAGCCAAGGCCGAACGAACCGGTAAGGCCCGTATTGGGATTATTGTCAATTGGATTCACTGCGAACTTCGTTGCTGCATCGCAGGTCACGGTCAATTGAAGTGGATCAGTGCTGACCAGGGTGTTCTGATCCGGTAAAAGGTCTCCTGCCGAGATTTTGCCCAGATCAATGACACCACCGCTGGAGAGGGTCGGCGTGCAAGCGACTGGCGTGATGAGGCCTGTAACCGTCAGGTCAGTGCTCGACACTGCGAGCGCAAAAGGAGCCGCGCTGATCAGTGCCGTTGTGGCGAGTGCTGCGAAGTACTTTTTCATGGGTGAAACTCCTTGCTACTGTTGTTGACCTTGAATGCCCCGGGGCACGTCATTGCACCTCGGGTTCAACAAGGCAGGGTGGGTGTTACGGGTAAAGCATTTCGATCGTCGCCGAGCCATCGAGGTGAACGGCGCCGCTCAGGTCCAGGCTCGCGGTGGGAGCAATGACGGCATCGACCGTCACTGTGGTCGTGAGATTCTGGATCGAGGCCGGCCCTGCGCTGCTGCCGGCATTGTTGGTGAAGCCCAGGTAGCTTTTCCGGGCGATCGGTATGGGGTTCGAGCTGGAGGTGCTCCAGGCCACGCCCTGGGTGGTGGAGTCGGTTCGATACACGCGGGCAAAGCTGTCCGCACTGGCATTGGCGGGGTCGACATTCAGTGAGTACAGGCCAATCTTGTTGCTGCGGTTATCCACACCCAGCCCGTAGTAAATCTCGCTGTTGACCGTCGCCGTGCCTGAGCGGTTGTCATGCATGACCAGGGCAAATTGCGTCGGGGCGTCGCAGCCAACCTGCAGGGTCAAATCCCTGGGAGGCAATCGGGTGCCTTTGTCGGGGTTGAGGTCGTTTATCGATAACCGACCGAAATCCACCAGGCCGCCATTGGACAGTTCCACCTTGCACGCGGCGGGCGCAAAGCTGGCGCGCAGGGTTATCTCCCTTGAATGGCCCGTAGCGACTGCGTCGAACAGACCGGTGGTTTCCCAGACAATGGCATCGCGTACCTGCAACGCTTTTTCCGGAGCCCAGGCTGTCAGTTTCAGTTGCGCCGAAAGACTTTGACCTTGCACCGCCACGCCGCCCCGAACCGGAACGATTGCCTGCTGCGGTCGCCAAAGCAGGCTCGAAGCGGTTTCTTCGGGTACCTGGTCGATGGCGGAAATCAGGCCCAGGTCCACCGGTTGCCCATCGAGTACGGCGTCACCCATGCGCACTGCATAGCTACCGCGTTCAGCAAAGCGGAAGCGCTCGGCGGTCGCGGCCATGGCGCGGTAGAACAGGGTCATGTCGGTGGAATGCGGGCAGTTCAGGTTCAGACTCAGGCGGCGCTCGCCCAGGGTTCGCTCTGCGGGGGCATCGCCGCGTATTGCCCGATTCATCAAGCCGTAATCGAGCACCGGCTGACTCAGGGTGAGCAGGCATTCATCGGCGAGCGCCCAGGCCTGAGGCGCAAGTCCGCTCAACATCAGGGTGCCGAGTGTTAACCGTAAAGGGTGGGACAGCTTCATGGGGGCATCCTTAAAGTGTTCGGCACTGGGCGGTGGCGGTCTCGTAATACACCTGGGTATTGGCCTTGGCCGGCAGTTCGAAACGCAGTTCGCAGCGCTCCAGTCCCGGTGCGGTTATCCACAGGTCTCGGGTGTCCAGGGCGTTGGGCAAAAACACCAATCCGCCTTCTTGAACGAGTGTGACGAACTCACCGTTTGCGCTGCTGACCGTCGCGCCACGGGGCAGGGGGGCACCGTTGTCCGTGGTGACTTTGAGCAAGGCACGACGGGTCAACGTGACACCGAATTCGACCTTGTCGACGGCCCCGCGCCCGGCGGAAACCACGGCCAGTCCGTTGTTGATATCGAGGTTGCGTGGCAGCGAGCGGGTGTCGACTTCTACCCGGCTGCGACCATAGGCGCTCAAGTGAGGAACCACGGCGTGACCTTGCCAATCGGTCCAGACCGGACCGCTGGGGGTCGAGACTTTGATGGCGCCTGCGTCGCCTACCGAGAGCAGCGCGAAGGTGTCCCGCACGGGGTATGGCGATAACGTCAAGCCGTCGCCGTGCAGCACAGCGCCGCCGCGCGCGCCAATCTGGTAGCTGGAGTGTTCGGCATCGGAGCGGGTGTAGTTCAAGTCCAATTGGCTGTAACGCGGCAGCAGGGAAACCCCCGCCGAGGACTGCACTTGCTTGTCTCGTGTGTCGTGCTCAACGCCGACCCGGTAACTCAACTGGTCGTTTACCTGTTCGTTCAAGCCGACACCGCTGTGGTATTCGCCAGCGGAACTGCGTACCCAGGTGCGCGCCCGGCGACTTTCACCTAGAGGAATACTGAAACTCAGGTAAACGCTGTCGTCGCTGCGCTGGGTGCCACTGACTTGCCATTGCGCCGTGGCCGACACCGACACTCCGCCGATCCGGGTGCCCCAGGACGCCAGGGCGCGGCTGCTGTTCTGGCTGTCGAATGTCGTCGAACGATTGAAGCCGCTGCTGAACGCGCCAAGCCCGGGGTGTGACCAGGCCAGCGACAGGCTCTGCTGATCGCGGTAGCGCGACTGGCTGCGCTGCGCTTGAGTATCGAACACGGCCTCCGACAGTTCGCGATAGCCGAAGGTCCGGTGCGAAGTTCCGGCATTGATCGACCACTGTTCACTCATGCGTTGCGAAATGTTCAGGTCGGCCTGAAGCCCTCTGGCGGCTT
>Ga0163161_10002417_pt1 | contig 13395 bp, 10 predicted proteins | sample S45metaG_FD_129847 | JGI IMG/M metagenome (GOLD analysis project Ga0163161, IMG submission 129847) | Switchgrass rhizosphere microbial communities from Kellogg Biological Station, Michigan, USA - S4-5 metaG | ecosystem: Host-associated > Plants > Roots > Rhizosphere > Soil | place: USA... | reverse complement strand
TGCGCGAGCGGCCGGTCGAGGCGCGCATCGATCCGCTCTTCGTCGTCTTGAACGAGTCCCAGGCCGAGCGCATCTACGACGAGGTGTTCCGGACGTGGCTGCACGGCCAGCTGCTGTCGCCTCGCGACGGGGTACGCCGGTCCCTGCGGCGCACCGCGAAACGGAACTTCGGCCGCGACGTGGACGAGGACGGCCCGGTGCAGCGCCTATGGCACGCCGGGTGGACGCTCCTGCAGTGGCGCGACCACGCCGCGCCCTGGTCGCGCGACCCTGATTGGGACAGGGAGCGAGCCATCGACGCGCTGCTCCAGGCGGTCGAAATCATCGGAGCCCTCGCTGAGCGCGCATCGTGGCGCGACGATCCCGTGTTCAAGAATCTCGCGGCGGCTCGCGCGCTGGCCCTCGAGATTGGGCGGGCCCGGCAGGAAGGGCCGCTCGACTACGACGGGTGGGAATCGACGCTGATCGACCTGTCGAAGAATCGCGAGCTCGCGCGGCACAAGGGAGGCCGACAGGCCTACGCGCCCGGGATCTCGCGCGATGACATTCTCAACGCCAGGGCGCAGTTGATCGAATCGCTCGGCGATTTTCAGCGCAAGGCCGACGCCGATCTCGCGGCGCGGCTGAGAGACGACCTCGCGGATCTCATCGTGGCGTACGACGAGGCCAAGCAGGCGCAGGGCGCGCTGGATTTCCTGGATCTGCTGGTCCGGGCGCGCGACCTCGTGCGAGATGACCGGGAGGCGAGGCGGAGCTTTCAGGGGCGCTTCACGCGACTGTTCGTCGACGAGTTCCAGGACACCGATCCCCTGCAGGCCGAGCTGCTCGTCCTGCTCGCGGCAGACGAGTCGCGTCTCGACCCCGCGCATCCTGACTGGCGCGCGGCCGTCGTCCGGCCAGGCGCGCTCTTCATCGTCGGGGATCCGAAGCAGTCGATCTACCGGTTCCGGCGGGCCGACGTCGGCGTCTATCGCGACGTCTGCGCACGCCTCGAGGCCGGGGGCGCCACGCGCGTGTCGCTGCAGGCGAGCTTCAGGGCGTCGGAGAACATCCAGCGCGCGGTCAACGCCGGCTTCGCGCCCGTGATGACTGACGATCCGGTGACGCTGCAGGCGACATACATGCCCCTCTTGAAGGTCCGCGAGGACCTGGCGGCGCAGCCCTCAGTCGTCGTTCTCCCTGTGCCGCGGCCGTACGGACGGACCAAGCAGGTGACGGCATATGCGATCGAGGACTCGCTGCCGGACGCGGTCGGCGCGTTCGTCGCGTGGCTGGTCAACGAGAGCAAGTGGCTCGTCACGGAACGCACCGGCGAACCGGCCGTCCCGCTCGAGGCGCGTCACATCTGTCTGCTGTTCCGCCGCTTCACCAGCTGGCAGAAGGACATGACGCGGCCCTACGTGCAGGCGCTCGAATCCCGCGGCGTCCCGCACCTGCTCGTGGGCGGCAAGCAATTCCACAACCGTGAAGAAGTGGAGACGCTGCGCCTGGCGCTGACGGCGATCGAATGGCCCGACGATGAGTTGAGTGTGTACGGAACGGTGAGAGGTTCGCTGTTTGGCGTCGGTGAAGAGGAGCTGCTCGAATATCGCCTGACCCTCGGCGCGCTTCACCCGTTCAAGCCGGCCGCTGATGTCCCCGAACGGCTGAAGCCGGTGGTCGACGCCCTCGAGGTGCTGGCGGAACTGCACCGGCGCCGCAACGAGCGCCCCGTGGCCGACACCATCACGAGCCTGTTGACGGTCACCCGCGCGCACGTGGGTCTGGTGCTGCGGCCGGCGGGCGAGCAGGCGCTCGCGAACGTGCTGCATCTTGCCGAACTGGCGCGCAAGTATGAAGCCGACGGCGGCATCTCGTTTCGTGGATTCGTCGAAGAGCTGCGCGAGGCGGTGGACCGCTCGGAGGCGCCGGAGGCGCCGATCCTCGAGGAAGGCAGTGACGGCGTTCGCCTCATGACCGTGCACAAGGCGAAGGGGCTGGAATTTCCCGTCGTGATTCTGGCGGACATCACTGCGCGGATGCGGCCCGGGGAAGCGTCGCGGCACCTCGATTCCGATCACCAGAAGTGTGCGGTCCGCCTGGCAGGGCTGGTGCCGCAGGACCTCGCGGATCGCCAGGACGAGGAGCGCGACCGCGAGGAGGCCGAAGGAGTGCGTCTCGCGTACGTCGCGGCGACTCGCGCGCGCGATCTCCTCGTGGTGCCCGCGGTTGGCGATGGTCCGTACGTGGAGGGGTGGATCAATCCGTTGAATCAGGCGATTTATCCAGGGCTGGCCGTGCGCCGGACCCCGGAGGCGCCGCCGGGCGTGGGCGGCGTGACGTTCGGGCTCGACTCGGTCGTCGAGCGCCCCGAAAACGACCCCGCGCGATCGGACACGGTGTCTCCCGGGTTGCATCACATCGGCGAGGACGCGACGTGCCACGTCGTCTGGTGGGATCCGTCGTGCCTCTCGCTTGGCGTGGAGCAGCGGTTCGGCCTTCGCCGCGACGACCTGATTGCGCGCGACGTGCCGGCGAGCGTCGTCGAGGAGAAGCTGCGGGGGTATCGCGAGTGGCAGCAGTGGCGGGAGAGCGCACTGGAGGCCGGCGCGCAGCCGTCGGTGCAGGTGAAGACTGCGGGCGAGTGGGCGAGATCGGGCCAGTGGCTTCCGGGCGTCGACGAACTGCCGCCGGTGGACGAGCTGTCCGTCGCACGCGATCTGCTGACGCCGTCGGGCCGCCGGTTCGGCAGCCTCGTGCACGCGGTCCTTGCCAATGCGGTCCTGGGGGACGGCGGCGAAAGCGTCGAGGCGCTTGCGCAGGTTCAGGCGCGCTTGCTCGGCGCGCCCGCCGACGAAGCCGCCGCGGCGGCCGGGATCGCCAGGGGCGTGCTGACCCACCCGATTCTGCAGGAGGCCGCGCGTGCCGCGGCGCGCGGCACGTGTCGTCGAGAGATGCCCGTCACATTCAGCTGTCCCGACGGCACCGTCATCGAGGGAGTCGTGGACCTCGCGTTCGAAGATGATGGACGCTGGACGGTCGTCGACTTCAAGACCGACGTCGAAATCGGCCGAAACGGCTTGCAGACCTATCGGCGCCAGGTTGGCTTCTACGGAGCGGCCATCACGCGCGCGACACGTCAGCCGGCCCGCGGCATCCTCCTGAGAATCTAACGATGGCCGACCGCGACTGGGTTTCGCAGGGTATCGGAGAGCAGGCCTTCGCCGCCCTGGCCGATGGACTCCCTGCCGCCGAGGTGTGGTCACTCCTGCTCGAGGCATTTGCTCGTCGCGCCTCCGCGCGAACGCCGGGCGGCCCGTGACGTGAGTGGGCGGGATACACTTTTGATCGTCCGGAGGTGAATAGATGAGCCAGACTGCAAAAGCGCACTGGGAAGGGGACCTCAAGAGCGGCAAGGGCACCATCGCGCTCGGCAGCGGAACCTTTCAAGGGGCCTACTCGTTCAAGACGCGCTTCGAGGGCGCGCCCGGCACGACGCCGGAGGAATTGCTCGGCGCCGCCCATGCCGGGTGCTTCACCATGGCGCTATCGGCGGCGCTCACCTCGGCGGGCCACGCGCCGACGAGCCTGGATACGACCGCCGCGGTGACGCTCGCGAAGACCGGCGACAAGTTCTCGATCACGCGGATCGATCTGACGACGCGCGGCGTGGTGCCGGGATTGGCCGAGACCGAGTTCCAGCGCCTTGCCGAGGACGCCAAGCAGAACTGCATCATCTCGCGCGCGATCGCGAACGTGCCGATGACGCTCGACGCCGCGCTCGCCGTCACCGCGTGAGCCGATGATCACCTGGGTCCACGCGCTGCTGTACTCGACGCAGCCGGAGGAGGTCCGCGCGTTCTTTCGCGACGTCCTCCAGCTGCCATCGGTTGACGCGGGTCGAGGCTGGATGATCTTCGCCCTGCCACCGGCGGAGCTCGGCATTCACCCGTCCGAAGCCGAAAACGGACCGGAGCTTTACCTGATGTGCGACGACGTGAACACCACCGTCGAGGAGCTGCGCGGCCGCGGGGCCGTGTTCGCGCGGCCCGTCGCGGACCAGGGCTTCGGCCTCGTCACCGCGATTCGTCTGCCGGGCGGCGGCGAGCTCGGTCTTTACCAGCCGAAGCATCCTGTGGCTTTCGGTCTCGGAGCCGGCACGCCGTGACGCGCCGCGAGCTGCTGGCCAGCGGCTTGGCCGGCGTGGCCATGCTGGCGGGGCGAGGGAACGCAATGGCAGAAGGCCGCACCGTTCGCGAGTCGGTTGATCACCTCCTGCTCGGCGCGCGAGATCTCGACGAGGGCATTGCGTGGTTGGATGCGCGCACCGGCGTGAAGGCGCAGCCAGGCGGCAGTCACCCCGGCGTCGGCACGCGCAACGCACTCGTGTCGCTCGGCGGGCGCCAGTATCTCGAAATCATCGCGCCCGACCCCGCGCAGGCTGCGTTCAACTTCAACCTCGATCTGCGTGCGCTGACGACGCCGCGGCTTGTCACGTGGGCCGTCTCGACGCCTGACGTCGACGCGGCCGTTGCTGCCGCGCGCCGGCACGGGCTCGAAGTCGTCGGCCCGCGCGACGGCTCGCGTACGCGACCGGATGGCTCCGTGCTGCAGTGGAGGAGTGCGGGTCTCAAGGCGTCCTTCGCCGAGGCAGATGTCGACCCGGTGCCGTTCTTCATCGAATGGGCATCCAGCTCACATCACCCCTCGTCGGACGCGCCCGCGGGATGCCGGCTGGTGGACGTCGCGATTGCGGCACCGGAGCCGGCGAAGCTCGAGGCCGTGCTCGCCGGCCTGGGCATCGGGGCCAGGGTGACGAAGGCCGCGCATGTGCGATTGAGCGCGACGCTCGACACGCCGAAGGGCAGGGTGACGTTGGAATAGGCGGGGCGAAAGCCGGCTGTCAGCCGACAGCTGTCAGCTGGCAGCTACTGCCTGGCCGCCCAGTCATCCACTCGCGCTTCGAGCACCGACAGCGGCACCGCGCCGCTCGAGAGCACCAGGTCGTTGAAGGCTCGCAGGCTGAACCTGTTCCCGAGCTTCTGCTCGGACCGGCGCCGCAGCTCCTGGATCTTCAGCTCGCCGATCTTGTAGGCGAGCGCCTGACCCGGCCACCCGATGTAGCGATCGATCTCGTTGGTGACGTCGAACTCGGTCTTCGCGGCGTTCTCCATGAAGTACTTGATCGCGCGCTCGCGGTCCCAGTGCATCGTGTGCATGCCGGTATCGACGACCAGCCGCACCGCTCGCCACATCTCGTAGGTCAGCCGTCCGAATCGCGAGTACGGGTCGTCATACAGACCCATGTCCTCGCCGAGTGACTCCGAGTAGAGCGCCCAGCCCTCGACATACGCGGTGAAGCCCGCGTTGCGCCTGAAGGCCGGCATCGCGCCAAGCTCCTGCGCGACGGCAAGCTGGAGGCAGTGGCCTGGCTCGGCCTCGTGCAGCGTCAGCGCCAGCATCTCCCACTTCGGCCGCGTCTCGGGTTTGTAGAGGTTCACCATGTAGTACGACGGCCGCTCGGCCTCCGCCGAGCCGGGATTGGCGTACGCCGTGGTCACGTTCGGCGCGACCGCGTCCGGAATCGGCCGCACGCCATACGGCATGCGAGGCGGCGTCCCGATCACTTTCACCAGTTCGGGGTCGATCCGCTTGGCCAGCGAGCGATAGCCGTCGAGAAGCTCGGGCCCGGTCTTGTAGAAGAACCGCGGATCGGTCCTGAGAAACGTAAAGAACTCCGCCAGGGTCCCGGTGAAGTGGGCCTCGTCTTTCACGCGTTCCATCTCGGTATGGATGCGCGCGACCTCCCTCAGGCCGATCTCGTGAATCTGCTGCGGCGTCAGATCGGTCGTCGTGTAGAGCCGGGCGAAGTATGCGTAGCCCTCGAGGCCGCTGCTCGTCTGCGACCAGCCGATCTGGTCGTAGCAGGCGGGCAGGTATTCGCGATCGATGAAGTCGCGCAGCTTCGCGAACGCCGGGATGACCGCCGTGCGCACGCGCTCGAGGCCCGCGGCTGACAGCCGTGCCCGGTCCGCCTCGGCGACCCGATCGGGGAAGTGCATGAAAGGACGATAGAAGCCGCTCGCGGCCGGCTCGCCCCTGACCTGGCCATCGAGCTGCGTCCGCACGCGAGAGACGATGACTTTCGGCAGGAGGACGTTGGTCCGGATGCCTTCGCGCATGAGCGCGATATTCTGGTCGACGTAGGCCGGGAATGCCGCGAGCCGTGCGAGCCAGTCGTCGTAGTCTTTCTCCGAGGTGAATGTGAGCATGTCCACGACCTGCTCGCTGTTCTGCACGCCGCCGTAGGTGTCGGTGCGAATGAGCTGGTAGCGGTACTTGAAGCCATCCACTGTCATCCGGTATTGGTAGCGGAAGACGTCGTAGTTGATCTGGTCGTCCGGGCTCAGCGACGCGCGAGGGAACGCCTCGATCTCGGTCAGCACCTCCTCACGGTGCTTCTGGCGCCGCTCCAGCGCAGCCACGGTCAGGTCGTCCCACCGATCGTTCCAGCGCTTGTCGCCGAGCGACGAGGCGGTCAGGGGGCTTTCGGCGAGCTCCCACTCCCATTCGCGATCGAAGATCGCGTGCAGCCGGCGGCCGGCGGCGTCGGACGGTGACTGCGCCCTGAGCGTGACGGCGAGTGCTGCGAGCGCCACGGGGAGGATCCAGAGTGCCTGGCGGAGCATGGGAAATCGGGTGCGCATGAGGAACTCGGGATATCATACGCGCCGCCCGCATGAGCTTCGACGCCTACACCCTCATCGGCTGCGGGGTCATCGCCATCCTGTTCCTGACGGCGGTCAGCATCCGTCGAAGCCCGACGTTTGGCGGCTTCGCATTCACGGTGAGCATCTTCGGCGGCGTGGCCGCGGCGCTGTTCTTTCCGCAGTACTTCATCAGCTGGAACGGCTTCAAGCTGAGCACGCTCATCCTTCCCCTGATTCAAATCATCATGTTCGGGATGGGCACCACGCTCAGCGTGGGAGACTTCGCGCGCGTGCTGCTCGTCCCGCGCTCGGTGATCATTGGCGTCATCCTGCATTTCGGGATCATGCCGACCACGGGCTATCTACTGACGAAGCTGTTCGGGTTCCAGGGGGAGCTCGCGGCGGGCATCGTGCTCGTCGGCGCGATGCCGAGCGGCGTCGCCTCGAACGTGATTACCTATCTATCGGGGGGAAACGTGCCGTTGTCGGTGACGATTACGGCGGTCTCGACACTCATGTCGCCGTTTCTGAGCCCGCTCGCCGTGAAATACTTCGCCGGTCAGTACGTGCCGGTGGACGCGGTGCAGATGATGTTCGAGATCCTGAAGATGATCGTCGTCCCGATTATCGCGGGGCTTATCGTCAACCGTCTGTTCTTCCAGCGGATGCGCTGGCTCGATCGCGTGCTGCCGATCGTCTCGATGGCGGCGATCTGCGTCATTCTCACCATCATCACGTCGCTTTCACGCGACAAGCTGCTGTCGGTGGCGTTCGCGCTGATCGCGGTCGTGATCCTCCACAACAGCGCGGGATACCTGTTCGGCTACTGGAGTGCGCGGCTGGCGGGCATGGTCGAGGCCGATGCCCGGACGGTGGCCATCGAGGTCGGATTGCAGAATGCGGGCATGGCGTCGGGCCTGGCGATCAACGTCCTGCACAGCTCGGACGCCGGGCTGGCGGCGGCGCTCTTCGGCCCCTGGATGAACATCTCGGGTTCGGTGCTCGCGTCGTGGTGGCGCCGGCGTCCCGCGGGCGGGCCGCAGGGCGACGTGTCACCCGGGGAATAGCAAGGAGGATGGCGATGAAAGGCGCAGTGCGACAACTCCTCGACAGGCGTGGCTTCTTCCAGTCCGTCGGCGCCGTGGCAGGTGCTGCCGCGGCGGTGTCGCTCGACTCGGCGGAGGCCGCGACGCTCGTCCAGTCGAACGTCAAGCGCGCCTCGGAGCCATCGGCGCTGAAGATCACCGACGTTCGCGTCGCGGTCGTCGTCAAGGCGCCGATGACGTGTCCGATCATCCGCGTCGATACCAACCAGGGCCTCGTCGGCTGGGGCGAGGTGCGCGACGGCGCGAGCGAGACGTACGCGTTGATGCTCAAGAGCCGCCTCCTCGGCGAGAACCCGTGCAACGTCGACAGGATCTTCCGGAAGATCAAGCAGTTCGGGGGGCACTCACGGCAGGGCGGCGGCGTGTGCGGGATCGAGATGGCGATGATGGATCTTGCCGGCAAGGCCTGGGGCGTGCCGTGCTGGCAGATGCTGGGCGGCAGGTTCCGCGATCGCGTGCGGCTCTACGCCGACACCACGGAAACCGAGGACCCGAAGGAGCAGGGGCTGCGGTTGAAGGCGCGCATGGATCGCGGCCTGACGTTCCTCAAGCAGGACTTCGGCATCGACCTCCTCAAGGACAAGCCGGGCATGCTGAGCATGCCCTCAGGTGAGGTGCCCTGGGGCGGAGCCATGACGCCTCATCCGTTCACGGCGGTGTCCATCACCGACAAGGGCATCGAGTTCCTGTCCGACTGGATCGGCACCATTCGCGGCGTCATCGGAATGGACATCCCGCTCGCCTCCGATCACTACGGGCACATCACCGTCAACAGCTGCATCAAGCTGGCCCGCGCGATGGAGAAGTGGAGCCTCGCGTGGATGGAAGACATGGTGCCGTGGCAGTACACGTCGACTTTGAAGCAGATTCGCGACGCGGTGGATATCCCGCTGCTCACGGGCGAGGACATCTACCTGAAGGAAGAGTTCATCAAGCTGATCGACGCCGGCGCGATCGACATGATTCACCCCGACCTCGCCACATCAGGCGGCCTGATCGAGACCAAGAAGATCGGGGACTACGCGCACGAACACGCCGTGCCGATGGCGATGCACTTCGCCGGCTCGCCCGTGTCGTTCATGGCGAACGTGCACACGGCGGCCGCCTCGGAGAACTTCATCGCGCTCGAGCACCACTCGCTGGATGTGCCCTGGTGGGAGACGCTCGTGACGACCGCGGACGGCAAGCCTCTTGTCGATCACGGCTTCGCGGCGGTGCCCAACACGCCTGGCCTCGGAGTGGAGGTCGTCGAGGAGGCCGTGAAGGCGCATCTCCGTCCCGGCTCCGACTACTTCGCGCCGACGCCGGAGTGGGACAAGGAGCGGAGCTGGGATCGCCTGTGGAGTTGAGACCGGGAGGTCGGGAACGGTAACGAACTACGGCGTCATCAGCAGCGCGGCATCGGTCTCGATGGCATTCCAGAGATGGCCGATCCGCAGGTTCTCGTTCGCGCTGTGCTGGTTGTTGTCAGGGTTCGCGGTGGGCACCAGGACGGTGCGCGTCTGCAGCTCACGCTCGATGAGCGAGAGCGGCACGCTCCCGCCGCTGGTTGGCTGCAGCGCCAGCGGAGTCCGGACGGCGCTCAGCGCGGCGATGATCGGCCGGACGGCCGGGAGATCGAGCGGAGTTCGCACGGCGTCGTAGCCGCCAGGCTCGACGACCACGCGGGCGATTCTCGGATGGGCCTGTCGCTCCTCGGGCGTCGGTTCCGCGCTCGTGACGAAGTAGCCCTGCGCGCGGATGTGGTCGATGATCCGTTCGGCCTGACGATCGTGCGTCAATCCTTTCACCAGCCGCAGATCGATCGACGCCGTCGCCGTGGACGGGACCACGTTGGTCGCGGCGTCTCCGACGTGGCCACTCGCCAAGCCGCGAATGTTGAGCGACGGCTCGGTGATCAGGGCTGACAGCGATGCGCCGGAGCCTTCCGTGCGCGCCAGCCCGAGGTCCATCTTCAGGGCCTCGTCGTTGTTCGGCAACTCGGCCAGCGCGCGTGTCTCCCCCGCGGTCAGCGGGACGACGTCGTCGTAGAAGTGCGCGACGAGGACGCGACCGTCTGCGTTCTTCATCGATGCCAGCAGTTGGGCGAGCATCAGCGCCGGATTCGGGGCCCAGTTGCCGTAGTGGCCGCTGTGGAGCTCTCGCGTTGGCCCGTAGACGGTGATGCCCAGGCCTTGAAATCCGCGCGCGCCGAAGGTGATGGTCTGGCGGCCGCCGTACTCGGGGCCGTCGCGGATCACCCAGAGGTCCGCGCGCAAGAGGTCCCGATTGGCCTTCAGAATCTCCGGCAAGTGAGGGGATCCCGCCTCTTCCTCGCCCTCGAAGACGAACTTGATCGTCGCCGACGGGACCATGTGCGCGGCCTTCAGTGCATCGAGCGCCGTGAAGATGGTGACGATTGGTGCCTTGTCGTCGGACGCCGATCGTCCGTAGATCCGCCAGTCGGGATCGATTGGTCCCGAAGAAGGCAGCGCCACGATCTCCGCGCCCTTGTCTAGCCGCCCCGCGCGAACGACCGGCTCGAACGGCGGTGTGGCCCACTGCGCCGAATCCACGGGTTGGCCATCGTAGTGGGCGTAGAGAACGTACGTGTGTGTGGGATTCGGCGCGACCAGCTCACCGTAGACGACCGGGGGCGCATGGGGAACCGTCAGCAGGCGCGGGTTGAGACCACGCGCGGCCATCGCTTTCATGATGGCGTCGGCACTTTGCCGTAGATGTCCGCTGTCTTTCGCGAGGTTGGGCAGCCGCAGGAATGCCAGATAGTCGGCCACGATCTGACGCTCGTGCGCCTGCCGCCATGCTCGCGCGGCCTGAGCGGCGTCCTGCCCTCCGACGGGAAAGGCAAGAGCCACACACACGGCAACCGTTCCGGCGAACGTCCTTCGCATCAACGCTCCTTGTGGAGTTTTCGGGCGCGGCTCACAACGCGGCGATCCATGCGGCCACGCGATCGGCGACCCGATCGAGGATGTCTGCTTCGGTATGGCCTGAGGATTTCGGGACGCCAAAGCTGTGATCGCCGCCTTCGATGAACTCGTAGTCCACGTGCGCCTTCAGCGCGCCGAACACCGGCTCAACCTCCTCGCGCGCCCCGAACGCGTCGCGCGTGCCCTGGACGAGCAGGATGGGGATCTCAATCGCCGGCAGGTGGGCAACGCGCGGTCTTTCGGGTTGGCCCGGCGGATGGAGCGGGTAGCCCAGCAGCACGAGGCCGCCGACGCGTCGCCAGGCCTCGCTCTCCGGCTTCGACGCCGCCACCTGCGACGCAATGCGGCCTCCCATCGACTTGCCCCCGATGGCGATCGTCTCCGACGGATCGAGCCGACCAACCACCGCGTCGAGCACCGTCGTCCAGGTCGCTTCGAGAATCGGCGCGCGATCCGGCGCCTGGCGCTTTCGCTCTGTGTAAAGAAAGTTGAAGGTGACCACCGACACGCCGCGTTCGGACAAGCGGCGGGCAGCCGCCACCATTAAGCGGTGACGCTGGTCGGCCCCTGCGCCGTGCGCGAGCACCAGCAGGGGAGCGCTCGTACCGGCGGAGAAGTGTCGCGCGGTCGTCGATCCGCCCGCGACCTCAACCGTGAACTCGACGGGATCCGTGGCCATGTCCGCGTCACGCTACCAGAGCGATCAGCCCAGGTAAAGCCGCGCGATTGGCGATAGACTGCGCCGATGCGGCTTCTTCACACACAGCAGGCCCACGAGCCTCAGGTGGATCTCCTCAAAACCTACGACGCCGTCATCGTCGGCTCTGGTGCGGCCGGCGGCATGGCGGCCTACGCGCTCACCGAGCGCGGCCTCGACGTTCTGCTGATCGAGGCCGGCAAGAAGATCGACACCACTCAGGTCCTGCACTCGATGGAGTGGCCGTACGACCATCCGCGCCGCGGCGACATGCCGTCGAAGTTCCACGCGCTCTCGCGCAACGAGTACAACATCCGCCAGCCGCCGTATGCGAACGGGCTCGGCAAGTACGAGAAGGTGTTCTCCTACGTGCAGGGCTGGGGCGGATCGGATTACAGCACGTCGATTGTGGTCAACGAGAAGGAGCACCCCTACACCGGCACCAACTACGCCTGGGTCCGCGCGCGGTGCCTCGGCGGCAAGACCAACATCTGGGGCCGCCTCGCACTGCGCCTCTCGGACTACGACTTCAAGGGCAAGTCGCATGACGGCTACGGCATGGACTGGCCGATCAGCTACGCCGACATCGAGCCGTACTACGACAAGGTCGACTTGCTGCTCGGCATCTCTGGCGTGAAAGAGAACCTGCCGCAGCTGCCCGACGGAAAGTTTCAGCGGCCGTACAAGCTGAATGCCGCCGAGGTGCAACTGCGAACCGGGCTCAAGAAGATGGGCCGGACGGCGACGCCCTATCGCGCCGGCGTCACGACCGACGGTCTGGTCCACAACAAGTACCGCAGCAAGTGCTACGGCCGCGGCGCCTGCAGCCGCCACGTCGGCGGTTGCGACATCCACGCGGCCTTCGATTCGCCGACCGGCCTCATCTATCCGGCCAGGGACACGGGAAAGCTGACGATCCGCACGAACGCCACGGCGCACGAGGTGCAGGTCGATCCGGCGACGGGCAAGGCGAAAGGCGTCGGCTTCGTCGACACCGTCACGGGCAAGTCGTATTCGGTGAAGGGCCGCACGGTCATCCTCGCGGCCTCGACGCTCGAGTCCGCGCGCCTGATGCTGCTGTCGAAGTCGTCCTCGCATCCCAACGGCATCGGCAACTCGACGAGCGGCCTGGTCGGGCATCACTTCTGCGAGCACCTGATGGGCCCGCACGTCACGGGGCTCGTCAAAGACCTCATCGGCAAGCCGCACACGCTCGATGATGGGCGGCCGGGCGGTTTCTACGTGCCACGATTCCGAAATCTCACCGACAAGCAGCCTGACTTCATCCGCGGCTACGGCTTCGAGGGCGAGGGCGGGATGTCGATGGGGCCGGGCAATGGCACCGGCGAGGCGGGCTTCGGCAAGGCGTGGAAGCAGCACGTGCGCGACTACGCCGGCGCCTACATCAGCATGGGCGGCTTCGGAGAAGTGCTGCCGCGGTACGAGAACAGCGTCAGCATCGACCCCGTGGTGAAGGACAAGTGGGGCATCCCTGTCCTCCGCTTTGACTACAACTTTGGTGAGAACGAGAAGAAGATGGCCGAGGACATGGCTGTCACCGGCCGCGAGATGTTCGAGGCGGCCGGCATCGAAGTCGTCAGCGTCGGCAAGAATCTGCTCACGCAGGGCTGGTCGATCCACGAGCTCGGCACCGCTCGCATGGGATCGGATCCGAAGACGTCGGTGTTGAATCAATACCAGCAGTCACACGACGTGAAGAACCTGTTCGTGGTCGACGGCAGCAGCCACGTGAACGCGTCGTGCCAGAACCCGACCTGGACGATCATGGCCCTGGCCTGGCGATCCTGCGAGCACCTGGCCGATGCGCTCGGCCGAGGAGAGCTGTGATGGAGCAGCGAACCAACGGCATGACGCGCCGGGAGATGCTGAAGGCGGCTGGCGCGGCGGCGGCCGCCGTGCCGCTGGCCGGCGCCGACGTGCTGGCGGCAGTTGCCGCGACCGCGGCCGCGACG
>Ga0163161_10002416_pt1 | contig 13397 bp, 10 predicted proteins | sample S45metaG_FD_129847 | JGI IMG/M metagenome (GOLD analysis project Ga0163161, IMG submission 129847) | Switchgrass rhizosphere microbial communities from Kellogg Biological Station, Michigan, USA - S4-5 metaG | ecosystem: Host-associated > Plants > Roots > Rhizosphere > Soil | place: USA... | reverse complement strand
CAGCATTTCTCCCCGGCATCGGTGACCATCGATGCCGACGGCCCCGACGCCTGCATCGTCACCGCCGGGGCCGACGACCCCGAGCGCATGGTGTTCTATCTCGCGCTGCCGGGGTGCGAGTTCGAGGTGCTGGATCCGCCTGAAGTGGTGCGGGCGGTCGGATCGCTGGCCGAGCGGTTACGCCGCGCGGCCGGTTAGGCGGTGATCCCGAGGCGGTCGGTAAGGAACAGGAACGCCGCGGCGAATTCGTTGTCGGCCGTCTCGCGACGGACCACGCCCCAGTTCACCTGCTCGCGCACGGCGCGCACGCCGGGCAGCAGGGCCGCGAAATCGCAGTGATGCTCGTTGAGCGAGGTCAACTTCTCGGAGACCACCTGCGTCGGCGGCAGAACCGGCATCGCGATCGCCAGCACCTCGACGTCGTCGGCACCGCGGATCGTCGATGGGTCGACGGGCACACCGTTGAGCCGGTGCAGCACGTCCACGACAACGTCCCCGATGCAGGCCTTGAACAGCCAGTCCTCCGGCGGGCGGTCGATCCGGAAGCCGGCCTCCCCGAGCGTCTTGGCCGCCGTGTCGGCATCTTCCTCGGCGACGACGAAGTCGACGTCGTGCACGGGTTCCGGGCCGCCACGCACCCACAGCGCGTAGCTGCCCGCGAGGGCGAACTCGGGCCCTTGCGCCTTGAGCGCCGACGCGGCGCGCTTGAGTGCGTCGCGCAGCTCATCGTTTCGGGCGGGTACATCGGAATCGGTCATCGTGGGTATGGAGTACCCATGCGGATGGCCACGTTCAACATCCTGCACGGACGCAGTGTTCACGACGGCAGCGTCGAGCTGGACCGGCTGGCGGACTCCATCAAGCGGCTCGACGCCGACATCGTGGCGCTGCAGGAGGTTGACCTGGATCAGCCCCGCTCGGGCAAGGCGGACCTGACCGCCGTCGCTGCCGAAGCGATGGGAGCGGTCAGCCACCGGTTCGTCGCCGCGATCTCCGGCACGCCCGGGGCGACCTGGATGGCTGCGACCGGCCGTGAGCAGCCGGGCACCGCGGCGTACGGCATCGCGTTGCTGTCCCGGTATCTGGCCGAGAGCTGGCAGGTCGTGCACTTGCCGCGCATTCCGGTGCGGTTCCCGATGTATCTGCCCGGCCCGCGTCGCGTGCAGGTCGTGCACGAGGAGCCGCGCGCGGCGATGGTCGCACGGATCGTCACCCCGCTCGGCCCGCTGACGGTCGCCAATACCCACCTGTCGTTCGTGCCCGGATGGAACCGGGTGCAATTGCGTCGGCTGATCCGCGACCTGCATGGCTTTCCCGGTCCACGGGTGCTGATGGGGGATCTCAACATGACGCCCCCGACGCCGACTCGATGGACCCACATGCGGTCGCTTGGCGGGGCGCCGACGTTTCCCGCTGACGAGCCGAGCCAACAGCTCGACCACATCCTCACCGACGACCACACCTTGCGGGTCGACAACTGCTCGGCGCCGCGGTTGCCGGTCTCCGATCATCGGGCGCTTGTCGTCGACATTTCGCGGGTGTGATCCCATCGCGGCTGTTTGCGATCCGGAGACCACGCCGGATTGTTAGTGTGTCCCTGACGGGTTAGCGGCGGATAGGGCATCACGTGGACCCTGCGGCTGGCGGGTCACATCTGTCTTGCGCGATGTGCGGGAACGGGCTTCGCTCATCGGCCCGCTTCTGCGATGGTTGTGGCGCTCCCGTCGACTCCCCCCACCCGACAGAGGAACGCAAACACGTCACCGTATTGTTCGCTGACGTCGTCGGGTCGATGAAGATGTCGGCGGCGCTTGATCCCGAACGACTGCGCGAGATCATGCACGACCTGTTCAATCGGTCCGCTTCCGTCGTGCAGAGATATCAAGGAACGGTCGACAGTTTCACGGGTGACGGGTTGATGGCGATCTTCGGCGCACCAGCGGCACTCGAGGACCATGCGCTACGCGCATGCATTGCCGCCCTCGAACTGCAGTCACTGGCAGGCGAACTCGCCATTGCTGTACAAGAACGCGACGGCATGAATCTCCGCATCCGGGTCGGGCTGAACTCGGGAGAGGTGATTGCGGGAGACTTCGGATCCGCCACCGCGGGATACACCGTAACCGGGCACACGGTGGGCATGGCTCAGCGAATGGAAGCAGCGGCCGGCCCAGGCGAGGTCTTGTGCTCGGCGTCGACTGCCCACCTCGTCGAGCACTCGGCACGGCTCGGACCGTGGAATGACGCCGTGGTCAAGGGGTTCGACGCGCCGGTGTCTGCGCGGCGCCTGGAAGCGATAGATTCCGATCGCCTCGTGATGCCGCGCGATGACGGCCCGCTGATGGGCAGGGACGACGAGCTTGGTGAATTGATCGAGTCGTTCCGAAGCGGATCGGCCTGCGTGGTGAGCGTGACCGGTGAACCTGGACTCGGTAAGAGCCGACTGCTTCGCGAGTTCGCCTCTCACGCAACAGGACACGCCGCGCACGTCGTTATCACGCGGTGCGAGGCGCACACCGCGCACGTGCCGTTGCGAGCGTTGTCACGGATGATGCGAGCCGTATTTGGTGTGCGCCGGCTCGAGGCGGCGGCGGCCCGCCAGCAGATCATCGGTGAGCTGGGTGACGCCGCCGACAAAGGTTCCGACGAGATCGCGGTCCTGTTCGACGTCTTGGGGATCGGCGATACCGCAACACCGATGCCGACGACAAATACGGATGCGCGTCGGCGCATGCTCGTCTCCCTCTTGACTTCTGCTCTGAAGGCCTCGCGTAGCAGGACCGTCCTCATCATTGAAGACCTGCATTGGATAGACGCGGCCAGCGATGAGTTCCTCGGCGAGCTCGCCGAGATGCTGCGGTCGACAGATTCCTTGCTTGCCGTGAGCTTCCGGCCCGAGTACCAAGGCCGACTTCGCGATCTGTCGGACACCACTGTCGCGCTGTCACCACTGAATTCGTCGACCACCGTCGCCCTCGTCGCGCAGCTGATCGGCGAACAGCCCACCGTCTGCGGTGCTGCAGAACTGATCGCAGCGCCCTCCGCCGGCAATCCGTTCTTCGTCGAGGAGATCGTTCGAGATCTGGTCGGTCGGTCGGTGTTGAGCGGCAATCGTGGAGATTATCGGCTCGCGCGCAGCGTCGACTCGATTGCGGTGCCTGCAACGGTGCAGACGGTGCTCGCCGCCCGCATCGACCGGCTGACGGCTGTGGAGAAATCGATCCTCAACGCGGCAGCGGTCATTGGGACCAGCGTCGGCGTTGACGACCTACGGGCATTGATACCCGATGTGGAGGCGAGTCATCTGCATGGTCTCGTCACCGCCGAACTGATCGACCAAATCAAGCTCGTCCCTGAGATCCGATATGCATTTCGGCACCCTTTGGTGCGCGCTGTGTGTTACGAGTCCCAGTTGAGTGCCACCCGAACCGCCAGCCACAGTCGGCTCGCGGCTGCCATGGCGAAGCGCAATTCCAGCGCGCTGGACGAAAATTCGGCCCTCATCGCTCACCACCTCGAGGCCGCTGGCCAGCACCTCGACGCTTACGCGTGGTACATGAGGGCAGGAGACTGGCTCAAGCACCGTGATGTGATTGCCGCCCGCCAATGCTGGGAGCGGGCGCAGGTGATCGCCGATCGGCTGCCTGAGACAGACGACGGGTTGTGCGGGAAGCGAATCGCGCCTCGCGCACAGTTGACGGCAACAGCCTGGCTGGTCGCAGCGGACAGCGAGCAGTGCTACGCCGAATTGCGAGAACTGACGACGCGATCGCATGACTGGCTGCCGCTGGCAGTTGGAATGTCGGGCAGATTGACAACCTTGGTCGTCACTGAAGGGCGCATCCGTGATGGCGGCGTCATGGCTGCTGAGCTGGAGGAGTTGATCGGTCGGATCGACAGTCCACCCGCGTTGAGAGCCGAGATTCTGACGCACATCGCGTACGCACACTACGAGCGATGCGCATTTGATCAAGCTCTGCGCACGACAGAACGGTTGTGCGCGATTCCGGAAGCCAATCCGGACGACGTCGTCCCTTCCATATCTCTCGCCGGTGTCATCAAGGTCATGACGGGTCGCCGGGCTGAAGGCCTTCAAGACCTTCGGACTGCCATCGTTGGGGGACGTGAGACCGACCCGGTGACATACGCCATCGCGGTGGCCAACAAAACCGACCTTGTCGACTTTGGGTTCGACCCGGCAGATGGGAAATTGGTCACTGACACCCGCGACGCCCTGGTTCAAGCGGAGGCATTCGGCGACGCCTACGGAATCGCACTAGCACGCTTGTCGCACGGAACGGCCCTCATCAAGACCGGCGACTCGCATCGAGCGCTCGGGATAGACCTTCTTGAGCTGTCGCGTTCGGGTGGCATCGACATCGGCGGCGCCGTGATCGAGGCGGACCTCGCGGTGGCGAAGGCACCCGAGGATCGTCCAGCCGACCAGATCGACGTTCTGGAAGAGGCCGTGCGGTCGGAGGTCGAACTGGGCCAGATTCTCTTCGCCGGCTATCCGATCTCCGTCTTGGTCGGGTTGCTCGTCGAGCGCTGTGTGCCCGGGGACCTGGCCCGAGCGGAAAAGCTCGTCGCACTGCTGGAGAACCTGACAACGAGCGTGGCACTGGCGGCCCTGGACCTGTGGCCGCTGAGTTGCCGGGCACGATTAGCCGCGGCGGTCGGGGACGCGACGACTTACACACGGGTCGTGAGACGGTACCTCGAGCTCGCAGAAGAGCTCGATGCTCGTGGCCACATCGCCATCGCTAGGCAGTTCGCGACGGACCCATCGTTCGCCGCCGCAACGCCGTAGTGTTCTTGGGGTGCACGTCATCTCCGCGGAGTCGACGGAGCTGTTCACCGGGCCGCCGGACGCACCGCTGCAACTGGTGCGGGTCACCCATACGGGCGGTGCGTTGGAGGTTCGCGTCGAGGGCGAGGGTCTGACAACACCGACGGCCGCGATCGCGGCGGGCGCTGGGACTATCGAAGTCCCCGTGGCGGTTTCGCGACCGGTCGTCGGGGAGCAGCGGCAGGCGCGGGTGTTGGCCGGTGACGCGGAGACGCCCTTCGTGTTCACCGTCGCCGAGTCCGGCTGGACGATGTACATGATCAGCCACTTCCACTACGACCCGGTCTGGTGGAACACTCAGGCGGCCTACACCAGCGTGTGGAGCGAGGACCCGCCCGGCCGGTGCCGTCAGACCAACGGGCTCGACCTGGTGCGCGCGCATCTGGAGATGGCTCGCCGCGAGCCGGAGTACAAGTTCGTGCTGGCCGAGGTCGACTACCTGAAGCCCTATTGGGACACCCACCCGGAGGACCGCGACGACCTGCGCCGGTTCATCGCCGATGGCCGCGTCGAGATCATGGGTGGCACCTACAACGAGCCAAACACCAACCTGACCAGCCCCGAGACGACGATCCGAAACTTCGTGCACGGCATGGGTTTTCAGCGTGACATCCTCGGCGCGAACCCTGGCACCGCATGGCAGCTGGACGTCTTCGGCCACGATCCGCAGTTTCCCGGAATGGCTGCCGATGCCGGATTGACGTCGAGCTCGTGGGCGCGCGGCCCGCATCACCAGTGGGGTCCGATGCAGAGCCAGGGCGATCCCCGGCGCATGCAGTTTTCCAGCGAGTTCGAGTGGATTGCACCGTCCGGGCGCGGGTTGCTGACGCACTACATGCCCGCTCACTATTCGGCGGGCTGGTGGATGGACTCGGCGGCGACGCTGGCGGAGGCCGAGCAGGCGACCTACGAGTTGTTCGCGTCGCTCAAGACCGTCGCGCTGACCCGCAACGTGCTGCTTCCGGTTGGCACCGACTACACACCGCCGAACAAATGGGTCACCGATATCCACCGCGATTGGAATGCGCGCTACACCTGGCCGCGGTTCGTCAGCGCGCTGCCTCGCGAGTTCTTCGCCGCCGTGCGCGCCGAACTCGACACCCGCGGTATCGAGGCTTCGCCGCAGACCCGGGACATGAACCCGATCTACACCGGCTGCCACGTGTCGTACATCGACACCAAGCAGGCCAACCGGGCCGCGGAGGACGCGGTGCTCGACGCCGAACGGTTCGCGGTGTTCGCGGGGCTGCTCGGCGGGGCGACGTATCCGCAGGCGGCATTGGCCAAGGCGTGGGTGCAGCTGGCCTACGGCGCACACCACGACGCCATCACCGGATCGGAATCCGATCAGGTGTACCTCGACCTGCTCACGGGATGGCGCGACGCATGGGAACTCGGGCGCACGGCTCGCAACAACGCGCTAAGGCTGCTGTCCAGCGCCGTCGACGCCTCGGTGGTGGTGTGGAACACGTTGGCGCACAAACGGTCCGATGTGGTGACGGCCCGGCTCTCCCGTCCAATCGGTCCGGGCGTGCGGGTGTTCGACTCCGACGGCGCCGAGCTGGCGGCGCACGTCGAGCACGGCGGCAGGACGGTCAGCTGGCCGGCCCGCGATGTGCCGTCGGTCGGTTGGCAGTCGTATCGACTGGTAGCAGACAACGAATCGCCGGGCTGGGAACCGTTGGACGGCGGTGGGTTTCCGGCAATTGCCAATGACCACTACCGGCTTCAGCTCGACCCGTTGCGCGGCGGCGGGGTCAGCTCGCTGGTCGAGGTCGCCTCTGGTCGCGAGCTGATCGCCGACGGCGGAGTCGGCAACGAGTTGGCGGTGTATGACGAGTACCCCGCACATCCGCAGGCCGGCGAGGGCCCATGGCACCTGCTGCCGAAGGGGCCGGTGGTCGCGTCGTCCGCCGAACCTGCCTCGGTGCAGGGCTACCGCGGGCCGCTGGGCGAGCAGCTGGTGATCCGGGGCCGCATCGGTGATGTCTTGCGCTACACGCAGATCGTGACGTTGTGGGACGGCGTGGCCCGTGTGGACTGCCGCACCACCGTCGACGAATTCACCGGCGCAGACCGGTTGCTGCGGTTGCGCTGGCCGTGCCCGGTGCCGGGCGCACTGCCGGTGAGCGAGGTCGGCGACGCGGTGATCGGTCGTGGCTTCGGTTTGACGCACAAGCGCGGCTCTGCGGAGGCCGTCGACTCGGCACAACATCCGTGGACGCTGGACAACCCGGCCTACGGCTGGTTCGGGCTGTCCTCGGCGGCGCGCGTGCGCGTCGGCGGTGCGGACGCGAGGAGCACGAACAACCAGGGCGTGCGGGCACTGTCGGTGGCCGAGGTGGTTTCTCCGACGGAATCGGCGTCGGCGCCGTTGGCGCGGGAGCTCATGGTCGCGCTCGTCCGCGCCGGTGTGACCGCCACCTGCAGCAGCGCCGACAAGCCGAGGTACGGTGACCTGGCCGTCGACTCCAACCTGCCCGATGCCCGGATCGCGCTGGGTGGCCCGGACCAAAATGATTTCACCGCAGCGGTTCTCGCGGACGCAGACCCCGGCTATACCGAGGAGCTAAAGCGGCAGTTATACACCAGGGGCGAGGCGCGGGTGTGGGTGCCATCCGTCTCGCCGTTGGCCGAGCAATGGGTGCCGGGCGCGAACCTGCGTGGCGTGCGCGCACTTCCGGTGTTGATCGTCGCGGGCGCCGACCTCGACGCCGCGGTGGCCGCCCTCGTCGAGGATCTCGCCGACTTCGAGATCGGTGTCACCCAAGACGCCCCGTCCGAGCTCGAGCCCTTCGAGGCTCGGACCGTCGCGGTGCTCAATCGCGGCATGCCAGGCTTCGCGGTCGAGTCCGACGGAACGCTGCACATGTCGCTCATGCGTTCGTGCACCGGCTGGCCGTCCGGCACATGGATCGACCCGCCGCGGCGCACCGCGCCTGACGGTTCGAACTTCCAATTGCAGCACTGGACGCACACCTTCGACTACGCGCTCGTCTCCGGCGATGGAGACTGGCGGCAAGCGGAGATCCCCGCCCGCAGTGCGGAGTACTCACGTCCGCTGTTGGCTGTGGCCGAAAACGCCAGGGCCGCGGGGGGTTTGCCGGCGTGGGGATCGCTGCTGGAGATCGAGCCTGCGGGCAAGGTGGCACTCGGCGCACTCAAGGCTGCGGGCAACCCGCTGGCCGCGGGCAGCGGGCTGCAAGTCGATCCCGCCGACGGTGTCGCCGTCCGGCTGGTCGAAACATGTGGCGCCACCACCGACGTCGTGGTCCGCTCGGGGCTGCGTCGCATCTCCGCCGCCTCCCGCGTCGACCTGCTCGAGCAGCCACGGATTCAGGGATTCGCCTCGGACACGTTGAGGTTGCACGGCTATGAGATCGCCACGGTGTTGACGCGGCTCAACATGCCGCAGGTGCTCGAGGCGGACCACACGATGCTAGCACCCGACGCCGAAGCGGCGCAGCCGCTGTACGCACGTTACTGGCTGCACAACCGCGGCCCCGCAGCCCTCGGCGGGCTGCCCGCCGTCGCGCATCTACATCCGCAGCACGTCGCGGCTGAGTCGGATTCGCAAGTGGCACTGCGGCTTACCGTGTCAAGTGACAGCAGCGACGCGGCGCTGCACGGCAAGGTGCGTCTGCGGTGCACCGAGGGCTGGAGCGCCGACCCCGCCGAACTGTCGTTCGTATTGCCGCCCGGCAAGCACCTCGAGACGGACGTTGTTGTGACGATGCCGCCCGACCCGCCGCCGGGGCTGTATCCGGTGCGCGCCGAACTGGCGGTGACGGGAAGCGACGCGGCGTCGATGCCGCCCGCTTGGCGCCAGGTGGTTGAGGACGTGTGTGTGGTGTCGGTCGCAGCCTCAGCCGATATGGACATGCTGCGGCTCATCACCGAGCCGGAGCCGGTGGAGGTGACGGCCGGCGAGACCGCTCGGCTCACCGTCACCGTCGGGACCGACGCGCATGCGGACTTGGCCGTCGAGGCGCATCTGATCAGCCCGTGGGGGACATGGGAGTGGATCGGGCCTGCAGCCTTCGGCCGCGAACTCCCCGCCCGGGGAACGGTGGAACTCGGCTTCGACGTCACGCCGCCCCTGTGGGTGGAGCCCGGGGAGTGGTGGGCGCTGATCCGGGTCGGCTGCGCGGGACGGCTTGTCTACTCGCCCGCGGTGAAGGTGACGGTCCGATGAATGTCGCCGCGACGGTCGACGGCACGCCGGTGTTGGTGGACGAGGTCGACGCCCGCGAAGACCGGCTGCGCGGATCCAGGCTCGCGTCGTCGTTGCCGCGCCGCGACACGAGCGAAGGCAGGCAGCTGCGCCGCTGGCTGACACAGCTGCTGGTGACCGAGCGCGTGGCCGCCGGGGAGGCGGAGACGCGGCGACTGACGGCCGACGGTGCGCCGAGCGAGGACGAGCTGCTGCCGGACACCACGGCCCGGCTGGAGATCGGCAGCGTCGCGGCCTCGGTGCTTGCCGATCCGCTGGCCAGGGCGCTGTTCGTGAGCGTGACCGCGGCCGTCGACATCACCGATGCCGACGTGCACGACTACGGCGAGCGCAACCCGCGGCGCTTCGGCAGCACCGCCGAGATCGCCGACCACCTTCGCGGCGCCGCCCGGCGCCGCGCGTTCCGGCTCTGGCTGGACACCCGGTGCGCCGAAGTGGTCCAGCTCGCACCGGGTTACGAACATCCCGGTGACCCGCGTCAGCCCGACAACACCCACAGGCACTGATGGCCGTCACGCTTGCGCTCGACATCGGTGGAACGAAGATCGCCACCGGGCTCGTCGACGGTGACGGCGCGCTGGCGCACCACGCGAAGCTGCCGACGCCGGACGGTGACGCCGAAGACGTGTGGGCAGTGGTCGACACGTTGGTCACCGAGGCGCTTGCGGCGGCGGGCGGGCGTGTGCGCGGCGTCGGCATATCCTCAGCCGGTCCGATCCACCTGCCGACTGGTACCGTCAGTCCGATCAATATCACTGCGTGGCAGGACTTTCCGATCATCGAACGGGTGTCGACGCTGACCGGTGCGAATGTGCGGCTCGGCGGTGACGGGTTGTGCATGGCGTTGGGGGAGCGGTGGCGCGGCGCGGCCCGCGGCGCCCGGTTTCTGCTCGGCATGGTGGTGTCGACCGGAGTCGGCGGCGGGCTCGTGCTCGACGGCGCGCCCTACGACGGGCGCACCGGCAACGCCGGCCACGTCGGGCATGTCGTCGTCGACCCCGACGGCGGACCGTGCACATGCGGTGGTCGTGGCTGCGTCGAGACGATCGCCGCGGGACCGCGAATGGCGCAATGGGCCCGCGAGAACGGCTGGGACGCGCCTGCCGATGCCGACGCGAAGGAACTGGCGGACGCGGCAATTGGCGGCAGTCAGATTGCGCTGCAGGCGTTCCGCCGCGGCGCGACTGCGGTGGCGGCAATGATCGCGTCGGTGGGAGCGGTCTGCGACCTGGATCTCGTGGTCATTGGCGGTGGGGTGGCCAAGTCCGGTGCGCTGCTGTTCAACCCGCTGCGCGAGGCGTTATCGACCTACGCCGGGCTGGATTTCCTGCGCGGGTTACGGGTGCTGGCCGCCGAACTCGGCGGTGAGGCGGGCCTGGTCGGCGCGGCATCTCTGCTCGACGCGTGAGAGGGCTTGCGCGCCATGTGCTTTCGGCCCCAATCGCACAAACTCTGAAGAACCGGCCCCAGCGTCGTGCCGTAATCCGAGATCGAATAGTGCACACACGGTGGGACGGTGCCCGCGTCGTGGCGTACCAGGATGCCGGCGTCGACCAGTTCGTGCAGATGGCGGATCAGCATCCGCTCGGTGATGTCGGGGATGCTGCGGCGCAACTCCGCTGTGCGCATCGGGCCGTCCTGCAGTCGCCACAGGATCGTGCCCTTCCACCGCCCGTCGATCACGGACAGCGCAGTGTCGATCGGGCACTCGTTGATCCCCTTCTTCGACACCGCCATCGGAACCTCCTTCGACGCTGACTAATTTGTCAGTACCTTGTTTTTTGTCAGCATAAGCCGCAGGGTCGACGATATGGAACACGTGATCGCAATCGTGGCTCTCGTGCTCACCGGGCCGCTCGTAGGAGTTGAACTGGGAGTGGCGGCGTTCACCAATCCGCTCGTCGCCAAACTGCCCGACGATGCCTATCGCGTGTTCCGCAGTGGCGGAAGTCGCCTGCTCGGCGCGTTGATGCCGTCCTGGTACATCGGCACCCTCGTCGTGCTGATCGCCGGCGCTGTCCTGTCGCGAAACGTGCTGACGATCGCGGCCGTCGCGCTCATGGCGGCGGCCCTGGTGTTGACGGTCACCGTGCTGGTCCCAATCAACAACCGGATCGGTGCCTGGCGGTCCGACGCGGATGTGAATCGAAGGCTCGCAGGCAAGTGGGACCGGTTACACGGCGTGCGGGTGGGCCTGCTCGTCGCGATGTTCGTCGCACTGGCCGTCGGCGTCGTGTGATTTCGGCGCGCTCACGCCCGCTCAGCGTCCGTCAGCGCGCCGAAATCGCACCGTTTTGGCTGATCGGCGGGCGGCACGCTATTCTTGACCCGTTCCACCGAAGACCGTCGGTCACCGAGAAATCGGTTGAAGGTCCGGGATTACCCGGCGGCCCACGCAGGAGGACGAGGCAAGCGCCGGCGTAGGCCGGTGCCATTTTCGCGCCCCGACCTGTCTGCGTCGGGGCGTTCGTCATTTCCGGCCCCTCATGCGGCGCTGAAGTGGGACACCCGAATACCAACCACGAGGAGGCATGCATGGCGAAGGCTGACAAGGCCACCGCTGTTGCCGACATCGCCGAGCAGTTCAAGGACTCGACGGCCACCCTGGTCACCGAGTACCGCGGGCTCACCGTCGCCAACCTCAAGGAGCTGCGCCGGTCGCTCGGTGACTCCGCCACCTACACGGTCGCCAAGAACACGCTGGTCAAGCGTGCCGCGGCGGAGGCGGGCATCGACGGGCTCGACGAGTTGTTCGTCGGTCCGACGGCGATCGCGTTCGTCAAAGGCGAGACCGTCGACGCCGCCAAGGCGCTGAAGACCTTCGCCAAGGACAACAAGGCGCTGGTCATCAAGGGCGGTTACATGGACGGCCGCCCGCTGAGCGTCTCCGAGGTCGAGAAGATCGCCGACCTGGAGTCGCGTGAGGTGCTGCTGGCCAAACTGGCCGGCGCGATGAAGGCGAACCTGTCCAAGGCCGCCGCCCTGTTCAACGCTCCGGCGTCGCAGGTCGCCCGGCTGGCAGCCGCGTTGCAAGAGAAGAAGGCCAACGAAGAAGCCGCGTAGAGGCTTCCTTATTTCACATCCCCACTAGCCAAGAAGAAGAATCAGGAAGGACCACACCATGGCCAAGCTGTCCACCGACGACCTGCTCGACGCGTTCAAGGAACTGACGCTGCTCGAGCTCTCTGAGTTCGTCAAGAAGTTCGAGGAGACCTTCGAGGTCACCGCCGCCGCTCCGGTCGCAGTCGCGGCCGCTCCCGCCGCTGCGGGTGCGCCCGCCGAGGCCGCCGAGGAGCAGTCGGAGTTCGACGTCATCCTCGAGGCCGCCGGCGAGAAGAAGATCGGCGTCATCAAGGTCGTCCGCGAGATCGTCTCGGGCCTGGGCCTCAAGGAGGCCAAGGATCTGGTCGACGGCGCCCCGAAGCCGCTGCTCGAGAAGGTCGCCAAGGAGGCTGCCGAGGAGGCCAAGAACAAGCTCGAGGCCGCCGGCGCGACGGTCACCGTCAAGTAGTTCCTCACTCGTCGGCGGGCCGGTAAACCAGCCCGTCGGCAGAGCCGACAAATAACATTGTGGGGCGGATCTGGCAAACAGATTCGCCCCACAATTGCGTTACGGATGATCACAATGTGGCCTCAGACGAGTGTTGAGGTCAGAAAGCGTAAGCTACAGTGACTCAAGCCACAGGCGGGAGGCGTGTGGTGGGGATCATACTTGGCGGAAGGATCGCGCGTGGGCATCGGAATTCAGGTTGAGGGCCTGACAAAGTCCTTCGGGGCCCAGCGAATTTGGGAAGATGTCACCATGGAGGTCCCGGCCGGTGAGGTCAGCGTCCTCCTCGGCCCGTCCGGTACCGGTAAATCCGTCTTCCTCAAGTCCCTGATCGGCCTGCTGCGCCCGGAGCGGGGCAAGATCATCGTCGACGGCACCAACATCATCGAGTGCTCGGCTAAGGAGCTCTACGAGATCCGCACGCTGTTCGGCGTCATGTTCCAGGACGGCGCGCTGTTCGGCTCGATGAACATCTACGACAACACCGCTTTCCCCTTGCGTGAGCACACCAAGAAGAAGGAAAGCGAGATCCGCAACATCGTCATGGAGAAGCTTGAACTCGTCGGCCTGGCCGGTGACGAGACCAAGTTCCCCGGCGAGATCTCAGGCGGTATGCGCAAGCGTGCCGGCCTGGCCCGCTCCCTGGTGCTCGACCCGCAGATCATCCTCTGCGACGAGCCCGACTCGGGTCTGGACCCGGTGCGTACCGCGTACCTGAGCCAGCTGCTGATCGACATCAACGCGCAGATCGACTGCACGATCCT
>Ga0163161_10002414_pt1 | contig 13400 bp, 10 predicted proteins | sample S45metaG_FD_129847 | JGI IMG/M metagenome (GOLD analysis project Ga0163161, IMG submission 129847) | Switchgrass rhizosphere microbial communities from Kellogg Biological Station, Michigan, USA - S4-5 metaG | ecosystem: Host-associated > Plants > Roots > Rhizosphere > Soil | place: USA... | reverse complement strand
TTGTATGATTTCTGTAAGCAGGCACTTCACTCATCGTGATCTTTCCGTTTTGAAGATTGATGAATTCCATATCTCCAAAATTGCTCGGGTTGATTCTAACTCCTGCATAATATCCGAAAGAAGCCAGATAATCCTGATCATTGATAGAAACCGGAGTCAGCGTTTTAAGAATCAATTTGTCCTTTAAAGGAATATCCTGTTCACCCTGAGCGGATACATACACCAATTTTGAAGATTCTTTCCAGCCTGTAGATTTTCTCAGGATCAAGATTCTTCCGGAATTGGTCACTGCAACTTCAGCTTCCATATAATCGGTGTCTAAAGTGATTTCTTTTTCCCATTTTTTAGTCATGGTAGAAAGATCAATCACAATATTATCGATCGTATTTGCTGTTTTTTTAGATACAGATCGGTCATTGATGATTGCCGCATATTTTCCGTTTTCAGAAAATCTCACATAGGTTGTCCCTTGTTTCATTCCGCCTTCTGTGAAAAGTTTTGCTACGCTCGTTGTGGTGAAATTTCCGTCTTTTTTATTGAAAACGTGCTGGAAAATCTCTTTTCTGTTGATCTTCGTTTCAATTTCTTCTGTAAAAACTACAAACTGATCTTTACTTATCTCAACAGATCCTAAATAGTTATGAAGAACCCCGTTTGTTTTGTTGGCGTAATCTTTAATGAAAGTATCGATCAGGCTTCCGTTCTGATCAAGCTTTCTGATGATAATTTTTTTGTGAGGATAGCTGCTGTAGCCGTCTTCATTGATATCGCTGAAAACGTATTGATTATAATCGTCGGCTAAAACAAGCTTTACGTCTTTTTCGTATTTAGAATTATACTCGAAAGAATCACCGTAAACGAATTTCTTTTGTCCGAATGACAATGAGCTTACTATTGCTAAAGAAAATATTAAAGTTTTTTTCATATTAGTTATAAAGTTTTTGTTCTAAAGCCTTCAGTTCATAGTTCTGATCATAAGATAATTTCAGATCAACAAGATGCTCCTGCATTTCATTCAGATATTTTTCTGCCTCAGTTTTGTTTCCTAATGCAAGATTCAGACGGATTAAATTTAAGTATAAATACGTTGCGATTTTTCCGTTGAAGATTGCTTTTTTATCATTGTAATCAATCTTCTTCAGTGTTGCTTTCCAGATGTCAACTCCTTTGTTCAGATTTTCGAATGCTGTTTTATTAGGGGTATAATCTGGTTTTGCCTGCATTTTTTTCAGATTGGTTGTTACATAGATATGTGCTTTTTCCAGATCGTCATATTCTCCTTTGTTTTTTACAGATTCTAATTTTACGGTAGAAATGATTTTTGCGAAACCATAATTTTCAGCTAAAATGTCATTGATTTTTGCAATTACTTTTTGAAGGTAATTTTTTTCATGAGCGCTTAAATTGATTTCATTTGTAGGGCTTGAAGCGATTTCTTCAAAATCAGTAAAAAGGTTTTTATCGATTTTTACGGCTCCGTTTTGCTTTACCACCAATTTTGTAGGTTGATTGGCGAAAGATTTCCCTGCATTATCCTGGAAATTCGTTCTTTCCATAGTTACGGAAATATCAATGTAATTTCCACCTCTGGAATATCCGTCGATCATAATTTGCGAAGCCAGAACTTTGTTGTCAACAATCAAAGCATTTCTCAAATCAGGCTCAGAATAAACAGGCTTTTGCGGAATATTCAGTTGAGGACGAGAAGGCAGTCTCAAAACCGGAGGCATTGCATTCATCGCAATTTTTTCGACAGTTTTCATCTTATTGTACTGCTCAGATTCTGTTCTGTATTTTTCGTTAAGTTTTTTTACATCAGCATCGTAATCTTTTAATTTTTCGGCGTGTTGCAATTTTGCGTCTTCCACACTTTTGCCGTAGTTATCAACTAATTGCTGATGTTTTGCCTTTGCTTCTTTTATCGCGTCTTCCTTAGTAATATTATAGGGAGAATTTACGGTTACAGCATAGTTTCTGTTCTGAGCTTCTACTGCATTCACAGGTTCCTTTAGTATTTGGAACGAAATATTTTCTGCATCAATTCTTTGAGCCTGACTCAAAACGGCGGTGAATGATAAGAAAACAGAAAGAATAAAATTTATTTTCATTAGCTTTAAAAATTTAATGTGGCAAATTTAATTTTTTTTTTCATTATTAATTGATTTAATTGTTTTTTTTGCTAATTGTATATCAATCAGGCATTTTTAGATATAAATTATGCTGCGTTAATCGATAAGTATTATTAATGAAGTTTATTAATTTTATCGTTTGGCAGAAAAATTGAAGGTATTCATCTACATTAAAAATGATAATTATGGAAGCAAACGAAAGTGACAAAAAACTGAATAAATACGAGCTCGAAAGCGAGACAATATTTACTGGATTTCCAACATTTGAGAAAGCAGAAGAGTATGCCAACAGCAAAGGAGGAACGGTAGTTGAAGTTGGCTTTAAAGATGGAAATGATAATCCGCAGATCACGACAGAAGCCGGTTTGGTGGAAAAAAAACTGCACTATTTTGTCGATGCGGGTAATGAATATAAGTTTATCCATTCTTCGGATGCCGGTTTCAAGCAATATGCTGACGAATTGCAGAAGATCAAAGCTAAACAGCAGCAATCTCCCCCTGATGAAAGATATATAGCAAATTTTGAAATTGAAAATAGTGAAGATCCCATTGTTGTGCTGAAAAATGATCAATTTGAATCTGTAACTTCAAGAGAACGTTCTAAATATCTTAAGCATGCTCATGTTTACGAAATAGCGGTTTCAGTACCTAAATCTTAAAATATCTTATCAAGAGCAAAACAAAATTCAGAAAAAGCTCAGTGAAAAATAGGAAAAAAAAATAGGAAAAGTTGATAAAAGAATCCTAAGAGGGAAAACTGAAACCATCTTCCGGAGAAAAATTTCCAGATAAGAAAAAGGAACTACTTTAGGATATCTGATTGAAGGTTAAAAGTACCTGAAAAGAAAAGTAAAAAGATTAAATTTAAAATAAAACCGTTCAGGAAGTTTCCCGAACGGTTTTGTTTTTTATCTCTTTTGATTGTACATGATTTCGTAATATTCGTTCGCCATTCTGTCGCTATTGAATTGATCTTTCACATCATTCATCGCATTTTGCTGTATTTTTCTCCATTTTTTCGGTTGGTCATAATACAATGGAAGGATTTCATTTTCCAGGATTTCGTATAATTTATTGAGATCATAATTATCCTGTTCGTAAATGCTCATGTTTTCATAATCGCATTTTGGTACGACGAAAGAATTTTCCCCATGTCTTGCGAACTCAGGAATCCATCCGTCATCGGTTGAAAGATTGACAGATCCGTTCATTGCAGCAGACATTCCTGAAGTTCCAGAAGCTTCTCTGGGAACTCTCGGATTGTTTAACCATGCATCTGAACCTTGCTTTAAAGATTTACTTAATGATAACTCGTAGCCTGTGAGAACTGCCATATTCTTGTGATTATTACTTTCCTCAACCAGCGTGTTGAAAGTTGAAATTGAAGAATAATCCATCGGGTAAGGTTTTCCTGCCCAAATAATTTGTACAGGATATTTGGGATTATTCAATAATTTTCTGAATCTTTCTTTGTCATGCAAAAGCAAATCTGCCCTCTTGTAACCGGCAAATCTTCTTGCCCAGACTATTGTGAAAATATTAGGATCAAATAAATTTCCGGTTTGGTCTGCAACGATTTTAAACAGTCGTTTCTTTAAAAGTTTTTTACGGTAATCAAAAATGGTATCGTTGTTTTCGTCTTTCGCAATGTAAAGTTCTTTGTCTCCCCAATATTTGAATTCCTGAGCATTGGTGATCGATTTGATTTCACAAATTCCGGGATATTTGCTCCACATTGCTCTGGAAACTACTCCGTGAAGCTGGGAAACACCATTTGCAATTCTAGACATTTTCAAAGCACAAAGTGAGTGATTGAACAATTCACCGTCGGAACCTTCCAGTTTTTTAGCTTCTTCCATGCTTAAACCTGAAAAATAAGACATATCGTAACATAATCTCAGATTGTGTTTTTCATTTCCTGCCTCTTCCGGAGTATGTGTTGTGAAAACTAATTTTTCTTTCACTTTTTGAAGATCTCCGTTGAACTTTTTAAGCAAATGAAATGCTGCGGGAAGTCCGTGAGCTTCATTGAGATGATAGACTTCTCTTTCGATATTCATTTCGTCCAGAAGTTTTGCACCGCCTTTTCCCAAAAGGATATACTGCGCCAGTTTCGTAGATTCGTTGGCATCGTACAATTTATGACAGATTGTTTTTGAGACGTGATCGTTTTCCGGAACATCCGTAGAAAGAAAAAACATAGGCGCTGTATGGAAAATCTCAGGATCAAGATACCAAACTTTTACCCAAACCGGTGCACTGTGAATCTCGATCTGGAATTTTATTCCGGTGTCTTCCAGAAAGCTGTACATTTTTCTGGTCCATGTCGGCTGTAGAGTCTGGTCATGATTTCTGGCCTGATCATAATAACCAAATTTCCAGAGAATGCCGATTCCTACTAAATCTTGTTTTAAATTGTATGCACTTCTCATGTGCGAACCTGCCAAAAACCCCAAACCACCAGAATATATTTTAAGAACCTGTTCTATGGCAAATTCCATAGAAAAATAGGCTACTTTCTTCGTGTATTTTTCGTTAACGCTATAAGGTATTTTAAAATTTTTAAAATCCATAAAAGATCAGTTTTGTGTTTAAAAGGGTAAAGGTATTAATTAAGAAAATAAACTTTACATTAATTATATGATAAATTATTTTTAAAACAATCTATCGAATAGTTTTTTTGACTACCTTTAAATGTAAATTTTTGATAATCAAAAACTTCAAGATTGAAACGGGGGTTTCAGGATGTCCTTTAATAATTAAAAGTCAGTACATGAAAAAATTATTCTCAGAGGAAGATTTGATCAAGAATCTAAGTTTATACTACCTTAATCAGCATCTGAAGAAAAAACCGATGGAGAAATATCATCGTACGATTGATGCGTCTCCTCTCCACGACAGGGAAAAATATAAAAAGAAAGCTGAGATTTTATTGCTGAATTCTTTTATGCATCATTTTCCCGAAGTTACCTTTGAGAATCTCACCTGTGAAAGCCCGGACTTTATCGCAAAATTTAACAACAAAAAAATCGGAATAGAATTGACCGAAGTGATCAATCACCTTGAAATGAAGAAGGTTGAGAGCAATTTGAATAAGATTTTCCGTCAGGCAGAAATTTTGTTAGAGCATGAAGACACCACGAGATATCGTGGTGTTTATTTTTTGTCATTTCATACGCACTTAAAATATGATACTCCTGAACAGCAGCAGGAAATCATTCAAAATATTTATAAAAGCATCAAAAAAAATAAAGCATTCGGATGTGTGAAAAGCATCAGAAAATCTTCTCACAGGAGAAATGTATTTATTACTCATGAATACAACATGAATCTCTTTGATGAGCTTTGCTCAGAAAAAATTTTAGAAATCATAGATAAGAAAAATGAAAAGTTTCCTTATTATGACAGATCGGTTGATGAATGCTGGTTGGTTATCGTCTCTGATATGAATTCTTTGGCTTCGAGATATACTTTTATTCAGGATAAGGAACATCTGAATGAAGTGCAAAGTCCTTTTCATAAAATTTTCCATCTTGAAAACCTGTGTGGCAATATGACGAGTATCAAGTAATTATTAAATATTTAATGTTAAATTTTTAAATATATCATATTTTTAATAGTAAATATTTTGATTTTATCATTATTTGGTGATTATAATTAAATTTCATTATATTTGATAAAGTTTAATCTTAATAACCAGTTCTCTATGAAAAAAACTTTACTCTTATTTCTTTTCCTGATCTCTCAAACTTTTTTTGCTCAGGCAGATTGTTCTACCGCTTTGTCGGTTTGTGGAAACTCAAATATTACGTACAGTCCAACAGGAATTGGTAACGTGAATGAGTCTTTAGGTGGTTGTATGATCTCCGGAGAGCACAATTCTATTTGGTATAAACTTACTATCGCTACAAGTGGTACTTTAACTTTCAATTTAGTTCCAAATGATCCGGGAGCAGACTACGATTGGGCAGTGTACGGTCCTAATGTCGCCTGTGGAGCTTTAGGAGCACCAATACGTTGTAATGCTGCAACAGTCATTGGAGTTGGCGCATCTACAGGTCTTAATATGACGAGTACCATCATAAGTGCAGCCGGAGGGTCAACAACACCTTATTGTCAATATATGGATGTTTTGGCAGGGCAAACTTATTATTTATATATCGATAACTGGGTCGGTGCCGGAAGTACAACTACAGCACCATTTTCATTGACTTGGGGCGGAACGGCAACACTGGCTTCTCCGTTTACGGATCCGGCATTGCAGCCACAACCATTTGTTCCACCAGGATTACCCGCGACAAATCCTGCAGATCCAAGAGAAGTAGTAATCTGTGTAAGTCCTGCGGTTTTTAACTTTAATACCCTTACAGCAGGAATTTTGAATGGAAATGCTAACTTCGTTGTATCATATCATACTACACAAAATGACGCTTTAGCGGGAACAAGTCCTATTACTCTTCCGATTACGGTCAATACAACGACAATTTATTATTATAGTATTCATTATCAGGATCCTGCAAATCCAAACAATCCACTTAATTTTTGCCGGCAGATAAGTCCGTTTAAATTTAAACAAGGAAATATTACGGCTCTTGATAAAACGATATTTGCTTGTAACAATAATAAGGCAGGAACAGGAACTTTTAATTTAAATTCAGCAAACGTTTTTACGGGTACTAATATTACAATAAAATATTACCCTACAATGGCAAACCTGAATGCGGGAACAGCGCAGATTATGAATCCCACTCAGTTTGTCTCTGCTCAAGGTGTTGTTTATGCTTTGGTTACTACAGCAGAAGGTTGTTCAGACACAGCAGAAATCACATTAAGCTTTTATCCTGAAGTAGTTGTAAATGATGCCACTTTGCGCTTCTGCGCACTGCAGGAGAATCTGGTTACTGCGGCTTTTAATCTTACTACAGCAAACGTTACATTACAAACAGGAACGACAAAAAAATATTATAAATCTTTACAGGATGCAATCAGCGGAACCAATGAAATTCCTGCTTCGATGGCAACATCATACATTTCTCCCAACGGAGTAGTTTATGTAAAAGTGATTGACGGAAACGGATGTTACGGAATTGCGAAAATTACTTTACAGGTGATTCCTCCGGTATATTCTACTGTTTTAAAAGATAAAATTATCTGTATTGAAGATAAAACAACGTTGGATGCAGGTACTGGTTTTGACGGTTATGAGTGGAGTACAGGTGCGACAACACAGATGATTTCTAACGTCGGAGTCGGAACCTATTGGGTAAAATTGAAAACAGGATTTTGTATTTCATATCAGACGGTAAAAATCTATGCTTCTGATCAACCTGTCGTTTCAAGTATCGATATTTCAAATACGACCATTACTATCAATGTAAATGGAGGTAAAGCACCTTATAAATATTCTATCGACAATGTGAATTGGCAAGATTCTAATGTCTTTACAAATATCAAAAGAGGTGATCATGTAGTTTATGTGAAAGATTCTTATGATTGCGAACCGATCAGTGTCAATATCGTTGTGCCGAATTTGATTAATGTAATCACTCCAAACGGTGACGGGATAAATGATGTTATCGACTATTCTGCACTTGCTCACAAACAGAATTTAGTGTTTACTATTTTTGACCGATATGGAAATAAAATTTTTCAGACAGACAAATTCAATAATTATAAATGGGACGGAACTTCAGGTGGAAAAAAAGTTCCTACAGGAAATTACTGGTACTCCGTAACATGGAATGAAAATGATAAAAACAAAACGCCATTCACTTATACAGGTTGGGTGATGGTGAAAAACAGAGAGTGATAGAATAATTTTGAATAATTAATATAACAAAAGCCATTTCCAAAAGAAATGGCTTTTTAGCTGAATGTTTCGGTATCTTTGAAATAATCTGATAAATAGAGGATCTTACCCGATTCTGAAAACTGTATGATTGTACAAATCTGGTTTCTGTACGACTCCCTTCCGGCTAGATTCCCTAAAGAATCGGTTAAATAAAAATATTTATCATTTCCTAAATTGAAAATTTCAGAAACATTCCATTCGATTTTTTCATATCGTCTGAAAATAGCTCTGAATAATGCCAAAACCCGGGTTTTTCCGGAAATTTCTTTTGCTGGCGGAATCCAGATTATAGTTTCATCAGTAAACCATTTTTCAAGTTCTTGGAGACTTAAGGAGTTTAGATCCTGCATAAAATGGCTTATCTTACAATTCATAGGCTGCAATTTACCATTATATACGCAAAAAATGCTAAATTGGTTTTAAAATAAATAAAATGAAGGATTTATTTATAAAACGTTTCGAGTATTACAAGATGCTTGGTGACAAATCATTTGAACAACTTTCGGGTGACCAATTTTTCTGGCAATATAATGAAGAAAGCAATTCTATTGCAATTATCGTAAAACACATTGCAGGAAATATGTTGTCGAGATGGACGAATTTTTTAACGGAAGATGGGGAAAAATCCTGGAGAAATCGTGACGAAGAATTTGTCAATACTTTCAAAACAAAAGCCGAGGTTTTAGATTACTGGGAAAAAGGATGGAAATGTCTTTTTCATGCTTTTAATCAAATTAGTGAAGAAAATCTGAATTCCACAATTTATATTAGAAACGAGCCACATTCAGTAATTGACGCAGTACTCCGACAATTGGCGCATTATCCCTATCATGTCGGGCAAATAGTTTTTATCGCAAAAATGATTAAAAATAATGATTGGGAAACACTTTCTATTGCAAGGAATAAATCAGATGATTTTAATTCTGAAATGAAAGATAAATTTAGATAGATGCTGTGAGAAACTTTTTAATACATAATAAAGAAATTGTCTCTGGTTTGTTTTTAGAACGGAACATCACCGATTTTCATTCTGCTTGTCAATTTATTTCTCAATTGCCATACAAAAGAAATTTAGATAAAAATAATGTCAAATGTGTATTTGATGATTTCGGTGGAACGTGCAGTACAAAACACGCAACGTTAAGAAGATTAGCGCTGGAGAATAATCATCCCGAAATAAATCTGATTCTCGGAATTTTTAAAATGGATGCAGAATACTCTTTTAAAATTAAAAATACTTTAGAAAGGCATCATTTAAATTACATTCCCGAAGCACATAATTATCTCAGAATTAAAGATGAATATTTTGATTTTACCAAACCAAATTCAGACTACAGTCAATTTCAAAATAAAATTATCATTGCGAAAGAAATCGAGTACGATCAAATTAATGAAGAGAAAATTTCGTTTCACAAAAACTTTTTAAAGCAATGGATTGTGCAAGAAAATATTCCCTATAATTTAGATAAAATCTGGAAAATCAGAGAACAATGTATTGCAGATTTACAAAAAAATAATGAGGTCGTAATTCAGAATTCTTCTTCCGTTTGCTTTGCAGAAAGTCCCGAAGTAAGAGACGATTACAAAGTATAGACTGAATCGATTTAGTTTTCATATTTAAATTATTATCTTTGCACCCACAAAATTCAGTAATAATAAATGTCTCATTTTCACAGAACTGCCGCATTTCACACACTTGGTTGCAAATTAAATTTTGCAGAAACATCTACTATTGCTCGTCAGTTGACAGATGCAGGTTATGATAAAGTAAGTTTTGATGAGAAAGCAGATATTTATGTGATCAATACCTGTTCGGTAACAGAAAACGCAGACCGCGAGTGTAAATTTCACGTAAAACGTGCCATGAAAGCCAATCCTGAAGGTTTGGTGGTGATTGTAGGATGTTATGCGCAATTAAAACCCGAAGAAATTTCACAAATTACCGGCGTTGATCTGGTTCTTGGAGCCAAAGAAAAATTCAATATTCTGAGCTATCTTGATGATTTGGAAAAATCTGAAAGCGAAGGTATTGTCCATTCTTGCGAAATCGAAGAAACCGATTTTTTCATTGGAAGTTATTCGATTGGAGACAGAACCAGAGCTTTTTTGAAAGTTCAGGACGGTTGCGATTATAAATGTACGTATTGCACGATTCCTTTAGCAAGAGGGATTTCCCGTTCAGACACCATCGAAAATGTTCTGAAAAATGCTAAAGAAATTGCGGCGAGAGACATCAAAGAAATCGTTTTAACAGGTGTAAACATCGGTGATTACGGAAAAGGTGAGTTTGGAAACAAAAGACATGAGCATACTTTTTTGGATTTAATTAAAGAATTAGATCAAGTTGACGGGATTGAAAGAATCCGTATCTCATCGATTGAGCCGAATCTTTTGAAGGATGAAAGCATCGAACTGGTTTCTAAAAGTAAAAGTTTTGTTCCGCATTTCCATATTCCGTTGCAATCCGGAAGCGATGATTTATTGAAAAAAATGAAACGTCGTTATTTAACGAAATTATATAACGAAAGAGTTAACAAAATTCGAGAAGTGATGCCTAATGCAGCAATTGGTGTTGACGTAATTGTTGGTTTTCCGGGAGAAACGGAAGAGCTATTCATGCAAACCTATAATTTCTTAAACGAACTTCCGATTACTTATTTGCACGTTTTCACCTATTCCGAAAGAGAAAATACCGAGGCTGCCGAAATGGATGGCGCAGTGCCGATCCCTGAAAGAAAAAGACGTAACAAAATGCTGAGAATTCTTTCTGAAAAGAAAAAAATGTCATTCTATCAAACTCAGCTTGGAAAAACGCTTCCCGTACTTTGGGAACACGAAAATAAAGACGGAAAAATGTACGGTTTCACAGAAAATTATGTGAGAGTACAGAAAGATTTTGACCAGTTATCTGTAAATCAGATTGAGTTTCTGAATATGGGGAAAATTCTTCCGGATGGCACGGTTTCTGTGCAGTCGTCTTACGAAAGTTTTTTAGCAAAAGCATAGTCTGTTTGCTTTATTTCAACTAAATTTATTCTTTAACGATTTTAAATCTACATTTTTATGAGAGATAAGTTTTTATCTTGGGGATTGGTGTTGGTAGTTGCGACATGGGTCGTAGCATTACTCATCAAAGCACATTATTGGATTCCTATCCTGTTAACCGCAGTTTATGCATTAGGAGTTTATAATACTTACCAATCAAAACACGCAATTCTCAGAAACTTTCCTGTTTTAGGATATTTTAGATATTTCTTTGAAGGAATTTCTCCGGAAATGCAGCAATATTTTATCGAAAGAGAAACAGACGGAAAACCTTTTCCAAGAAATCAACGTTCTGCAGTGTACAGACGTTCTAAAAACCTGAGTGACACTGTGCCTTTCGGAACTCAACTAGAAGTCAATCATAGGAAATATGAGGGAATCAAACATTCTATTTATGCAAAATCTCCGAAAGAAGAACTGCCGAGAGTTTTGGTAGGAGGTGAGCAATGTTCGCAGCCTTATAATGCATCTTTATTTAATATTTCGGCAATGAGTTTCGGTGCTTTGAGTGACAGAGCTCAGATTTCTTTAAACAGAGGCGCGAAAAAAGGAAATTTCTATCATAATACAGGTGAAGGCGGAATTTCTCCCCATCATTTGGAAGGCGGTGATCTTTGCTGGCAAATCGGAACGGGATATTTCGGTTGCAGAGATGAAGAAGGAAAATTTAATCCTGAACTATTCACAAAATATTCTACTCTTCCTAATGTTAAAATGGTTGAGATTAAATTGTCTCAAGGCGCAAAACCCGGTCACGGCGGAGTTTTACCGGGAGTTAAAAATACACCTGAAATTGCAAAAATTCGCCACGTACAGCCTGGGTTGACTATTGTTTCCCCACCATCGCATTCATCTTTTTCTGATGCAGCGGGGTTATTAAGGTTTGTACAGCAACTAAGAGAACTTTCCGGCGGAAAACCTGTTGGTTTTAAACTCTGTATAGGTGATACAAAAGAGTTTGAAGATATTTGTGTTCAGATGAATGTACTGAAAATCTATCCTGATTTTATCACCGTTGACGGAGCAGAAGGAGGAACAGGAGCAGCACCACCCGAATTTTCTGACGGAGTAGGAATGCCTTTGGAACCGGCTTTGATTTTCGTTAATAAAACACTTAAAAATTACAATGTAAGGAGTAAGCTGAGAGTGATTGCAAGTGGAAAAGTTCTGACAAGTTTAGACATTTTGCGAGCTGTTGCGATGGGAGCGGATATGTGCAATAATGCACGAGGATTTATGTTTTCTTTAGGTTGTATTCAGGCTTTGCGATGTAATAACAATAATTGCCCGACCGGAGTGGCAACACAGGATAAAATGCTGATCAAAGGTCTTGATGTGACGGATAAAGCTGAAAGAGTGTATCATTTTCACAAAAATACTCTACATACCTGCAATGAATTGATTGCTGCAGCAGGAAGAGATTCTTACGAGGAAGTTGATGCCTCGATGTTTATGCGAGGAGATGAGTTTGAACATCTTTCGGATAAATATTTTCCTGATATTTTGGGAAATGTGAGATAGTTTTAAATCTCGAAAAAAAGCAAAAAAAATCCGCTTCAAATTTATGAAGCGGATTCTTTTTTTATTTTTGATCTTCCGGTCTTACTTCTGTATGATAAATCTGGAAATTAAAAACGAAAGTCGCATTCTGTAGATTGTAAAAATTGGCATCTCTTGCAAAAGCTGCTTTCGACGGAACAATGATTACACCTTGTAGGTTTGGTAAAGTTTCATTGGGTAAATTTTGGAAACCGTTGAAATACTTTAAACCTTCCTGAAGACCTTCAATTTCATAGTAATTTCTAGATTTTGTAGCGTCAGTAGTTGCAGCAGTTAAAACTGATTTTTTAACGTAATAAAATTTAGGGTCAGTTGTGGGAGAGGCTTCCAAATCAATTGTATTGATAAGAGCTCCGCCAGAAGTAAGAGCAACATTACCATCATTATCAGTCGCACGGTAATATGAACCTCTCATCATTGTTTTGATAAGACTTGCCGTACTTGATGTCGGGTTTGTATCAATTGTAACTCCGGGAGTAGGTTGCGCTCCTTCTCTTTTAATATAGATAACTCCGGAAGGAAGTTTTACAGGATTCAGTTCAGATAATTTTTTATAATTATCATCGGTTGCATCTGTACTGCTGAACGCCTTAATGTTTCCTTGTGTGTCTAGGTAATTGTTATCCATAAATTTTTGGATAGCCTGCTCATCAAGAGTATTTCTCACCTCAATGTTATCCGGCTCTACGAATGTTTCCACTTCATCATCTTTCTTACAAGCTGAAAAACACAAAGATCCAGCAAGGATATACAAAAATATTTTTTTCATTTCAAAAACTTTAATTACTTTACAAATAATATAACGGCAAAAGTAT
>Ga0163161_10002413_pt1 | contig 13400 bp, 10 predicted proteins | sample S45metaG_FD_129847 | JGI IMG/M metagenome (GOLD analysis project Ga0163161, IMG submission 129847) | Switchgrass rhizosphere microbial communities from Kellogg Biological Station, Michigan, USA - S4-5 metaG | ecosystem: Host-associated > Plants > Roots > Rhizosphere > Soil | place: USA... | reverse complement strand
TAATGCCGCAGCGACAAGCCCCGCAGCAGCCATCGACAAAGCGCCCACAACATAAGGTAAGCGTAGTCGGCTTTGATTGGCCAAGCGAGCCCATAGAGTCATGGCAATCGCACCTAGCAGATAGGGGAGGGCCACGACCAGTCCTACCATGCCGCTGGCGATACCGAGGCTTTTGATGATTTGCGGGAGCCAAATGCCGATACCGACCATCCTCGCAACCGAACGCCAGGTTGGTATTGCTGATGCCGGCACAGGAGACGATGCGCTGCAGAGGCTCTGCGACTTTTGATAGTTTCCAGATTGAGCCGAAACCGGTATGGGCAATGTAGAGATTGCTATCTGCATCGATGGCAAGACCATCTGGGCCACCGAGGCCGCCGTGTATGGGGCGCCGCCGGTGCTGGTGCTTTCGTGGCAACCCTGATTTTAGCCTTCAGTGGATCGCTGTCTCGTTTGCGATATTTCACCGATGGCGGAGCGCTTGTCTGCGGCTTCGCGCTGCTGGGAGTGTTCCTCGCCGGAAGCTTGCCGATGGCATTATTTGGATTGGTGCTGCTTGGCTTCGGCATCACGATGAGCAACGTGAGCACAAATATGCAGTTGCAAAGCGGCGCACCAAGCTCGCTACGTGGTCGCGTAGTCGCATTCTATATCGCCATGCGATTCGGATTTGAGGCTATAGGCGGGATGCTGGCGGGGTTGGTCGCGGCACGATTTGGAGCGCCGGCGACTCTTGGTATCGCAGGAGGTATGTTGCTTCTGTACCTAATCGTAAGTATCGGTGGGCGCTATCTGGAACATCGATCACTCAATAGGTAGCCATCGTCAATAACCTTGGTTCAGCGTGATTGCGCCAAGCGTTTTTGCCAATCGCCGCGCAATTCGCCTTTCTTGTTTCCCTTGCCAGGACTGCTCATCTTTCAGGTTGAAGTCAGAGTAGTAAGAGTTGGCGACATAAATGGCGCTACCACCGTCGCCATAGTCATAGGCATAAAAGGCTCTGAATTTCCGTCAATTCCCAAAGGTGAAAATTCGGTTGAAGGAGGAGGGCAGACACCCATCATCATGAGACCGCCGTCGGCGATAGGTGACGTTTGAGATGGTCGACAGCGCGAGGCGCTACAGGGGTAGTTTTGTCTCGTTAAAAATGCGAGAAAGTGTCGCTGGCGATGCTGCTAACGGGCTCATGTTTTCACCTTTGCTTAGGCTGAGCGACAGGAGTCGGTACTCGATACTAATAGCGAAACCAGCCAGACGAGGCGCTTCGGCCTCATGCCGAGCAGCTAGCAATGGTTTTGGCGTGTGCTTAGCATTTCCGTTCTCTGTCAGCGCAAATGCGGAGTGTCCGCAGCCTGCTCGAACGAGGTGGCACCAGTCCTGCGATTGATAAGCTCGAAGAGCTTTGCGGCACTCCAGGCATCCATCCGGTCAGCCTATTCGCGGCTTGCTATATGCGGAAAGAAAACACCGGCGATAAATCTGACCCTTGGTCATAGAACACTTGGGATTAACTCAACTAAATAGCCGTTTAGTTGAGTTAGCTAATGACTCCACGTAGAGGTCATTACGTTCCCATTGGCGGTAGACCATCTTCAAGAGCTCATATCTCTCGCCAGACACGCGGCGTCAGGCCGCTCTGACGTGGTCCAATCTAATCTAGCAGGGTGTTGAAAAATTGGAAGTTGCGGCTGACAGAGCGGTGCAAGTGATAGTAAAGGTAAGCATTCCAACCGGCAAACTCCATAGCTCGAACAGCATTACGCAGCTTTGAAATCCCAGGCGTGCTAGGCAAATCAAGGTTAACACGTAGATTCATTATTACGCTGTAAACTTGTTTTTTGACTTGTTAACTACGGTGGTTAACAAGTCAAAATTGTGGTTAACAACGGTACCGGACGAGCATTTCACTGAGCTTTTCATCGACCCAGGTTTTGGTGAGCGCAACGTGTGCATCGCCAAACCGTCAGCGTCTGCATGCGAATCAATGGATGTTTGTGTTTTCCACGTGTGGCATACCTTGAAATCTAGGCACCAACTCCACGCTGAACGCTGCAGATTTCGCATAGCGACGTGTTTGCAGCTGGATCTGTGACGTAAGTAATGCCGTAAACGAACAAACGCCCCCCAAAAAGACGCCTTAAATCAAACGGAAAGGCGAACTCGCATACGGTGCGCGCACACGCGAATCTAGGGCAATTTCACGCGATTTCTCCGAGAACTGCGGGCTCCGACGACAGGCATACACCTGTGCAGGCGCGAAAAGCTAAAATGTCAGATGGAACTCATGGGTGTAGCCCTAGGTTAAGTCCAATGCTTGGAGTCGAGGCGCTTAACATTGGGTTGCAACGCAGTTGGTTGGACGCATAAATCTCGACATCACCAGAGCCCCTCAGGCCCGTATATGGCGGTTCGCATAATGTATATTATGTTAAATGATGCATCAGGATTGAACTGCTCCCATATGTGTCACTTGGTAAGTACCCGGAAGTATTTTCCCGAAATTTGAGGGATGTAATCATGCGAATCCGGGAATCTTCTCCGGCTTCGGACATTCAGTATCGAGTAGCTCTCCCGCCTGATACGCAGAGGTAAATCATTGTCTGGATCCAGAAGCAAATCCTGGAAGCGTGCTTCTAAGCGCTATTCACCGATTACTTCCTCCTTCACGACGCCCGAAAGTGTTCTGCCGCCGTCTCAGGTCATTACTTCTCAGATGCCTTGCCATCCAGTATTTGCCGTTGCCCCAGCATGTTGAAGTCAAGGTTGAAGCGGCGTACTCACTTCATCCCGCGCAGCGACCGGATTGACAGGCGCGAGGATCGAGATGCCATACGCAACCAGACAGCCAAGCCCGCAGCTTCCCACCACCAGGCACATGGGCCATGAGGTGCCATCGGCCAGGCGACTGACCCACAGACTGGCCAGCGCCCCGGTAGCAAATTGCACGGAAATACCCAGGGCGACACTCGCCCCTGCCTGCCTCGGGAACATGCTCATCAGACTCGCAGTGCAATTGGCCCCAAGCAACCCGGTGACGCCCATGTACAGCACCATGCAAAGTACGATGCTCCACAGCCCGCCCCACTGCGTATACCCCGCCGCCATCAGCGCCAGCCCTGCCCCGCCCGCCAGCACGGCGCCCAAACCCAGCATGCGCTGTGGCCCGAAGCGAGTGACCCAGCGGGCATTGATAAAGGTCACCACGATATCGCGGCACGAAACAACGAGGACTGTGGTGCGGTAGTCAGCCTCGCTCGTTGAACTCACTGGCCCGGCGCGAAGCGGGTTTAAAAATCGAAGAACACCGTCTCCCCCTCCCCCTGAATGCGTATGTCGAAACGATAAGCCGCCTTGCCATCCACCTCGCAACGCTGCGCTATCAGCGTTTCGCGACGCTGCGGTTGCTCGATCAGATTAAGCACCGGGCACTTCGCGTTGGCTTGTGGCTCATCGGCAAAGTACAGCCGGGTTTGCAGGTGAATATTGATCCCGCGGGCAAACAGCGACACATTGATGTGCGGCGCCATCGGCACCCCGGCGGCATTGTTCACCACGCCGGGCTTGATGGTATTGAGTGTCCACTCCCCTGCATCGAAGGTGGTGGCGGTTCGGCCGAAGCTGTTGAAGGTTTTTTCCGAGTCGAAAACCGGGTCGTAAACCCCTTCATGATTGGCCTGCCAAAACTCCAGAAACGAGTCTCGTACCAGGTGACCGTTGCCGTCGTAGACATGACCGATCAGCAGGATCTGTTCGCCTGGCGCGCCGGACTTGGCCATCTGATTCCAGATTTCCCCTGGCCGTGTCGGGTTGCCGGCAGCCGCCAGAGCCAGACCGATATGCACGTAAGGGCCAGCCGTTTGCGAAGGGGTTTCGGGTAGCAGTTCGATAGGCATGGACGGACTCCTCAGCAATTTTCGAAGTGGGTCTTGCGCTGGCCGCGCAGCACGATGTCGAAGCGATAGGCCAGGCAATCCATCGGATTGGCATTACCCATGTCGAGCCGGGCGATCAGGCTCTGAACCGCGTCCGGGTTGGCGATCGACTTGACGATCGGGCACAGCGGGATCAGCGGATCGCCTTCGAAATACAGCTGGGTGATCAGGCGCGTGGCGATCGATGGCCCGCTGATGGAGAAGTGGATGTGCGCCGGACGCCACTCATTCGGGCCGTTACGCCATGGGTAAGGACCCGGCTTGATGGTGCGGAAGCTGTAGTTGCCGTCACGGTCGGTCAGGGCGCGGCCGACACCGCCGAAATTCGGGTCCAGTGGTGCCAGGTATCGATCATTCTTGTGCCGGTAGCGCCCGCCGGCGTTGGCCTGCCACATCTCCACCAGGGTATGCGGGATTGGCTTGCCGTATTGATCACAGACCCGGCCGGAAACGATGATCCTTTCTCCCACCGGCAACCCGCCATTATTGAAGTTGAGTAGCAGGTCGTTATCGAACGGCCCCATCTCCAGATGAGAGAAATCCGGGCCGCTGGTTTCGCTGGCCGACTGGGGAATGCTCACCAAGGCCTGGCGTGGAGAACGGGCGACAGAGGTTTTGTAATCAGGGGTCAGGGCTTTGGGGTGCCAATTACGGTCACGAATGACGAAGCGACTGCTGTCTGCATCAGACATGTCGATCTCCTGTTGTTTGATTTATGGAGCACTGCCTGCGCAGTTTCAAACAACAGAAGGCTGGGGAATATTGAAAAGCCGCTCTCAACACATTACCAAATGGTTATGGATAAACCCCTTCGCGATACGCCTGCCCTACCTCGCGCAGCACCTCGACACACCACTGGGCCGCCAGTGACAAGGGCAAGCTGGTGTTACTGGAAATCCCCACCGAACCACCCGGTTCGCGCTGCCCCAGATTGATCTCAAACAGTTCGCCGCTTGCCAGATCCAGGCGCACTGCATCCAGTGGTGCGATCCAGATCGCCTCGCTGGACAACACATAACGACGGCTCAGGGTCACGGACAAGGTTTCCAGACGCTGCCGCGACTGGCTGATGCCGCATTGCACGAACAGGCTGTCGGCAAATTTGCGAATCGTCGTCCCTGCCAGCGGCAGCACCAGCGGGAAATCTTCCAGGGCGCTACGCTCCAGTGGCTCGGCCAGCAAGGGATGATCGGGGCGCACCACCAGCGTCATGGATTCACTGTACAGATGCTCGAAGGTCAGTCCCTGAATCTCCGGGCTATCGGTCATACGGCCGACCACCAGGTCCACATCGCCCACCCGCAACTGCGACAACAGATAGGCGCTTGGCCCGGTCACCACACTCACCACCAGCGCCGAATGGCGCTCGTGCAAGCGCCGTACAACCTCAGGCACCAGCAAGCTTTCCACGGTCGACAACACACCGAGTCGAACCTTGCCCGCTGCATATTCGCCACCGCGCAAGGTATTCACCCCATCACGCAGCGCCTGCACCGAAGGCCCGGCATAACGCAAAAAGGCAACCCCGGCTTCGGTCAGGGTTACACCACTTTTACTGCGTATGAACAGGCTTGCCGCCAGCAGATCCTCCAGCTCCTTGAGCGTCTTCGACATCGCTGGCTGACTCACTGCCAGGATATCCGCCGCCCGCGCCAGACTGCCCTGACGGGCCATTTCAAGAAAGCACACGAGGTGACGGAATTTGATGCGGGTGTCGATGTTCACTACAGAGCCCCGTGAGGTTGCCTCATTGGTGTCGAAACGTTTGCAGGCGATCTTAGCGTGCGCTCAATTTCCTGGCGACCGGACGGTGCTGGATTTCAGAGACTCCCGCCGGTATTGATCCTGGAGACTCACAATCTATTAGTGGATCCAACAATTCATCGTAAAGTAGATAATATTTGACAACAATCCATAAAATCATCGCTAATGGATCCACTAAATAACAACAAACAACCTTGGAGAATCTCCATGTACCCCAAGAACACCTGGTACGTCGCCTGCACGCCCGATGAAATCGCCGACAAGCCGCTGGGCCGTCAGATCTGCGGTGAAAAGATGGTTTTTTACCGCGGGCACGAGGGCAAGGTGGCGGCTGTCGAGGACTTCTGCCCCCATCGCGGCGCGCCGCTGTCCTTGGGCTATGTGGAAAACGGCAATCTGGTGTGCGGCTATCACGGCCTGGTGATGGGGTGCGACGGCAAGGCCGTGGAAATGCCCGGGCAACGGGTTCGCGGCTTCCCGTGCAACAAGACCTTTGCCGTGGTCGAGCGCTATGGCTTTATCTGGGCCTGGCCCGGCGATCAGGCGTTGGCGGATCCAGCGCTGATCCATCATCTGGAATGGGCGGTCAGTGACGAGTGGGCCTATGGCGGCGGCCTGTTCCACATCCAGTGCGACTACCGCCTGATGATCGACAACCTGATGGACCTGACTCATGAAACCTACGTTCATGCGTCCAGCATCGGCCAGAAGGAAATCGACGAAGCGCCGCCGGTGCCCACGGTCGACGGCGACGAGGTGGTCACCGCCCGCCACATGGAAAACATCATGGCCCCGCCTTTCTGGCGCATGGCCCTGCGCGGCAACAACCTGGCCGACGATGTGCCGGTGGACCGCTGGCAGATCTGTCGTTTCACCCCGCCCAGCCATGTGCTGATCGAAGTCGGCGTGGCCCATGCCGGCCATGGCGGTTATCACGCTCCCCGACAGTTCAAGGCGTCGAGCATCGTCGTCGACTTCATCACGCCGCAAACCGAGACCTCGATCTGGTACTTCTGGGGCATGGCGCGCAACTTCAATCCGCAGGACGAAGCCCTGACCGCGAGCATTCGCGAGGGCCAGGGCAAGATTTTCAGCGAGGACCTGGAGATGCTCGAACGCCAGCAGCAGAACCTGCTCAGCCATCCCGCGCGCAACTTGCTCAAGCTCAATATCGACGCTGGCGGCGTGCAGTCGCGTCGCGTTCTGGAGCGCCTGATCGCCAGGGAACGAGCCCCGCAGGAGTCAATGGCATGATCGAAGTGCTGGTGGTATCGCGCAACAACGAAGCCCAGGACATCTGCAGCTACGAGCTGGCCAGTGTCGATGACCGACCGCTGCCGGCCTTCAGCGCCGGTGCGCATATCGATGTGCACCTGCCCGGCGGCTTGATCCGGCAATATTCCCTGTGCAACCACCCCGAAGAACGTCATCGCTACCTGATCGGCGTGCTCAAGGACCCGACCTCCCGGGGCGGTTCACTGGCCATGCACGAGCAGATCCACCCCGGCGCGTGCCTGCCGATCAGTGAGCCGCGCAACCTGTTCCCGCTGGCCCGTGAGGCCAGGCGCAGCCTGCTCTTCGCCGGCGGTATCGGGATCACGCCGATCCTGTGCATGGCCGAACGCCTGGCCCACAGCGGCGCGGATTTCGAGCTGCATTACTGTGCCCGGTCACGGGACCGTGCGGCTTTTGTCGAACGCCTGCAGCACTCGCCTTTTGCCGACCGGGTGTTCCTGCATTTCGATCAGGAACCCGACACCGTGCTGGACGCGGCCAAGGTCCTGGCCACGCCGCAGAGCGACGTTCATTTATATGTGTGTGGCCCCGGCGGCTTCATGCAGCACGTGTTGGACACAGCCAGGAAGCAGGGCTGGCAGGAGCAATGCCTGCACCGCGAGTATTTCGCCGCTGCCCCCGTCGACACGGGCGCCGATGGCAGTTTCTCGATCAAGGTCGCCAGCAGCGGTCAGGTCTTCGAGGTGCCGGCCGACAAGAGCGTGGTGCAGGTGCTGCAAAATCAGGGCATCGAGGTCGCCATTTCCTGCGAACAGGGAATTTGTGGCACCTGCCTGACTCGGGTTCTGGAGGGCGTGCCGGAGCATCGCGACCTGTTCCTCACCGAGGATGAACAGGCCTGCAATGACCAGTTCACCCCTTGCTGCTCGCGCTCGAAAACGCCGCTGCTGGTGCTGGATATCTAGAACGCCGCGCCTATTCCGAGCGGAGAATGACCTTCATCCGCTCGTCAGCCGTCGCTGAGCCGAAGATCTCGGCGTAGCGCAACGTGGCGTTGGCGTGTTCGCGCATGATCGCTTCGGCACGCGCGCCCTGGCGGTTGACCAAGGCATCGAACACCGAATGGTGTTGCATGTGGGCATAGTTGAAGCGTCGGTATTCCCGGACCATGTCGTTGCGGTCCACGGCCAGGGCTGTCACTGAAGCGAAGGGCAAATGATCGTTGCGCGCCAGGGCGTCGGCTATCGCCGGGTTGTGGCTGCCTTCGACGATCACCTCGTGAAAACGCATGTTGAGGTCGTGATAGACCTCCAGGTCTTCTATGGTCACGTACCCTTTGTCGAACAGCTGATCGCCCTGCATCAGGCACTGTTCGAGGGTCGCCCGGGCTTCGTCCGAGAGCCCGCGCTCGGCGGCCTGACGCGCCGCCAGGCCTTCGAGTACGCCCCGTACTTCGACCGCACCGGCAATGTCATCTGGGCTGACCGAACGCACCTGAAACCCGCGCCCGCCAGAGCGCACCAGCAAGCCTTCCTGCTCCAGTGTGCGGAACGCCATGCGCACCGGCATCCGCGAGACGCCAAACAGCTCCGCCGTGGGGATCTCCATCAGCCGTTCGCCCGCCGCCAGCTCGCCCGAGGCGATCATCTTGCGCAATGCGACCAGCACCGTTTGACCGGGCTTACTCATCCAGGCAACTTCCAGAAAGGTGGGTCTGCATAGTAACGCAAGATGGTGACGCCGGGTTTGGGCAGCACACTCACATCAAAAAGGACGCGTTGTTCTGCCTCAGCCTTGATAGGCCGGGTTCTCGATCAGCAGTGCCATGCCCTGCCCGCCGCCGACACAGGCGGCGGCAATGCCATAACGCAGATTGCCTTCGCGCAGTTGCCGGGCCAGGGTCAGCACCAGGCGCAATCCACTGGCGGCCAAGGGATGTCCCAGGGCGATGGAGCCGCCCCGCCGATTGAGCCGGTCGCCATCCAGTTCCAGCACCTGTGCCACGGCCAGCACCTGAGCCGCCTGGGCTTCGTTGATTTCCACCAAGCCGATGTCGCCAAGGGCCAACCCGCTGCGTTGCAACAGCAACTGGATAGCGGGTGCAGGTCCGATGCCCATGAACTCCGGTGCCACGCCCACCACGGCACTGGCCAGTAAATGAGCCAACACCGGACGCCGGGCCGCAGAAGCGCGCCCCACCAGTGCGGCCGCCGCACCATCGACCACCGCGCAACTGTTGCCGGCCGTTTGCACACCGCCGGCATGCACCGCCCGCAACCGGCTCAAAGCGCCCGGATCGGTGGGTCGCGGGTGGCTATCGCGCGTCACGCGGTCCACGCCCCGTGGCAACTCAATACTCCGTGGCTGATAGCCGGCCAGTTCAAAACGCTCATTGCCAACCGCCACCAGTTCCGGTTCGAACCAGCCGTCAGCCTGGGCCTGCAGCGCCAGCTGATGACTGCCGAGCGCGTAGCGATCCACCGCTTCGCGGCTCAGGCCATGTCGTCGGGCCAGGTTGTCGGCGGTGGTGATCATGTCTACGCCCGGGGCCGGGTCGTAGAGGGCTTCCCAGAGAAAGTCCTTGAACGCCACCTCGGCACCGAGCCGGAAACCACCTCGGTGGGTGTAGGCGGCAATCGGATTGCGCGACATCGATTCGGCCGCCACACACAGGGCCAGCTGCACGCCGTCATCCAGCTGCCTGGCGGCCTGCCGCAAGAGTTCGAAACCGGTGGCGCAGATGCGCTGCACTCCCAGTGCCGGAGTCTCTTGCGGCACGCCGCTGTAAAGGCCGATATGCCGAGGCAGCAGGTAAGCATCGAAACTGGCCTGAGCCATGGAGCCGGCGAGCACGCTGTCCACCGACGACGGATCGATAGCGGCGCGGGCCAGCACCTCGCGCCCGACCTTGATCCCCAGATCGATCGGCGAGACCTGAGCCAAGGCTCCGCCAAGGTCGACCCAAGGCGTGCGCAGTGCTTCGAAAATGGCCACATCGCAGAAGCTCGAATACTGCCCTGCGCCGCTCACGGTTGTGGTCCGGCACGCAGGATGGAAGGCTCTTCACCGCGATACAGCGCCTCGACCTTATCGGCTCGCCACTGCAGCACCGCGCGCTGGTTGATCGAGCCCTTGTCGGTGATTTCACCACGGTCGATGGAAGCAGGTTCGTCGAGCAGCGCGATCCATTCCAGGCGGCTGGCATTACCGGTGGCGTCGCGGTTGAGCCGTTGCAGCCAATCGCCGAACCACTGACGCACCGGCGCGCTGGCCAAAACCTCGGCATCGCTGGCGTGCGCATTCAAACCGGCCAGACGTCGGCATTCGTACAACCGCGGAAAGACCAGTGCACCCAGGCACTCGCGGTCCGGCGCGGCCACCACCATATCCTGAACATAGGGCGAACCTTCGAGCACCGCGCGATTGCGCAGCGGGCCGACGCTGACAAACACGCCGGAGCTCAGCTTGAAGTCCTCGGCGATGCGCCCGTCGAACATCAGCCCCAGTTGCGGATCACGGGCGTCAGCCAGTTTCAGCGCATCACCAGAACAATAGAAACCCTGCTCGTCGAACACCTCGGCGGTCTGCTGCGCCGCGCGCCAGTAACCGGGCATGATGTGCGGCCCGCGGAAACGCCCTTCCAGCTTGCCGTCCACCGGCACCAGCCGCACTTCACAACCTGGAGCCGGCAGACCGATATAACCGGCCATGGACAGTGGCCCGGTCGTGAATGTGCAGGACGGCGCCGCCTCAGTCATACCGAGCCCGGCCATCATACGAATGCGTTCGCCACAATGCTGTTCGGCGACCCGATCCAGGCGATCCCAAATCCTCTGGGACAAGCCGGCAGCGGCGAAGAAGAACAGCTTCATGCGCGAGAAGAAAAATTCGCGCAACTCGCCGTCCTGCTCCAGGGCGCTCACCAGTTCTTCCCAGCCCTTGGGCACGGTCAGGTAGGCGGTGGGCGATACTTCTTTGAGGTTGCGCAGTGTTTCGGCAAAGCCCTGGGCGGTGGGCTTGCCGTCGTCCAGGTAAAAGGTGCCGCCGTTGTACAGCACGATGCCGACGTTGTGGCTGCCGCCGAAGGTGTGATTCCACGGTAGCCAGTCCACCAGTACCGGTGGTTCTTCGCCGAACACCGGGAAGGTTTGCAACAGCATCTGCTGGTTGGCGCAGAGCATGCGCTGGGTGGTGACCACCGCCTTGGGCAGCTTGGTGGAACCTGAGGTAAACAGAAACTTGGCGATGCTGTCCGGCCCGGTAGCCGTGAAGGCGCACTCGGCCTCGGCACCGCCGGGCTGTTCCAGCAGGCTGGCAAAGCTCGCCTGATGCCGGCCCGGTATTTGGCCACGCACGGTGATCAGTGGCGTTTTCACTGGCAACACCGCCTCGATCGCCCGCTGATAGGTCGCGGCGTCGCTGATGAACACCAGACCTGGTTGCAGCAGGTCGCAAACATGCCGCAGCTTGGCGAAATCCTGAGACAGCAACGAATAGGCCGGTGAGACCGGGCTATAGGGAATGCCGGCGTACATGGCACCCAGCGCAATCTGCAAATGCTCGATGTCGTTGCCCGAGAGGATCGCCAGCGGTCGTTCGGCCGAAAGCCCATAGCTGAGCAGGCGTTGGGCAATGGCACGGACGCTGGTCAGCATCTCGGCGTAACTCACCCGGCGCCAGTCGCCGCCGTTCTGGCGAGCAGCGATAAAGGTCTGTTGCGGGCGCACATGGGCCCAATGCACCAAGCGATCCAGCAAACGTGCAGGCAACTTGGCCAAGGGTTCCAGGGAGCGCATATGCAGGATGCCCTGCTCTTCGCTGACCTCGACCGCAGGACGGCCGATGGAGACCTGCCGATAGCGCGGCGCACTGGCTTCGGTCTGGGGTGGCGATCTGAATTCGGAACTCACGTGCTTGTTCTCCATCAAGGCACGCCACCGGTCCGCCGGGAAGCAGTCAACCGGGGCATCGCAGCCTTGTTATTGTTATGACTGGCCTGCACGCGGGCGGCGATCGCTCTCCAGCATTCGTCGCCCCGCGCTGCGACGGCTGCTCAGATCGGGTAGTGCCGCGGTCCGTTCTGCAAGGTCACCCAGCGCAATTGGGTGAAGTGCTCGATGGACGCCTTGCCGCCGAAACTGCCATAGCCGCTGGACTTGACCCCGCCGAAGGGCATCTGCGCCTCGTCGTGCACGGTCGGACCGTTGATATGGCAAATACCCGATTCAACCCGCTGAGCCAGGGCCAGAGCACGGCTGGTGTCACGACTGAAGATCGCCGCCGACAGGCCGAACTCGGAATCGTTGGCCAAACGCAACAGTTCTTCATCGCCCTCACCTCGCAGCACCACCGCCACCGGGCCAAAGGACTCTTCACGGTACAGGCGCATGGCATCGGTGACACCGTCGAGCAAAGTCGGCTGCAGGATGCTGCCCTCCAACCGGCCACCCGCAACCAGGGTTGCGCCCTTGTCGAGGGCATCGTCGATCAGCAGTTTGATCCGTTCGCCAGCGTTGCTGTCCACCAGGGAGCCAAGCACCGAACCTTCGGCATTGGGGTTGCCGGCGGGCAAGGTGGCGATCTTCGCCGCCAGTTTGGCGACAAAGGCAACGGCCACCTTGGCATCGACGATCAGGCGCTCGGTGGACATGCAAATCTGCCCCTGATTGAAGAAGGCACCGAAGGCCGCAGCCTCCACCGCCGCATCCAGGTCGGCATCCTCCAGCACCAGGAACGGCGCCTTGCCGCCCAGTTCCAGCAACGCCGGCTTGAGATGACGCGCCGACAGCTCGCCGACGATGCGCCCGACATGGGTCGAGCCGGTGAAGTTGACCCGACGCACCGCCGGGTTGGCGATCAGCCGCTCGACAATCGCCGCGGCATCCTGGGGCGCATTGCTGATGACGTTGACCACGCCATCGCCGAGGCCGGCGTCTTGCAACACCTGGCCGATCAACCGGTGCACCGCCGGGCTCAGTTCCGACGCCTTGAGCACAACGGTGTTGCCGCAAGCCAGCGGCATGGCGATGGCGCGGGTGGCGAGGATCACCGGCGCGTTCCAGGGCGCGATGCCCAACACCACGCCACAGGGTTGACGCAGGGCCATCGCGAAGCTGCCGGGCACATCCGAGGGAATGATTTCGCCGTTGATCTGGGTGGTCATGCACGCGGCTTCGCGCAGCATGTTGGACGCCAGGTGCACATTGAAACCGTACCAGTTGGCCATGGCACCGGTCTCGCCGGCCGCCGCGATGAATTCCGCGCTTCGGGCCTGCAACTGTTCAGCCGCACGCAGTAACCGGGTGCGTCGCTCGTTGGGGGCCAGCGCTGCCCAGGCGGGGAATGCCGCTTTGGCCGCAGCCACCGCAGCGTCGGCGTCTTCCAGGGTGGCGGCGGCAACGCGCGACACAACTTCACCGGTCACCGGATTACGCCGTTCGAAGGTTCGACCGTCTCGGGCGGGGCACG
>Ga0163161_10002412_pt1 | contig 13408 bp, 13 predicted proteins | sample S45metaG_FD_129847 | JGI IMG/M metagenome (GOLD analysis project Ga0163161, IMG submission 129847) | Switchgrass rhizosphere microbial communities from Kellogg Biological Station, Michigan, USA - S4-5 metaG | ecosystem: Host-associated > Plants > Roots > Rhizosphere > Soil | place: USA... | reverse complement strand
TCCATCTAATGGCGATGCCGAAATTTTTGTTCATGCTTCAGGCTTAATCGACAACATTCGCGAGAATGATACCGTAAACTACGATGTAGAAGAAGGTAGAAAAGGCCTAAACGCGGTAAATGTTAAAGTAGCTTAAGAAAACTCGAACACATAAATCGTTAAAAGTCCCGATGCAAATCGGGACTTTTTTTATGTAATTTCGGATTAGATTTTTTTAATTTTACCTTCCCGCCAGATTTTTGCTGATTTCGCTATCAACAAAATCCAGAGCAAGATCATTATCACTTAATACCGTGCCGTTTTTATCCACTAAAAAGAAGTATGTAACGTTATAATTGCTCAGGTTTTTCGCATTTGGAGATTCAGCGCCTTTAAAATCGGCATATTGCGGCCAGCTTAGTTTGTCTTCTTTTATGGTTCTTAACCATGAATCGCGCTTCTTATCAAAAGATATACTGATAAATTCAACATCCTTATTTTTGTATTTTTCGTAAAGTGAACCTAGTGTTTGGTTATCTCTGCGGCTCTTACCACTATAAGATGCCCAGAAACTGACCAGATTTATCTTCTTTAATATTTTTAAGTCGAATTTGTTCCCTGCCGGGTTTTCTCCCTCAATTGTGGGCATTTTACTGCCTGCCATCATTTGGTTGGCCTGTTTAATTTCGGCTAAAAGGATTTTGCCCTTTTTACTTTCCTGAACTTCCTGATCTAAGCCATTAAAAATCGATAAGTAGTTTTTTGCCTCCGCTTCTACTGTACCTAAACGTTCCAATAAAAAAAGTGTGTGTGTTGAGCCTGGATACTTTTTGGCAAAAGCCTTTATAATTTCTAATTTAAGCCGAAGCTGTTTCTCTCTCCACACATCTGCTTTTTTAGCCCTTTCCATAATATTGTCTGGATTGGCCTGATCCAGCTCTAACTCTGCCACATTCAAACTATCGAGTATATCCTTACTCATATGATCTGAAAGTTTATAGAAATCGACAAATTCTTCCCCCTCTTTGCCAGGAACGCTTTTAAAGGGATAGGCGTTCGTGTTTTGTCCATCAAGCACGCCCTTATAATGGCCATCGTCCAAATAGAAAAGATATTCTCCTTTATGGGTGCCGTCTTCTGTCTTCAAAATAGCATAACCTTTTTTGGGAATGTTGATTTTGAAAGTCTGGTTGCTGTTGGTGATGTTTTCAACCTTTAGTGTTTCGCTGTTCTCAGAACTTTGGATAGTGATCACGGCATTTGGGCCAAAATTTTTCGTTTCAAGATTAAATGTTGCAGGAGCAGGATCGCAGGCTGTAGCTAAACTGGCCAGAAGTGCAATAAAATACAGCTGTTTTTTCATTATTTGCAATTTGATAATGCAATATAACGAAAAGATTAGTTGTTTTTTGGCTTAGGTTGTCATAATATTTTACTGAGGCATTTGCCACCTGAGTATTCAGATCACCTCATTATTGTTTTGGCCTTAATTGATCAATATAAATCGCTTTATCCCAAAGGGATCGTCATCCTGATTTTATTTCTGGGTCTCTATAATATATGATGGATGCTGATCCCGAAGCTTCGAAGTCAGCATGAAGATATTAATTATGGTTATACGATCAGAAGTGAAAAAATACCTGTTGTAATAGTACTTCTTATTACTAAACTGATTTAGTTTAATTGCCAATCTGCATATCGAAACCATAAATAATCTCATATTCTTTCAATTATTTCCGAATATGCTTTAGAATGTTTCTAAATAAATGTTTTATCGTTGTTTTGTCATAATCGTTTATAAATTAAACTCATAATTAGATACTTTTGCAAGAAATTTAGATATAAAATCCTAATCAAATGAGTGGTTTCGGAAATGCATTTTCTTCCTCAATAGGGAAGAAATTCATCATGGGTATTACAGGTTTGTTCCTGATACTTTTTTTAATTGTACACTGCGGTATTAACGCTTTAATTTTTATTAGCGACGGTGGTTTAACATTTAACGTAGGCGCACATTTTATGGCCACCAACTGGATTATCCGGGCTGGCGAGATTGTGTTGTTTGTTGGCTTGCTTGCACACATTTTTCAGGCTTTACGTTTAACGTTGGAGAATCAAAAAGCAAGACCGGTTAAATATGCGGTAAACGATGGTAAAGCAAATAGTAAATGGTACAGCCGTTCTATGGGCTTGCTGGGTACGCTTTTGCTGATCTTTTTGGTGATCCACCTGAAAGATTTTTGGGTAGTTTCCCGTTTTACAGGAATCCCAACGGTTGATGCCAACGGGCACGAAGATCTGTATGCAGTAATGAAAGAGAAATTTCAGGATCCGGTAAGGGTTGTGGTATATATTTTGGCGATGTTTTCTTTATGTTATCACTTGTTACATGGTTTTGCTTCGGCTTTCCAAACATTAGGATGGAACCACTCAAAATATAACGGTATCATTAAAGGCGCTGGCGTTTGGTATTCGGTTATCATTTCGATCCTTTTCGCAGCCATGCCGATTGCAGTTTATTTCGGTCTTATTCAATAATTTTTAGCACAAGAGATATGTCAGATATTAATTCAAATATTCCAGAAGGCGAATTAACCAGCAAATGGACAAAATATAAGTCTTCTGTGCCTTTGGTTAACCCATCGAACAAAAGAACTATTGAGGTAATCATTGTAGGTTCGGGTTTAGCAGGTGCTTCGGCTGCTGCTACTTTGGCTGAAATGGGTTACAAAGTGAAATGTTTTTGCTTCCAGGATTCACCACGCAGAGCGCACTCTATTGCTGCTCAGGGTGGTATTAATGCTGCAAAAAACTATCAAAATGATGGCGATAGTACTTATCGTTTATTTTACGATACCATTAAAGGTGGTGATTACCGTGCCCGCGAAGCAAATGTGCATCGTTTGGCAGAGGTAAGTGCCAATATTATCGATCAATGTGTGGCGCAAGGTGTTCCTTTGGCCCGCGAATACGGTGGTTTGCTAGATAACCGTTCATTTGGTGGTACACAAGTTCAGCGTACATTTTATGCTGCAGGTCAAACTGGTCAGCAGTTATTATTAGGTGCTTATTCTGCATTAGAACGCCAGATTGGTATGGGTAAAGTAGAAATGTATACCCGTCACGAAATGCTTGAGGTTGTTAAAATCGATGGCAAAGCGCGTGGTATCATTGCCCGTAACTTAATCACAGGGGAAATTGAACGCCACTTCGGCCATGCAGTGGTATTGGGAACGGGTGGTTACGGAAACGTATTCTATCTTTCCACCAATGCCATGGGAAGTAATGTAACTGCGGCCTGGAAGGCGCATAAACAAGGTGCTTATTTTGCAAACCCTTGTTACACGCAGATCCACCCGACCTGTATCCCGGTTTCAGGCGATCACCAGTCAAAATTAACCCTGATGTCGGAGTCGTTGCGTAACGATGGACGGATCTGGGTACCTAAAAAGAAAGATGATAACCGTAAAGCTTCAGAAATTCCTGAAGATGAAAGAGATTATTATTTAGAACGCCGTTACCCTGCTTTTGGTAACCTGGTTCCTCGTGATGTGGCTTCCCGTGCTGCAAAGGAGCGTTGCGATGCAGGTTATGGAGTTGGTGCTTCTAAATTGGCCGTATACTTAGATTTTAAAGCCAATACTGAACGTTACGGTAAAATCGAAGCTTCGAAGGCTGGTAACCATAATCCCGACAAAGAAACCTGTATGCGTTTAGGTACAGCGGTAATTAAGGAAAAATATGGTAACCTGTTCGATATGTACGCGCAGATTACCGGTGAAAATCCTTACGAAACGCCAATGCGTATCTATCCTGCGGTACACTATACCATGGGTGGTTTATGGGTTGATTATAACTTAATGACGTCTGTACCTGGTTTATATTGTACAGGTGAGGCTAACTTCTCCGATCACGGGGCGAACCGTTTAGGTGCATCTGCTTTGATGCAAGGTTTAGCTGATGGTTATTTCGTTCTTCCTTATACTATTGGTGCTTACTTATCGAAAGAGATTTCTGTAAAAGCAATTCCAACTGATCACCCAGCATTTGCTGAGGCAGAAGAAAGAGCGGTTGGTATTTTAAATACTTTAATCAACATCAAAGGCACTAAATCAGTAGATCATTTCCACAAGCGTTTAGGCCACATCATGTGGGAGAAATGTGGTATGGCACGTAACGAAAAAGGTCTAAACGAAGCAATTACAGAGATTAGGGCTTTACGTGCTGAATTCTGGAGTGATGTTCGTGTGCCTGGAACTGCTGATGAGTTGAACACCGAACTGGAAAAAGCTGGCCGTGTTGCTGATTTTATCGAACTCGGGGAGTTAATGTGTATTGATGCTTTAAACCGTAATGAGAGTTGTGGTGGTCACTTCCGTGAAGAGTATCAAACTGAAGAAGGTGAGGCCTTACGTGATGATGTAAATTATGCATACGTAGCCGCCTGGGAATTTAAAGAAGGTGTAAACTTCGAACTTCATAAAGAAGAACTGAAGTTTGAAAATATAAAAGTAGCACAAAGAAGTTATAAATAAGATGTGAGATATGAGGTGTGAGATGTGAGATGAAAATTCTCAGTTCTCATATCTAATGTCTCAAATCTCAAATCTGAGATACTATGAGTACAGGAAATATGAACTTAACGCTAAAAGTTTGGCGTCAAAAAAATAACAAAACCAAAGGTGCATTGGTAGATTATAAATTGGCCGATATTTCACCGGATATGTCTTTTTTAGAGATGTTCGATGTATTGAACGAGCAATTAATCAATAAGGGCGAAGAGCCGGTTGTATTTGATCACGATTGCCGCGAGGGAATCTGTGGGATGTGTTCGATGTTTATCAACGGCCGCCCGCATGGACCAAAAGACTTGGTTACGACCTGCCAGTTGCACATGCGTTCTTTCAAGGATGGCGATACCATCGTGGTTGAGCCTTGGAGAGCTGCAGCTTTCCCGGTAGTAAAAGATTTAACGGTAGATCGCTCTGCATTTGACAGGGTTATTGCTGCCGGTGGTTTTATTTCGGTAAACACGGGTAATGCCCAGGATGCAAACAACTTGCCAATACCTAAAATGCAGGCCGATGCAGCTTTTGAGGCCGCAGCGTGTATCGGTTGTGGAGCTTGCGTGGCCACTTGTAAAAACGCATCAGCGATGTTATTCGTGTCGGCTAAGATCTCTCAATTGGCATTGCTGCCACAAGGTCAACCTGAGCGTTACCGCAGGGTACAGAGCATGGTTGCCCAAATGGATGCAGAAGGCTTTGGCAACTGTACCAATACTGGAGCTTGCGAAGCAGAATGCCCTAAAGGAATCTCTTTAGAAAACATTGCGCGTATGAACCGTGATTTTGCATCGGCAAAATTCATTTCAGAAGAAACGGTTTAAAAAATATACTGTGCATCCGGTTTAACCGCTGGATTCTTGAGCCTCCACGTTGTGGGGGCTTTCTATTTTTATAGGCACATTGTCATGATTGCGATTGCAAATTGTTTTGAGAGCTAGAATAAATAATCAATTGGGTGCTGATGATTTCTTAGATACATTGCAGTTGAAACTAATACAAAATTTAACATTTGTTTCCTATTTTGAAAAGATACGAAAGCCTAAACTTTAAATTCGAAAGCTTGAACAACATACGGCTGGCGAAATAAAAGTTTGCGAAAGTTGTAATAATCTTATGTTGGCATATTAAAATTTTGCTTAATTAGAAATTTTATTCTGTAATATTTGCATATACATTAAAATTTTTCTAAATTTAGTCTTCCGAGACAGGAGAGAAAACATAAAACCCCGGCAATTTTTGCTGGGGTTTTGTGTTTTTAAAAGGGTGAAATCAGAATGGATTTTTAAACCATCGTAAAATTAACCGCAATGTTATATTTTACACGAACCGGTAGCCCCTTCTGCAGAGCTGGTTGCCACTTTGGAGATTTTTTTAAAACTCTTACTGCTTCAGCATCGGTTTCTGTGCTAAGCCCCCTGATCACTTGTACATCTGTTAAACTACCATCTTTTTCCACAATAAAAGACGCAAATACTTTACCCTGGGTTTTGTTTTTCTTCGCTGCATCAGGATATTTCATTTCCTTACCTAGGTATTCATAAAATTTTGTAATCCCCCCCGGATAGGCAGGTTGTTTTTGAACGGATACAAAATCATAAACTTTGTTCGGATTTTCTTGTGCCTTTGCCTGATTTACGCACATGGCGATGCCCATTAGGGCTAAAAAAATTAGCTTTCTCATCGTTTTTTATTAAAAGGGTTTAACTATTTAGTTTTTCTTGGATGTTGCTTTTTTAGTCGTGATAATGACTACGCCATTTTTGCCTTTATCGCCATGTAAGGTTGTAGCGGTAGAATCTTTAAGTACTTCGATCGATTCAATGGATGCCTGATTTAAACCACTGATATCCGATACTTCTTTTCCGTCAACAACATATAACGGTTTTGCCTTAGGGTCAAAATCCCGGTTCAGCAGGTATCTTTTTTGAACCGGCGTTCGGCCATTGGGTGTTGGGCGTATGCTAAATCCTGACACTTTTCCATTCAAATTCAGATCTACAGGTTTTATCGGTTTGGCTTTTAACAGGCTGGTTCCCAACGGCTTCTTTTTGGTCTCAATCTCTATTACGCCTGCAAAGCCATCAGCACCATACTTTGCAATAGCTAAACTGTCTTTTAAAACAGTAATTGCTTCAATATCGTCCTGATTAATCTCGTCTAGCGATGATGTACCCCTAATAAATTGTCTGTTCCCGTCGATTACCATCAAAGGTTCATTACCAGCTATTGGTTTACCCCTGAGCGTAATTTTAGGTGTTTTGATACTATCAGCCTTTTGGGCAAAACCCGCTAAACTAAAGCCCATCAGTATGGTAAATACGATTACATTTTTCATGTTCAATTTTGGTTAGAATTTTCTTTTGAGTTCGAAAAAATTGCTCATTTTATCTATCGAAAGCTCTTTTGAATCGAGTGGACGGAAAGCATTACTTTTTGTGCCTTTGCTTGTAATTAAGATTACTCCGGCTTTAGCCCTCGGACCATAAAGATTCATTGCCGTTTGATCTTTTAGTACTTCTATTGATTCGATGCTGTTTGGATTTATCGTATTTAATTGACTATTTTCCGATAATTTAACACCATCTAAAATGATTAATGCGTCAAGATTTGCACCACCTTTGAGTCTAATCCGGTCGGCAGGAATGCTTCCTGTTTTAATTTCTTTGGGTGGATCATCATTGAGCGTGAAATTAACATTGATATTGTACTTAACCCTAACAGGCTGACCGTTTGAGATCCCGGGATTCCACTTTGGCGATTCTTTTAAAACTCTTATCGCTTCTTCGTCTGTACCGCTTCCCAAACCACGCGTAATCTGAATATCAGAAAGGGAACCATCTTTTTCAACGATAAAACTGAGAAAAACTTTGCCCTGAACATTATTCTCCTGAGCCATTTTGGGATACTTAATACTTCCACCAAGATATTTATAAAACTTAGCTATGCCGCCTGGAAATTCCGGTTGTTTCTCGATCGAGACGAAGTCGTAAACTTTATCTAAATTTTCCGATTTAATCGCTGCGGTTTCTTTGTTTTTAGGAAGATAAGATACAATGGTAATTTTGTTCAGGTTCACATATCCCAGCGGTTTAGGCAATAATTTATTCTTAAACTCTTCTGTAGATTCGGGAATGCTAAAGCTAACCGTTAATGCATATTTGCCGTCTATTATGTCCTTAAATCCCTTGTAGGATAAAATGGCTTTCATCACTTCTTCATCACAACCGGCTCCTAATTCTACATTTGAAATCATATTCGTTACCCTGCCGCCTTTCAAATTAAATTTTATCTGGGTATTTCCTTGAATTTCATCGCTATTGGCCGCAGCCGGGTATTTGATGTTTCTTCCCAGAAACTGATAAAATCCTTTCCAGCTTATGTCTGTTTTTCCATCAACCGAAACTCTGGGGTCGGGAATTACCTCCTTTGGTGTTTCCGTAACCATTTCCTGCACCATTTCGATCGGTTTATCTAAGGGGATCTGATCGGTGATAGAGATTAATTTTTCGCTTTTTCTTACAGTTGCAGATGAAAATACAATTAAAACCGCAAACAGGGGGATGAAAATTCCATACTTCATAATCGCAATCTTTTTTGACCGCTCTTTATGAAGCATGAAAATTCTTTTTTTAATCAGTGATTTTTCCAAAAAGCCGTTTGTTAATGCATTTGGCGAAATACCAAAGGATTTACTCAATAACAATAAGGCATATTCGGCCTTATCGCCCTGAAATTCGGCAGCCAGTTCATCGGCTAAAAACTCATGGATGTTTTTTATCGCTTTTTTATACAGGTAAATTACCGGATTTAACCAGGTAATAATGCCTATGATTTCGAAGAATAAAATATCAACAGTATGCCATTGTTTAATGTGGGCTTCCTCATGGATATCGATCACATCCATCTGTGGCAAGTCCCGATCAATTATTTTTTTTCCGAAAAAGGAAAAAGCAGCGCCAGTTTTGCTTGATGCGATGAGTTTTTTAACCATTAATAAGTTAAATATCAATCTACCTAAGAAAAACAATATACCTGCACAATAAATATAAACAAAAGCATTGGCCCAATTAAAGCCTGAGCTACGTTCTGTTACTATTGTTGCTTGTTGCAATACGGCTTCCCAATTAACTGAAGTATAAACCTGTTGTGCTGCCTTTTGCTCCGTTAGCCATTCTAAACGGATAAATGGTATACATAACGATAAAACTCCCGCTGATACCAGGTAAATGCGGTTTAACGTAAAGTAGGTCTCCTTATCTAACAGTAATTTATAAAAACCGAAAAAAACAATTAAGTATAAGTTCACCTGTAATAGGTAGTGGGCAAAACTCATTTTGGTTGATTTTTAATTTTGTTAATCATTTTTAAAATTTCATCAACATCACTTAAATCCAGTTTTTCTTCTTTAACAAAGAATGAGAACATACTTTCTACCGAATTTTCGAAATAATTGCCCAGCAATTTTTCTGTGGCGTGGCGCTTATATTCTTCCCTGCTAATTAATGGATAATACTGATGTGCTTTTCCGAAAGCTTCGTGACCAATGAAGCCTTTGGTTTCTAAAATTCTAATGATTGTTGATACGGTGTTATAAGCAGGCTTAGGGAGGGGAAGTTCATCAATAACTTCTTTAACGAACGCTTTTTCCAATTGCCATAAAACCTGCATAATCTGCTCTTCGGCTTTGGTTAAATCTTTAATTTCCATAATAGTTAATAATAATAAGGATGATAGCAAATTTTTTGCTTTAACTAAAGTTAAAACTAATTAGTTAGTTATCCAAATTTTATTTGATAATTTTTTTAGAAACCAAAGCGGTTGCGCCTTATATATAAATTAAGATCTATAAGGAGGAAAATAAGGCAAAAATAAGTTATTTATTTATCTGTAAATGAGGTATTTGTGTGTGTTTTGTTAGATGGTAATGAGATTGTTTTTGATGCCATATACCACTAATCCGGTGCGCGATCTGATGTTAAGCTTGGCAAAAAGAGATTCCCTGTAGTTGTCGACCGTGCGTGGACTAACATTCATAAGGTCAGCAATTTCTTTGTAAGTGAGTTCGGTACTGCAATGTTGCAGAAAGGTAAGTTCCCTTGCAGAGAATGTGGGTTTAACATCGCTGTCTTTTAAGGCAACCAGGAGCCTGCCAGATACCAACTCGTTTACATAGAATCCCTTATCTACTACAACTTTAACGGCGGTAAATAAATCTTGCGGTGTAGATTCCTTAAGCATATAACCCCCAGCGCCTGCTTTGAGCATTCCTATAATTGCTTTTTCATCCTCAAGCATACTCAGGGCCAGTATATGAATGTGAGGATGGTTCGTTTTAACCCATTTAGTCGCAGCAAAGCCATCCATTACAGGCATATTAATGTCCATTAAAATAAGCTGGACTTCCGGGTGTTGGTTAATTTTAGCCTGGAGATCCACTCCGTTAGTGGCTTCAAACAGCACATTTATTTCATCAAACTCCTCTAATAAGCTGGCTAATCCCGAACGGAAAAGGGTGTGATCATCAATGATTGCGATAGAAATACTTTGGTTCTGCATAAATTATGGATAAGGGATTTCGATAGAAATGAAAGTACCTTTGTCTGGAGCCGAATTTAGCGCTAATTTTCCATTGATCATCTCCATTCTTTTATAAATAGAATTAAGTCCCATTCCCGACTTTTTAGCCTTGGTTTCTTCCATATTGAAACCAACTCCATTTTCTACCACCGTTAAGTGTAAAACGTTGTTTTTTAGAAAAGTATCGATCTGTATGTGTGTGGCCTGGGCGTGCTTTATAATGTTATTGATGATTTCCTGTAACAACCGAAGAATGATCAGATCTTTGTCTGAGGAAGTGATCTGAAGATCAACCAACTGATTGTTAACTTTTAACTCATATGCGCCAGCTTTATTCAACCAGCTAATTTCCTGATCTATGGCATGCCCAATGCCGTTTTCTACCAGTTGTTCGCCATGCAGCAGTTTGGCGAGCTCTCTCAGTTCTTTGATGGATTTATTAACAAGTGAAAGCGAATTGTCGATTTTCTTTTTGGCTTTTTCCCCATCGTTTATATTGATGGAATTTAAGGTTAAGGTGGTAAGGCTCAGCAACTGACCTACATTATCGTGCAGCTCTGTGGCAATGCTCTGCATGGTTTGGTCCTGTACTTCTACACGTGTTTGAAGCATTTCGGATTCGAATCTTTGCTGCATATTCTGTTTCTCTAAAAAGTGATTCTTTTTATGCCTCGCATAAGATCTGATATATAAAATCAAAAACACAGGCATAAGAAGAAATACCAATGTTGCTATGGCAACTAAGATTGCAATTTTTGTTGTTTCATTCTGCATATAAAGGAATATAACCAAAAGCTATATAAAATAAGGTTTAACAGGACATAAATCGTATATTTCAAGGTAATGAAACCTATTATTTTAACCACAAACAATCCATCAAAAATATTCGCCATTGTACTCCCGAAATAGTAAAATAAAACACCCGAGACCCACCAAAATTGGGGATGTGTTTTAATTTCAACAAAGCTTTCATCTTTTAGCAGCAAATAATAGTAGTAGAGGCAATAAAGGCTAAAAATAACGGACATCACACTAATGGTAATGACGTTTAAATCAGTAAACGGCTTGGTGATCAAAAAGAAAACATAAGTGATCACTATAATTCCCAAACCTATAGTAAATATGGGTTTGGGATTGGTATAAGCTCTTATGCAGTGGTAAAGGCCATATAAAATTGCGCTGATCTCAAAAATGATATAAATGTTAAATAGCCATAAATTGTGTATGCTCCTTATCGCAAGATAAACAGCAGCCTCTTCGGTAACTAATGCAATGCCTAGATAGCAGGTAATTACTTTCCCAAAGGCATATTTGTCTTTCCATATGATCGCAATAGCAGCTATAAAACAGATTACCTCTGCTATAAATATTGGAGATAGGTACCTCATTCCTTATAGTTGTGTGCCTCCACAAGATTCTGGGCATCCCTGCCCCCGGTTTCCAATATGATCTGTATCATCCTCGTGCTCGTTATCATTGCTTTTACTGCAAAATGTAGGAACCAATAGCAGGGTGTTTTTACCTTCATATTCTGCCGGAACACCTTCTGCCGAACTGTCGGTATATTGTGCGATATAAATTCTTAGTCCATCGTATTTTCCTTCGCCGATTGATTTTGCAATGTCCAAGATCTGTTCTGCCGAAAACCATACAGCCTTGGTATAAGATTTGGGAAATTTGGTTGCTTCTTTGGTATAGGCATTTACCATTGCCTGCGCAACCTTCTTATCGATGGGTTCCGAATTTAATTTTTTGCTCATAAAAGTTTAAAGTTTGATTTTGTCTAAAAATCGATAATAATAAGTGTCCCCGCAATAGAGATACGCAATTTAAATACCGTAAAAATACCCTTTAATTTAGGGCGTTTTGCGCTATAGCTGAATTGCGGTGTACCACTACTTTTGGTATACAATAACAGCTCAATAATTTGCAGTTATAACATATAGTGCTATCTATCCTACAAAAACAAGTATTTTGAACTTGTTTGAAAACAAGTCTGTTTAGACATAAGATTGATAATAAAAGCATTAGGCCACTTAATTCTTTCAATAATGACAAACAATATCCTGCTAAAGGAAAACCACAGTTCGATCAGCGAAAGGGAAGTTGAAATTGTACATCTGTTATCGATGGGTTATAACAGTAAAGAAATAGGCGAGATGCTTTTTATCAGCGAGCATACTGTTAATACGCACCGGAGAAATATGGTGAGAAAACTCGATCTAAAAAACTCTTATCAATTAATTGTCTGGGCATTTAAAGAAAGAATATTATCCCTTTAAGGATTTCAATGCACATATAACCTCTCACTCTAAACAACAAAGCCTGCTATTTGATCCTAAAGTCAAATGAGCAGGCTTTTGTTTGATGCGTTTTTCTGGCTATGGTCTAGCTGGCTGTGGAGCTGGTAATTCTTTTCGTGGAATTTGTGCCTCGCGCTGTGATGTATTATAAACAAAAGAAGCAATAATGGTTGCTGCCTGCTTTATGTCATCTTCAACAAGCCTGTCGAAAGTGTCCATATTGCTGTGGTGGGTCCGGGTATTATAATCTGCAGGATCCTGAATAAATTGAAAACCTGGGATGCCTACCGCATCAAAAGCCTGGTGATCGGTACCGCCTGTATTATTAATGGTGATGGTTGTTGCGCCTAAATCGTTGAAAGGTATTAACCAGCTTTGGAAAATGGGACCAGCAGCTGCATTGCCCTGTAAATAAACACCGCGGATTTTCCCTGTTCCATTATCCAGGTTGTAATAGGCTGATATTTTTTTCTGATCTGGTGTTAATACCATTGTTTTCGGATCGCCGAAATGTTTTGCAACATAACCCCTTGAACCAAATAAACCCTGCTCTTCCGAACTCCAGAGCGCGATACGGATGGTACGTTTTGGCTTAAAATCTATCGCTTTTAAAATGCGCATGGCTTCCATCATAACGGTAGAGCCTGCAGCATTGTCTGTTGCGCCTGTTGCTGCGTGCCACGAATCGAAGTGACCGCCAATCATCACTACTTCTTCTTTTAATTTTTTATCTGTACCAGGTATTTCTGCAATTACATTATAACCCTGCGGATCCTGATCATAAAAGGATGTTTTGATATCAGCCTCAACTTCTACTGGTTTACCTGCACGTAGCAAACGTAAAATATGCAAGAAATCTTCTGCTGCTACTTCCAGTTCTGGTGATACCGGTTTGGCATCTAAAGCATAGGAAGCACCGTTGCTGGTGAAAAATGTTCCTTGTCCGCCACGGGCATAAGTTAAAATTAGGCCGACCTTTTC
>Ga0163161_10002411_pt1 | contig 13410 bp, 12 predicted proteins | sample S45metaG_FD_129847 | JGI IMG/M metagenome (GOLD analysis project Ga0163161, IMG submission 129847) | Switchgrass rhizosphere microbial communities from Kellogg Biological Station, Michigan, USA - S4-5 metaG | ecosystem: Host-associated > Plants > Roots > Rhizosphere > Soil | place: USA... | reverse complement strand
TACGACCTCTTTATCCCGATCATCATTGGGATTTCCGCTGGTCAAATTATAGAAAGTTTACTGGAATTTATTGCTGCAGGCAACCGAAGCTGAGTTAGGTTAGATAGCTTGAAGAAAAATATTTTTTTAACTTTTTAAAGCTCCGCCCCGGGCGGATGGGGGTTTTATGGTCAAATATGTTTTTGTTACCGGAGGTGTTACTTCTTCATTAGGCAAAGGTATCATTGCCGCTTCTCTTGCCAAGTTATTACAGGCAAGAGGGCTAAGAGTAACCATTCAAAAATTCGATCCATACATCAACGTGGATCCGGGAACATTGAATCCCTACGAGCACGGTGAATGCTATGTAACAGAAGACGGCGCTGAAACTGATCTTGATCTCGGTCATTACGAACGCTTTTTAAATATCTATACTTCACAGGCTAATAATGTAACTACAGGTCGCATTTATCAAACGGTTATTACAAAAGAAAGAGAAGGAGCATATCTTGGAAAAACTGTACAGGTGATCCCTCATATTACTGATGAGATAAAACGCAGGATAACCGAATTGGGCAAATCGGGAAATTATGACGTCGTTATCACTGAATTGGGGGGTACCGTGGGTGATATCGAAAGCTTACCTTATATAGAAGCTGTTCGTCAGTTGCAATGGGAGTTGCCGGAAGAAGATCTGCTTGTAGTTCATCTTACATTGATCCCTTATTTAAAGGCTGCAAAAGAATTAAAAACAAAACCAACACAGCACTCTGTAAAAATGCTGAGCGAAAGCGGAGTGTTCCCTGATGTGATCGTTTGTCGTACCGAACAGGCATTAAATACTGACATAAAAAGAAAGATCGCTTTATTCTGTAATGTAAAACCCGAAGCGGTTATTGAGGCGGCCGATGCCAGTACTATTTATGAAGTGCCATTGGTAATGATGCATGAAAAACTTGACCTGATCGTTTTGAAAAAATTGCAAATAACAAATTATCACGATCCTGATCTTTCAAAATGGAAAGAATTTTTGGATAAATTGAAACACCCGAAGGTAAAGATCACAATTGGCCTGATCGGAAAATATGTCGAGTTACAGGATGCTTACAAATCGATCCTGGAATCGTTTGTACATGCGGGCGCAATGAGCGAGTGCAAAGTACAGGTACAATATATACATTCGGAATTTATTACTTCTGAAAATGTATCGGAAAAATTAGGTGGCCTGGATGGATTACTTGTGGCTCCCGGTTTTGGCAACCGCGGTATTGAAGGAAAGATAACATCAATAAAATATGCAAGAGAATCCGGCTTGCCATTCTTTGGAATTTGCCTGGGGATGCAAATGGCTGCGATCGAATTTGCAAGAAATGTGCTGGGTATCAGGCAAGCTCACTCAACGGAAATGATCCCCGGTGCAGATGATGCAGTGATCGACATGATGGAGGAGCAAAAGAAAATTACCATGAAAGGCGGAACGATGCGCCTTGGTGCATATCCATGTGATATAAAACCGGGTTCACTGGCTTCCAAAATTTATGGAAGCCTGCATATAAGCGAACGCCACCGCCATCGTTATGAATTCAACAATAAATATCTTGAACAATTCGAACAACATGGCATGATCGCCAGCGGTATCAATCCTGAAACCGGCCTGGTTGAGATCATTGAATTACCAAATCATCCTTTCTTTATTGGAGTGCAATATCATCCTGAATTAAAGAGTACGGTGGAACGACCGGCACCTTTGTTTGTTCATTTTGTAAAAGGCGCGAAAGAATTTCACGAAAAAAAAGATTCCGTAAAAAACCCTTTGCTTCAGAGTGAGATGATATAGAAAGGATCAGGAATTTTTATTTTTACTTACTACGAGGGCTGTGTGAGCTGCTTTTCCTGCCACGCCCTGAACTCTTTCTTCCTTTTGCATTATCTGCGGGGGGAACTTTTGCCCCTTCTTCCCTGGCTTCGGATAGACCAATTGCAACCGCCTGGCGGGGATTGGTTACTTTCTTTCCACTGCGCCCGCTTTTTAACTCGCCTCTTTTCATTTCATGCATGGCTCTTTCAACTTTGTCCTGAGCTTTTTTTCCATACCTGGCCATAAAAAAAAGTTTTAAGTGATTGTAATAAAGAAGTCTCTTCAAAATGTTTGCCATACAGTGGTTGACAGGCATGAGTTAAGGGTTATGAGTTAAGAGTTATGAGTTGACCAAGAAGAGTAATTTGTCTGATAGAATCACCAGACCCTGAACGGAGCGTCGCAACGGAAGTTCAATCGATGTTACTGGCGACCGGAACATAAAAACTAAAATTTCCGTTTAAGACGGTTTGAACTTCTTTCGGCGGTTACTAATACTTAACTTCGCACGCCAAAAGAAAAATTAAACATTAAACTAATCAAAATTCCCCTTTAGGGGATAGGGGCATGAAGTACCAGGACGAAATACAACGAAGAAGGACATTTGCCATCATCTCTCACCCGGATGCGGGAAAAACAACGCTGACGGAAAAATTGCTTTTGTTTGGCGGTGCTATTCAAACGGCGGGAGCCGTGAAGAGTAATAAGATAAAAAAATTTGCCACCAGTGATTTTATGGAGATCGAACGGCAGCGTGGAATTTCTGTAGCTACATCGGTAATGACCTTTGAGTACAAAGGGATCCTGATCAATCTGCTCGACACCCCCGGTCACAAGGATTTTGCAGAGGATACTTACCGCACATTGACCGCTGTTGACAGTGTTATTCTTGTGATCGATAGTGTAAATGGGGTAGAAGAACAGACACGGAGATTAGTGGAAGTTTGCCGGATGCGGGATACTCCGGTCATCGTTTTTATCAATAAGCTTGATCGTGACGGAAAGAACCGGTTTGATCTTTTAGAAGAAATAGAAAAAGAATTGAAAATTTCTTTGCACCCGATGACCTGGCCCATCAATTCAGGTAAAGAATTTAAAGGGGTATATGATCTTTTTGATAAGGATCTTTTACTTTTTACTGCCAATACTAAGGCTGCCGACGAGGGTCTTGTCCGCATCACCGATCTTTCGACTTCGGTACTTGATGAGAAAATAGGAGAGAAAGATGCAGCTATTCTGCGTGAGGACATTGAACTAGTGGAAGGTGTGCATGGAGAATTAAACGTGGATGATTACCTGGCCGGCAGGGTAGCCCCCTTATTTTTCGGGAGCGCCATTAATAATTTTGGAGTAAAAGAACTGCTGGAAACATTTATTCGTATTGCTCCAATTCCTCAATGCCGGCCCACTTCAGAAAGGGAGATCTGTCCTGGCGAAGAAAAACTCAGCGGTTTTGTTTTTAAGATACATGCCAATCTTGATCCCAAGCACAGAGACCGAATTGCTTTTATGAGAGTTTGCAGCGGCAGGTTTGAACGAAACAAATATTATCATCATGTCCGCCTGGATAAGGATGTTCGCTTTAGTAATCCTTATAGCTTCCTGGCGAGACAGAAGGACATCATTTCAGAAGCATTTCCCGGTGATGTGGTTGGATTGTTTGATACCGGTAATTTCAAAATTGGTGATACATTGACCGAGGGGGAAGACTTTTATTTCACAGGCATTCCTTCTTTTTCCCCGGAGATCTTTAAAGAGGTATTGAACAAGGACCCGATGAAAACAAAGCAACTTGAAAAAGGTTTGATGCAATTGACGGATGAAGGTGTTGCGCAATTATTCACGCAGTTTGGAGGTAACAAAAAGATCATTGGTTGTGTGGGTGAATTGCAGTTTGAAGTAATTCAATACAGGTTGTTGCATGAATATGGCGCCTCTGTTCAATTCAATAATTTGCCTTTTTATAAGGCTTGCTGGATATCGAGCAGTGATCCGCAAAAGCTGCAGGAGTTTACAAGATTCAAGTCCTCGAATATTGCTGAGGATAAAGACGGGCATTTGGTTTACCTGGCGCAAAGCGAGTGGTTCCTGAATACTGAACGGACAAATAATCCTGCCATTGAATTTCACTTTACCAGTGAGATTCATAAAGAGGCTGTATAAATTATCGTATTAAAGCAAAAGTTCTTCATTATAGTGACAGGCGGCTGGTAGCTGAAATGGAATTATTTAAAATTCACCATACCGGTATAATTATGCGGAGAGATTTTTTTGAGTTCTTTTTTTAGCTCGTCACTGATCTTAAGCTCATCAATAAACTGGTGAATTGATTTTTTATTGATGTGGTTATTCCCTCTTGTCAATTGTTTTAAGGCTTCATACGGGTTAGGATAATTTTCTTTTCTCAAAACGGTTTGTATAGCTTCAGATACCACAGCCCAATTATTGTCAAGATCTGCGTAGATCTTCGAATCATTGATGATAAGACTGTTCAGGCCTTTTTCAATGGATTTAAATGCCACCAGTGTGTGCGCAAAAGGAACCCCGATATTGCGAAGCGCAGTCGAATCAGTCAGATCCCTCTGCAATCGGGATATCGGTAATTTCGAAGATAAATGCTCAAATACTGCATTGGCTATACCCATGTTTCCCTCGGCATTTTCAAAATCAATGGGGTTTATTTTATGAGGCATGGCAGAAGAGCCAACTTCGTTTTTTCTCAGTTTTTGTTTAAAATAATCCATGGAAATGTAAGTCCAGGCATCGCGACAGAGATCAATAAGTATGTTGTTGATGCGCTTCATGCAATCAAACTGGGCAGCAAGACTATCATAATGTTCAATCTGGGTAGTATATTGTACTCTTGTCAATCCTAGAATTTTCTCGACAAATTCATTGGCCAGTTTTATCCAGTCCAGTTTCGGAAAAGCAGCATGGTGTGCATTGAAATTTCCCGTTGCCCCCCCAAATTTTGCAGTAAAAGGAACGTTGATCAATTGCTCTATCTGGTTTTCGATTCTTTCGGCAAAGACCATGATCTCTTTACCCATTTTTGTAGGGCTTGCCGGTTGTCCATGCGTGTGAGCGAGCATAGGAATATCTTTCCATTCCTTTGCAAGCAATTTCAATTGCGCATTTAAATTAAGTAGAGAAGGCAGGTACTCATACTCAATAGCATGTTTCCACAACAACGGGATAGCTGTATTATTAATATCCTGCGAGGTAAGGCCAAAATGGATCCATTCCTTTACCTGGGCACCACCGGATTTTTCCAGCTCATTTTTCAAAAAATATTCAACTGCCTTTACATCGTGGTTGGTTGTGTATTCAATTTGTTTTATTTCCTGCGCATCTTCCAGTCCAAAGTCTTCCTGTAGTTTTTTTAAATGTTTCCTGGCCTTATGGGAAAGCTTAAAGAACTTTTTGTCTTCTAAAAAAAAGAAATATTCGATCTCGACAAGCACCCTGTACTTGATCAGGGCATATTCTGAAAAGTATTCATCAAGATGCTGGACATGTTTACGATAACGTCCATCAACAGGAGAAATGGCAGTAAGAGGAATTAGTTCCATGGTTTCATTTTAAAGAAGTGCTCCAGTCCTTTACCTTTGCTGCCGCAAAAATAACTTAATTGAGTAAGAAGATAAAAGTTGGGATTGTCAGTTATCTCAATACACGCCCATTGGTTTATGGTTTAAAATTGCCACCCATTGCAAACGATATCCAACTAATAGAGGAGAACCCCGCCAGGCTGGCGGAATTGTTGATCAATGATGAAATTGATGTAGGACTGATCCCTGTTGCCGTGATCCCTCAATTGAAAGAATATTTTATTTGCGGAGACTATTGCATCGCGACTGAAACAGAAGTAGCTTCTGTTTGTTTGTTCAGCGAAGTACCGGTGAACGAGATCGAAAGAGTTTACCTGGACTATCAAAGCCGTTCTTCAGTGGCCCTGTTAAAATGGCTAATGAAAGAATACTGGAATATTCATCCTGAAATGATCGATGCGACCGATGATAATTATCGTAAAAAGATCGAGGGAACAACGGCAGGATTGGTTATTGGTGACAGGGCATTTGAACAACGAAAGATATCGACCTTTATTTACGACCTGGCCTCTGAATGGAGATCCATAACAGGACTGCCGTTTGTTTTTGCAGCATGGATCAGCAAACGGCCTTTACCGGGGTCGTTCATTCAAAAGTTTAATGAAGCAAACTCAATTGGGTTGGGTCATATTGACGATATTGTGGCGAACCTTCAGTTTGAACTTTACGACCTGAAGAAATACTATTCACTTCACCTCAGTTATAAATTCGATGACAGAAAAAGAAAGGGGATGGATTTATTTCTGCAATACATAAGAACAGGTCTTTGAGATAAAGTATTTCTTATTTAAGATTATTTTGATCAACCAGTAATGTGTTGGCATATTTGTCTGCAATAGAAGCCTGGCCTGACTTAACATCAAAGGGGGCAGTCATTTTTCTTTTTTCCACTACTATAACGCTGTCGTAATAATGAATTGAATGCACAGTTTCTGTCAGGTGGTCTGGTTTGGTATTTTTTCTGTGCCAGGCATGGATCGAGTCGATAAAATTTTTGCTGTATTCGATAAATGAGCGTTTCTTTTTATACCCGCCTCCAAAATGCTTCCAGTAGGAGGTATGCGTGTCTTCACATATATAAATGCCATTCTCGCTGACATGATCAAATAGCGCTTCAAAGGTTGTGACTTGTTGCTTCATTGTATGACCGCCATCATCGATCAGGACGTCAACGTGAGGGATCAAAGAGCGGAGATCCCGGAGGAAGTTTTTGTCCTCCTGGGAGCCTATAAAGATCCTGACATTTTCTGACTCAAATTTTTTGCACTCGGGGTTGATATCAACAGCATAGATCATCGCATTTCCTTTAAAATAATGATCCCACATTTGCAGGGAGCCCCCATGAGAGATGCCGATCTCGAGCAAGTTTATTTTCGAGTCTCTCAAATGGTTCAGATGCCTTTCATAGATCTCGAAATAATGATTCCATTTATGAATTAACCTGTGCTCCTGGTTAAAAAAGAAATTTTCCAGTTCATTCATGATATGATTAGTTTAGAGACTCTTCGTCGCGAAAACAAAATATGTTCAATTGTATATCGTAAAGGATCGCATTTTTCTTTTCTCTTGAGAAGGGTGTTTCATACACCGGCGTAGCTTCTTTGATATAATACCTGAACCCGTTTTTTGAAAAAAGATCAAATAATTCACTCAATTCACTAACCTGCCCAAACATGCCATGGTATTCAACAAATAAATTCCTGACGAAACTTAAGTTATCACTTATATCACGCAATACCTCGTATTCTGCGCCTTCAATGTCTATCTTTAAGAAATCTATTTTCCGGTTCAAATAGTCTTTCAGTCGCACTGCTTTCGTTAGTTTTGACCGGTCTGCTTCTTTATCAAAAACGATCTTGCTGCCCATTGTTCCCCTGGCCTCGAAACTGAGCATTGTATCTTCTTTCCAGATTGCCTCATTTTTCAATTCAACGTTTTGAAGGCCATGCGAAGCAATATTCTTTTGAAGAAGTTTGAAATTATCCGGGTCTGGCTCAAAAGCAATGATCGTGGCCGTAGGACAGATCTTTTTCAGATAGATCACACTGAGCCCGATATTGGCGCCGCAATCAAGTATGACGGCATTTGGCGGGATTGTTTGCTTGTATATTTCTTCAATAAATATTTCTTTGATACCGTGGAGATACTCTTGCCCGCTGACGAACCACGTTTCATGTCCAAAAAGTTTGTGAGAATGCAATTTGCCGGGCGGAATATGTTTCAGGTATTTTAGAAATATCGGGCCGATATTCACTTTACGGTATGGATTATGAAAAGCTTTACTTATCCGTCCTATTGATCCATTGAATACATTCGCCAAAAAATTATCCGAAGTAGGCATTTCATTAATTTTAGCCAAAAATAAAGGTATCTTTTAATTATAGTTGATGATCTCAGTTTTAATATGCTCTGCCGACAATTCTTTATTAAACCGGGTCAAAACTAATATTGAGCAAACGATCGGGGTTGAACATGAGATCTTATTCTTTGAGAATTTGGAAAAGAAAGGGATCTGTGAAGTATATAATTCTTTGGCCGCCCGGGCAAAGTTTTCCTATTTATGTTTTGTTCATGAAGACATTCTTTTTCAGACATTGAACTGGGGGCTGTTACTGGCAGATATTTTTTCCAAAAACCCGGCAATTGGAGTAGTAGGAGTGGCCGGCAGTAAATACAAATCGAAATCTTTTTCAGGATGGTATTCCGGAATCCCGGATTTTGACTGCGCAAACATTCTGCACCGGTACAGTTACGGAGATGAATCGATCTGTTTGCAACCAGACAAAGAAAATGTGTTAGAAGAGGTAGTTTGCCTGGATGGAGTGTTTATTTGCAGTCGTAAAGAAATATGGCAGCAGTCGAAGTTCAATGAAGCTGATTTAAAAGGGTTTCATTTTTATGATATTGATTTTAGTCTAAGGGCATCACGGGTATGCAGGATCGCTGTTACTTATGGTATCAATATAATTCACATTACAAAGGGAGGTGATTTTGGTGACAGTTGGGTAAAGACAGCGATCGGGTATCATATTCGTTTTGGCAAAATGCTTCCTGGAACAAAGCTGGTTGATCATTCTAATTCAATTGAAGAGAAAATAAGCAAAACGTGGTTGGATGTTCTTAAAAAATATACGATCTCATGGAGGAACAAACTACAATGGATAGGAGAGCAAAGATTATACTATAGACCGGCACTCTATTATTCAATTGCCAAATTTCTATTTTATAAGTCAATGGGTATTGAGTATTTTCATAAATTACTCAAGAAAGGAAAATGAATCCATTTATTTCCATTTGCATTCCCACATACAAAAGGATCCAGTATCTAAAAAGATTATTAGACTCTATTGCGATTCAAAACTTTAAGGATTTTGAGGTTATTATTACAGACGATAGCCCTTCTGGCGATGTGAATGATTTGTGTGACCGGTATAAAAACAAAATTCAAATTAATTATTACAAAAATCCCGCGCCTTTAGGGACTCCCGAAAACTGGAATGAATCTATTCGTCATGCAAAAGGTGAGTGGATAAAATTAATGCATGATGATGATTGGTTTGCAAACGAGGATAGTTTGTCAGTATTTGCAAATGCGGCTAAACAAAACTCCTCCTCATCTTTTTACTATTCTGCATATACGAATGTTTTTGAGGATGATAGAAAATCAACTGCTATATATTTAAATTCCTTTCGAAAAAGAAAGTTCGAGCAAAATCCTGTAACTCTTTTTTCGAGGAATGTCATAGGGCCTCCAAGCGTAACTTTAGTTAAGAACGATAAACTGATTTGGTATGATAACAAAATAAAATGGGTCGTTGATATTGATTTTTACATAAGATACTTAAAGAAAAATCCTTCTTTTTATATTGACGAACCATTGATAAATGTTGGAATTAATAAAGAACAAGTCACTCAATCAACTTTTCGGGTTGCAAATATAGAGCTCCCTGAAAATTTTTATCTTCTTAGTAAGATAGGGGTAAAGAGCCTTAAAAATATTTTAGTTTACGATGGATGGTGGAGGTTAATAAGGAATTTAAGAGTTACTTCATTAGGGAAGATTAGTGAGAGTGGATATAGGGAGGAAGTACCTGGCATCATTGAGTCGATGATAAGCTGGCAATCAAAAATCCCATCTAAAATTCTTCGGGTTGGGTTTTTTTCAAAATTTATTATGTTCGTTCACTATTTAATTTATCGTAGAATGTTATTGGAATAATGGACATCTCTATTATTATAATCAATTATAACACCTTTACTATTACTTCTGATTGCATCCGGTCGGTTATTAAATTTACTTCGAATGTTGAATATGAGATTATCTTAGTCGACAATGCTTCTACGGAATGTGATCCCCGGGATTTCCTCAAAGAATTTCCTCAATTAGTACTTGTTAAAAGTGATATCAACGGGGGGTTCGCTTATGGAAATAACCTGGGAATTCATCGGGCGGGTGGAGAATATATTTTATTGCTTAACAGCGATACAATCTTTATTGAAAACAGTGTTTTTAAGTGTTTGAGTTATTTGAAAGCCTGTAAAGGGGCGGGTGCAGCAGGATGCAGAATGATCTTTCCTGACGGCGCTGTCCAATATACCGCCCGCAGGTTCAAAAGCATAAAATGGGAACTGTTGGATCTTTTCCGGTTTATCCCAATGATGATGCCCTATAGAAAGCGATCACAATTAATGTTGGGAAAATATTTTAAATGTGATGAGAGCATCGACTGCGATTGGGTTAACGGCGCTTTCATGGTGTTTGAAAAAAAGATACTGGATCATTTACCACAGCGCAAGCTGGATGACCGCTTTTTTATGTATGGTGAGGATCAGCTTTGGTGTGAACAAATAAAAAACATGGGATTTCGGGTTGTATTTTACTCAGGAACCACGATCGTTCACATTGGGAGTGCAAGTACAGACATAAAAAAGCAACTCGGCTTGCGCAGACTAATGATGAAGCGGGAATTGGAAATTATGCGCCTGCGAAAAGGGAGAGGGTTGTATTATTGGATCTTTGCAATAATTTATACTTTCAAAGAAACGGCCAGGAATCTTTTTAAACAGATTTTCTTCAAATTGACGGGTCGTTTCATGAATAGTTGAACCGGGGCATTATGTTTAATTACCCCTCTTTACACGATTATACCTCGTTTTCGCACGTTCATTAGAGAATACGACACGTTTGCCAAATAGCCCCTGGATTGGGGTTTTTGCTATTTTATAAATAAGGAAACTTTTATTATTTTTCGAGATCAAACTACACATATGCGCACCACCGCTCGCCTTATTATTATTTCAACTTTGCTCGCATTAGTTATCGGGTGTAAAAAAGACGATGTCACTCCACCGGAACCGCCAGTTGCGAATGCCGGGAATGATCAAAATATACAGTTACCTGCAAGTTCATTTACTTTATCCGGATCCGGAACTCCACAAGGAAGTATAAAAAATTATACATGGACCAGGGTTTCAGGACCCGATAACCCTGTAATCAATAACACCAGTTCTGCTACGACCTCGGTGTCGGGATTTTCCGCAGGAACATACGTATTTCAATTGCAGGTAACAAGTGATGCCGGGCTATCAGCTACTGATGAAGTTACCGTACCAGTGATCCCGGAATCAGCATCAGCTCCGGTAGCGAACGCAGGTGCAGATCAAACCGTTCACCTGCCGGAAAGTTTCTTTGTACTATCGGGATCCGGAACAACACAAAGAGGTAACGTTACGAATTATAATTGGACACAGGTGTCAGGACCAAACGCTTCAACAATTGATAATGCAAGTTCAGCAACAACTTCGGTAGCAGGATTTATTGCAGGCACATATTCGTTCCAATTGGAAGTAACAAACAGTTTTGGATTAACTGCAAAAGATACGGTTATTATCAATGTGATTGGAGTTCAAACCCTTACTCTGCAACCGTCAAATATTACAGCCGATGAGGCAAATATTGCAGTGATTGGAAGCACAAATGCAACTTCTCACGAGAAGGATTTGGACGCCGCGGCCTGGACCATTAATGGGGTGCCTGTTTATATCAGGGGATCTTTTAAATTTGATTTGAGCGGACTTCCTGCAAATGCAACGATAACTTCTGCTAAACTTACTCTTTATTCGATACCCGATCCTACCAATGGCGATCTTGTTCATGCCAACTCGGTCAATACAGGCACCAGTAATGCCATGTATATCCGGCGGATAACGAGCAGTTGGGATGGTAATACAGTGACCTGGCAAACTCAGCCAACAACGACAACTACTGACCAAATTCTAATACCACACACTGACCAGCCTTTCCTGGACTTAACAGACCTGGATGTAAAATCTTTAATTGATGCCATGCGAACAAATGGCAATTATGGATTTATGTTAACTCTCCAGAGTGAGACCATATATTCGATACGGCAGTTTTGCTCACCTATCCATGCAGATGCTTCGAAACATCCCAAATTGGTTATCGAGTATCAATAAGCTAAATACTTAATTGTTTGTATGAGGCTGTCTCAAAAGGAGCTTTTATACAAATAGCCGGTAAGGCGGGAGGACGTTAAGTATTGATATGCAATGGCACTTGTCTTTCCGACTTACCGTCTTTCCGGCTAATTTAACTTTTTGAGACAGCTTCTTTGCTGCTACGATAGATCGTAGTATTTCCTGAGCGAACTGGTTAAATAATTTTTTCCGAAACGAATACCCAGTTCTTTCATGATGGGTCTGATCGCAGACAGATCTATGGTAAGGGGATTTCCTTTCAAGATAGGAATGTAATTGGCTTTTGTGTTCCACAAATTTTCGATGGCAGTTATTATTTCCTGTGTAGTGTAATTTTCAGTATTTGCAATGTTGATGACCTGGTTTTGTACAACTCCTTTTTTCAGAATATCATCGGCAATTTTGTACATGTCATCAATGTCAATTAAATTCCTTGTTGCATTTGTCCAGAGATCGAAATTGATCCCATTTAAAATATGGTAGACGTAGAAATTTAATATCGTATTGTGATTTCCCGATCGTCCCACAAGGTTCGAGACTCTGAAAATATAAAACTGTTTTTGATCCTTTTGGATCAGATGTTCTATTTGTTTTTTATGTAAAACGTATTTTGAATTTTCCTCTCCCGGATCATAAATACTACAGGTGCTGAAATAAACAAGTATTTTTTCCGGGTTTTCTTTGATCGCTTTTTGCAAAAGAATTAATTCCCGTTCGTAGGCTGCCGGGTTTATATTTTTGGAATTGGAAACGCCTGATGCAAAAATGAGAAATTGGTCATTTGTTTTATATGATTCAAATCTTTTTGCCACCATTCCATTTCCGATAACCATCTCTTATTTATTTTAAAAAGTTATTGGATCTTCTTTACAATACTTCCCCAGTAATAATAGTCATAGTAAGAAGCAGGGGTGACATCCGTGTTGCCGGCATTTGCGATAATGGCTTCAGCGAAATCATTCCAGTGATCATCAGGAACAACAATTAGTTTTTGCCCGCAAATATCTCTGTGTATTCCCATTGCCCCGGTTTCAGTGGTTATCACCGTTGTGCCAAATGCAATGGATTCCACCATTTTTGTCTTAATGCCACCGCCACTTTGAACAGGATTCAAAAAAAGATCGGTGCCTTTAAAATACATTTCAATATCCTGGACGAATCCCGCGTAAATGATATTTTTATCTGAATATTCTTTTAATTCATTAAGTTCTGCCGGAAGTCGTTTACCACAAATAATGATCTTATATTTAAAATTTGGATATTGAAACAAAACAGGATTGATCTGTTTTAAAATCGTCACCAGCGCATCAAGATTAGGTTTGTAATCAAGCAAACCGTTGAACAATAAAATTTTTTCGTCTTCAGAAATTTTATGGAGCGTTTTTATAGTTTTTTTGCAACTTTCCTTGTCATCCGGATTTTTGCTGATCTCCACGCCAAAGGCTACTTCAATACATTTTTCTT
>Ga0163161_10002409_pt1 | contig 13411 bp, 15 predicted proteins | sample S45metaG_FD_129847 | JGI IMG/M metagenome (GOLD analysis project Ga0163161, IMG submission 129847) | Switchgrass rhizosphere microbial communities from Kellogg Biological Station, Michigan, USA - S4-5 metaG | ecosystem: Host-associated > Plants > Roots > Rhizosphere > Soil | place: USA... | reverse complement strand
TCCGCTTCCTGATATGAAAGTACGTTTGATTGATGGTTCATTCCACGCAGTCGATTCAGATGCTTTATCATTCGAGCTTGCTGCCCGTATGGCATATCGTGAGGCTTTACCTAAATGTAAGCCTACTTTGATGGAGCCAATCATGAAAATCGAAATCTTAACCCCTGAAGAAAACATGGGTGATGTTATCGGTGATATGAACCGTCGTCGTGGTCAATTGTTAGGTATGGATACCCGTAATGGATCTCAAGTAATTAGAGCTACTGTACCACTTTCTGAAATGTTTGGTTATGTAACACAGTTACGTACAATCACTTCAGGGCGTGCAACTTCTACAATGGAATTTGACCACTATGAAGCTGCGCCTAAAAACGTACAGGACGAAGTAGTTGCTAAATCTAAAGGAAGAATAAAATCTGAAGACTAGTTAGAACAAGTATTTTAGTATCAAGTATCAAGACGGATTATCCAATCTTGATACTCGGTACTTGTATCTTGATACTACAAATGATAAATCCGGTTTCTGTTGTTAATAGCTCTAACAGGAAACCATAATTAAAAATAAGATGAGCCAAAGAATCAGAATTAAATTAAAATCTTACGATTACAACTTAGTAGATAAATCTGCTGAGAAAATCGTAAAAACTGTTAAGCCTACGGGTGCAGTTGTAAGTGGACCAATTCCACTTCCTACAGAGAAAAAAATCTTTACTGTTTTACGTTCCCCACACGTAAACAAAAAAGCTAGAGAGCAGTTCCAATTATGCGCTTATAAACGTTTATTGGATATTTATAGCTCTAACTCTAAAACAGTTGATGCTTTAATGAAACTTGAATTACCTAGCGGTGTTGAAGTTGAAATCAAAGTTTAATTGATTTTAAAAGAACAGAAAAGGTCTCGATGCAAATCGAGGCCTTTTTTTATGCACCCAAATTCTAAAACAAAAGCAAGGTTAGCTGGTTGTAATGATATGGATAAGGAAGATAGAACGCACCAAGGATTACCAGTTGAAGGACAGGATTTTGCGGATCCTAAAGAAAAACTGAAAGAAACTCCATCTTCACATGGCGAAGTGGCCAATCAAAAAGAGGGTGATTTTTCTGAACTGGAAGAAAGTAGAATGGAAAATCCACCAAAGCATCGTGATGAAAATGGATCATCTAAGGATGATTTGGATAGTAGCACAGAGATAGATCAAAGTAAAGGCGTACAGTAACCGCAAATTAGTGGTATGATTCGGTAAAAAAGACAAAAGGCTGCGATTATATATTAATGCCCGAGGTAAACTTTTTAATTGTACCAATTGTTGTTAAGTGAGAAGTACTACAAGAAAATGGCTATGGAAATAAATGAAAATAAAAATGTCGATCCTAATTCGGAGATTAACCGAGATGAGGAGGATATTGAATGGGATAATGGAGAGGCAACATACGGGCATAAACGCGCCGATTTTAAGCGTAAAGATCAGCCAGATGAGTCGCATTTATTGAAAACAGAAAATGACCCTACACATGCCGTAAATGAAAATTTAAATAATTCGAATTTAAGTCAGGGCGAAGACATTGGAAACAGAAACAAGAATAACGAGAAAGGTTTAAGGGGAAAAGATTTATGATCTAGTTATAAAGAGACTATTCATATAGAATAATCCCTTTATAAGGTCTATGCATTTTCCGGTAGATGGAAATTAATTAGGATTCCACAACTGAAATGCGTTAATCAAGAACAAATGTCCTTAAATCGTTAGTCTCTGATTTTTAGTTAATCTTTGTCGCGAATCCTACAGCGCTGCAAATTTCAAGAACTTATCGTCAATTTACAAGACGTTCGGCATTAACATATTGATATATGTCAATTCGGCGTGTATTTCTGTACTCCATTAATCGTCAGTATAAATCACTTGTTTGCCGATAATCCTGTCTTATTTTGTCAGAATAATTCTTAATCTTCTCAACGTATTCTGGCGCTTTTTCCTTAAAATCATCAATCAATGATTTTCCATCTGTCACCCGCTTTTTTGTGGCATACTTAAAACCATATACGGCTGCTGCGCCTAAAATGGCATACTTTAATAGTCCCATAAGTATCTGTTTATATTCCTGTATTTAAGGCATGGTTTTCATCTGCCTCGTTAATACCGGTATTCGCCTTAAAATCATCAGACGAACTTCCGGTATGGCTTGCGGCACTCTGTACGGTTGGGTTTTTATCCGAGCTGTTGTAAGCGTCGTCACTAAGAGAATCTTTACCTTGCGTGCCAGAATTATCCATACCATCTTTGGCTAAAGGATTTCCCTTGATCAATTCGCTTGGTTCTTTGCCATAACTGGTTACTACGTCAGTGTTGTTACTTTCTTCGTAAGCTTTTTGTACATCAGATTTTTCTGATTGCTCATCACCTGATCCTACATAACCTTCAATATGCTCTTCCTTGTTGTATATGTTCGTTTTCATAGTATTATAGCTTTATGAATAAACAGAACGCAGACTAAATAGTTTGAATTAGGATAAATCAAAAAATAGGTAGTAACAAAAAAGGCAGATATTTCTATCTGCCTTCGTTTTAACTTTTATATGGAAAATTCCGTGATATTTTTCGCATCATCCGCTCTACCATATCATCGGTAGAACTCATAATGGAATCGTCCATTGTTTTAAAGAAACGCCATAATAATTCTCCATCCGTTCCATTGTTTATGGTTAAGAACATGGTGCCTGTTCCAGATTTTCCTCCAAAGCCACCAAATAAGACTGCTGAGGCGATTGCACCAGCTTCAGATTTAGTTTGTTCAGTTTCAAAACGTCCACCGATAACAGCATCAACACCAAGTATTTTGGCTAGTTCATCTTTGGTTGTTTCATCTAACTTACCTAAAACACCTGCTTTCTTTAGTAAGATGTTTGTTTTGTCAACATCCTGGAAAGTTACGGTATAGTCAGAAGCTTTCCTTAACAAAAAGGTGTACATACTGGCCTGTATCGATCTTGCCATTGATTCTTCCTGGCTTTTGTTCCCTTCTGCACTGAAGTTTTTTGGTTGTTTTCGGTAAGAAATTTTTACTTCGAATGGTAAGATGGCTACAATTTTTTGTGTTTTGATTGTTTCCTTTAGTTTTGGACTTTCAAAAATTTGCTTCGAGCCTTCAAATTGTGCTTTGGTTAAAACCGTAAAGCAGCATAAGATAGCGAGCGTTAATAAGATTTTCTTCATTATTTGTTTGTTTAATTTTGTAGCGAATATAAAAATATGTTTTAATTGATATAATATAAATTTTACCTAAAGCTTTATGCTTAACCATTTTCATGTTTTGTTTAACTTGCGCCAAATTTTAAATGTCAACGGGATAAATGGAGTGGAAATATTTACTTTCGAATAAGAGATACGGACAAGAACAATATGGTGCCAGCACAGATAGGGCAAGGTCAGATTTTCAGCGTGATTATGACCGGTTGATTTTTTCGTCTCCTTTTAGAAGATTGCAGAATAAAACCCAGGTTTTCCCATTGCCAGGAAGTGTTTTTGTACATAACCGTTTAACGCATAGTTTAGAGGTTGCCAGCGTGGCCCGCTCCATGGCTAATATTTTTTTAAAAAGTGTAGAAGAGCAACAACCGCAACTGATTAAAGATGTTCCTTTAATTAACGAAGTAGGTAATATAGTGGCTGCCGCTGCGCTGGCACATGATTTAGGAAACCCAGCCTTTGGGCATTCGGGCGAAGCAGCTATTTCACGATATTTTACTGATGGCGATGGGAAAGTTTATCAGAAAGAAATGAACGAATCGCAGTGGCACGATTTAATTAATTTTGAAGGTAATGCAAACGCCATCCGGATTCTTACCCATCCGTTAAAAGGAAAAGGCAACGATGCTTATGCGTTAACGTATTCTACTTTGGCTTCGATTGCAAAATATCCTTGCGCCTCAATTGCGGGTAAACAAAAGGGAGTGCTGCACCGTAAGAAATACGGTTTTTTTCAATCAGAAGAAGAAACTTTTAAAAAGATTGCGGCCGAGCTCAATTTGGAGAAAGAAGAAAGCGAATACCTCATTTACAAGCGCCATCCTCTGGTTTATCTTGTGGAGGCTGCCGATGATATCTGTTACAGCATTATTGATTTGGAAGATGCACACCGTTTAAAGATACTTTCTTACGAAGAAGTAAAGAGTTATCTGCTGCCTTTTGCCAACTCTACTACCATCGAAGATCGTTTAAAAAATGATTATGAAGACGACGATGCAAAAATCGGTCTGTTAAGGGCAAAAGCAATTAACACGTTAACGAACCAATGCGCAGGTATATTTTTTACAGAACAAGAAAAATTATTGAAAGGTGAGCTTAATCAAAGTTTAACCGATTTATTGCCCGAGCCTTATATTTCTGCCTGGAAAGCCGTAGAAAAAATCTCTGTTGAGCGTATCTACAATTTCTCATCGGTAATACAAAAAGAAGTGGCTGGATATAAAATCATGGCTGGTTTATTGGAAGAGTTTGTTCCTGCATTGATCCACAACAATACACATTATTATAAAAAACTGGTTAAACTTATTCCTAAACAATATCATACTGATTTGACTGATATTTATTCTATCATACAGAGCGTATTGGATTTCGTTTCGGGTATGACGGATTTGTACGCGGTTGATTTGTACCGAAATATAAAGGGAATATCCTTTCCTTCGGAAACCTAAAGATAACATTCTGTTTTTTACTATTTATTTATGATTAATTGCTGGCTCACCCTGTTTTCTTCTGGTTTTGAGGATTAAATCGGTCTTAAATTGGGTGTTTGTGTAAAATTGTGAAATTAAATTTTATTTAAATAGTTGATTTGTAGTTCTTTAAAATCGTTTTAGTACTTGTAATTAGTATTTCGTGTAAAGCGAATGGAGCGGCTTGTACTAATTGTTAGATTTGATCGTTAGGCTCTCTTGTTTTTTAAGCCTAACGCTTTAGATCTCATCCCGATTCATGAAAAAACTTTTACTAATTGCTTTGTTAAGCATGGGCTTCACCTTGGCTGTTAAAGCGCAAGCCCCACAACAATTTAACTATCAGGGGGCGGCAAGAAATGCCAATGGTACCCCACTGGCCAATAAAAATATAGCCCTGCGGATTAGTATTTTAGATGGATCTTCAACTGGAATCGTTCAGTATTCGGAAGTAAGAAATGTAACAACCAATGCTTTAGGTTTATATACATTGGCAATCGGCGCTACGGGTGCAAGTTCGGTTAATGGTACAATAGCCGGGGTAACCTGGGCAAGTGGATTAAAGTTTGTTAAGGTCGAAATCGATCCTGATAACGGTATAAATTTTAGTTTGGCTGGTACAGCACAATTGCTAAGTGTTCCATACGCACTTTACGCCGCTAATGGGCCAACCGGAGCCAAAGGCGATCCGGGTGTAGCTGGTCCTGCTGGTGCACAAGGTATTGCAGGTCCGCAAGGCCCGGTGGGAGCAACCGGTGCTCAGGGGCCAATTGGCTTAATTGGTGCTGCCGGAGCACAAGGAGCAATGGGTGCAACAGGTCCACAAGGAGCGAAAGGAGATATAGGTGCAACGGGAGCTACCGGATTACAAGGTGTGCAGGGCATACCTGGCGTAAAAGGCGATAAGGGAGATAAAGGTGACGTAGGCCCGGTTGGTCCTTCAACAGGAGTAGCTGGAGGTGATTTAACAGGGAATTATCCAAATCCTACATTAGCTAATCTTCAGGGAAAGACATTAAATGCCACTTCGCCAGCCAATAACCAGGTGCTCCTATTCGATGGGGCTGCATGGAAACCAGTAACATTGGATGTAAGCCAGCTGTCTGGAGCTAAGGCATTAACTTCAACTGATTTGAGTATTAGTGCTAATGGCGCTACGGCTTTATTGAAAAGTGTGGTAATTGATATCAATGCAGGGGCGGTTAGCACGCTTAAACTGGCAGATGGGGCAGTAACAACGGCAAAATTAGCTGACGCTGCAGTAAGCTCTGTAAAAATTGGAAGCAAAGAAATTAAAAATATTAATATAAACGATGCTGCTGTTAATACACTACAGCTTGCAGATGCTGCAGTAACCTCTATAAAAATCGGGAACAAGGAAGTTAAGCATATTAATATCGACGATTTGGCCGTAAATACGCTTCAACTGGCCGATGGATCGGTAACCACACCAAAGCTTGCTGATGCTTCAGTTACAGTGACTAAATTAACTACTGATGGGGTAAGCGATGCAAACAAAGTGTATATCACCAATGCAACAACCGGTAAACCCGAATTAATCAGCAGGACATTATTTGCAAATGCCAATGCCTGGGCATTAAAAGGGAATACGGGTAATACCGATCAAAATAATAATTTCCTAGGCAATACTGATGACGTAGCCATTAACTTTTTGGTTAACGGTTTAAAATCTGGCCGTTTAGGCAACTCATCCGAAAGCAATATTTCTTACGGTTATAAAACACTTACTGCTAATGTATCTGGCTTTTACAACAGTGCATTTGGCCGAGAAGCGTTATCTGTTAACATTTCAGGTTACGAAAACAGCGCTTTTGGTTACCTGGTGTTACGGCAGAGTTTTAGTGCTATTAACAACAGCGGCTTTGGCTCGCAGGCCTTAGCCATTAATACGGTAGGCTCTAATAACACTGCAATTGGTACACATACGCTAATGGCCAATAGAACTGGTATCTCAAACACAGCTATCGGAAGTTTGGCACTTGAAGCCAGTAATGGTGACAATAATACAGCACTTGGTTATGCCGCTGGTTCGAAAAATAATGGGGCAGGGAATGTTTTTATCGGAAGCAATGCCGCCGCTAATAGCACAAATGTAAATAATACCCTGGTGGTCGCTAATTCCAATACCTCATACCCTTTAGTAGCTGGCGATTTTGCAGCGAATGGTGGCGCATTAACCATTAATGGAACTTCCGCTCCATCTTCTGTAGCTTATGCCCCGGCAAATGCCAGTACTTTAAACATTAATGGTTCTGTTGCAGCAAGTGTTTTAACCTATACGGCCACAGGCACACTAACGCTCGATGGCAGCCATTACACGGTACGGATAAAAAATGCTGGTTCAGCGGTAAATGTTAATCTTCCAACAGCCTCGAGCTGTAAAGGAAGGATTTATGTAATTGTAAAGGCTTTATCATCAGGCGATGTTACGTTAAACAATCCTGTTTTGTTGAATGATGATTCTAATGTAACCACCATTACCGGAGCAAAAACTTTCACCATTCAAAGCGATGGTTCGGCATGGATTTCTTTAAACTAAACACGATGAGAAAAATATCCTATTTGTTTGTTCTCTTGCTGTTGATGTTTTTCGCGACAAACGCAACTGCGCAAAGTTTGCCTTACGTGGTCAATTCGGCCAGTGGCAGTGGTAAGATTAATAATCAATTATATGATTTCAGCATTGGAGAAATGGCCTTGGTGCAAACTTTTCAATCTACCAATACCACCTTGACCCAAGGGTTTTTACAGCCTTTTCTGATCATACAGACCACAGCCGACCTAGCCATTGTAAATAATATCCTTACCCCAAACGGAGACGGGAAAAATGATTTTTTTGTAGTTAAGGGCTTAGAAAAGTATCCCAACAACAAATTATCCATTTTTGATAGGGGAGGAAGGTTGATTTATACTACCCTAGGTTACCAAAATAACTGGGATGGCTATCTTAACGGAAAGCCGCTCACAGAAGATACTTATTATTATATGCTCGATTTGGGGGCAGATGGTTCTATTAAAGGTTTTATATCAATCTTATATAAAAAATAACGGTGTGAAAAAAAAGAAATGTTATATGGCAGGGCTGTTGTTTTTGTTTGTTACACCAGCATTTGCTCAACTTAACCCCATGGGGAGCATCTACTATCAGAACCAGTTTTTGGCCAACCCGGCAATGGCTGGTTTAGAGACCGGACTAAATTTAAATGCGGCATTTAAAACACAGTGGACGGGTATAGACGGAGCACCAAAGATCCAGTACTTAACTGGCGACTATGGTTTAGCGGATACTAAAGTAGGTCTGGGATTCCTTTTTTACAATGAAGGTGCAGGAGCCATTAACCGTACAAGGGCTACTGTAACTTATGCCTATCATTTGCCTTTAAACGGTGGGACTAACTTTTTGGATTTCGGCTTGTCGGCTGGCTTAATGAATGAATGGATTGACTTTGGTAAAGCCAAAGGTGATTTAGACGACGATGTGCTTAATAGCTTTAACGATCGCAGGTTATATCTGGATGGTGATTTTGGAGCCGCTTATCGCACCGATAAATTAACATTGCAGGGAGCTTTACCTAATCTTAAACGGTTTTTTAAAAGAGATGTACTGCGCAACGTGGTAGACCGATCGATTTATTTTATTGCCGCAGGTTATAAATTTAACACGGATAAGGTAATCAACAGTATTGAGCCGAAATTAGTGTACAGAGGGGTGCAGAATTATGATGGTATTTTTGATGCAGGTGTAAACCTCCAGTTTTTAGAGAATAAATTGATGCTTAATGGTATATATCATAGTACCAATAGTTTTACGGCTGGTTTTGGCGCGAACTATAAAAATCAGTTTTCGATTTTGTTTCAGTACACCACTAATACTTCAAAGATGCAGAGTTATAGCAACGGCGAATTTGAGGTGGGCTTAAAGTATAGCATTAAGAATTAAACGTGTTATTGTCATTTCGACTGAAGTGTAAAGGAATGGAGAAATCTATTGTTAAGTGTACCTACAGGTTTATCCAATAATTTAATTGTTTTTTAAACCGTTATTTTTTGGAAAGCAGTTCCAGTAGCTTTTGATGGATTATTCGTCCCGACGGGACGACTTGTGGGTAGAAAAAAAATATTTTATTTTTTTCGTTCCGTAGGAACGTTTCGTGTTTTAGGCGTGTGGTATTTTCTATCAAGCACAGGCCTATATTCAATAAACCCGACAGTAGCGAAAATCCTTTTGTTGCTCCTTTGATAAACTCAGGAAGACAGGCACAAAAAGATTGTAGCGAATGGCGGGGCTGGCGGAACCGAAGTACCACAAGCCCTGCTTTACTTATAATAAAAAATTTTTGTCATCCTGAATTTTAATTCACGCACAATCTTTAGTTTAAAGATCTCTCCGCTCCGCGTTGCTTCGGTCGAGATGACGATTTTTCTATTGAAGTCTGTCAATGGTGGCCTGTCGAAGGATTAAGTTATCTTCCCCGGCCGTCATCCCATTTATTACGCTCGTCCTGCAGCTCACGTGCAAGTTTCATTTCCTTATCTTTTGCCTTTACCTTGTGCGCCTGAAATTCATCAGCCACTTCCTGGTAAAGTTCCGTTCTATATTTTGCTTCGTGCCTTAATTTACCCGATTGGAAAATTACAAAGGCCAAACCTACCCCAAGTACAATAATAATCGCCCAAACAATGGTATTATAGGTGCCTTTATTAAAAGATATGCCTAAAAATTTAATTTCATTAACAGCAGCATTGGCATTGGCCAGGGAACTTTCTTTTCCATTTACTTCGCCTTTTAAGCTCGAAATGTTATCAGCCTGTGCTTTAATTTCCTGACGGGCTTCCTGCAGTTGCTTGCGTTCTTTTCTTAGCGTATCACTAACACTTTTCCATAAGGACGATAACCGTGATGGATTGATCAGCCTTGCGCCGTTGAAGCTTTTAGATTTCTTTAACATGAACTGATACTGGCCATTTAGTGATGGGTCGGTATTTTTCGTAGTGTCAGGTAAAGTTTGCCCAAACGCAACGTTTAAAAATAGCATAGCGCCTAAAAACAATAGGGTGTGTTTAATTTTCTGCATAGTTTAAATATAGGTGTTAGAATGTAAAACTACATTTTTATCTATTTTCCGGTTAATAAAATTTGTTTAAGGTTTTGGCAAATCGATAAAATTGTTCTGGTTTAACATTCTAAATAACAATTTTATCTAAGTTTTATTATAAATTTATTTGCGATAGGTTACATTTGTTTCATGCAAATAGGAATTATTGGTTTGGGCGATATGGGCAAATTGTACGCACTATCGTTTGTAAACGCTGGTTATAAGGTATGTGGGGCGGATATGCCCTTACGTTTTACAGATTTAAAAAATGAGCTGGAACCTAAGGGAATCGAAGTTTTAATCGATGGTCATGAGGTTGCCCGTAAATCGGATTTTATTATCTATTGCGTTGAAGCCGAAAAAATTGATGAGGTGGTTGCTACTTTTGCCCGCTCAACAAAATATGGTGCTATAGTTGCCGGACAAACCTCAGTTAAACATCCCGAAATTGCTGCTTTCGAAAAACACCTTCCAGAGGATACCCAGATTGTAACCTGTCATTCCTTGCATGGCCCGGCATTTAATCCGGAAGGGCAGACACTTGTGGTAGTGCGTCACCGCGCTACCGATGCTATTTATGCCAAAGCTTTAGAAATTTATAAATCTTTAAAATCTAACATTATTGAAATGGACGATTATAGGGAGCACGACCGCATTGTGGCCGATACACAGGCCGTAACACACATGGGGTTTGAAAGCATGGGCTCAGCATGGAAAAATGCAGGTTTCTTCCCCTGGGATAACCCGGCATATGCAGGTGGAATAGATAATGTGAAAATTTTGACAACGCTGAGGATTTTTAGCTATAAATCGCACATTTATGCTGGCTTGGCCATTTTAAATCCATATGCCCAGAAACAGGTAAAATATTATGCACAGGCCGAATCTGAACTGTTTAAACTGATGATCTGTGAAGATGAAGAAGCGTTTAGAGAAAAGATCTATGCGGCCCGTGATTTCGTTTTTCACGAAAGCCGTGCGCTTTTACTGTTGGATGATAACATCATGAAAGAATTTAGCCTATCAGACGCCAGCCATAAACAGAAACCAAATTCGCATTTAAGTTTGTTGAGTATGGTGTATGCCTGGTATAAAATGGGCGTAAACCCTTATGATAACCTGATCTGTCAAACGCCACCTTTTAAATTAAGGTTGGGCATTGCCGAATATCTTTTCAAGAACCAAGAAATGTTAGAGGAGTCCATTAATACTGCTTTATATGATAAATCTATCCGAGGCGACGATTTGGAATTCCATACCGCTGTGCACGAATGGGCATCAATTATTGGTTATGGAGATTTAAAAGGTTATAAAGAACATTTCGAAGCGGCCAAATCATTCTTCGCCAACCGTTTAAATGATGGACGGGATTTAAGTGCGGAAATGATTAAAAGGCTGGGTAAGTAATATTCAATATGAAAACCATTTTGAATAAGCCTGAACTGGTTTCGTTGTTGCAGCAACAAATAATAGATGTCGAAATTCTTTGTGGTGAATATGATAATGGAAACACAACTGTTGCTTCTTTAATTGCACAAAAAATACTGGCGATTTTTCATAACACTGATCATGGAAAAGCATTGTTGGGCCAGCTGAAGTTGAGCCATATTGCTATGTGCTGTAGTTCGGAAATTTATGATCCCAAAAGTCTTACTAATTTTATCGGATTATTGAAGCTGGCACATCGTACCGGAAAGGGGTGGGGCTATGCTGCCAGGTTAGACCATTCTGCTTTAAAAGCCGTAACGCAAGAAAACTGGTGGAACAATAAAAAAATAATCGTCGATTCGGACGGGATTGCTTTTACAAGAGCTAAATTAATTAAATCATTAGCCAATACTGAGCCTTTGGTGCTAAATACTTCGGGCTGGATGGTAAAAGATGCAAAAGGTAATAAATCGGCCATTAACCCAATTCCTGAAACTGTTCGGCAAATTGCTTTCGAACTACTTGAAAGTTTTCGGGATGTTGATTTGAATAAGGAAAGTAAACTTCATTACAAGTCATAGTTAATGATTGAATTTTGAATGAGTGAATTATTGAATGGGCGGAGGCTATATTCACCCATTCATTGCATCAAAATTCTATTTACCCATATAACATATAGACTTTATTTTATTCCCGTAATTCTTCGTTTACCCAAAAAGAGTGCATTATATTTGCCCGCATGTCGGTATTGCTGTTTACCATTATCATTTTATTAGGTGCTTTTTTAGCGGGATTATTGGGTTCACTAACAGGCTTGGGTGGGGGAGTAATTATTATTCCATTACTCACTTTAGCTTTAGGGGTTGATATCCATTATGCTATAGGTGCATCAATTGTTTCTGTTATTGCTACCTCTTCGGGTTCGGCAGCAGCTTATGTAAAAGAAGGGATTACGAATATCCGAATTGGGATGTTTTTAGAGATCGCAACTACAATAGGTGCGGTGTGCGGTGCAATTGTAGCCGTTTATCTCAATGCCAACTATATTGCTATTCTATTTGGCTGCATCCTGATTTTTTCGGCCATCATGACGCTAAAGAAAAAGGTAGATCACACTACTTTAGACAATACCGATAAATGGGCCAATTTTTTTAAACTCAATGGATCTTATCCTGATAAAGGTATAGATCATCCATATGCGGTAAAACACGTTCCGGGAGGTTTTTTAATGATGCTTTTTGCCGGGACATTATCGGGTTTGTTGGGTATTGGGAGTGGAGCATTAAAAGTAATCGCGATGGATAACATTATGCGTTTGCCATTTAAGGTATCAACAACAACCAGTAATTTTATGATGGGGGTTACTGCTGCTGCGAGCGCAGTAGTTTACTTACATCGTGGCCAGATCGATCCGGGTATTGCCATGCCCGTTTGTATTGGGGTGCTAACAGGTGCAACTATTGGCTCAAAAATTTTATTAAGAGCCAAAACCGATAAGCTCAAAATAATATTTGCTGTAGTTGTTGTATTCTTGGCATTGCAGATGATTTATAAAGGAATAAGCGGATTATAATGAGTACAACAGGAAAAGAAAACTTAAACGATAAGGATATTCAGGTAATTTTGGGTACGCTTCTGCGCGCAGGTGTAATCATTTCGATGAGCATTGTATTAATAGGTGGCGCAATTTTCCTGATCCATAATAGTGGGGCCATTACCGACTATAAAGTTTTTAAACCTGAGCTGAGCAAGTTTTCTTCTATAGTGGCTATATTTAAGGGGGTATCTACTTTTCAGGGCGATGCGATTGTGCAGTTTGGTATCCTGATGCTTATTTTTACGCCAATTGCCCGCATTGTTTTCGCTATTTTTAGCTTTTTAATCGAGCGTGATTACCTATATGTGCTCATTGGATTTGTCATTTTAGCGATCATAACCATCAGTTTAAATGGTGGTTTGGCACATTAACATCTCTTTTTTAGTTAAATCCCATCATATCAGCAATTTATTTGAAAAAATATTTGGCTAACTATTTGAAAATTAATAATTCTTACCTATCTTTGCCGTCCCTTTCGGGGGATGTACAACCACCTTGAACGAAGCCCTACTGCTTCGATGGGTGTTAAAAAGAAAAGATAAAATGTCAGGAATT
>Ga0163161_10002408_pt1 | contig 13412 bp, 14 predicted proteins | sample S45metaG_FD_129847 | JGI IMG/M metagenome (GOLD analysis project Ga0163161, IMG submission 129847) | Switchgrass rhizosphere microbial communities from Kellogg Biological Station, Michigan, USA - S4-5 metaG | ecosystem: Host-associated > Plants > Roots > Rhizosphere > Soil | place: USA... | reverse complement strand
TCTCTTCCCGAGCTGTCACACATTGCGCTTGAGTTTGAATATCAGCACCCGGCAACCGGCAATCTTCCTTGCGTCCTCGCTGGCTCAACGAGTCCATCACTACCTGAAAGAACATCCCACAGCCGACCTTGAGATGCTTCGCTTGCTCTGTTCTCAGTGGCGTGACACTAGCCCTACACCTTCAATTCCTGAGCGCCCAAGCGGCTCCACTGAGCCTCAAAAGCTTCGCAGAAAAGGTGGGCCGACTCTCGCTGAGCTCGCGAAGAAGTACATCAAGGAAGGGAAGGCTGGGGGGACATGGCGAGAGGTCAGCACTCACGAAGTTGAGCGCTCGTTGCGGGACCTGTTCGAGCTGATGGGCGACATGTCCGTTTCCGCGTTCGACGCGCAGCAAGCTCGCCTACTGAAAGATCGTCTAAGCCTTTGCCCTCAGTATTTCGCCCTCCTCCCTCAGTTCAAGGGCAAGACGTTAGCTGAAGTCATTGAAGCAGGCGGCACGTACAAAACCATCACCGCCGTGACCGTGAATAACCGTCTACGCAAGCTCTCGGCATTCATGAATTGGTGCAAGTCGAATGGTTACGTTACCGAGAATCCATTGATGGGACTCAAGGTAATGACGGGATCAGCCAAGGAAGCACGTCTGTCTTTTGAACAACATGACCTAAGAACCCTGCTCAATCTGGAAGCACTCAAGGCTGAAGCACTTAAACATCCTTGGCGGTACTGGTTACCGCTCCTCGGAAGGTTCACAGGTGCCAGATTGGAAGAACTCTGTCAGATACACGTTGCTGACTTCATCAAGTTGCAAGGAGTAGATTGCATACGGATCGACGATGGTCATGAGTCTCAGAAACTCAAGAACAGCAGCAGTCGCCGGACGTTACCAATCCACCCGGCGTTGATTCAGCTGGGACTGCTCGATTATGTGAGCAATCAGCTAAATCAAAACTCAGAACGACTATTTCCAGAACTGGAACCTGTTCGTGGAAAGCTGGGACACGCACCGTCGAAATGGTTTAGTCGGTATCGAATGAAAATGGGTATCAACGACCCTAGGAAAACCTTTCACAGTTTCCGCCACACAATGATTGATGACCTGCGTGAAGCTCATGTTCAAGATTCGCTGATCAAGCGTATCGCTGGTCACGAAGACACCGCCGTAACCTTTGGTGTATACGGTAGCCGCACGCCTATTAAAGCGATGTTCGAAGCAATTAAAAACCTCAACTTCGACCCAGCAAAAATAGCTGAAAAAAAAGTTGACAAACCCGCCCAACATATTGACAAAAATGCGCTTACTAGTATATAATATGCGCATATATGGAGAAAACTAGGACCGCTCTTAGCGACTTGCTTTTATCCTACCGCCAGTGACGTGTTAGTTACCTTTCCCCTTAATTATTAGGCCACTCCTTCAGCGGGTGGCCTTTTTATTGCACAACGCTCAACACACACCAACTTTTTATTACCAACTCTAAACGGAGCGATTTCTTATGCCTGTAGAAAAACCATGCATTGTCTGTAACAAATCACTAGCCGGTAAACGTAGTCACGCGGTCACTTGCTCATCTACCTGTCGCGGAATTCGCTGGAGGGCAAACAAAACACCATTGGTGTCTCTGAAGCTAGCATTCCGCGCCACTCACTTTAAAGCAATTAAAGACGCTGCCAAGGCATCTGGCGCATCTATTAACAAGTACGTGCATGGCTGTCTAACTAAAGACTTGGAGCTTTCACAATGAAGGTATTCCTCAATGAACAAGCTGTTTTCCAACTGGAAGCGCTAATGCGTCGGGCTGGGTATAAAAATCATCAGCACTGTCTACAGGTGTTACTGACCACGGTCACGAACAATCTACGCCGTAGTGACGCGAAGAAAGCTGCAATAAACATCTAAACCTGTCAATCCAAAATACTTTCAACCTACACAGTAGAGGACAGAACGTATCTTATAGAGGAATAAATATGAACTACTTGGCAATTCACAAACAATCCCAGTTAATTTTTAAAGTAATCACCACATCTCACACACCTACGCCGGATGAGCATCACGAGTTCCATCCCGTTTCAACCACAGTACTTAATAAATACTACAAACTCAAGTCTAAAGCTAACCGTCAAGGTGTGTTGGTAAATGTGGGTGACCTTGCTGCTGTAAGCCCGAGCTTCTTGGAATCGCTGGTAGATTCGAAGCGTCAACAATAAGCCATTCCATTACCCCAAAACCCGTTAAATGTTACCCCCCCTATGCATCCTACAAGGTATGGTGTTTTGCACGCCTACATCCCTTGATTTGTATGGGTTGAAATTCCGATTTCGACCTAATGTCAGGTATCTTTCAACACAAAAACCAAAAGGAATAACAACAATGAACACTAAAGTATCCATCAAAGGCGCCGCTCCGAAGTTTGACGAGCAAGTTTTGAAGCAGCGTCAAGCAGCACGACATATTGTTTATGATCAAACTGATGAGTGCACTGCTCTCGTCCGTGGTGAGATCCCGGTTCAATTCCTGACCAATGTAATTGGTCATCATGCTAAGGGTTACACGCTAAGCATGAAGTACCCACCCTCTTTTGGCTCTGGTAGCTATTGGTGTCGTATGGAGAAACCTGACTCCATCAAGATTGGTGAGCGCTCGGCGCTTGATGCCCAAGTGAAGCTTGAGTACATCGCTTGGCTTGAAAGTGAGCATGAGCGGTATAAAAAATTGCTCACTGCTCAACTGCTTCAAGCAGCAGAGGCTAAAGAGAAAAAGAAAGAAGAAGACAAGCGAGCTAAGTTACTTTCAGAGATTGAAAAGGAAGTACTCGAAACATTTGGTGATTTAGGTATCCCTGAGTAACCCAGCAACACACGCTACAAGCGACAGCAGCCAGAAGCTCCCACAAAGGCTTTACAGAGCGCTCCCAATGCAACCCTACCCAATGTGGCCCCGACAGCTAACCATGCTGTTCGGGGCTTTTTGCTTGCTGGGATTTACCATAGCGGTTTCACACCCATCGACGCTCTCAAAAGTTTTAGAAAAGTCCGATTTGTCAAGTTTTAATTGACGAACGGCATGAACGCCTGTATAATACCCCGCTCAAAACAGACCCGATCAAAGCCCCATGGTGATCATTAGTCGATTCCGACCTAGTGCATCATGCGGAGTTTTACGTCTGTGATTTACCTACACCATCTGGCACCTACCGAGAGGGATTGCCTATGAAATGAACTGAAAAGGAGACTAATCCATGCATCATGCCGTCCCGTGCCTGCACCACAAAGCTGCTTCGCCACTTACGCTGGCAGAGCTTCGTCAAGTCCGCGATGAAAACCGATCTATTCGCTGCGGCGATTCGATAATTGATAAGAGAACGGGCGAGATTATTGGTTGCTACACCCGCAAAAAGCTCCTACACGAGCCACACATTCACCCCACTAAAATAGGGAAAAAGGTTGCTTGCAAGTCACACTATACGATCAGTGATGACGGCACGCCTGTTAGGGATGACTCGACGCCAGAGATTGCACCACAGGGCTCAGCAGAAATTATCGAGTTCCCATCGCAATCGACCTCAAAAAAATCAAATGCTGGGGCGAAGCCAAGTGTACTTAAAAATCCTATTTCGGGATTCTTGCAGTTTTTCAGATTTGACGGCTACGCCACCCATTGGATTGATTATTACATCACAGGGGCATGCGGCTTACAGGTAGAGCATGAAGGTAGTGACTCGCTGACTACTGGGCGATTCAACGTGGCCCCTAGTGATGTCCGAAGGATTTTATATCTACCCAAAATTTCCACCGAAGCAGCTGCCGAGGTTCTTTGCAATCACAACTTAATGCCTATGGATGTTCGCCAGGTTGAACGTGTCGTACAGGCAGCGAGAATTGCACTTGGAGGTTTAATTTTTCACCTCGAAAGACATCCGAGCCTGCTAGAGCAGTTTGACTGCAGGATCGATTTTTACCAGTTCTGGTTTGAGCGCAAGGCGCAACTCTCGGGTATATCCCTTGAACAGATCGAGGCAATGAGCCTGTTCAAGCAAGACAAAACCATCTCGGTCCAAGATATGGCTAGCCGGTTTGGGGTGCATAGAAATACGGCAAGCAAATGGAAGCAGGCTGCGATGCACAATTAACGACAGATTATATAAGAGAGCGAAGCGAACGATGCTTTGACTCTCGGGAGATTGTCCCGATGAATGCTCAGTTTTCAGGGAGGTCATCCCTGAAATTGTGTCCTTGAGAAAGTTAAGAGAAAGATGGGATAAAACCCATCAAAATAAAAAGAAGGATGACCATGTCGTTACCACGACATAGATGTATATCTCTTAGTATTGGATCACTATCGTAGTTACGATAGCAATAAAATTCTGAGTAGACTCAGAAGACAGATCAAAAGCGGGAGGGGTTTATCACCCTTTTCTCCCTAAGAGCATTCACTCCTTCGTCGCTCACTGCTGACACGTTCTGTATTGAAGAGTTAAAACTCTATAAGCCATTCCTGATTGTCAATCAGAGATGTTTGCAATCTTCTGTGTGCACACAGAACAATTAGATGTTGCTGTGCATCACACAGAAGACGACACTACGGATTCCTATCCTTTAAACAAGTCTGAATAGCTAGGCATCAAGGTCTAATTTACTACCACAATGCTTGCACTTAATAGCCTCCGCTCTTACAGGCTCAGCACAAAACTGGCACTTCTTCATGCCGCCGAAGCTTCCAGTATCAGCAGCCATTTGCTCTTTGTTCTTAGCCATTATTGCCCAAATAAAACCAACAACTGGACACAGGAAAGCAACAACCCACATTGCAAGGGGCTTAGCCTCCATATTATTTCCTAAAGAAAAGGAAGCTAACATCATCAGCGGTATCGCAGGTGCTGCCATAGAGAAGAAGAGAAGTAAACCAGAGCGTCCTTTTTTGTTTGCAATAAACGAGATAAGAACACAAAGAATGATAAATACAATAAGCCAGTGTACCGGTTCCATTTAAACCTTCCTGTACTAAAAATAGTGTGTGTCTCGCGCTACACCTTGATTGGAATGAGAGTCCCAAGTTATGTTAAAAGCTTCTTTTCACTTTATAAGTGCATTACCAGCATTTTGCTTGCCTGTATAGGAGGGAGCATCTCGTACACGACCATCTGCGTTTGATACATGCTTGCCATCCAGTATCCAGATGCTGGGCAACGGTAAATAACGTGATCGTCCAAGGCTTTATCAGGGGTGAAAGTGAATCCCCATTAGCAGGGATGATCGCATCAATGGCTAATACAAAAGCTAAGCTTGGCCACAATAGCCATGAGATCTATACTCACCTATGAGGCAACTATTAACTAGCAACATCCTTCTGTGCTTTCATGCATTTCTCGTGCTGGCCCTCTGCAAACTCATGAGCAATAAGTCCGGCACGCTCAGAACTTACAACATCGACCATATAGGCTTCGTCGATAATCTTATATTGGTTTAAGCGGCTGTTAACATTACTTATATTACGATCCACCATTTCTTTCAGTTTATGTTTTGGTGTGGAAAACTGGCGAAGCTCCATTGTGCTATATGCTTGATAACGAATTGCGTCACAAAGTGCTGCTACGGCATCGGCTTCAGATTGAGCGCCCTGAGTTTGGCCGACATACATACCCAGACCGCACAGCACCACACCTGCACCTTCGAGGAGCTTCTTGACTACTCTCCGACAATCCTCGACATCAGCGGCCATTTGGTCTTTGATTTTTGCTACCCCAAAAGGTCCAGAGACCATCACCACGCAGGGAATATTGACCTTCATACTTTTACCACTCCAAATTACCTTGCTATCGAAATCAGCGACTTATCAGGTCCGATCACTGACCAGCAGCTCTCAGCCTCCGTCAGGACTTGAATGATGCCATGCCCTCGTCAAAATTCACAATATATTGTGAAGACCTAAACCTCCCAACACCCGACAGTCCCCACCAAATTAGAGGGGATACGGTTTGGACATAGGTCTAGCGTTCGGAAAAACTCTTCGCAAGAGAAGAAAGGAAGCGGGATTCACACAGGAGCAGTTAGCACTTGAAGCTGACATTCAGCGAAATTATGTCAGCCTCATTGAACGCGGCGTGAATCAACCCACAATAACAATCGTCTTCAAGCTCGCAGGGGCTTTAGGGTGCACACCATCATCGCTGGTCGAAGATGTGGAAACGCTGGTGAACTCAGGCTCGCAAAGCCAGTGCTATTGAACCGTGCTCGCTATCAAGCCCCAGATGCAAGCCAACATTTAACAACGTGATCGCCAATGGATTTATCAGGCGATCTATCAGGCGAAAAAGCGAGTACCCGTTCACAGGGATGATCGCATCAATGGCCTACAGGGCTCATTTCTATTGACCTCCAGCGTTCGCCGGCTGAACACAGTTCACGCTCCCCCAATTCATTTACTTACGACAAAAATTTCAGTGAAATCAGGAAAAAAATCAACCGTAATCGTGCGTCAGTACAAAGTACCGAAGACAAACAATAATTTTATCGGGCCATTTCCTCAGGCCACCTATTTGTTTGATGAACTATGATTCTTGTGGCCTCCCTCAAGGAAAGAAAGCTATGCAAGACAACACCGATACCCACATCACCATAGCGGACGTGCTAACCCTTTTGTGGGAAGGCCAGCTAGCTCTAGCCGCGAGTATTGAGGAAATCGCCCTATGGGTAAGGACAAATGGTTCGCCTTACACGCATGAAAATGTGATCGATGCTCTCAATACCCTCGACAAAAATGCGTCTGCTATCACCGCTGGCATACTCCAGATACGTCAGTTGTAGTAGTGAGCAGTGGCATCAACAAACGACCGTTAAATGGTACTAAGCAAACAGGCGTAGATTGGTATCGAAAAAATAGGGTTGACGGGCATTTGTGATACCTTTACAGTGATACCACCTTTAGCGATACCACTGGAATCAACAAACATGAGCCGCACATTTCTCTACTGCCGAGTCAGCACCTCCTATCAGTTCACTGAGAACCAAGTGCAGGAAGTGAAAACCGCTGGCTTCGATGTACAGTCGAGCCGGGTTGTGGAGGAAACCATTTCAGGCAGCATCGCCGCCAATGAACGTCCTGGCTTTCAGAAGTTGTTGGACCGCATGGAGTCGGGTGACGTGCTGATCGTTACCAAGCTTGACCGTCTTGGTCGTAACGCAATGGACGTACGTCAAACAGTCGAACATCTGGCTGCTACCGGCATTCGTGTCCACTGTCTCGCACTTGGTGGTGTAGACCTCACCAGTGCAGCCGGGAAGATGACCATGCAAGTGCTTGGTGCTGTCGCTGAGTTTGAGCGTGACTTGTTAATCGAACGTACTCAGTCAGGATTGAAGCGTGCGAAGGCTGAAGGTAAGAAACTGGGTAGACCAGAAGCAACAGACACCACCGCAGCCGTACAACGACTCAAGGCACAGGATAAGTCGCAGTCTGAAGTTGCGGGTGACCTCAAGATTGGCATTGCGACAGTCAAACGCCACTGGAACCGGGCATAACCCTGTTCGCAACCTAACACTGCACAACCCCCATAGAGTCACCACGGCCACTTAGACCATGAGTGATTACTGAAGACGCTCCCTGTGAGCACAGGGGCTCTAAAGACCATACAGATTCAACCTCTGACGGATTTTCAGTTTTTAAGCCCCTCTCCCATTCCCGCAAGTACCGGGTGTTAAGCCCACCAGACCAATATCTACACCCCGATACTGTGATACCTCCTGGGATACTAATCCGGGTGATATTTGGTGAGCCGAGAATCTGAAATGGTTCTATCCCAGCGTTCAACGAAGACTAGGAATTTCTCGTGATTGTTGATGTAGGTGTTTAGCCAGATTCCCATTCCCGTCGTTACCGCTGCATACAGGTCAACCAGATTGAAGTAATGCGTGTCATCGTGAGGACTCCGCTTCTCTGGCGGTACTCTGCCAATCGACAGCGATATCCTTCTAACTTTCTTTCGCTGCACGCGTGCGGAATGGAGGTTCGACATGTGGAGGAGACCATTCCTAAGCTCCCATAGCTCGTCGGCAGTCACACCGACTGAGGAAAGGTCAACGTAGGCATCAAGCCAGCGACAGAACACATTGGACTCACCGTTCTTCGGCTTCTCGTCTCCAAACTCGACGTACGCAAGACTATCGATGCAAGACAGAAATAGCTTCGTTGCAGATGTGTAGTGCTTGTTGTTGAACAGAAGCTTGTAGGCTTTCAGATAATCATCGTTTACGAGTTCAGCGAAATCAAAGGTGCCGGTCTTGCTGTACTCAACCAACCAATCATCCATGACACCCATGGCTCCAAGGGATTTATTCACATCAGCCATGTTCGTGGGTGAGAAGTCTGCTCTGTAGTTAATCGCAGGCTGACCATCCAGAATGATCGTGACAATCGCCAATGGTGCTGCTGGTTGAAGCTCTTGGAATACGTATTCGAATAGCTCTAGCCCCGCCCCCACACGGGCTCTTGCGTTGTAAGCGTCAAGTGTAAGCCCAAGCGGCGCCTTAGTTAGTTTGGCTTTTTTGTAGTCTTGTTCAGATACTTCACGCATGAAGGCGACCTTTTCGTTATCAGTGCCGTCGACTTCATAAAGCATATGACCGAGATATAGAACACGCATTTCTGCATCTATAAAAAGGTAAAGATTGTAAATCGTTTCATTCATTGTTTGACTCGAACTCAAAGAGGGCAGCGATCAGTTTCACAACTAGCTGTAAGAAGTTTTAACTCTTAAAAGTTCAGCAATTTTTTTAAGGGCTGCATGGTTTTTACGGACAGATACAGCGTTGGGCCCGCTAACTGCGTGAATTGGGGATGGTCGCTTATCCATCGTTTCGTGGCCTATTAGATTCAGCTCTTGCGCCGCCTTCGCTACATTGGCCCTCGACGGGAGCTGGAATACAAACACAGCCACCGGATAGCAAAAAACAACCTCAGCCTTCGATACGAGCTCGGCTGCATGGTCAAATATTTTTGCGGATAGCTCCGCATCCTCCATCCCATTGGTGATTTTGGCACGGTGCCGCAGCAGCGTATGTGCGGTTAGCCCAATCGAGCTTTTGAGTTGCTGCACTGGTTCAATAACCAATTTCAGCACGGCCTGACTAACGATAAATATGGCTACACCAACGAAAATGGTGAAGACAGGTGTGAACCATTGATGTGCGTCAACTGAGGACATGGAATGGGTCGCCTTTGGAAAGAAGGAAGAAATTACTCGGTAGTCTAGTCAGGTGCCATTACTCCACACAACCTCGCTTTCTCACCATCGAGTACAGAAATATCAGGCAGACTGCCGAGAGGACCCTTCATGGGTTTGACTCGGAGCGGTGCACACTATACGTGTATTACGTACTATTTTGCGGTGAACGATGGGCGGTTCTAGTACCTGCTTTACTCATTACCATCACGTCATCAAGCATAGGCTTGTCATATTAGCAGGCTTTCCATCTAGGAAAATTTCTTGTAAAAAAAGGCAGATAGTGCAACAAAAGCGATGAGGTATGGCGCTACTAGATCAAGAGTTTCCCTTTGTGCCACCCAAGCACGACTTCTGTACCTCATTTCAACCCAGAGAAGAAACAGGAAGTCCTTGCGTGTCCAACTGCTACTGTAATTATTGAGATTTATATGCCTATTGAAGTGCATAATCCCGTGCTCCGGATCTTCTTGCGTGGCTGGATAGCTAATAACTCTCTTTAATAAACCGAGTCTTCTGTACACTGGCTCCGCCAATCCCGGTTCATCACCTCCCCAAACGTCTACAGCTTTTCCCAGAAACCCCTTAACTTCCTCTTCTTGCTGATCGTAATAATATACTGTAGGGTCAGCTATCAGCTTCTTAGACCACTGAATAAAAAGTTCGTTTCGGTACGTTTCGGAGTACGCATAGTAACGCAAAATGCTGTAAAAAATGCCCACAATCAATAGCCATTGTAGGTTCTCATGATTTTTAAACTCGATTTTGAAAATTAGGCTACTGGCCTCTTTGATGTCTGCACCGCTAACTACTATTGCAAGGAGCAGCAAGGAAAGTAAAAATAAATTTCTTCGTTTATTCTTGAGTCCATCATCAGCATCTATTGCCTTCCTAAAATCTTCTGCATTCATAGCGTACGCTCTTGACTGGTCAATTGGTGAGGCTGTGTGCGATGTGCACAACACTATTTGCATCTTGCATCCGGACAGCCTGAGCTTGGCTCTTCAGCTAATCGAATTTTGAAGTTGCCACATCTGAAAAGGAGGTAATCAGGAAATCATGGGTACGGAAGTGAAGGCGTTAACTCTACCCCACCCTAATACTCAAATAGCTAGACCACCACAATAACTAGCAATAAATAAGGATACTAATTTTATAGACACTCTAGAAACACTCTATCTAATAAACTTTACTCGCAACAACGATATTTTTCGCTCTCGCAACCTTATATCACCTGCATATAGTAGCAGGCTGAGATGGAGTTCTGCTTATGGCAAGCGAGCAGCAGTAGCAGCGATATGACCAGCAAAAGATGCTACAAAAGCTGTCAAACTCGTCATTTCTGACATCTGTCCAAACTCACCTGTTTCACACGCGGAACGAGGTGATGTAATTAAGGCCGCCGAAGTATAAAGCTGTTCTTGAACAAGCCTTTGGCAGAGTAAATCATAACGCTTCAGGTAAGATGCACCTTGAAACTCCTTGAACACTGGAAAGTGAGGCGACGCATCACGAATAGGTGAACGCGATTTAACCTCATCCTCTACGAGCATTAGCCAGCCAATAAACGGGCGACCCTGCTTTCCAAATGCTTCTTCTCGATACGCAGTCCATATGTCATGCGCAGTGCCAATTGCCTCTTCAGTGCGATTATTGAAGTTATTTCCAAAAGATGGACCAACTTGACTTTTAAGTTCTATAGCCGCAATCAATTCACCCTTATAGGTGATAATTAAGTCCCAAAGTTTAGTAGGTCGAAAATAACCGGGTAGTGTCAGAACCGCGCGCTTGAGATGAATCTCGGCATGCCCCAACCCATTTGCGTTAATCAAATCGAGTAAAAGGGCCACGAAACCATCCATATTTTTGCCACCCGTAACTCCCGCTCTTTCTCCTTGATCGATAATGCCAGCTTCAATTTGCTTCAGCTTCGCAGCAGCCCGGTTGCCCCAGAATGCCATCACTGCTTCAGCCGCTTTCAGCTTATGATTAACTAAATCCAATGACATACTTATGTGCCTCCTAGCACGGATCTTTCTTCAATGGTCAACCCGTATAACTCAAATACAGCGTCATTACACGCAAAAATATTACGACTGACACCCGCCAATTTTAACTGCTCTTTCAAAGAGTCCGACACATCATCCCACTTCGGAAGCCTGATCCTACGAAGATATTGAGCTTGAAAGCGCAGAAACCCACCACGCATCTTTGTCGAATATGTTGTAATAAAAAGACGTGTTACTGCAGAGAGCAGCACGGCTTGTAGAGCATGCAAATCCCAGCACTCCGATGTTATATAGTATAGGTTATGGTGCGGATACAACCTACCATCCTCATACACAATGTGAGCTTCACCTTTGATATCCGGTATTAACAATTTAGGTTTTAGAGCAATAGCTGGGGTAATACGATCAATGGTTTTATACCAGTTCAACGGTGTTTTTTGTGCGCAATGCCTACGCGAAATCACATCTCGATGTTTGTTAAGATACTTATTTAGAAGTGGATAATCCTCTAGATCAACCAAGCCACCCTCATCACGATATGGATTGATGACTGCTTGCCCTGTCCACACTACCTCCCCAGACTTGATATCACGCGTAGTTACCAATGGAACCTTTCTATCGGGCTCGACATCAAGTTGGCTGTAATCACCTATAAAGGCTTTATCAGCACCCGTTGCCACACCAATCCCAACTTTACATCCTGCTTCCTCTAAAGAGGGTAACGACTCTTCAAGGCGACGTATAATCGCCGTCTGGTCCGAGGATTCAAGAAGCCAAGGCTCTGCCCCAGATACTACCCCAACAAGCTCTTTAACCACGCCCTGTAAATTCTCAGACCGAAGATCATCGGAAAGTGCCTTAAGAACCTCAACATCTATCGCAGGCCGATGCGCTATTCGTGTTGCACCTGACTTGCCCTTACAAATAACAGTAATTGCCGGGTAAGCAACGACATCAGTAAAGAAAGCCGGTGTGTCATACATATCTATATATGACTTTAAATGAAACCCATCTGCAATCATACGACGAAGAGGACCGCCATAACGGTTCTTCATCCATCGATCAGCACAGATAAAGCATAGATTTCCGCCCTTCACTAATTTCTTTAAGGACTTCTCTATAAAAGGCACATACAAATCTGCGCGATCATATAGTGTCTCATATCTAACTCGATACTCGACAAGGAGTATACCTGGTATCAGCTCTTGCCTTACATAGGGTGGATTTCCGACTACTAAATCGAACTCTCCATCTAGGTCGCATAGAAGATAATCATCCTGTCGCATCCAGCGGTCCGCGAGAGCCTCTGCATCCCCCACCCCTACACCGCCACTGACCAGCCTTTCGATTACGCCTATACGCGTCTCCGAGAAGGTTTCACGATGTAGTTCAACAGCACGTACCGCATTCTCTAGACTTTCGAATCCGGGGCTACGCAAGTGCGTTTTTTTCCACGCGGAAAGTAACCTTTCTACAATTGGAAAAAGAAAGCTTCCGCCACCACATGATGGTTCGAGGACCCTCAAATCGTAAAGGGGCCGATCATCGGTATATCCCAATAGATCAAGCATAAAATCTACTACCTCAGGACGCGTATAGAACGCGCCTCTGGCCTCAATCCCGCCTTGGGATGCAAGCGATTCAATGGCCAATGCCAAGGGATCTAGCTCGTCCGAGAACAGATCAGCAGTAAATTTTTCAGAAATAGTCATTCCCCGACACCTAAAATGTATATCACTCAGGCCACCACCCAAGGGTGTGCCTATCGGCCGCGAGCCTACCGCACCTGAATTCGAATAAATAGAAATACAAAGTCAAATTTCACAGTCGCTTCTTGAGTGAAGCTATCAGACAGCAACCATCAAGCTGCGAATGGAGCCCCATAGATGGCCGAGCCACAGATGAAAAAATTGTGGAGAGGGCTAAATGTTTAGGACGTCTTGAATATCGACAATTGTGAGATGTAGGATGCATTACAGCACACCATTCCGGTGTACTTAAACGCTGCCACACATTCAGATTTCTTGCTGCTAAACCCTTGATAAATCAATGATTTAGAGATTGGAGGCAACCCCACCAGCCACACCCCGGCACACAATGTTCCCGCTGTGGCTGCTGCCTTCCGGCTCTGACCAGGTTCACGGGTAATCGTTGCGGGGGGACCGATGGGGTCACCATAACGACG
>Ga0163161_10002407_pt1 | contig 13412 bp, 12 predicted proteins | sample S45metaG_FD_129847 | JGI IMG/M metagenome (GOLD analysis project Ga0163161, IMG submission 129847) | Switchgrass rhizosphere microbial communities from Kellogg Biological Station, Michigan, USA - S4-5 metaG | ecosystem: Host-associated > Plants > Roots > Rhizosphere > Soil | place: USA... | reverse complement strand
TGGCAGATTCCAGAGAAGAATTGATGGAGAAATTGGTCGAAGTAAAAGCGATGGTGAGAGTAATTACTTAATTTTTTTTTACATATCACTTAAAAGACTGCTTTTTTGGCAGTCTTTTATTTTGCAATTACTTTAGGAAAATCAATCGTCCATTTTTTCTCTTGAGAATTCCACATCAAATAGGGACCGTCAAAACCTTCGAAATAGACGAGCTCATAATTGCCGATTTCGTCTGATGTGTAAACAGGATTTGCTGCTTCATCTTTTTTAAACCCTAACTTTTCTAAAGTTTGCCAATCATAATTTTCCGGAAGTTTTTGATTGATTTTTTTATAATCTTCAATTTTTTGTATCAATTCATTTCCAAATTTAATATCAGATTTTCTTGTGATTTCGATCGGGAGATTCCAATAGATAGTTATTAATAAAATTATTGCAATTATTACTGAAATTGATATGATGAGAGCTTTTTTCATTCAAATATCTATAGTTTTTTCTTGTACTTATTATTATTTAATGTTCTAAAATTAAATTCTTTTTACTTAAAAATCCTCTTAATCACATTTCCGATTTCTACAAAATCATCGTGATTTCCTACAGAACGTTTTTCAGCATTATTTTTATCATATTCTGAAAAGGGAAAAATAAGCAGATAATTATTGTCTTTCAGGCTTTTATTAAGAAGATCCGGAATCATTCTCATTCTCGGAATGTACGACTGCATTCCTCTTTTTGCCATGAAAAGAATAAGCGCTTCATTTTCTTTGAGCTGCGCTGCGGTTTTTTCGCCATCTTTCCAGGTATTCATAATGATAAATTCGGCTTCGATATTAGCTTTTTTGATGATTCTCTGAAGAATATTCAGAATCGTTTCCGAAGCATAAAAAACAAGTGTTGCACCTGAATTTCTGGCAATATTCCAAACCCGTAAAAGGGAATGGAAAAATCCGGCTTCTTTGTGAGCGTTTTCAGGAATCATTACTGCATATTTTTTGATGGTTGAAAGCGGTTGTGCAGCGTGATAGACCAAAACATTCACATCATCATTCTGAAGATAACCGTTGTAAAGATTATAAACAAAAGTAGGAGAAAAACCTTTTTCATCTTCAAGCCCGATAATTAAATCGGTGATTTTTTGTTCTTTAATGACATTGTTGACGCCATTGATCACATCATTATCATATCTCTTTAATGCCTGAAGTTTCACATCTGCCGCAGCTGCGGAATCTGTTGCCTGATGAAGAAGTTTCTCCGCGTTTTTTACGGAAGATTCATTTTTATCTTCATTAATAATATTTAAAGCTAAAAAATCTTTAGTATTTGAATGTGCTTTAATCAGTATTCCCAAATTCACCATTCTCTCAACTGTTTCTTCGTAATTAATGGCTAAAAGTATGTTTTCTTCCTCATGATTATTTCCCGAAACCGTGTCTTCATTATCGATTTGAGCAATTTTTTGAGCGCTCGACATGGATACAAAAGATGATATGGTACAAGATATCAGAATTAATAAAATGCTTCCATTTAAGACATGTTCATTCAGTAATCTTACAGGTTCTCCGGTTTCACTTTCAGAGAGAATGATGTTGTATCCTACCATCACCGTTGCTAATGTTGCGGCGGCAGATGCAGAACTTAATCCGAAAATCAACCTTCCTTCTTCTTTGGTGAATTTAAATGTCTTCTGGGTGATTACCGCAGATATATATTTTCCACCGATAGAGGCTACAAGCATAAGGGATGCAACTTTTATGGTTTCAAAACTTTTAAAGAAAACCGTAAAATCAATAAGCATTCCTACACTTATCAGGAAAAACGGAATGAAAATAGCGTTTCCCACAAATTCAACTCTGTTCATCAATGATGAAGCGTGAGGAATAAGTCTGTTTAACGCCAAGCCAGCAAAGAATGCCCCGATAATGGCTTCTATACCTGCCAATTCTGCCAATAATGCTGCAAGATATATCATCACCAAAACAAAGATATACTGAGAAATTTTATCATTTACCTTTTTGAAAAACCATCTTCCTATAATCGGGAAAATAAGTAAAACAATGACGCTGAAAAGAACAAAAGAAACTGAAAGTTTTACCCAAAAAGAGGTGCCTACATCACCTTGCACCATTCCTACAATGACGGCAAGTACAAGCAATGTGGCAATGTCGGTAATCATTGTTCCGCCGACGGTGATGTTCACTGCCCTGTTTTTTGCTATTCCTAATTTGCTGATGAGAGGGTAAGTAATCAGTGTCTGTGATGAAAATAAACTTGCAAAAAGTACAGAGGTCATCACTGAAAAATCAAGTAAGTAGTATGAACCGATATATCCTAGAATAAAAGGAAAGATAAAGGCGTAGCCACCATATCCAAGGCTTTTCCACTTATTTTTCTTAAAGTCTCCCATGTCGATTTCCAATCCGGCAAGAAACATGATGTAAAGTAAACCCGTTGTTCCTGTCACTACAATACTGCTGTCTCTTGCGAGTACATTAAAACCGTTCGGTCCGATGATGGCTCCTGCGATAATTAATCCTAATAAATGCGGAACTTTTATTTTATTTAAAAGAAGCGGTGCTGCTAAAATGATGATCAAAACCAACAGAAACTTCAGTACGGGATCTTCGATGGGAAGACTCAGGTTGTGTATGCTTAGAATCATGGTTGTTATTTTTGAATTCGGGTAAGCTCTACAGAAAACCTTGCAGTGCAGTTATTGTCTACAGTTACAGTTCGTATTCCTCTGATTTTGCCGGGAGTAATTTCGTTAAGCAGAATATTCATTTCTACATTTTTTTTGGCAGTAGAATCTGTTTTATAATTTAATTTAACCTCATTATTTTCAAATTTCCCGTTGTAAGTTCTTATAAGATTATTGTTATTGATGATTTTGGTTGAAAGCTGAATAGAATCGCTGTCGAATTCCCAATTGTCAACGCGCTGATCTCCGACTGCGTAATCGCTGCAGTTAGATTCTGTACAGATCACTTTTCCGCTCCATTCGCCGGAAATTTCCTGAGGCCATACAACTATCTGAACAGAATCTTTCTTTTTAAAAATACTGTCGCGCATTTTTAGTAAAGTCTGATATTCTGATTCTTTTTGGGCAAATAATTTTTCCTTTTCCAGTAGTTTTGTTTCTCTTTCAGTCAGCTGTTGCTGCTTTTCGTTGTTGCTGCAACTTTGAAGAAGAAAAAAAATGGCGAAAAGTATAAAGAGAAATTTTTTGGTCATAATGCACACATTTATCTTATTGTGAATGCAAAAATGATGACAAGTAAGGATTAAATATCTAAAACCGGAAACAAATTTGTGGAGTAATGCATGTTTTGAAGCAATATTTATGACTCAATTCTCTTTCTTTTAAAGAGTTCAGGATTGTAATTGATGATAAATACTCCGACGATGATTAAAACCGCAGCAACGATAAATTTAACCGAAATACTTTCGTCTAAGATCAGCCAGCTCAGGAAAATTGAGATTACTGTATTCACATAAGCCAAAATAGAAACCTGAACCGGAGAAATTTTGGTCAACGCATAATGGAAAGCGAAAAATGCCGAGACAGACCCGAAAATTGCCAGATAAAGCATCGCTGAAATACTTTTGATGCTCCAGTTGACAAAATTATAATTTTCTGAAAACAGGAATGCAAAACAAAGCTGAATAATTCCTGCAAAAGCAAACTGATAAAACAGATTTAACGAAATATTTTTGCTCTGAATATTTAGTTTTTTGGTGAAAATCGTTCCCGAAGCCCAACCTGCGATTGCGATAAATAAAAATATAATTCCCATCGTATAATCCGGATTTTCCAGATCACTCAAACCATCCCAAAAGATGAAAAGAATTCCGCTGAAGCACATCAAAACTCCAAAAAAAGCTCTGAAAGTGAATCTCTGTAAACCAATCGCAACACTTCCCAGAAAAACGACAATGGGAGAACACGCACTGATCAACGAAGTGAGACTGCTTGTCACTTCTTCTTCGGCAACCGTTGTCATTCCGTTCGCAATGATCAGCATTAATGTCGAGAAAATTAACTGATAGCCTAAATTTTTCCAGCCAATCCATCTGAATTCTCTGCGGTAGAGTAGGATTAAAAGCATGATGGTTGCGGCTAAAAATTGACGGATTCCTGCGACGAACCAGGCCGGAATGGTTTCTACCGCCACACGAATCGCCAAAAAAGTTGTTCCCCAAACAATGGCAACGGTAAGCACGGCAAAAATAAGTTTGTAGTCTTTCAAAATAGTGTGAAATGAAGTGTAAAGATATTTATTTTAGCATGAAAAATGATGCCAATTTGGTCTGCAGATCATTTTCATTATTTGAATTTAAACTTAGGAATCAAATTAACCGGAAAGTGGATTAACTATTCACAAATTCACTTGCAAGCAAAATTCATTTTTCACCTTTTTAAAATTCTTATCTTTGAAGCATCTAATAAAATTGAAGAAATGGTAGGAATTATCATGGGAAGTCAAAGCGACTTGCCAATCATGGAACTGGCTGCAAATTTTTTGAAAAGTTTAGACATTCCTTACGAATTGACGGTGGTTTCGGCTCACAGAACACCTGAAAGAATGTTTGACTATGCAAAGCACGCTAAAAAAAGAGGTTTGAAAGTGATTATTGCAGGAGCAGGAGGAGCTGCACATCTTCCGGGAATGGTTGCAAGCTGTACCACTTTACCTGTAATCGGCGTTCCGATCTTATCAAGCAATTCTATCGACGGTTGGGATTCTGTTTTATCGATTCTTCAAATGCCCGGAGGAATTCCTGTAGCTACGGTTGCCTTGAACGGAGCTTTGAATGCCGGAATTTTAGCTGCGAAAATCTTGGGAACAGGAGACGAAAACGTAGCTGAAAAACTTCAGATTTATCAGGATACTCTGAAAGATAAGGTTTTGGGAACTGTGGATGATATCAAAGCCAAGCATCCGAATCTTTATGATTTGTAATTTAATTATATCAGATTTAAATTATAAAAATGCCTCGCAAACTGACGAGGCATTTCTGTTTTTATTTTTTAATGAATTTAAAAGTCTGAATACCATTTTTTGTAATGATTTGTAACATGTAATTTCCGGGTTCAAGGTTTTCAATGTTAATCAGATCTTCTGACAGAGAATCTTTCATTATCAATCTTCCGCTCATATCTGTGATGATGTAGCTTTTTACGTCTCTGATATTTTTTAAATAAATAAAATTCTCGGCAGGATTTGGATATATTGATCCTGAATTTTTCAGATGACTTTCATGAGTAGATAATTTTCTGCATTCTCCAACCGTATCACCTGAGATCGTCCAACCTTTGTTGAAAAGAATGTTTCTTTGAGGAATAACATCAGTAGAATATGTAAAAGCAATTACAAGTCCCAAATTGATATTATTGGCTGTATTAGGATTATTTCCCCATCCAAAAAGCGTGTCGCTGTAATTATTACAATCTAAACCAGATCCGAACAGTGCAAGAGTTCCACTTGTGAGTGCAGGAAGATTCCAGGTTTGAAGACTTTGATTAAAACTCGTGGCAGTCGAAAATACGGTATTAAAGTCCGTTATGAGGCTTGTATTCCAGCTGTCTAAAGGTTGATTGAATGCGCTACAACCATGAAACATGTGAGAAATATTCGTTACTTTTGAGATATTCCAGCTATTCAAAGGTTGATTAAAGTTTGGATTAAAGTGGAACATCCACATCATGTTGGTGACATTTGATGTATTCCAATTACTTAAAGGCTGATTAAATATTTGAGTTCCGGAAAACATATAACTCATATCTGTAACTTTCGATGTATTCCAGCTGTTTAAATTTTGGTTAAATGCAATTCTGTTTTCGAACATGTACTTAAAGTCTGTAGCATTAGACGTATTCCAGTTGCCGATAGGAGCATTAAACGTATCGGGAATCTGAAGTATGGGTGTATGAGCAAACATATTTCTGAAATTCTGGATGTTTGATGTATTCCAATTTGCCATTGAAGCATTTCCCGTTAAAGAATTTGCGTTATAAAACATGTATGACGCATCATCTACAGCAGATAGATTCGGTGAATCTGTTGCGGTGATCTGCAAATATCTGCAATGTGAAAACGCATTGTACATCGTTTGCCATTGAATATTTCCCCATTGTGCTACCTCAAGTAATTTGTCTGAATTTCCGTGGTGAGTCCAAACAACTCCGCCATTTTGTGCAATCGAGATCGTAGCAAATTTTATCTGAGCAAAAATTCCGTTTCCGTTACTTACTTTTACCCTGTATGTAGCTGCAGCAGGATTAGGATTGAGTGGTGTGCCAAAATTGATTAATGTCTGACCTATCGAAGTTACACTGTTCAGCGTTTCGTTATGTTGCGGATAATTTACTTCCTCCCACTGAATCTTATAGTTAAGACCTGTCCCGGGAAACCATATCTGACTCGATGTGGAAGGATTTTGTCCGGCAATATTTGTGATGAAATTCGGATTTATACCGCTTGGTTTCCAAATGGTGATAAATTCATTCTGAGCTTTTGCTATCTGAAAACAAAAGATACAAATAGCCAATAGTAAAAACTTTTTCATAATTAATTTTGGTGAGATGTTAAAAACGGGGTGTATGAAATTTAGCTTTATTGAATATTTATTTTACTAAAAGGAAATTATTCTCGTTATTTTATAAATATTCATAATGATCATAAATTAATTTTGCGATTTACTTAATTTTAAATGTTTGACAAATATAAGAAAATTTTGAAATTATCAATCATTTGTGAAATAAAAATTCCGGAGACTAAAAATGCTCACCAATTTTTGATGAGCATTGTATCATTTATTTTAAACTAATTAATCTTCCATCATATTGTCACGGGTATTCTTCTGAACAGCGATTGCACCAAAAAGAGCCAATAAAAATGCAAAAGCATAAAACCCTTTTTCGCTCGGTAAAATGGTGGCATTGAACAATCCGATAGTCAGTAAAACTATTGATGATAAAGTGGCAAACCAACAGATTCCGTAGTATATGTCTGTCACTTTAATGTTTTCCATTCTGTCACGAACGGCTTTTTGTAAAGAAACTACAGCAAATAATCCGTAAAGAAGGATCGTAAAATAATATCCTTTTTCATTCAACTGCATTTCTGCTCTTACCAGACCTACGATGTAACCGATCATTCCTGCTCCTAAAGCAACCCATGAAGCTGCAACAAATGCATTTGATACTCCCTGTTTTTTCATTATATGTTTTTTAATGTTTAATTTGAGCCAAATATATTATTTTTAAATGAATACCTGTAATTTATCTCAGTTTTTGTCACCATTCTTTGAGGAATTTTAACAATTTATAAAACTCATCAAAAAAAGGATGTATTAATTTTTACTGAGTAATATATTCGTAATTATATTTGACGTAGTTACTACCATCTGATAATTTTCCGACAATCTGAGAAGGTAACTGAGCATTATTATATTGAACATCATAGATGACATATTGATTCTGTATCCAATTTCCTGATCCGTCTTTATAACTGATTCTTTCAGTTGTATAATTGTTTTTACTCAAAACGTAAGCTCCACCTATTGAAACTTTAAAATATTTGTTGGTGTAAGTAAAAGGATTGAGTTGATTATCATATAAATATTCATGTTTTGTTGATGGAGAAAAACTACTGCCAGTTATGTATGTTTCTACAGTGATATTATCCCCACTGTAAGTGTATGTATAGGTACTCGGATTAGTACAGTTTACAGATTGACATTGAGTATAGGCGACAACCTTACCATTTTCATAGGTATAATTGATGGTTCTGTTGTAATCAGGATTGCTATAAATTGAGTTGATAGTCGATAGTTGATCACCATTATAAGTATAAAGAGAATAATAATCTAATGTTCCGTCAGCTTTGTAATAGTTTGTCTTTAACGGTTTACCTGCGTTATCGTACTCAAAACTTGAACTTTTATCTTCTGAAAATATTTTTAATAATTCTCCCTGATTATTGTAGGTAAGCGTAGCAATATCTGTGTCAGGATTTGCAGGATCACCGTAATACGTTGTTATAACTTTACTCAGTAATATTTTAGGTTCCACAAAATCATTGCTTAAATCAATCACATCTTCACTTTCGCAACTGTTTAGGAATACAACTGAAGTCATTAAGCTCAGGAAAAAGTACTTTTTCATTTTAAAATTTTAGTTTTTCAAAAGTATGAATTCCTTTTTAAGATTGAAAAGAATTGATCATAAAAAATCCCACTATTTAGAATAATGGGATTGTATTTAAAAAGATTAAAAAACTTAGTATCTGTAATATTCAGGTTTGTAAGGGCCTTTCACATCTACACCAATGTATTCAGCTTGTTCAGTTGAAAGAACTTCCAGCTCAACGCTTAATTTTTTAAGGTGCAAAGCAGCTACTTTCTCATCCAAATGCTTAGGAAGCATATAAACTTCGTTTCCGTAAGCTTCAGAATTAGTCCAAAGTTCGATCTGAGCCAAAGTTTGGTTAGAGAAAGAGTTTGACATTACAAAACTTGGGTGACCAGTTGCGCAACCTAAGTTTACCAATCTACCTTCTGCAAGGATGATCACTTCTTTACCTTCTTCCAAAGTATAGATGTCAACTTGTGGCTTCACTTCAGATTTTGTGTGACCGTAGTTCTCATTTAACCAAGCCATATCGATTTCGTTGTCGAAGTGACCGATGTTACAAACGATTGCTTTATCTTTTAATTTTAAGAAATGTTCTTTTCTTACAATATTAAAGTTACCAGTAGTTGTGATTACGATATCTGCATTATCTACAACAGTATCTAATCTTTTTACTTCAAAACCGTCCATTGCAGCTTGTAAAGCACAAATTGGATCGATTTCAGTAACCGTAACGATAGAGCCAGCTCCTCTGAAAGAAGCAGCAGTACCTTTACCAACGTCTCCGTATCCGCAAACTACCACTCTTTTACCAGCCAACATAATATCTGTAGCTCTTCTCACAGCATCTACTGCAGATTCTTTACATCCGTATTTGTTGTCAAACTTAGATTTTGTCACCGAATCATTTACGTTGATTGCAGGCATTACCAAAGTTCCATTTTTCATTCTTTCGTACAATCTGTGAACTCCTGTTGTAGTTTCTTCAGAAAGTCCTTTGATGTCTTTTGTGAATTCAGGATATCTGTCAAAAACCATGTTTGTCAAATCTCCACCGTCATCAAGAATCATATTCAATGGTTTTCTGTCTTCACCGAAGAATAATGTTTGCTCGATACACCAGTCAAATTCTTCTTCATTAAGACCTTTCCATGCGTAAACAGGAATTCCTGCAGCAGCAATCGCAGCAGCAGCGTGATCTTGTGTAGAGAAAATGTTACAAGAAGACCAGGTAACCTCAGCACCAAGAGCAACCAAAGTTTCGATCAAAACCGCAGTCTGGATTGTCATATGAAGACATCCTGCGATTCTTGCACCTTTTAATGGTTGAGATGGTCCGAATTCTTCACGGATTGACATCAAACCTGGCATTTCTGCTTCTGCCAAAGTAATTTCTTTTCTTCCCCATTCTGCTAGAGAGATATCCTTAACTTTATAAGGAAGGTATTGTGTTGTAGTACTCATATCTTATGAATAATTTTAAATTCAAATAATTATAGGGCAAAATTACAACATATAATTAAGATAAAAAAAACAATGTCGCTGATAACCATCATGAAATACTGTAGTGACGATAGAAGGCAACTATTCATTTAATAGAGTAGCTTCGTATCTATTTTAAAAATATTATTTTTGTAACATAAAATTCAGAACATGTCAAAAGTAAAAATAGGTACCGTTCAGATGTCTTGTGTTGCAGACAAACAGGAAAATCTGAAAAAGGCCATTGAAAAAATAAGAGAAGCCGCAGAGAAAGGTGCGCAGATCGTTTGTTTACAGGAATTATTCACTTCGCTTTATTTTTGTGATGTAGAAGATTACGATAATTTTGATTTGGCAGAAGCTATTCCCGGTCCTTCCACAGAGGCGCTTTCACCTGTTGCAAAAGAATTGGGTGTAGTGATTATCGCTTCACTTTTTGAGAAGCGTGCTCAAGGTTTATATCACAATACAACGGCTGTTATTGACGCAGACGGAACTTATCTAGGCAAATACCGTAAGATGCACATTCCGGATGATCCTGCGTTTTACGAAAAATTTTATTTCACGCCAGGAGATTTAGGTTACAAAATTTTCCCTACAAAATTCGGGAAAGTTGGGGTATTAATCTGTTGGGATCAATGGTATCCCGAAGCTTCGAGAATTACAGCTTTGATGGGAGCCGACATTATGTTTTATCCTACCGCGATCGGTTGGGACACAACGCAGGATGAAGAAACCAATCAGGATCAATACAATGCTTGGCAAACCATTCAGCGTTCTCATTCTGTTGCGAACGGACTTCCTGTAGTTTCTGTCAACAGAGTAGGATTTGAACAGGACGGAGCTATGAAATTCTGGGGTGGAAGTTTTGTAACGAATGCTCAAGGTAAGTTGTTATATCTTGGTTCTCACGATCAGGAAGAAGTGGCTGTAACGGAAGTAGATTTAGCTCAAACCGATTACATGAGAAAACATTGGCCATTCCTTCGTGACAGAAGAATTGAAACTTACTCGCCGATTACCAAACGTTTTATTGACGAAGACTAATAATCAAAGTTTTCAATATTGAACTTTTTCTTGAAATGAAACCATAAAATGGAAGTAGGCATTTATCAATCCTTATTTAAGGACATTAAACAAAAAATCTTAAGCGCTCAGCTAAAGGCAGCTTTGTCTGTCAATGCAGAAATGATTTTTTTGTATTGGCAAATAGGAAATGATATTGCTCAGAAACAAAATGTACAAGGCTGGTCTGCAGGTGTAATTCCGCAATTGTCTAAAGATCTGAAAACAGAATTTCCAAATTTAAAAGGATATTCTGAAAGAAATCTTGGATATATGCTAAAATTTGCGAAGGAATACACTAATGAAATAATTTTGCAACAGTCTGTTGCAAAATTACCTTGGGGGCATAATATTTTGTTGATAGAGAAAATAAAAGACCAAAATATCAGGTTTTGGTATGCTGAAAAATGTGTGGAGAATAACTGGAGCAGGGATATCTTAGATCTTCAAATCAAATCAAACTTATTCGAAAGACAAGGGAAATCTATTAATAATTTTGAAAGTACATTGCCAAAGCCACTTTCAGATTTAGCAAATGAAACATTGAAAGATCCTTACATTTTTGATTTTCTTACTTTAGATAAAGGTTTTCGTGAAAGAGATGTAGAGAAACAACTGATACAGCATATAACTAAATTCTTACTGGAACTTGGTAAAGGTTTTGCATATATCGGGAATCAGTATCATTTGCAAGTAGCAGATCAGGATTATTATATCGATTTGCTTTTTTATCATATTAAACTCAAATGTTATATTGTAATCGAATTAAAAAATACAAGATTCAAACCTGAATTTGCAGGAAAATTAAACTTTTATTTATCGGCTGTTGACAGTTTAATAAAAGAAGAAACTGAAAATCCTACCATTGGTATTTTACTTTGCAAAGACAAAAATAATATTGAAGCAGAATTTGCATTACGCGATATTAAAAAACCGATAGGTATCAGCGAAATACACCTTGTAGAAAGTTTACCTGAAAATCTGAAAAGCAGTTTGCCAACAATTGAAGAAATTGAAAATGAATTCAGAAATTTCAATAATCTTTCATAAATCTCCCAACTTTTAATTTTTAAAAATGAGCGACACAAAAAATATAGATTTAAAAAACTATCGTTTTCCGGCAGAATGGGAAGAGCATGAAGCAACTTGGTTATCTTGGCCTCACAAAGAAGAATCGTGGCCTGATAAATTGCAGGAAATATACCCAAACTATGCTGAATTTATCAAAATTATTTCTCAGGATGAGTTCGTGAGAATTAATGTAAAGGATGAAGAAATGAAAAAATTTGCGATGGATTGCATTATGCAAGCCGGAGCCAAATTAGAAAATATCGAATTTTATTTTAATGAAACCAACGATGCGTGGTGCAGAGATCACGGTCCTGCTTTCTTGATTAATAAAGATGCGGAAGAACCAAAAGTCATTCTAGATTGGGGGTTCAATGCGTGGGGCGGAAAATATCCTCCGTTTGAACTAGACGATGTAATTCCTACTAAAATTGGGAAAGAGTTTGGTATCCCTGTTATTTATCCCGGAATTATCATGGAAGGTGGTTCTGTAGAATTTAATGGAAAAGGAACGATTTTAACTTCAAAATCTTGTCTGCTTAATAAAAACAGAAACCCTCATTTGTCGCAAGAAGAAATCGAGCAGTATCTGAAAGATTTTTATCGTGTAGAACAAATTCTTTGGGTAGAAGACGGAATCATTGGTGACGACACCGATGGTCACGTAGACGATACCATCAGATTTGTGAATGAAAATACAGTTCTGACGGTTGTAGAAGATAATGTGGAAGATGAAAATTACGAGATTCTTCAGACTAATCTAAGACAGTTAAAGGAAATGCGTTTGCTGGACGGAAGTCCTTTAAACATTATAGAACTTCCGATGCCCAATCCTGTGATTTGGGAAGGTCAGCGTTTGCCGGCTTCGTACGCTAATTTTTATATTGCCAACAAGTCGGTCATTGTACCGACCTACAGATGTGAAAAAGATCAGATTGCATTAGACATTATTCAAAACTGTTTTCCTGAAAGAAAAGTTGTAGGGATAGATTCTACCGATATTATTTGGGGATTGGGAAGCTTTCATTGTTTAAGCCAGCAAGAACCTTTAGTTTAATTTGTTTAAATTTGATTTATAATAAGTCAGATTTAATTAAAATAAAATACATACAATCCATTATAAACAAAAAGATCATTTTTGTTATAATGGATTTTTCTTTTGCTAAAATATTTTCTGAAGATCAAACGACTGTACAAATCGATAAAACTTCCTCTATTTTTATTACTTTTACCTTATAAATCAAGTAATGCCTCTTTACCGCGACTTTTCTGATGACAACGCCACAATTCTCGTATGGAAATATGAGGAAGGTGAAGATTTGAATCCCGATGAACTTCTGGAGCCGGAAAATTCTGAAAAAGTAAAAGATTATCATCCGAAAAAATTATTGGAAGTTTTGATGGTGAGAAAACTTTTGAAGAGTCTAAAGCCAAATTCCAAGATATTGTATAAAGAAAGAGAACCTTTTCTTTCTCCTAAAGATGCTGAAATTTCGATTACGCACTCTTTTCCGTTCGCAGCAATTGCCATTTCAAAAAATAAAATTGGAATTGATATTGAAAAATTTAATCCTAAAATTTTAAGGGTGATCGACAAATTCACCTACGAAAACGAACGGGGATTTATACCTTCTGATAATGAAGCGACTTTTTACACGATTAT
>Ga0163161_10002405_pt1 | contig 13420 bp, 10 predicted proteins | sample S45metaG_FD_129847 | JGI IMG/M metagenome (GOLD analysis project Ga0163161, IMG submission 129847) | Switchgrass rhizosphere microbial communities from Kellogg Biological Station, Michigan, USA - S4-5 metaG | ecosystem: Host-associated > Plants > Roots > Rhizosphere > Soil | place: USA... | reverse complement strand
CGAGAATCTCGCCAAGTATCTTTGAAATCTTGAGGTTGCTCACCTCGTCACCGTAGAACGCGTCCATGGGAACATCGATGACTTTCGCCCGCACGGTCCCCAGTCGAAAGAGAATATCCGTCTCGAAGAAATAGCGCTTACTCACGCGGTGAAGGGGTAGCGTAAGCACGGCCTCGCGGTGGATGGCGGTGTAACCGTTCGTGGGGTCGAAAATATCCCAATAACCCGTCGACAGCTTCGTCATGAATGACAGGACGGCATTGCCGAAGATACGGACAGCGGGCATCCGGTGAATATTCTCAAGATTGTAGAATCGATTGCCCTTGGTGTAATCAGCGTGTCCCCGTGCGATGGGCAGTACGAATGACGAGATCAATGAAGGGTCCATCTGCCCGTCGCCGTCGATCTTGACGACGATGTCGGCGCCCGCATCGATGGCGGCTTTGTAGCCGGTCATCACGGCTCCGCCGACTCCCTGGTTCTCCGCATGGAATACGACGTGGACTCGCGGGTCGCTAACGTTATCCTGCACCAGCTGCCCGCTATGTTCAGGGCACGCGTCATCAATGACGAAGATCAGCGCGGCTTCGTTACCGATAGAGGCAACGACCGACAGGATGTGTGCCGTGACTTTGTAAGCCGGGATGACAACGGCCACTTTTGGCTGATGCTTCATATCTGCAACCTTGTCCCTAGTTGTTTAGCGGTAAATCCAGAACTTTGATATCGCAAAACCTAATGCTGCAAGCATGCCGTCGGCAACGGGTTTCACAAGCCAGGCCCAGTGAAGGCCGTGGCTCTGATCGACGAGCGAAACAATCAGCGTACTCAACGTCGTCGTCAGTAGCCATGAGGCAAGGAATCTCAACAGAGATTTTCGCGACAGGCCCGCGGTGCCCTGGTTGGCGAAGGTCCACTTGCCGTTCAGCCAGAAGCCGGCACAGGCTCCGAGGACGCGCCCTGCAATGTTTGCTGGACCGGGGGGCGTGCCGATGAAGGTTAATCCGATGAAAGTCAACGAATCGAGGCCAATCTGCCCGACACCGACGGCCCCATAGCGGAATATCTGTCGCAACAGGGGTGCGAACGGTGGCATTGGCTGTGGTCCTCGTGATTGCGTCGGGGTCGCCGGCATGGCCTCGGCGAATATCGATTGACCCAGAAGTCTACCTTCTTGCGACAGCCAGGGCACACAAGCCGGCACCGGGCGGCTATCGCTTGACGATCACGAACACTTCGTTGAACGCTGCCTGGATGCCTTGCTGGCGATCGACCGTTTGATAGGTGGCCACCGTATCTCCGACCCACTCGCTGGCGATGCGCTCGAAGTCGGAACCGTAATCCCAGGTCACCAGTGCCTTGCCATCGCCGACGGGATTGCCGTGGTACTCCTCGGGCAGCAGGTAATCGACGCTGCCGTCGTCGGCGATCGTCGCGCGACAACGCGTCACGGCAAGGGCTTCATGCTTGGGCGCGGTGAAGACGTGCGCTCCGCCGGGCTTCAACACACGATGAATCTCACTCAGGGCCCGATCCGGATGGAAAACGTGCTCGAGCACGTCCTGGGTGACGAAGAGATCGAGGCTGTTGTCGGCGAACGTGAGGGCTTCGATGCTCTCGCAGCGAACCCCATCTTTTTTGGTCCCGGGCGCGACGTCGGGGAGGTAGTGCGAATAGCTGTATCGCCAGCACTGCTTGGCAAGTATCGGCAGGGATGGCGACGATTCGTGCATCGTTGACCAACGCCAGCGTGGAAACTGCGTGTCGAGAATCCTGATCAGATGCCGTTGGCGAGGGATCGAATGGCAGCGATCGCAAAGGTATTCGTCGCGGAGCCAGGGGCCGTGGATGGTGAACGTCGTACGGCCACGGCAGCACGGGCAGTAGCCCGCGTGCGTCTGTATATCCCGTGTTTCAGCCAGCATGTCCACCCGTCCTCGCAAGCCTGGATGTGCGGTAAGCAACGTTTGCAAACCGTAACACAGACGTCTCAGCGGGGCAGGTGTGACCTGGATTGCCATCCGCGGAAGCTGTTCAAGCCTTCCGCGGATGGCGCGCCTCACAGCGCGGCTTCCAGTTCCGGCAGGATCTTGAACAGATCTCCCACCAGGCCGATGTCGGCGATTTCGAAGATCGGCGCCTCGCCATCCTTGTTGATGGCGACGATCGTGCCGGCATCCTTGATGCCGGTCAGGTGCTGGATCGCCCCCGAGATGCCGATGGCCATGTAAAGCTCGGGAGCGATGATCTTGCCCGTCTGGCCGACCTGCATTTCGTTCGGGCAGTAGCCGGCGTCGACGGCTGCACGCGAGGCGCCCACGCCGGCGCCGATCTTGTCGGCGAACTTGTAGATGATGTCGAAGTTCTCCTTCGAGCCTACGCCGCGGCCACCACTGACGACCTTTGCCGCGCCCTGCAGGTCCGGGCGGTCACTCTTGCCCTGCTGCAGGTTCACGAACCGGGTGTGCGAGGGCAGGGCGGCATCGACGGTCAATGCCTCGACAGGCGCGCTGCCGTTCGAGCCAGCCGCCGGCCAGGAGGCCGTGCGAATGGTGGCGACCACGATGGATGCCGCGTCCACTTCCACGGTGACGATGGCATTGCCGGCGTAAATCGGGCGCTTGAAACTGTGCGCGCCTTCGACGCTCATCACGTCGCTCACCTGCGACACGCCGAGCAGCGCGGCCACGCGCGGAGCGAGGTCCTTGCCAAAGGTGGTCGAGGGAGCGAATACGTGCGAGTAGCCGGCTGCCGCCTTGGCGACCTGCGGCGCGAGGATGGCGGCCAGCGCGTGCGCATTTTCGGCGCGGGCAACGGTCAGCACCTTGCTGACGCCGTCGATTTTCGCCGCTTCGGCGGCGACCGCGTCGGGCGCGTCGGATAGCACGATGACATCGATGGATTCCGGCTTGGCGGCGACGGCCGCGCTGACGGCGCGAGCCGTGGCGCCATTGAGCTTGCCGTCGAGGTGTTCGGCGATAACGAGGATCTTGGACATATCGATTCTCCGGTCGGCTGCTTTACAGCAGGCCCTTCTGCTTGAGGGCCGCGACGAGCTCGGCGGCGTCCTTGACCATCACACCCTTGGTGCGCTTGGCCGGGGCGGCGTAGTGCGTCGTCTTGATGTGGTCGGCGGCATCGATGCCCAGCGAGCCCAGTTCGATCACGTCGATCGGCTTGGCCTTGGCCTTCATGATGTCCGGGAGCTTGATGAAGCGCGGTTCGTTCAGGCGCAGGTCCGTGGTGATCACGGCAGGCAGGTCGGCTTCGATGGTCTCGAGGCCAGCGTCCACTTCGCGGGTGACCGTTGCCTTGCCATTGGCAATCTCGACCTTGCTCGCGAACGTGGCCTGCGGGCGATCCCACAGGGCGGCCAGCATCTGGCCGGTCTGGTTGGCATCGTCGTCGATAGCCTGCTTGCCCAGGATCACCAGGCCCGGCTGTTCTTTCTCAATCAATCTGAGAAAGGTACGGGCGGCCGTCAGCGGCGAGACGGCGTCGGTCGTCTGCACATGGATGGCGCGGTTGGCGCCCATCGCCAGCCCGTTACGCAGATGAGCCGTGAGGTCCGCCGGGCCAATGCCGACCACGATGACTTCCTCGGCCACGCCCTTTTCACGCAGGCGCAGGGCCTCCTCGAGGGCGATATCGTCGAACGGGTTGGCGGAGAGCTTGACGCCATCCGTGACCACGCCGGTGCCGTCAGGCTTCACCTGGATGCGGACGTTGTAGTCCACGACGCGCTTGTAGCCGACCAGAATCTTCATTCGGGGTTCCTGTGGGAAGGGGCGCCTGGCGGCGCTCATCGTAGTTAGACGACTATTCTAGCCAATCTCGGTCAGGCGGGCCCGGAACCCGCGGCGACCGTGCGGAAGCCCATGTGGGAGGCCGCCGCCGGGATGGTGCGCGCGACCGCTCTCGCCAGGGCCTCGCCCGTTCCGGCCGGGGATGCCTCGAAGTCCGCAGCCGTCAGCGGCGCATCGATGAGGGGCGTCAGGGCCTTCAGACGGCACCAGAAGCTCCCGGTGACCGGGGGAGCTCCGGACAACGGAGCGACTTCGCCGATGCCAGCGATGGCGCGAAGGTAGTCGGAGGCGGGGGTGACCGCCTCGCTTTCGTCTGGGGCGCCATCCGGACGACCCCGGATAACGGCGACGCCGATGTCCTTGCTCGCCGCAAACAGCTCGAGCACCGCGCCTACGCCATGGGCCGCCAGCGCGGTCTGCCTGTCGGCCATGTCGAGCTTGAGGACGACCTCCTCACCCTGGTCCCGAAGCTGCCGTGCCGCCTGCAGGAAGGGCAGAATGGGATGACCGGTGTCCGACGAGACAAGAAGCTCCGCCGCGAACGCCAAACGCGACAGTCCCCGCTCGATCGTCTCTTTCGCCTTTTGCGGTACGGTCAGCAGCGTTCGGAACGGCACGCCGGTGGCGCGTATGGCGGCCACGATATCTTCGAGCCTTCCCACGTTCTCCAGATGCACGACCAGGCAGGGGTGGCCTGATGACGTCGCGGCGGGGCTCAGTGCGCGACGAATCGCGTCCAGCCACGCGTACCCGAACCGGGTGTCGGGCTCGAGGACGGCGCCTTCGGCCCATTCGTTCCACGCATTCACGAAGACCAGCGGTGCTGTCGGTGCACGGCGCCTGGCGGTCGCGATGGCCTCGCGTGTCCAGGTGAAAAAGGCGTGGGGCGTCGCGTACGCGAGGCTCCGGCCTCGTCCCGCACGACGCGCTTCGTTGTCCCAACCTGGGTTGACGCCCGGGTACAGAAGATACGAAGGCTCTGGCGCGGACAGGCTTGCCCTCACGAGCTCACGCCAATCCAGCACCTGACCGCTGAACGCAGGATTGATCAGCCGCCGGGTCGCCGTTATCGGAGGAAGGCTGGTGTTGTTCGGCGGAAAGGCGACGGCCGCATCGAAACCGATGTCGGACGGAGCGACGCTGTCGAAGCTCTGTACATAGGCGAGGTGGATCTCGCCGATACCGTGATCACGGCACCAGGTACGCCAGCGTTGCGCCGTAGCCCGTGGATCCGGGAGCAAGCCCGGCCGGTAGACGAGAAGCATGGGATTCCCAGCAACCCGCATGTACCGGTCGTCCCGCAGATAGGGCGCGACGTATTCGATGAAGGCGAGATCGTCTTCCGCGCTGTGCTTCTGGCTGATGAGCAGGTCGTCCTCGCGGCCATCCCAGCGTCGCGACCAGTTCTCGTTCGCCCAGCACAGGCAGAGGGGGAGATCGAGCGTCCGGTCGTTCAGCCATTGTCGAAGCGGTGCCTCGAGCAGGGTCTTGCCGGCGAACCAATAAAAGTACGTGCAGAAAGCGCCCACGCCATACTCGCGGGCAAGCGTCATCTGTTCGCGCATCACCTGTGGCAGGCGCAGGTCGTAATAGCCGAGATCGGTCGGCAGCTTCGGCTGCAGGTGACCTTCGAACTGGGGCAGGGCCCGCGTGACGTTCCGCCACTCGGTAAAACCAGGACCCCACCAGAGGTCGTTCTCCGGAATGGGGTGAAACTGCGGCAGGTAGAAGGCGACGATGGTTGCCGGCAACACATCCGGGAGAGGCGCGTGCGTCCGGGGCAGGTAGCCGAGCGTGCGGTGCGCCGAATGGTCATAGGGTCGGATGGCGCCGGCGGCCGCGCTTTGGCCAACCGGTCCCTGGGGTACGAGGCCTGCGTGACGCGCGAGGAAGCGCTGGCGAACGCGGTCCCGTGTCGCGGTAGACATCGGTACGAGCCGGAAGGCAGACCGAAGACTTCGGAAGAGGAATGAGCGGAGGCTGTCGTTCAAAGGCATGTTCAGAGTATTGCGCGACGCAGCGCATCGCGCGCGGCCTCGGCTGAAAAATGCGTGCGTACGTTGTCTAGCGCGTGGTCAGACAACGACGTCCATAGGACGGCATCGCGGACCAGGCGTAGATACGCCTCGGCAAAGGCCTCGGCCGTGTCGGCGACGAGTACGTCGTTGCCGTCTTCCAGGCGCATGCCCTCCACGCTGACCGTGGTGCCGATCACGGGCAAGCCATGACTCATCGCCATGTTGATCTTGCCTTTGACACCTGCGCCGAAACGAAGCGGGGCGATCGATGCCAGCGCGGATGACATGAGCGGTTCGAGGTCCGGCACCCGGCCAAGCATGTGCAGGCCGGCTTCGGTCAGGGAGCGGCGGTTGCCCTCGGGCACATCGCCGGCAACGACGATATTTGCATCGGGCGCCACGCGCCGCAGTGCAGGAAGAATCTCCGACGCCATCCAGTTCATCGCGTCCGCGTTAGGCGGATGACCGAATCCGCCGACGAAGAGCAGGTCGCGTCGTCCGGTGTGCCCACCGGTCCGTCCGTAAACGTCATGGATGTTCGAAAGCAGGTCCACGTGCGCGCTCGGCACCAGGCGGCTCAGCAACTGCCGTTCGAAGTCACTCACCACGAAAGTGGTGTCCGCCCCCGCGATCAGTTTGAGCTCCTGCTCGCGCGTCGTCGCCGCTTGCCTCGCCAGCGAGGCACTCCCCGCCCGCTCCGCAGCGCGTTCTTCGCGCAGGAAGTGCAGATCGACCGTATCGAAGATCACCTTCGCCTGCGGCGCCTGACGGCGTACGAAGCTGGTGTACTGCGAGGCGACCATGTGCCGGCTGAGGATGGCCGCATGCAGGTCGTCGGCGGAACCTGCCAACCAGGACGGCACCCCATCGACCCACGGGCGTGCGATGACCTCGATGCCGAAACGCCCCAGTTCGCGAATCGACGCATCGTCCGCACGACCGTCGTCGGGTGCGAACACCACGTGCCAGCCATCCTCGACCAGCAATCGCATCATCGATATCAGGCGCAGCGAACCCGAGTCGCGCGACGCGTCTGGCGTGGCGACATCGACCACCAGGATCGTTCCGCGACGTTTAGCCTTGGCCACGAGGGTGAGCGCGGTGCCCGCTGCCGGCTGCGCCTCCAGCGCGTCGCGCCATTTCGCGGCAAATTTGACTTGGTTGATCGCCTGGAACCGCTTCATCCCGGTTTCCATGTTGCCCGCCGAGCTGATGCCTTCAGCGTGCACCACGACACTGTTGGGGACATACCAGACCGACCATCCCGCCGCCCGGGCGGCGAAGGCGAGATCGGTATCTTCGTAGTAGCCCGGAGCGAAGCGCAGATCGAAGCCGCCCAGTCCGGCGAAGACCTCGCGACGGATCGCCAGCGAAGCGCCCGATACGTAATCCACCTTGCGTGCGTAGCGCACGGCAGGATCCGTGCGCACATCGAACCGACCGATGTTCCACGCCGAGGCATCGGCAAATACCCAGGCACCGGCTTCCTGCAGGCGGCCGTCCGGATAGACCAGCTGGCTGCCGGCAATGCCGCAATCGGCACGAAGTTCGAAGCAGCGAAGAAGCTCCTCGCTCCAGCCAGGCATGACCTGGGTGTCGTTGTTGAGGAAGATCAGGAACGCGCCCTCGGCAGCCGCGGCACCTGCATTGCAGCTGCCGACGAAGCCGAGATTGCTGGCATTGCGCAGCAGGCGAATGCCCGAGACCTGCGCCAGCGTTTCAGCGCTGTCGTCCGGGGACGCGTCGTCCACCACGATGACTTCGAAGGCATCGGTCGGCGGATTCGCAACGAGGGACCGCAGGCAGGCGAGTGTGTATTCGAGCTTCCCGTAAACCGGGATGACCACCGAGATCCGCGGCTGGGCGCTGGACGGAACGGTGAACGGTTCGAACCCGACGTCCAGCGGAAGCAGGCTCAGCGTGTCGTCCACCTCGGGGCGGGTAGCGAACTCCTGCGAAATACGTGAAAGGGTGCCACGCCATCCACGCAGCGCAACGCTGGAGCGCAGGCGCTGCGCGATGGAGACGGCCCTTCGGTAACGCCAGGTGAGCTTGCCGGACACGTCGTCAGAGATTCTGGTAGTTCGGACCCGAGCCGCCTTCCGGCGTCACCCAGGTGATGATCTGGTAGGGATCCTTGATGTCGCACGTCTTGCAATGCACGCAGTTCGCCGAATTGATCTGCAAGCGCTTGCCGGCGGCATCCTGGACAATTTCGTAAACGCCCGCGGGACAGAACTTCTCGCAAGGATTGCCGTACTCGGTCGTGCAACGATCGATGCAGATCGACGTGTCGGCCACCTTCAGATGCACCGGCTGGTCTTCATCATGCTCGGTGGCGGCGAAGTACACGCTGGCCAGGCGATCGCGCGGCGCGAGCGTGCGGTCCACGTAATCCTTCTTTGCCGCCTCGTGCTTCCCGAGCTTGTCCAGCGACGACCAATCCGCATGGTTCTTCATCGTCCACGGCGAGCGGCCACCCGTGACGGTTTCCCACGCGGCATTGATCAGGCCGAACCACAGGCCCCTGTTGAAGCCGGGCCGGATGTTGCGAACCTTCTTCAGCTCGCTCATCACGGCCGAGGCCCGCAGCTTGGCATCCCAGCCCGCGGGATCCAGCGCGCTGGCGACGAGATGCTCCGCGGCGAGCATGCCCGAGGCGATGGCCTGGTGGGTGCCCTTGATCTTCGGCACGTTGACCAGGCCGGCGGAATCGCCGATCAGGATCGCGCCGGGCATGTCCACCTTCGGCAGCGACTGAAAGCCGCCTTCGATGATGGCGCGTGCGCCGGCCGAGAGGATGGTGCCGCCTTCGAGCAGCCCCTTCACGTTCGGATGGTGCTTGAACTGCTGAAACGCTTCGAACGGCGAGAATGCCGGGTCCGGATAGTCGAGGCCGACGACGAAGCCGATCGCGACCCGATCCTTGTCCAGGTGATAGAGGAAGCTTCCGCCATAGGTGTCGTTGGCCAGCGGCCAGCCGGCCGTATGCACCACTTTGCCCGCTTCGCCGCGACCCGGCGGGAGCTGCCACAGTTCCTTGATGCCGATGCCGTAGGTCTGCGGATCGCTGTCCCTGTCCAGATCGAAATGCTTGATCAGCGCCTTGCTGATGTGACCGCGGCAGCCTTCGGCAAGCACGGTGACCTTGGCGCGGATATCGATGCCTTCGGTGTAGCCGGGCTTGTGCGTGCCGTCGCGCGCCACGCCCATGTCGCCGATACGCACGCCGTTCACCGCGCCGGCTTCGTCGAACAATGCCTCGGCAGCAGCATAGCCGGGGAACACGTCCACACCCAGGGCCTCGGCCTGTGGCGCAAGCCAGGCGCACAGGGCACCGAGGCTGACGATCACGTTGCCGTGGTTGTTCATCTGCGGCGGCGCCACAGGCGCCTTGATGCCTGTGGCGTGATCGCGCAGCAGCCAGAACTCGTCCTTGGTCACCGGCACGCATATCGGTGGGGGACTGTTGCGCCAGTCAGGCAGCAGGCGATCCAGCGGCGCGGTCTCGATGACGGCGCCGGACAGGATCTGTGCGCCGATGGTCGACGCCTTCTCGATCACGCAGACCGTGATCTCAGGATTGAGCTGTTTCGTACGCATCGCGAACGCCAGGCCGGCGGGGCCGGCCCCGACGACGACGAGGTCGTATTCCATGGTTTCGCGTTCGCTCATGGCTGGCTCACTCAATCTGGCTGGCTTCGGGGATCAACCCGGCATTGTCCGGCTTCCCCCGCGCGCGGGCAAATCGCCGTTTCAAACAGGCGGGGTTGCCTGTCCTTCACATTGCGCGTTCATAATCGGACCCATGCGCAAGGAGAGTTCATGAATACGATGCCGCCGGTGGCCGACACCGACATGCGCCGCGCCACGCTGCTGCAGATCCTGCATTGGCTGGCGATTGGGAGGGTTCAGCCCCAGGCCCTTTCGGATGTTTACCAAAATGCGATCGAACGCCTGAATCCACGGCTCAACGCCTTCGTGGACTTCAGTGCGCCGCTTATCCAGGAGCAGGCGCTCGCCGCCGATCGGCGCCGCCGCGATGGCGTCATCGGTCGTCTCGATGGCATTCCCATCGCCATCAAGGACAACTTCGACGTTGCCGGCGTGCCGACGCGTGCGGGTATGCGGCGACGCAGCGCGATCCCGGATGAAGACGCACACCTCGTCGCGCGCTTACGCGCCTCAGGCACCGTGCTGCTTGGCAAGACCAACATGGATGAAGGTGCGCTCGGGCTCACCACCAATAATCCGTTTCATGGCGCAACGCACAATCCACATCGCCTTGGCTACACGGCCGGCGGTTCGTCCGGCGGCGCGGCGGCTGCCGTCGCGTCGGGCATGGCCGTCGCGGCGATCGGCTCCGACACCTTGGGCTCGGTTCGCGTCCCGGCGAGTTATTGCGGGGTGTATGCCCTGAAGCCGACTCACGGCGAAATCTCGGCCCGGGGCTTGGTGCCAGCAGCCCGCCGCCTGGACGCGGTCGGCCTGCTGGCGCGTGGCGTCGATGACCTGACCGTCCTTCTGCAGACGCTGGCGGGCTACGACGCCGATGACGCGCGCTCGCGCCGTCGCCGCGTGGCGTTCTCGCCGCCAGACTGGGAGCCGGGCAACCTGCGCGCGGGTCTCCTGCCGGATCTTGCCGCCGTGGGTGTGGAGCGCGATGTGATCGATGTCTTCGAAGACGCGCTGAGCAAGCTCAACGGCGAACTGGGCGAACGGCGCCTGGTGGATTTTTCCGATTGGGACTTCGCCAGGACCCGCCGCGCCGGTCTCTTGCTGATGGAAGCCGAAATGCTCAACACGTTCGCGGACGAGTTGGCCGATGAGGCCTACCCGGTGTCGCCGGGCTTCCGGCAGATGGTTGATTTCGCCGCCGGCAAGTCGGCTGCCGACTACGTCGCCGCCGATCGCGTGCTCGACGACGCCACGCTGAAGATGCGTCGCCTGTTCGCTCAGGTCGATGTGCTGGTCATGCCGACGACCTCGCAGGGCGCTTTCCCGCTCGATGGGCCGGTTCCTGCGTCGCAGGCAGACCTGTGCAGCTTCGCGAGCCTGGCGGGATGTCCGGCGGTCAGCATTCCGATGGGCACGTTACCGAACGGTATGCCGATCGGGATGCAGCTGGTGGGCGCGCGTGGTTCGGACCTGCGACTGCTGGAGCTGGCCGCGGTATGCGCGTCGTCGCTGGATGCCGAGCCTGCGTATCCGGTGGAGCCGGTTTAAAAGCATCGCCGATGAATCGGCTCCTACCGAGCAGCGCTACCGGTCTCCAGCGTCCACCCCACGACCTCGCGCGACACCTTGTCCATCGCCCGCCCGAACGCATCGACGACCTGCGGCACGTCCTTGCCGGCCACGGGCTCGTGCACCTCGAACCGACGGCTGCCGACGATCTGGTGCTTGCGCGTCGAGGCGAGCACGGCGTCGTAGCGAATCACCACCTCGGGCGCGCCCGAGACGTACTCGGCCTGGAACGCCGAAAGACTTCCGCCCAGTTCGAAGTCCGCCCCGAGGTTGTTCTCGTCCGTGCTCAGCGCGGGGATCCGGCCGCTGTCACGGAACGCATCCGCCAGGCGGTCGCGGAAGAGCTTGGTCGTGTTGTCGTTCCACCGGGCGCCCGCGTACACGGTGATCTGGTTCGAATCCGGCACCACGGCGATGCGCACGTTATCCAGTGAGCGCGGCGCGGCGGGCGCGGCGACGCGCAAGGCCCAGGTCACCGGTACAGGGGCAGCGGGTCGCCCACCGGGCGCGGCGGGCAGGGTGTAGATCTTCGGCGTTTCGGCCTTCGGCAGGATCGAGCACGCCGACAGCAGCGCGAGGAGCAGCGGAGCGGCGAGGCGGGCACGCATCATGGGGTGAACTCCTTGGTCTTTTCACGGCCGAACAGGTAGCCGCTGGGATTCTCGTCGAGGCGACGGGTGATCGAACGTAGCGAGGTCAGGGTGTCGCGTAGTTCGCGCAAGGCCGGGGCCAGTTCACCCAGGCTGGCCGCACCGCCGTTCAGCGCATCGCTGTTGTCGTTGATCAGGCGATCCACCGAGGCCATCGAATGTTCGAGTGACGCCATCGCGTGTTGCGCGCTTTCCAGCGTGGCCTTGCCCTGGCCTTCGATCAGGCCATTGGCGTTGTGCACCAGCTTCTGGCTTTCCGCCAGCGTCTCGTTGGCTTGGGTCGTCGCCGTGGTCAGCTGCTTGATCAGCGTGCGGATGTCTTCGCGCTCGTCGGCAATCACGCCGGTGGTCTGGTCCAGGTGGTCGAGTGTGCGTTCGATCCGATGCACGTTCTCTTTCGAAAGCAGGTCGTTGGCTCGCGCTGCCGCCTGGCTGATATTGGTGATGAGGTCTTCGCCGTTGGCGAGCAGGCGGGCGAGCGGCGAGGGATCGGCGATGATCACCGGCACTTCGCCGTCGTGCCCGACCAGCAGGGGCGCGCCCGGTGTGCCGCCGGACAACTGGATGATCGCCACACCGGTGACGCCGGTGAGTGCGAGCTTGGCATGGGTGTCCTTGCGCAGCGGGGTATCGCCGGTGACCCGCACGCGGGCGAGCACGCGCCGCGGATCTTCCGGATCCAGCCGCAGCTGCATGACGTCGCCGAGCCGGATGCCGTTGTACTGCACGGCACCGCCCTTCGACAGGCCGGTCACTGCCTCGTTGAAGACAATGTCGTAGTAGTTCCACTCCTGGTCCGAGTGGGCTTTGGCCAGCCAGACACCGAAGCCGAGGCCGGCCATGACGATGAGGACGGTGAACAGTCCGATCAGGATGTGATGCGCGCGCGTTTCCATGGTGTCAGTCCTTGCCTTTATGGGCGGCGAAGGTGGCCGCGCGTCCGCGCGGTCCGTTGAAATAAGCCTGTACCCAGGGATCGTCGGTGCGGGCGACCTCGTCGATCGGCGCGGCGGCGAGCACGCGCTTTTGCGATAGCACGGCCACGCGGTCACAGGTCGAGTAGAGCGTATCGAGGTCGTGTGTCACCAGGAACACGGTGAGGCCGAGCGCGTTCCGCAAGGTCACGAGAAGACTGTCGAAGGCGGCCGCGCTGATCGGATCCAGGCCCGCGGTCGGTTCGTCGAGGAAGAGGATCTCCGGATCCAACGCGAGGGCGCGGGCAAGCGCGGCGCGCTTGATCATGCCGCCGGAGAGTTCGGAGGGGTACTTGCGGCCGGCGTCGACAGGCAGCCCGGCCAGTGCGAGTTTCACGCCGGCCAGTCGTGTCGCATCGATGCGCGGCAGTCCCGCGTGCTCGATGAGCGGAAGGGCGATGTTCTCCGCCACGGTGAGTGACGAGAACAAGGCGCCGCTCTGGAACAACACGCCGAAGCGGCGCTCGACCTGCGAACGACGTTCGTCCGACAAGGACAACAGGTTCTCGCCGAAGACGCGTACTTCGCCGGCGACCGGACGCACCAGGCCGATGATCGTGCGCAGCAGCACTGACTTGCCGGTGCCCGAACCGCCGACGATGCCGATGATCTCGCCGCGGTACACGTCGAGGTCCAGGTTCTCGTGGACGGTCTGTGAGCCGAACCGGTTGATCAGTCCGCGAACTTCGATGACGGTCTCACGCGCCGGTACGGCCTGGGTCTGT
>Ga0163161_10002403_pt1 | contig 13421 bp, 7 predicted proteins | sample S45metaG_FD_129847 | JGI IMG/M metagenome (GOLD analysis project Ga0163161, IMG submission 129847) | Switchgrass rhizosphere microbial communities from Kellogg Biological Station, Michigan, USA - S4-5 metaG | ecosystem: Host-associated > Plants > Roots > Rhizosphere > Soil | place: USA: Michigan... | reverse complement strand
CCGCCAGAGCCGCCCCGATAGCCATCGGGGGTACTGTCCCGATACTTCGGGATGGGAGAGTAGGCCGGTGCCAAATCTTAAAAGAAACCCTTTAACAGCAATGTTGAAGGGTTTTCTTCGTTTATGGGCATTCTGTTTCTTCCCTCCCGATAGCTATCGGGACCGGACGGAGAAGTTAAGCCCACCAGAGCCGCCCCGATAGCCATCGGGGGTACTGTCCCGATACTTCGGGATGGGAGGGTAGGCCGGTCCAGATCTTAAAAGAAACCCTTTAACAGCAATGTTGAAGGGTTTTCTACGTTTATGGGCATTCTGCTCTGTAACGGCTCAATTTTTTCAACCATAATCTTCTTAATGGTTGTTACCGCAGATGCTGATCTCCGTTGGGTATTATACTTCCATCCGATGTTCAATAGCCCTGATGGTAGCGGAAATCCCTTTTGGGCAGCGGTAGATTGTTTATCCCCAAGGGTTTCCCAAAAGGATTGCAGCATACAGCAGGACAGGACCCAACCTATATATTGCTGCTATCGCGCTCCAGATCATCAAAAAAAATAATTTTCTTAATTATATTTAACAAATAAGTTAAACGCTACTTAAGACTATGTGTCTCCATAACAAAGGGCAACAGTTAAGGAATTATTTAACTTTACCATTCTTAATGCTCTTAATTTCTTAATGATAAAAGGACCTCGATTATTGCCAAACATTTAAGGATTAGTTTACTCTTAAAGTAGCTACTCTAAATTGATTATTTTACTCTTGTTAAAAAATGTAAAATCTTTCAGCCTCAAGGTAATAAAACCGTATTATTGTAGTATTACGTACATATTATGATGATGAATGTGAACCTTAAGAAATTAACTTTTCTTGCTTTTGTTTTGTGTATAAATTTTAGCGTTTTTGCTCAAAGTAAGAATGTACAACTTCCTGCAAATTGGTTTAACCTCGATTTATTGGAGAACGGATATTTTGGTATCAGTACAGAGAAAGCTTATCGTGAACTTTTAAAAGATAAAAAACCTAAGCAAAATGTAATTGTGGCGGTAATTGATGGTGGTCTGGATACCAGTCACCCTGATTTGCAACATGTTTTATGGACGAATAAGAAAGAAATCCCGGGAAATGGAATAGATGATGACGGTAATGGTTATATTGATGATATTCATGGCTGGAACTTTATAGGTTCAAAAAAGGGTAACCTGGAGTTTGATAATCTGGAGTTAGTACGTTTATTAAGGATTTATACACCAAAATATCAATCAACCACTAATTTGACACCTCTAGATAGTACACAAAAAGAAGAATTTAAACTATATAAAAAGATGGTTGGCGATTTTGGCAAAAAATACGAAGATGCCAGCAATACTTTTTCGGTTCTGATTGCCATTAACAAAGTTCTAGATTCTGTAGCAAAGATCAATAAAAAAGAGATCCCTGCGATGGAGGATGTTGACCGATATAAAGCCGATGATGAAACTGAAGAGCAGGTAAAAACAATCATCAGAAAAGGCGCCAAAGAGGATGGTAGTTTCGAAAAATTTTATAAAAACATAAAAGAGGGGTACAAGCAATACGATGCGATGCTGAAATACAACTTAAATCCTAAGTATGACATGCGTGCAGAACTGGTTGGCGATGATTACAGCAATCCTTATCAGAAAGATTATGGAAACAATGATGTAAAAGGCCCTGATGCTTTTCATGGAACGCACGTATCTGGGATTATTGGCGCTGATCGTACAAATTCGACAGGTATTTTGGGCGTGGCCAATAATGTGAGTATTATGGCCATTAGAGTGGTACCTACAGGAGATGAACGTGATAAAGATGTTGCCAACGGTATCAGATACGCGGTTGATAATGGTGCTAAAGTAATCAACATGAGTTTTGGTAAAAGCTATAAGTGGGATAAAAAAGCAGTGGACTCGGCAGTAAAATATGCAGAACTTAAAGGTGTATTATTGGTACATGCAGCCGGAAACGATAACCAGAATAATGATGTTGAAGAGAATTTTCCTAATAAGTTTTTTGACAGTAAAGAGGCTGAAGCTTATAAAGAAGCCAATAAAAAGCCTAGCAAGCCAGATTTTACTCCACCTAAGCCTATGTCACAAAATAACGGAATGGGTATGCGGCCGGCTTATGACCGATCTACATTAGTAAAGCAGATACCAATCGACTCAGCAAAGTTTAATCTGCCTCATGCCAGTAATTGGATCGAAGTAGGTGCAAGTGCTTATAAAGATGATGATAACCTGAAAGCCGATTTTTCTAACTATGGTAAATATAATGTAGATGTTTTTGCTCCTGGATTTTTAATCAAATCAACCGTTCCTGATAATAAATACGAAGAGGCTGATGGAACGAGTATGGCCTCACCTGTTGTGGCTGGCTTAGCGGCGTTAATTTTAAGTTATTATCCGGATTTAAAACCAGCGCAGGTAAGAGAGATTATCATGAAATCTGTTTCAAAAGTAGCACACAAAGTAAAATATAAAAATGAAAGGGGTGAGAACGTTAGAACTCCTTTTAGCGAAATATGTGTTAGCGGAGGAATTGTTAATGCCTACAATGCGCTTAAATTGGCCGAGACGTATAAATAGTTATCAGTTTACAATTGGCGGTTTTCAGTTTGAAGAAATAGTACGGATAAATTCCTGAAAGGTGCCAAAAGGATAATTTTTAGCCTTCATCCACGAAATAAGATCTTCTGTGCGCTTTGCCATTTTTGTACCCGTGTTTTTTCTTACGTAGGCAGGGAAACCAAAGCGATCAAAATCTTCTAAATCTGTAAATTCCCAAGGGTGGAAATAGATATTTAGGTATTTATCCTTTTTGTATGTCCAACTGGCCAACGTTTTGTAAATACCTAAAGGCAGATTGTGGAAAGACAGCCAAAATAACGGAAACCTAATCAATGGGCTTACCGAAGCCGGAATCTGCAATACGTTATTTTTGATGAAGTATGTTCTTGAGACATTAAAATTGTTGTACCGCCCCGGTAAATACGTTGGATTAATGGAAGTATTATAAGTATATCCAGCTTTTTCAATTTCCTTTTCGTCAACAGGCATCATTCTCGCCATGCGGTAACCCGTAATTTCTTTGCCAGAGAGTTCTTCTAACTTTAGTTTGGATTGGAGAAGATGTTCGGGCTTAAAATCAGAATGATAATAACCATGCGAGGCAAGTTCGTGCCCTGTTTCTGTAATCCTTTTAATCAGATCCGGAATATTTTCGGCAAAAGTAACCGTACAAAAAAAAGTAGCCTTCACCTTGTATTTATCCAAAATATCTAAAATGGTAATGGTGCCAGCCCTCGAAATGGCAATCTGATCTTCGAAAGAAATATCTTTTCCATATTCAAAAGGCATATCAAACTCTTCGATATCAAAACTTAACAGTACCATTTTATTTTTGCTGAATATTGGTTGAACGGATAATATAATTAGGACGGTTTTTAGACTGCATAAACATTTTACCCACATATATGCCTATAATACCTAAGATAATGAGTTGTAGCCCTCCAAAAAAGACAATGGTCATAATAACCGATGCCCAGCCGGAAACTTCTACATGATTTACAAAAGCATAAATAATATAGGGTATGTACAATACAGAGGCAAGAGAAAGGATGAAACCCAGGTATACCGCAGAATACAACGGTTTTATACTGAAAGAGGTAACGCCGTGTAAGGCCAGCCTTAACATCTTTTTAAAGGTATATTTGCTATTCCCCGAAAAACGTGCAGCAGGATTGTAACGAATGGCAAACTGCTTAAAACCAAGCCACTTTACCAAACCACGTAAAAAGGGCTCGTTTTCATGAAAATTCCTAAAAACGCTAACAACCTTTTGATCAAGTAAGCGGAAATCTGCAGCGCCTGGTTCGAGATCAATATCCGATAGCCAGTTTAAGGTTTTATAGAATAGGTTTGATGAACTTCTTTTTCCCTTTGATAAATTTTTATCTTCTTCCCTGATGGTATACACCACCTCAAAACCTTCCTGCCATTTTTGTAGCATTTCCGGAATCAGTTCTGGGGGATGTTGCATATCGCAATCCATAGAAATTACACAATCGCCAAAAGCATGGTCCATGCCTGCTTTAACTGCCAGTTGATGGCCAAAATTTTTAGAAAACTCGAGGAAAAATATATTATCTGCTGTTGAGGCATAATCCTTTATCTTTTCGAGCGTATGATCGGCACTTCCATCATCAACCAGGATAATTTCATAACCATAATTGATGGTCGAAAAAACTTTTTTAATACTTTCGGCTATTACAAAAATATCATCGGCTTCGTTGTAAGCGGGTATTACTATAGAAACTAGTTTATTCATTATCGGCAATCAGATAAGATTCAAAATCTTCTTTCATCATTTGATAAACAATGGTTAGCCAAATGATAACGCAAGGTAGGGCTTTAAGCGAATATAGACGAATAAATTCTTTAACCGGCCTTGGGAAAATATCGGTTGGCGATAGGCTGGTTAATATAAAAGCAAAAACAAACAAGGCTATCATCCATCCTTTTTTAGGGTTTTGTTGCACCATAAACCAAATGGCAATACCTGCAAAAGCTATAATATAAGTTGGCGATTCAGAACCGCTGCTAAATATTACCGTAAAAATAAGTGTCGATGCCAATAACATTAACCTAAAGCCGAGGTGCTTATATTGCTTAATCCGTAAATAGGGCAAACCAAACAGTACAATACCAACCAATAAAAATGGAGTATTGGGAATGTTTATGTTACCTGTCGCCCGTCTTACAATACCCATCAAAGAAATATCCTGGAATGAAGTTAGCGATGCATTTAAATCATTTTTATGGGCAAGGGAATGGTACCAGTCGCTATATGATTGAATTACAAATGCCGGAGATGAAATAACCATTGGCAAAGCAAACAGAACAGCAAAAGCAATAAAACAGCCTAAGATAAATTTTAGCTTGTTCTTACTAAAAAAGAAAAATGCCAGTCCAACAATTCCATATAGTTTAACCAAAGTACCAAAGGCGATGAAAAAAGCAGACTGTATTTCTTTCTTTTTAATAAGATAAGAAAAACTGAGTAAAATCACCCCCGTTAGGGCAATATTGAACTGAAAACTAAAAAGTGCAGTTAAGGCTTCATGCGCACAGATCCAGGCAATAAAAGTGCGTTTTTTTAACGATATCGGCAGGTTGTAAATTCCCCAAAGCAAAATCAATACATTGGCCACATTCCAAAGAATAGCGCCTAAGCCATCGGGCAACAGTGCAAAAGGAGCAATAAAAACCGAAAACACAGGGCCATAATGGTTACTATCTAGGTATTCGGGATAGTTATTGTATAAATTTTGAAGATCAATTGTATGCCAGTATACATATTTGAAAATCAGATAATTATTATAAGAATGATGGTGATACTGTTTATAACCTGCTACAATAGCCAATAGAATATAAATGGCAATTACACATTCCTTTTTTAATAGAAATGAGGATAGTTTGTTAAGATTAGCGTTTTTTGAGTTGTTCATTATGATTTAGTGCCGCAATATAACTATTTTAACAGTTTGCATAATTACCTATTCTTTTAATGATTCCCTTTACGGAAAATGCGAAAGGGTGTGAATCATTTTCCCGATTTTTTGTAAAATGCTGGTTTAGGTTAGAACATTTCTCCACTTTTTAAATCTGTCAGATTAAAGTTTTTAAAAGAACCAATTCCAGCAAACATGACTTTAAAGCCCATCAGTTTTCCAATAGCCACTTTGTACTGAGTTTTGAAAATTTCTTTGTTATTGATAATCAGCGTCACATGTTGATTCCTGACCCGTAATTTTACCTGGCCACCTCCGGTAAGATCATAGCCAAGCTGCCTTAAATCATCTTTTTCTCCTTTTCTGGCAATTTCCGAAAACTTGTATGAGCTCCAGGCAGTGCATTCGGGTTTCATTATACTAAGGCTATGATTACCTCTATCACCAAAAACGGCAATATCAACTTGCGAGCAGCGTACCCCAGCTCGTTCTGCTGAAGTGATAATGTCTGCACCAAATTCGAAGTTATCGGCACTGATATGTGTTGGCCTGACATTACTAAATGATACAAAAAAGGTTTTGTTGGTATCAACCCCCGCAGTCGATAATTCTTTTGCTGTTATGTGATAATCACTTTCATTAACAATTCTCTTTAAAATTGGATATACCCTTGTTGTATCGTACAGCATAGTTGCAATAACATCCCATCCTTTGCTTTGAAGATATACGTAAGCCGTATCTATAGGCGTATTTTTGTGGAATAGTACAGGGAAGTATCTTCCCGGTGTTTCATAATAATGGTTTAAAGCTGCATTTGTTGTTGCTGATCGTTTGGTTTTACCATCTCCAAAGTCGATGAAAAAAGTGGATGAATCATCAGGAATGCTCCCTTTAACAGCCAATTTAAAGATTGCAGAATGTGGGCTTTTCCCTTCAGGATTTAAACAGGTTAATTTAACATTGTTTACCTCATCTTTATTATTAACGAAATAATAGATCCCAATAATGGCCATTATAACTATCACAAAGGCAAAATAGACATAGACCTTCTTTTTATTGACAATTTCCTTTGATTTTGAATCTACCTTATCTGGTGTGACAATTAAATCCATTTTTTCAGTAACAGGATTTAAAAGTTCGAACTCATACCAGTCTCTGAAACCGATAAACTGGGCAAGCGCATCTCTTGTTGCTTTTTGCGGGTAATAACGGGTAGGTTTTTTAAGTTTTCCGAAAATCCGTTTAAGCGTATTTTCACTTAAATGAACCTTGGTTTTTCGATGTAGTAAACCACTAAGTTTGATGTAATCGCTATTCTTCCATTCCGAAATGCTTTTTTCGCCAACTGCCTGTGCTACCTTTTTGCAGCAGATATCCAGCTGTTTAAAAAAAACAGAATTTTCAGCTTGTACAAATTCATCATTCATTTGGTTTAAATAGTTGGTTTGTAGTTAGTTGTCTTGTAAATAATATTGATAAATCTTTGTACAGATGCTTAACGATTTGGGATGTGAATCATTGTATAAATTTATTGGAGCAAAATGATTGATGAAAATCACATGCTGCAAAACAAACTATTTTTTATAAAACTAACCAAATTTAATGAAAAAAAAACTACTCCTATTTGTGCTCTTTTTCTGCGCTTGCCATGCATTAAAAGCACAAACTAAATCGGTTACCGGAAAGGTAATTGATGCCGGTACCAAAGAAAGTCTTATAGGCGTTACCATTAGTGTTCCCGGAACAAAAACAGGAACCACTACTGATGCCGATGGACAGTTTAGCTTAAATGTTCCTAACGGTACCAATAAACTGTTGGTTACCTATGTCGGGTACCAGGAACAAACCGTTTCCATAACAGGGACTATTCTTACCATCAGTTTAGCGGCCGACACGAAAAACTTAAATGATGTTGTGGTAGTAGGCTATGGTACACAGAAGAAAAAAGATTTAACCGGGGCAATAGCAACTGTTAGCGGACAAGACATTACAAACCGTCAAACCTTGCAGGTATCAGAAGCTTTGCAGGGGGCAGTTCCTGGTGTAAGTGTTACACGTAGCAGTTCGGCACCAGGCGCTGGTGCTACGGTACAAATTAGAGGTGTAACTACACTTAACACCAACGGTCCTTTAGTGGTTGTTGATGGAATACCAGTGAACAGTATGGATTTGGTTAACCCAAATGATATTGAATCATTGAGTGTATTAAAAGATGCGGCTTCAGCAGCAATTTATGGCTCCCGGGGTGCTGCAGGTGTAATTTTAATTACAACTAAACGTGGTGCCACAGGTGCTTCGAGTATAGATTACAATTTCGAGTATGCCTTGCAAAAGCCAACAGCCCTGCCTGAATACGTAAATTCGCCAAAATACATGCGCTACTTTAACGAACAGGCCGTTAATGATGGTGCAGCAACAGGTCCATATGCACAGGATGCGATTGATAATTTCGAAAAAAACAGAGCAGCCACTCCTGATAAATTTCCCTTTGCCGATACTGATTGGCAGGACTTGATTATGACCAATAAATATGCGCCAAGAAAGCAACATGACTTGGTGTTTACCTCTGGGACTGAAAAGTTAAAAACAAAAGTTTCGCTGGGGTATCAGGATGTTGGCGCATTTTACGACAATTATAATTACGAACGATATCAATTTAGGGTAAACAACGACATTAAAATCAGCAATAAATTTAGTGCAACTGCAGATTTAGCCTTTCGGCGTTTAAATAACCTTTCTCCTGTTACTAATCCTTTTAGTGGCCAAACGCCCATTTACGAAGCCAGGGTGATGCCTCCGGTATACGCGGCTTATTATACAAATGGCGCTTATGCCCTTGCCAAAGACGGAAGAAACCCGTTAGCGCAGTTAAATGAGGGAGGCACAACTACTTCAAAGTCTAATCAGCTTCAAGCCAGATTAGCGTTAAACTTTAAACCGATTGAAAATTTAACATTGACTGCTATTGTTGCACCAACTTTCGACTTTAACAAGAGCAAGGCATTTTCAAAGAAAATCGCTTATACCAATCCCGATGGTAGCCCAAGTGCGGCAAGCAACACATCGCTTACCACATTAGATGAGACGCGAGATGAAATTTACCAAATTACCGGACAGTTTTTAGCTAATTATACCAAAACTCTTAACAACAAGCATAATTTTAGCGCTCTTGCAGGTTACGAAAGCATTTATTCCAATGCTGAATCACTTAGCGCAAGCAGAGATGGCTTCCCTTTGTTAGATTTTCCCTATTTAACAGTTGGCTCAACTGCATTACGTGATAATGCTGGTGGTGCAACCGAGGAAAGTTTACACTCTGTATTTGGCCGTGTGGGTTATGATTTTATGGGCAGGTATCTTTTTCAGGCAAATTTAAGGTTAGATCAATCTTCAAGATTTGCATCAGGTTTTAGAAGCGCAACTTATCCTTCTTTCTCCGCTGGATGGGTACTTTCAGAAGAAAATTTTATGAAAGATGCAAAATGGATTAGTTTCTTAAAATTGAGAGCATCGTATGGCGAAGTTGGAAACCAACGTATAATTGATCGTAATAACAATGATGTACAGGTTTATTATCCCTACCAGGCCAATATCGATCTTCGAAATGTTTTATTCTACCAAAACGGCGTGCTCGTCCCTTTAAGTTCGGGAAGCCAAACAGTTTATGCTGTAAAAGATATAAGATGGGAAAAAACCCGTTCGACAGATGTGGGGTTGGATGCCACATTTTTAAACAATAAATTAAACGTTACTGCTGATTATTTCAAAAAAAGCACCAGAGATATTTTGTTGCAATTAGACATCCCATTAAATATGGGCTACGATAAGCCACAGCAAAATGCGGGTATACTTGATGTAAGTGGTTGGGAGCTTGGCCTAAACTGGAAAGATAAAATTAACGATTTTACTTATAGTGCTAGCTTTAATATTTCTGATGCTAAAAGTAAAATAAAAAACATGAGTGGTACACGCCAGGAAAGTGGTAGTACTCTAGTTAATAAGGAGGGAAGCCAGTTTAACGAATGGTACGGTTATGTGAGTACAGGTATTTACCAAACGGCCCCACCAACAGGTACAGCAAAAACCAGCGCTGCAGTAACTGCTGGCGATGTTGGTTATAAAGATATAGACGGCAATGGAATAATTAATGCTGACGATAGGGTGTTGTTGGGAGGATCGTTGCCTCGTTATCAATATGGTGGTAACATAAACTTAGGCTATAAAGACTTTGATTTTGGTATTACCTTTCAAGGAGTAGGCAAAAAACTAAGCCGATTGAACAATGATATCGTTCGGCCTTTCCAAGAGCAGTTTGGTAATTTCCCAACTTATCTGGAAGGTAATTTTTGGAGTAAAACCAATACATCTGAGCAAAACCTGGCTGCAACATTACCTAGGTTAACCAATACCAATGCCGGTAACAACTATGCCTCATCAGATTTTTGGTTGTTTGATGGTTCTTATTTTAGGTTAAAAAACGTTACGCTCGGTTATACTTTTGATAAATATAATGTTTTTCAAAAATTGGGGCTTAGATCTGTACGCCTATATATTTCTGCTAACGATTTCTTAACCAGTAGTAAATATCCTAAATATGCCGATCCTGAATCTGGCAATGCAAGCTATCCTATCGTTACTACATTTTTAAGTGGTATAAGTGTTAAATTTTAATCTATACAAAATGAATAAGACCATCATATATACATTTTTGGCGATAAGCTTTGTTACCGCATCGTCATGCAAAAAACTTGATTTATCAGATCCATCCAGTCCTGCTACGGGCAGCTTTTATACTAATCAAAATGAACTGGAACTGGCAGTAAATGATTTATACCGGATAGATTTTTGGACCTCAGCTAAGACTGCAACCGGTACCTGGGAAGAATTTTTCTCTGATAATTGTTTTTATAGGGGTGGGTCAGGCGGTAATCCCGTTATAGCAGGTAGCCTGGCTTCTGATAATGCCAATGTACAAACCTATTATTTAAACTGTTATAAAGCCATTGCAAGGGCAAATACCTTCTTGGAGAATAAAGATCGGGCAGCAGTTAGCACGCCTGCGGCCATTATCACCAGACTAGAAGCAGAAATGCGATTAATCAGGGCTTATCAATATACCAAATTAATAACCCATTTTGGTGATGTGCCTTTAAATACTAAGACGCTAACCATAGAAGAGGCAAAAAATATAAATAAAACCAGTAAAACTGATATTTATACTTTTTTAAAAGGAGAATATGAGTTTGCCGCACAAAATTTGCCTCAAACTTATGGCACCGCTGTAAAGAGACTAACTAAAGGTGCAGCATTGGCCTTAGAAGCACGTACAGCTTTATATATGGGCGATTGGGAAACTGCCAGAACAGCATCCTTAGCGGTTATGAATCTAACAGGAGCTGGAGCGTATACATTGAACGCTTCATATGATAACCTTTTTCAATTAGCTGGTGAGCAAAGTGCAGAAATTATATTCAGCATACCCAGAGACCAAACACAACAGGTATTTAGTGTGCCAGATGATATTTTAACACGTAATGCTGGTGGTTTTGGTGCTACCTTGCCAACCCGAGAATTGGTAGATGCGTTCGAGTGTACAGATGGAAAACCAATTGATGAATCTCCTTTGTACAATCCATTAGATCCTTTCACCAACCGCGATCCACGGTTAATCGCTACCATAGTGCCATTTTATAATAATACTCCTTCAACAGTAGTGCCGCGTACTAGTTATTGGTTAGGTTATAATTATAACCCACACCCCGATTCTGCACAGGTATGGAGCAATAAGTTAGGCCGAAAAGTAACTAATAATGATACGCGTGCCATAGCACCTTTTGCAAGTTTTACCGGCTTTGTGTTTAAAAAAGGAGTGTCGCAGAGTTGGTCTGATACACATAAAGAAGATAACGATGCCATCATTATCCGATTTGCAGAAATACTGCTTACCTATGCAGAGGCAAAAATTGAACTAGGCCAGGCTGATGCTACGGTACTTGATGCCATTAACAAAGTTAGGGCCAGAGCTTACGGTGTGCCTGTTACCCAAACCGCCTCATTTCCTGCAATTACTACTTTAGATTTAGCCCAACTCAAAAAAGTGGCTAGAAGAGAGCGTAGGGTAGAGTTTGCTTTTGAAGGCCTGCGTTACATGGATTTGATTAGATGGAAATTAGCAGAAAAAGCATTAACACGTCCTGTTATCGGCTTGCCAGATCCAGTAAACCAAAATAGGGCGAACTGGCCTTTTCCGGGCGTTACGCCAATAGATGACGATGGTATTGCCGATTATAGTGGTTTTGGTGCAGACATTAAAATTTTATTTCAGCGCAACTTTGATAAATCAAAACAATACTTATGGCCATTACCGGCTGTTGAGATAAGGGCAAACCCTAAATTAACCCAAAATCCAAATTACTAACAAATCACACCTGGGAGTAAATGCTCCTTGCTGTTTTAACCATGCACATGAAAAGAAACTTGATATTAAAATGTAGCGCTTTAATAAGCGCTGCCATCCTTACAGCCCATTTAACCTATGCACAGAACACACCCTTACAGGTAAGTGGGATTTACCCGCATTTAGCAACATTTAATGAAAGCTGGGACAAGCAAGACTGGCTTAAAAAGGGAGCAATTAAAAGTTATGGCGATGGTGGTGAAAATGGTATTGGCGCCATTACACCCTGGGCCGGTAAACTCTGGATGGTAACTTATTCTCCACACATGCCCAAAGGAAGTTCTGATAAATTATATAGCATCGATAACAACCTTAATGTTACTGTTCACCCCGAAAGTATTGGCGGTACGCCAGCAAATAGGATGATCCACAAAGAATCAAATCAACTAATTACGAGTAACTATTTTATTGATGATAAAGGCAAAGTAAGGGTTATTCCATTTTCGGTGATGCCTGGTAGGATGACCGCAACTACACGCCACCTTACCGATCCAGTTAATATGGTTTATTTTTATGATATGGAAGGAATGTTATACGAAACCAATGTACATAGCCTGGCCGTAAAGAAATTGTTTAACAAATCCGTACCTGGTTGGCATGGTAAAGGTGCATATACCGCCCAAGGTCAACTTGTTGTGGCTAATAATGGAGAAGAAGCTGTTTTTAAACTTACAAAAGATATGCTCGAAGCCGGCGATTTACCCAAAAACGATGAAGAAAAAGGTGTTTTGGCGAGTTGGGACGGCAAAACCTGGAAAATTATCGAGCGCAGACAGTTTACTGATGTTACAGGTCCAGGAGGTATTTATGGCTCGCCAACAGATAAAAGCCCGTTATGGAGTATTGGCTGGGATAAACGCTCGGTAATATTAAAATTATTGGATAATGGCCAATGGTATACTTATCGTTTGCCAAAAGCGGCACATACCTACGATCATAGAGGCGGTTGGTATACTGAATGGCCGCGCATACGTGAGGTAGGTGAAAATAAAATGTTAATGGATATGCACGGGATGATGTACGATTTTCCCAAAACCTTCTCAAGAAATAACAGTGGGGGCATATCTCCAGTAAATAGTCATTTGCGTTATATCCCCGATTTTTGCAGCTGGAACAATCAAATTGTAATTGCTACAGACGAAACTACAGTATTAGAAAACCCCATGGCTGGCAGGGCTCAGTCCAATCTGTGGTTCGGGCAATGGAGCGATCTGAAAAACTGGGGCGGTGCAACAGGCTGGGGTGGTCCCTGGGATAATGACAATGTTAAGGCAAATATACCTTCCGATGCATTCCTGGTAAATGGCTTCGATAAAAAAGCACTTCACCTTACACAAAAATCAAATCAAACCGTAAATTTTACAATCCAAATCGATAAAACTGGTAATAATAGATGGGAAGATTATAAAATGGTTACGGTTCCTGCCAATTCTT
>Ga0163161_10002402_pt1 | contig 13425 bp, 5 predicted proteins | sample S45metaG_FD_129847 | JGI IMG/M metagenome (GOLD analysis project Ga0163161, IMG submission 129847) | Switchgrass rhizosphere microbial communities from Kellogg Biological Station, Michigan, USA - S4-5 metaG | ecosystem: Host-associated > Plants > Roots > Rhizosphere > Soil | place: USA: Michigan... | reverse complement strand
CGCGTGTGCAAGGACGTACACGCGAACGTGGGCGGCGACCGATTCGTGCAACAACACCAGCCAAACGAGGAGCCAGACGATCACGCTCGTGGACACGACGGCACCGGAGATCACTGCGGCCGGGGACAACTTTGCGGTGGAGGCGTGTTTTGCGAACTACCAACCGGTGTTCACAGCGCCGACGGCGACAGACTGTGGCGTAGCCGTGGCGGTCCACCAGGTAGGCAACGATGTCATCGGCGGCACCGCGTGTGCAAGGACGATCACACGGACGTGGGCCGCGACCGACTCGTGCGACAACACGAGCCAGAACCGTAGCCAGACGATCACTGTTACGGACACGACGCCGCCGACCATTGGTCAGCCGGGAGCGGACTATGTGCTCGCGTGCGAAACGGCAAATCCGACATTCACGCCGCCGACAGCCTCTGACGGCTGTAGCGGGTCGGCCACGGTGCAGTTGGTCAGTGACAACACGGTTCCGGGACCGCACAATAGTCAGATCCGGACCAAGACATGGAGAGCTGTGGATGCGTGCAACAATTTTAGCGGCACGGTAAGCCAGAGCGTCACGATCAGGGCGGTGATCACGGTCACGGCCAATGACCGCGAGAAGCCGTTTGGTCAGGTATTGAATCTCGGCACGACTGAGTTCACGACGAGCGGCACGCTTGGAGCTGGAGAGTCCATCACTGGCGTGACGCTGACAAGCGTTAACGGCTATGCCCAAAGCACGACACAGGCGCCGGGCATGTATCCTGGTGAGATCGTGCCGAGCGCGGCCACCGGTTCGGGCGGGTTTGATGCGGCGAACTACTGCATCACTTATGTCCCGGGCAAACTGACGATACTCCCGCCGCAGTTTGAGACGATTCCGGGCAACTTTACCAACTCGAGCCTGGCATGCTTTGACACGGACCAGAATTTGGCGGGACGGCAGTTCAATCTGATCCTCCAGCAGGATGGGCCAGGGTCGTACATGGTCAACTCGTCGAATCCGGGACAGTTCTACGTCAATTTGCTGTATGTTGGAGCCCCTGGGGCAACGGTCAGATTGAAGTTCAATATACCCTATCCGTTCGTTACGCACGGGGCAAATCCGATCCACGTGTATAGCGGTCTGGACGTAACCGGGACATGGCCATGTCTCAATTTCGTACCGGGAGCGGATATCACATCCGGCTTCGCTAAGACGGCTACGGGCGGCCATTTCTCCACGAGCGGATCGCCGGTCCTTCTTCTGGGCGATACGGTCGGAGAGCCGTTGCCCACAGACCCGCCCGGCCGTCGGATAGGGCTGTCCTATGGAGAGGTTACCGTGACAGGAGTTGTGCCTCCGTCCGGCATGATCTATGCGAATGTTCACCTGGATTACGGGTTCAAGCGCACGAGCGGCTGGCAAAGGGCAGACCTTGACAGCGACGGCGTGGCCGACGATGCCTCGGGCAACCAATTGGGCGTGCCGGCGATCCTTCATGGGGCCGACCCAAACCCGATACCCAATCCGTGGATATCGGGACAACCCTATATCCTGCAGAGCTTCGCAAACGACGACCCGCTTTGCCTGCCTGGCCCGATCTGCCAGGACACCATCTACAGCGTCAACATCTTTAAGCGAAGCGTTGGCGTTGCGGGGACCATCACAAACGCGTCCGATATGCCAGTGCCAGGTGTTACGGTCAAACTATGGAACGACGCTCACAATCAGGTGCTTTCCACGGCGACGACGGACAGCGATGGAGCATATTATCTGAACTATAAAGCGACAGGCGGCTGGAACTACTACTGGGTCCAAGCCCTTACGACGCCATCCGTTCCGGAAGAACACCCCCGGTTGAAGTCGAATGGATTTGTCGTGGTCAATTTCCAGACTCCCTAGGTTCAGATTAATTGGTGAGAACTAGCCTGGGGCCGCTTGTAATTAAGCGGCCCCGGCATTTTATTTTAGTGACCGGAACGGCGAAAAAAATATCCGCATTTTCGGCAAAATGGCATTTAAATCAGGCTGGAAAAGGTGTAGGATCGGTGGCCTTGGGTTTTGGGTTGTGGCCGCTGAAAAAGTTTTTTGCAAATTCTTGCTTTTTCGGGCTATAAACGACTGTAAATATTGAAAACACAGCTACTTGTTTGTCCCAGCGAGCCCGTGGGACAGCGTGGGACAGCTGGGACAGCTAGTCCGCCGGTATTATTGTTGATGCCTGGACATTGGACAGGGCACGCGGCCGCGGCCCGAGCTAGGCCAGCCTTAGGAGCGGCTCTTCGCGGGCGGTGACGGCGGGCGGGACCTGGACCGGCGGCAGGATGTTTTGCCAGCGGGTCTTATCGGCGAGCAGGCGTTCGATGTCGGCGACGGGGAGCGGCTTTGAGAAAAGGTAGCCCTGGCCGTACTGGCAGCCGAGCACGCGGAGCTGGTGATATTGGTGAATGCTCTCGATCCCTTCGGCCACGACCTTGAGGTTCAACGCCTTGGCGAGCGTGATGACCGTGCGGACGATCTCGCCGTTCTCGGTGTTCTCTTCCATCGCGCTGACGAACGAGCGGTCGACCTTTAGCTGGTCGATCGGAAACTGGTGCAGGTAGCTGAGGCTCGAATAACCGGTCCCAAAATCGTCGATCGATATCTGAACGCCCGTTTCCTTGATCTGGCGGAGCATCAGGATGGCGGTCTGGGCGTTTTCCATGACGGCGCTCTCGGTCAGCTCGAGCTTGAGGCGGCCGGGGTCGATGCCGGTCTCGGCTATGACCGTGTTGATCTGGTCGACAAGCGCCGGGTGGCCAAAATGCTTGCCCGACAGGTTGACCGAGATGCTCAGCGGCCGGCCGGTCTCGTCCTGCTGCCACTTTACGATCTGCCTGCACGCTGAATTCAATATCTGCACGGTCATCGGGATGATGAGCCCCGTGTTCTCAGCGATCGAGATGAACTCGTTGGGCGGAACGAGCCCGCGTTGCGGGTGGTTCCACCGCACGAGCGCCTCGAATCCGACAAGTGTCGCTGTTTCGAGACCGATGATCGGCTGGTAATAAAGCTCGAATTCGCCACGCTCGATCGCAAACCGCAGGTCCGTCTCGAGCTGCAGCCGCGTCACCGCGCGGACGTGCATCTTCTGGTCGAAGATGACGTAATTGTCCGCGTTCTCTTTGGCGTAATACATCGCGATATCGGCGTCGCGGAGGATGTCCTCGGCCTCGGGGTATTTCGAGTTGCCATAGGCGATGCCGATCTTGGCGCTTGTAAACACCAGTCGTCCGTCCAGCGTGTATGGCTCGGCAAGCCGTTTGGCGAGCCTGTCGGCAAAGCTCGTCGCCTCTTCGCGGCTGAGCAGGTCCGACAGGATGATGCCGAACTTGTCGCCGCTGAACCGGGCGACCATGTCGTCCTCGCGGACCATGCCCGAGAGGCGTTTCGCAACGTTCTTGATCAGCCGGTCGCCCAGGCTGTGGCCAAGGCTGTCGTTGATCGTCTTAAAACTCTTGAGATCGAGAAACAGGACGGCAAAGTTGCTTTCCGAATCTTCACGTGACTGCTGCAGAAGGCCCTTGAGCGTATCGATAAAATAATTGCGGTTCGGCAGTCCGGTCAGCCCGTCGTGGTATGCCGCGTGGCGAAAATTCTCATGGCTTTCCTGCAGAGCCTCGCTGCTGCGCTCCAGTTCCACAACATAGTGCTGCAACTCGAGCACGTGCTGCTCGGCCTGCTCGGCCCGCTCGCGCTCAGCTTGTTTTGCCTTTTCGACTGTCTTTCTAAGGTCGTCGACAAACCGGCGGAACGTCGCATAAATAACGCCAAAGAAAGCAACGACGGCCGCCAGAAGGTAAATATTGATGTGCTCGATGGAAAGCGCCTTGTACGTCAGCCCGGCGACGATCGCGCCGGTCAAATACATCACGACGGCGTTAAGGCAATTCTCAGCCCAGACCTTCCAGAACGACTGCTCCTTCTTCAGCGAAGAATAGATCGCGACGAGAAAGGAATTAACAAGAAAGAGCGAAAGGGCAAGGAGCGCGAGCAGCCAAACAAAACTCGTCGGTTCGTTCCGCTGCAGAACAAAATCCGGCGAGCCAAAGACGAGATCGACCAGCTTGGCCGCCACGAACACCGCGATCGGGGCGATAAAGATGTTCGTAAGTATGGTTTTCGCCCTTATGGTAACACCCTGGCGTATCAAGTTGACCGACGCGAGGGCTGTCTCAACGACCGCCAGCAACAACGCGGCCTGGCCCCCGTATATCAACATTGCAAGGATGATCAGGCCGTCAGAGATCGTGAGATGAATATTTACCCGCGGAAGCTGGATCCTTAGATATATGCTGCAAAAGATCGTCAGCACGCTAAGAGTCAAAAACCCTGAGTCCAAACGCCCCAGCGAGACGCCGGCGATCGCCCACACCACGGTCCCGATCGCGAGTGGCGATAATGCGAGCAGGAACAGGTTTAGTGATCTATCGCGAGAATCCATTTGGGTTCGAATTGACGAGCGAAATACTGACTTAAGCGCAGGCAAGACCGAGACAAAATGAAGGGATAACTGCCGAGGTATTCGGCAATTAATATTATCGGTTAAACTTTGTTATTTTTCAACAAAAATCTTCGTATTTGCACCCACAACGGAAAAGCACGAAGATCTTGCGACCTTCGTGCCCTTCCGCCACCTTCCCTTCGGGTTGCGCCCCTCAGAGAAACTTAAACTAATGCATGGCAGCCGTGTCGTCACCGCCCGCCATAATGGTGTTGCTCAATGACATTGCGGAGTCTCCGACCAGGATGCCGTCGCTGACCAGCAGCCCGTCGCTAACGAGCAGTCCATCGGCGATCGTAGAGTTGTCCGGCCTGTAGCCGCCGTTGCCGAATAACAGGCTCGAAGATCCGATCGACGTGCCCTGACTGATCCGCGGCGTGCTGCTCGGCGACTCGTTGGCACCAAGGATGCCTCCATCGCTGACAAGAAGGCCGTCACTGACCAGAATACCGTCGCTGACCAGCAGGCCGTCGCTGACAAGCAGGCCGTCGCTTACGAGGATGCCGTCGCTGATGAGCAGGCCCTGTGCATAGACGCCCTGATAACGCATTAGCAGGTTGGTGCCGCTTTCCGCTCCGTAATTCGGCAGAATACCGCCGGACCATTGGAATCGGGTTCCTGCAATCGTCGACGCATGTGACGGCACGTTGTTCGTGGTGAGAAGCTGCGTTCCGACCGGTGTCGGATTGGGCAGGTCCTGGCGAACGAGATTGGCGATCCGAACAGCGCCCTCGACATTTAGCTGGCCTGCTCCCTGCTCGAGCATGTTCCATCCCTGTAAGGGCTGCGCCGTATATTCGAGGATCATTTTGATCATGTTCGGCGTCAGTCTTGGGTTGGCCTGGAGAAGGAGGGCCGCGGTTCCCGATACGATCGGTGCCGCCATTGATGTGCCCGAGAGATACATCATCGTGACGGCATCGTTACCGGATCCAGTGGGACGCATTTCCAATTCGGGATGCTGGGCGAGAATAGCGCAGTCCTGGCCGACCGCCGAGATGATCCTGTTTCCGGGTGCTACAACGTCGGGCTTTATCAGATGATCGTAGTGCCGCACGTTCGACGAATCGGTATAGTAGGACCGCGTCGGGCCGCGCGAGCTGAATGTCGCGATGCCATCGTCGTTGCGGGCATCGGTTCCGAATGAATTCGTCGCACCGACAGTAATTACGGACGGGTCGTTGCCCGGGCTGTGGATCGCGCCGTAGAGCTTTTGGTTGGCAGCGTTCTTGCCGTTATTGCCTGCAGCCGCGACCACCACGATGCCCGCATCTACCAGCCGGCGAGCGGCACGGCAAAGCGGATCATTGTGCCAGGTCTCGATCGCAGGCGTTCCCAGGCTCATGTTCACGACCTTGATGTTGTAGGTCGCGCGGTTCGTGTATATCCAATCCAATCCCTGCAGTAATGCGGCGGATGTTCCGGAGCCGTTAGCTCCAAGGACGCGTACGTTGATGACCTTAGCGTTCGGCGCCATGCTGCGGTAATCGATCAGTTCATTGACCAAGCCCCTGCTGCCCGCGAGAAGTCCGGCTACATGCGAACCATGTCCGTAAGGATCTCGGTTCGCATCGGTGCCGCCAGCGAAGTTTTGAGTCCTGACGACGCGATCCAGGCCGAGAGCGTCCATGAACGAATGATGATTCTCGAAAACTCCCGAATCTACGACCGCAATACCAATGTCGGTCCCGTCAAGCTGATACGGTGTCGTGACGGGCAGGCCCAGGACATACGTCGTCCGGGTCTGGCTCCGCACGAGGGAAACGCCCGTCGTTGTCTCGACGTGCCCGAGAAGCTTGATCTCTTTATCCAGAGAAAGATGCTTTGCACCTTGCACGGCGGCGACTTCTTCCGCAACTCGCACTGGCAGGTCGATAACAAGCATATTGAGCGCCGTTATACGGTTGTCGATCGAGACCCCGTTCTTTTTCAGGACGGCCAGCAGCTGTGGATCGTCTATATCATCCGACTGGAGAATAACCTTGACGGTCCTATTCTGGTCGGCACCAGCTACTAGTTCTCTAAGGTCCGGCGAGAGTTTGTCGCCAACGAAGGGATCATTGTCCTCGCCCTTTCTGATCTCAACCTTTTCAAACCTGGAACGCAGCCTCGCGTCGGCAACGATCTGAGTCTCAAATGTGGCGGCGTCCGAAGCGGTCACTACCTGCATATTGCCCTTTGACAAACTGTCATAGAGGGCCTTTGCGATCTGACTGCCGAGCATCGGCGAAGACGCAGAAAAACTGGCGATATCGTCGAGATATATCGCCATCTTGCCCTTCGAGTCTTGAGCATACTTCAGAATCCCGTCGAGCGCGCTGATTAGAGCCGCCTCGTCCTTTGCCGCCGAAAAGAGGGCGTTCCAATTTACGCGGAACAGCTTTTTGCCGTGCGGGTCACCCGCCAACCGCGCGGCAACGGCCTCCAGCACGAGATCGCGTGCGTATCCGCGCTCGTCGATAAAGACGGGATTCTTGAGGTCCTTTGACGAAAGGACGCGAACTATGGCCTGGGCCTCGTTGCTATAGGTTTGGTCGGTGCTCGACGACGGCAAGACCTCGATCAGAAGGTCGGCGGGCGACGGCGTATCAACAGCGGCCGGCGCCGCGGCTTTGACCGTTTCCGTCCTCGCCAGGCTTTGACCGAAGGCCAAAGTCGAGAAGAGCAACGTCCATATCAGCAGATATGTCGTTTTGATTCCGGGGGTGTGTCTCATATTCGCTTTTGAAAACGGCACTCGCCAGCGGCCATATGTGCAACCAGCGTGCCACATGAAAAAACACGAGATCACCCTTAGCTTTGCTGGCTTCTATGAGTTTTTGATGGGCAGCAACGCTCGGTCGCCATGCGTGCAAACGGTCAATCTGACCGAACAACTTCGACGATTTTGACCGGTGAGATCGGAACGGCGTGGTTAAGACGGTCAGCGGTTGTTGTAAACGAACCGGCCGATCCCATAGCCGATGGCGCTGCCAACGACGATGTCGGACATAAAATGCTTTCTTCCCGAATAACGGGAGGCCGCGATCGCCGCGGCGATCGCAAAGGCGCCATATTTTATCCAGGGATTGTGTCTGTATTGCATCGCAATGACCGTCGCTCCGGCCCACGAAAGGGATGAATGCCCCGACGGGAACGATCTGCCATGCTCGAAAAAATGGCCTTTGCCCAGAGCCTCATTAGGCCGCGTGCGCCCAGTGGCAAACTTGAGCACTTCCGTGACAACAGCCGTCCCGATGACAGCCTCGGCCATCAATTCTCCGGTCTGTTGCGTGTGAGGGTTGTGCGTCGCGTGTCCAAACAGATAGAAACCGGCGGCTGTGCTCGCAACAACGTATGCCGATCCAACAAAGCTGACGCCGTGGCTGGTGGGCTGAAGGTCGCCATTGCGGTCGACCCATCCGGAGGTGTGACGATCGGCAATGATGAGGCCGGTCGTGGCGGCGGTTAGCGGTAAGAGCCACCGGACATCTTCCTTTTTGAGCTTAAGAGGCGAGGTCCAGATCGCCTTTTGATCGCGCACCAGGCTCTTGCGAAAACTCTGACTCGGCGGCGACGGCGATGGCTTTGCAGCTTGCGGATCGGGGGACTGGGCAAATGAAACGACGGGTAGGGCGGCAAATGAAATAAGGAGAACAATCTCCCGGACTGCTTTCATATGAACCTCAATATCTAGGCTAGTATAGCGCCGTTGGGTTCGGGAGCATACTTTATTCAGGTCCGGTTTTGTCGGATAATCCTGCGTGTAAATGACCGATCTGGATGAGCCGAAAGATCCGCGGCAAGGGGAACACAATGGACATCGATCAAGTTTCTGAGGATGGACCTATTTCCGAATCCGGCGGCCCGACGCCCGAGATGCAGACCTTTGTCAGCAAGGTGCCCGAGGTCACGCTGGTTTTCTGGATCATCAAGATCGTTTGCACGACGCTCGGTGAGATCGGAGCCGACGCCTTGACGATGTCCTATTTCGGCGAGACCACTGCCGACGTCGACCCGTTTTGGAAAACGTACGGATATCTGGTCGGGGCTGCGATCTTTTTTGGAGTTTTTATAATTTCCGTCGGAGTGCAGATCTCCGCGAAGCATTTTCATCCTTTCATTTACTGGACGACGATCGTTGCGACAACGCTGCTTGGGACTGCTTTGGCAGATTACTTCACGCGGTCCGGGGGTGCGGGATACTTCTGGGGCTCGGTCATTTTGTTCGCCTGCGTGGCGGCATCGCTAGTCCTTTGGAAGGCGGTGACCGGCACGATCGATATCGCCAGCGTCAGGACCGCGCGCAGTGAGATCTTTTATTGGGTGACGATAATGTTTTCGCAGACGTTGGGCACGGCGCTCGGTGATTACGTGGCGAGCGACGACGGACTCGGGCTCGGTTACCTCGCTTCGGCCGCGATCTTTGGCGGTGCAATGCTGGTTCTAGTTTTGATCTACTACTTTACGAGCTCGTCGCGCACGATACTTTTCTGGATCGCGTTCATCCTCACGCGACCGCTCGGTGCGGTCGTCGGCGATTTTCTAGACAAGCCGCATGAGGACGGCGGCCTGGAATTGAGCCGCCACGCTGCAACCGCCATTCTGCTCGTCTTGATCATCGCGGCGATCCTCGTGTTTCCCCAAAAGCCGGCGGAAGAATCACATTAGGTCATCTATCGATACCGACCTGGGTCAGCGCATAGGCGTAATCGAACGCGATCTCCTTCAACCGATCATACCGCCCGGACGAGCCGCCGTGGCCGGCGCCCATATTGACCTTGAGCAGGATGACACCATCGCCGGTGTTCATCTCGCGAAGCTTGGCCGCCCACTTGGTGCCTTCCCAATACATGACCTGGCTGTCGTTGAGCGAGGTCTCGATGAGCATATTCGGATATTTTTGCGCCTTCACGTTCTCGTACGGTGAATATTGCACCATGTAATCCCACGCTTTTTTGTCGTCGCGCGGATTGCCCCACTCGATCCATTCCTCGGTCGTCAGCGGCAGGGTCTCGTCGATCATGGTGTTCATCACATCTACGAAGGGCACCTGCGCTATTGCTGCGTGAAAAGTCTCGGACGACTGGTTGACGACGGCGCCCATCAGCAGGCCGCCGGCCGAGCCGCCTTGTATAACAAGCCGGTCGGGCGACGTGTATTTGTTGGCAATAAGCCACTTGGCCGAATCGACAAAATCGTTGAACGTGTTCATCTTCGTGAACATGCGCCCCGCCAGCCGCCACTTCTCTCCCAGCTCGCCGCCGCCGCGGATCTGGGCGATCGCGTAGATCATTCCGCGGTCGACGAGGCTTAGCCGATTTGCGTTAAAGCTGGGCGGCATCGACGCGCCGTAGGAACCGTAAGCATAGAGCAGCATCGGCGCCGAGCCGTCGAGCTTCGTGCCGCGTTTCATCATTACGAGAATCGGAACCTTCACGCCATCGCGTGCCGTCGCCCAGACGCGGCTCGTCTCGTACTGCGTCTTGTCATAACCGCTCGGAATTTCCTGTTGCTTGATGAGAGTCGATCTCTGCGTTTTGAAGTCGTACTCGTATGTCGAATTTGGCGTGATCATCGACGCGTATGTGTAACGAATGATCGGCGTATCGTATTCGGGATTGGCTCCGAGACCCATCGTGTAAACGCTCTCGGGCGTCTTGATGCGCTCACCTTTCGTTGGGAAGTGCGGATCGATGACGCGCAGGTATTCGAGGCCGTTCTCTTTTTCCGAAATGAGCGCACGTCCTTTGAAAAAGCTTATGGCCTCGATATGAATGTCCGGCGAATAAGGGATGTAATCCTTCCAATTTTTCTCGCCGGGGTCCGAGACCGGGGCGGTCATCACCTTAAAATTCTCAGCACCGTCGCGGTTCGTCACGATGTAAAAAGCGCCGCTGTCAAAATCGGCGTTGTATTGATGCCCCTCGCGTCGCGGGATTAACACCTTCCACTCACCGGTCGGGTTGTCGGCGGAGAGATAGCGATATTCATCCATCGTCTTGGCGCCCGAGTTGATAAATAACATCTTTCGGTCGTTCGAGCGGCCGACGCCGACATCGAATAGAACGTCCTTCTCTTCAAATACAAGTTCGTTCCGGTCGCTGCCGACCGTGTGCCGCCAGACCTTGTCGGAGCGTTTGGAGACCGCGTCTTCCTGTCCGACAAAAAGATACTTGCCGTCATTCGACCATTCGACCGACGTCACGCGCTCGATCTTATCGGGGAGCATCTTGCCGGTCCGCAGGTCTTTGATGTGAAGCGTGTATTGCCGGTAGCCGGTCGTATCGGTCGTAAACGCCAACAAATTGCCGTCGTCGCTCGGTGAGAAATCGCCGATCGCATAGAATTTGTAGCCCTTCGCCATCTCGTTCTGATCAAGCAGCACCTCGGCACCCGTGCCGTCTTTGGCCCGGCTGCGAAGGTAGGTAGGATACTGCTTTCCCTCCTCGGTCCGGTTGAAGTACCAGTAGTCGCCAAACTTGTACGGAACGGTCGTGTCGTCCTGCTTTATCCGGCCGAGCATCTCTTTGTAGAGCGAGTCCACGAACGGCTGATGCTTGCCCATAAACGACTTGGCATAGGCGTTGTTGTCCTCGAGATACTTGATGATCTCAGGGTCCTTCTTGTCCGAACGGTCGCGCAGCCATGCGTAATTGTCGGTGATCTCATAACCGTGGATCTTCAAAACCTTTGGGACCTTTTTTGCGACGGGTGCTTTCATATTCTCCTGGGCGATTATGATCACCGTGTTGCCGATGACGATCACGATGAACAAAGCTGCGATACAGGCTCTCATACTGCCGGAACTCCTTAACTAAGGAAGATTTTTGATCAAGATTCGATTTTAGCCACTGGACGTCTTTTTGCACAATCGGTCAGCGTTGTAATATCAATGGAGTTTCTGCATTTCGGGAGTCATATTGAAATGAGGTTTTGTACCAGGTTTCGCTCAATTCTTTTCTTGGCGACGCTCGCGATTGTTGTTTTTGCCTTTGAGCATATCAATGCCCAGCAGATCGATCCGAGTACATTTTCGGAAATGAAATGGCGGATGCTCGGCCCATTTCGCGGCGGGCGAGTCAACGGCGTCACCGGCGTTCCGGGCCAGCCGAATACCTTTTACTTCGGCTCGGTCGGCGGCGGGCTGTGGCGTTCAGACAATAGCGGACGCACTTGGCGGCCAGTGTTTGACGACCAGCCGATCGCGTCGATCGGTGCGGTGGCTGTGGCGCCTTCGGCCCCGAATACCGTCTATGTTGGAACGGGCGAAGCCGATATGCGATCGCAGATCAGCTACGGCGACGGAATGTACAAGTCCATCGACGGCGGCAAGACGTGGACGCACATCGGTCTCGAGAACACGCGTCAGATCGGCCGCGTCGCCGTCGATCCGCGCAACCCGAATATAGTTTTTGTCGCCGCACTCGGCCACGTTTACGGCCCAAATCCCGACCGCGGCATCTTTCGCTCGAAGGATGGCGGCAAGACCTGGGAAAAGGTCCTTTATAAGAATGACAATATCGGCGCGATCGACGTGGCGATCGACCCAACAGACTCGAAGGTAGTCTACGCCGTGCTGTGGGGCACGAGGCGGCCGCCGTGGAGCATCTATCCGCCGTCTTATATTCCGGGCGGCGGCATTTTCAAATCGACCGACGGCGGCACGACCTGGAAACCGCTCGAGAACGGCATTCCGGTCGAAGGCCGCGGCCGCATTGGCCTCTCGATCGCGCCGACAAACACAAAACGGATCTACGCGATCGTCGACGCGACAAAGGGCGGTCTTTATCGCTCCGACGATGGCGGTGCGACATGGAACCTCATTTCCGACCAGAAACGTCTGTGGGGCCGCGGCTGGTATTTTTGCAAGGTTGTCGCGGATCCGAAAGATCCAAATACTGCTTACGTATCAAACACTTCGGTCTACAGATCGACCGACGCCGGCAAGACATGGACGGCGATCAAAGGCGCGCCGGGCGGCGATGATTATCACCAATTGTGGATATATCCCGACGACCCAAATCGCATGATCCTCGCCTCCGACCAGGGTGCGGTTGTCACCGAGGACGGCGCAAAGACCTGGAGCTCATGGTACAACCAGCCAATCGCCGAGATGTACAACGTCGCGGCTGACTACCGGTTTCCGTATTGGGTTTCGGGTTCGCAGCAGGACAGCGGTCCGGCTGCCGTCATCACGCGAAGCAATCACGCCGAGATATCGAACCGCGATTGGGCACCGATATGTGCCGGAGGCGAATCGGACAATACCGCGCCCGATCCGCTGCATCCCAACATCCTGTTTGGCGATCGTGTCACCAAATGCGACGTCGTCACCGGCCAGACCTGGAATGTGTCGCCCGAGCGCACGATGACCGTGCCCGCACGTCATACGTGGACTCTTCCGCTCGTTTTTTCCGAGGCAGATCCGCACGCGCTGTATTTCAGTAACCAGTTCCTTTTCAAGACCACCAACGGCGGCGAAAGCTGGACCCAGATCTCGCAGGACATGACGCGCGAGGACCCGGGCGTTCCTTCAAACCTCGACGAGGTCACCGCTGCGGATGCACCTAAGGACAAACGCCGCGGCGTCATCTATTCGATCGCGCCGTCGCCGCTTCGAGCCTCAACAGTTTGGATCGGCACCGACGACGGCCTCATTCACAAGACGGATGACGACGGCAAGACGTGGACCGACATCACGCCGCCCGAATTGATGCCATGGAGCAAGGTCGTGATGCTCATCGCATCGCACTACGACGTCAACGAAGCCTTCGCCGCGATCGACCGCCACCGCCTGACGGACAACGAACCTTATATCTACCGCACACGCGACGGCGGCAAGACGTGGCAGCGGATCACACGCGGCCTACCGCCCGGCGTCTATATGCAGAACGTGACCGAGGATCCACAGCGGCGCGGGCTG
>Ga0163161_10002399_pt1 | contig 13428 bp, 8 predicted proteins | sample S45metaG_FD_129847 | JGI IMG/M metagenome (GOLD analysis project Ga0163161, IMG submission 129847) | Switchgrass rhizosphere microbial communities from Kellogg Biological Station, Michigan, USA - S4-5 metaG | ecosystem: Host-associated > Plants > Roots > Rhizosphere > Soil | place: USA: Michigan... | reverse complement strand
GCGAAATCTACCTGCGCATGGCGCGCAGATTGTTCTTCGAAGCGCCGATGTGGACGCCAGACTGGCAGGTCCAGGCTTGAAGTGCTGCACCATTGCCGTGCGATACTCCAACCGCACAATCGGAATTTTCCGGGGTTTCCCGCTGAATATTGCCGTTTATAGAGTGAAAATCACTGGGTTGAGCTTTTTATACTGCACCCCCCTGATCTGGCCCGGCCAGACCGGTTGACCCAAAAGGTCAAGCGGACACGGCACGCCCTGGCACACCCGCCGTGGCGTGCCGGACTCGGAGGCTCATATCCAATAACAAGACGAGGTTGTATCCCTATGCCAGTCGGCAACCACCTGCCCCATGGCGAGACCGCTTCGGGCGGCCCGCTCAAACGCGAACTGGGCGAACGGCATATCCGCCTGATGGCGCTCGGCGCCTGTATCGGTGTCGGCCTGTTCCTCGGCTCGGCCAAGGCCATCGAAATGGCCGGTCCGGCCATCATGCTCTCCTACATTATCGGTGGCCTGGCCATCCTGGTGATCATGCGCGCCCTCGGCGAGATGGCCGTGCATAACCCGGTGGCCGGCTCGTTCAGCCGCTATGCCCAGGATTACCTCGGCCCGTTGGCGGGTTTTTTGACTGGCTGGAACTACTGGTTCCTGTGGCTGGTGACGTGTGTGGCAGAGATCACCGCCGTGGCGGTGTACATGGGCGTGTGGTTCCCCGATACGCCGCGCTGGATCTGGGCCCTGGCGGCCCTGATCAGCATGGGTACCATCAACCTGATCGCGGTAAAGGCCTTCGGTGAGTTCGAATTCTGGTTCGCGCTGATCAAGATCGTCACCATCATTGCCATGGTGATCGGCGGCGTCGGCATCATCGCGTTCGGCTTTGGTAACGACGGCGTGGCACTGGGTATCTCCAACCTGTGGGCCCACGGCGGCTTCATGCCCAATGGCGTGCAGGGTGTGTTGATGTCTCTGCAAATGGTGATGTTCGCTTACCTGGGTGTAGAGATGATCGGCCTCACCGCCGGTGAAGCAAAGAACCCGCAGAAGACCATTCCCCGTGCAATCGGCTCGGTGTTCTGGCGCATTTTGCTGTTCTACGTGGGCGCGTTGTTCGTGATTCTGTCGATCTACCCGTGGAATGAAATCGGCACCCAGGGCAGCCCGTTCGTGATGACCTTCGAGCGCCTGGGTATCAAGACTGCGGCCGGCATCATCAACTTCGTGGTCATCACCGCAGCGTTGTCATCCTGCAACGGCGGCATCTTCAGCACCGGGCGCATGCTCTACAGCCTGGCGCAGAATGGCCAGGCACCCGCGGCGTTCGGTACCACATCGCGCAACGGTGTACCGCGCAAAGCGCTGCTGTTGTCGATCTTTGCCTTGCTGCTGGGGGTGTTGCTCAATTACCTGGTACCCGAGAAAGTCTTCGTCTGGGTTACGTCCATCGCCACCTTCGGCGCGATCTGGACGTGGGTCATGATCCTGCTGGCCCAGCTCAAGTTTCGTAAGAGCCTGAGCCCGGCCGAACAGAAAGCCCTCAAGTACCGCATGTGGCTGTACCCGCTCAGTTCGTACCTGGCCCTGGCGTTCCTGGTGCTGGTGGTGGGCCTGATGGCGTACTTCCCGGACACCCGCGTGGCGCTGTATGTCGGGCCGGTGTTCCTGGTGCTGCTGACGGTGTTGTTCTACGTGTTCAAACTGCAACCGACCCAGGTCGGCGTGGGTTCACAGCGTTCGGCGTGATCCCTTGAAACATGGCCTGCCTGTTTTTCCGCAGGCAGGCCAGTCGTGGTTCAGACGCGCTGTAGCGTCCGTTGCGTGCCCTCCGTCAACTGTCGTACCAGGCGGTTGTACTCGTCGGTTTCCTCGTCGACCAATAACTGGCGTCGGTTCCAGTATTCATCGGAGTCCCGGCTCGGGAACTCCTGATCCAACGCACTGACCTTATAGGCGATGGTGCTCTTGACGGTAAAAAACGCCTCCGGCTCAGCGCTGGCCAAATACTCGATCCAGAACTCGGTCGTCAGGATGGCCTCCTGCAGGGCAGGTGACTGGCCGAGCGCGCGCAGCGTCGCACGGGCCCGATTGATCACCTCGTCAGTCACATAGCTATCCACGGTGTAGAGCAATTCCAGTGGATAGAACGGCAAGTTGAATTCGCGCGCCAGTTTACTGCGCAGGTAAACGGTGACTTCGGCGGGGTCGACTTCCAGTCGGGCGCGCTCGCGCTCGAGAATGAACTGATCGGAAAAATGATCCAGCTGATTCAGGTAGAAACAGCGCCTGGCCAGATCCAGCAATGCCCGATCAGCCAGGTAACTCCTGGGTTGCTGCTTGGCCTGGTGAATGCGGTGATGCAGTTCCATGTTGGTAAAGGCCAGGATCACGCTGTCGCCGCAATTGCCTGAGCCGTAGGTATTGAGGCACACCGTGTTGCGCAATTGCGTCGACTCGCCCATGGCAATCAGTAAGTCCCACACTCGATCCGTCAGACGCATTCTTGACTCTACTGTGCGGTACGCGAGCGTTCGCGGCAGGTCGCGCAGCACCCGGAACACATCGTCGGCACTCGCCGTTTCATTGGCTTTCAACTGTTCCCACAGCTGTCGGCGCGCTGGCACGTCCGTGGGGGCTACGCCCGACAGCCAGGTGTCGAAGTCATTCGACGCCACCGGTGCATGGGCCGGCGTATACAATCGGCCGCCCAGGGAAATACCGGTATCGAGGCGGTACGTTTCGATGCGCGCCAGGGTCTCGGCCGACAGCGGGTTCTCGTGCAGGAAGGTGTTGCGATTGGTCATTTGCAGCCATGGGTTGGTGAAGACCTCTTCCGGAATCGTGGTGATCGAGTTGGTCTGCAGGTGCAGTTGGGTCAGCACCGGCAGCGCACTGGCGCCAATCGGCCATTGCGTAATGCCGGTGTTGGCGAGCATCAGGGTGCTCAGCTGGGTCATTTGGCTGACGTCCGGTGTGAGGGTCAGGTCCGGGTTGTCGGTCAGATCCAGTTTTTGCAGGTTGACCATGCTCGCCAGGCGTACCACCGCCTCTTCGGTCAACCGAATGTCGTTGTCGCTCAGGTAAAGGTGGGTGAGCGAGGTCATCTCGGTGATCGCGCTCGGCAGTTCCGTTAGCCGACATTCGAGGTGCAATGCCTTGAGCTGGGTGAATTTGGCCAGGAAATCTGGCCCCGTGGCCGGGAACGTGTTGCTGTAAATCCTCAGGTATTCAATGTGATTGAACGCGCGGGTGTCCGTTATGAAGGACGCCGGGGGAAAGGTTTCGTCGTCCAAGTGCAATTCGAGTGACTGTAGGTGGTACAGCCCTTCCAGGAAGAACATGGTGTTTGCACGTTGCCAGGCCGAGCGCAGTTGGGCGGCGATAACGCGACGTGGGTAACGGCGCAGTTCCCGGGGGGCGGCTACAAGATCTTCGTTTGAAGACGACCCTTCGCTCCAGCGCATCAGCGCGTTTTCCATGGCCACGAACTCGCCCTGGAGGCGCTCCAGTTCGATCAACTTTTCCGGGTCAGTCATGTTCAAGGTCTGGAGAAAACGTCGCGCATCGTCATCGTTGAAATGCGGATAAAGCGCCTGGACCTTGGCCACCAGGTCCGGTGGGCGGCGACCGCGGAACGGCCAGATACGCTGCCAGAACGGGTACACCAGAAATGTGCGGTCGACGCCCATGGCCGGTTGCATCCAGGGTTGCAAGTGGGGGATATCCAGCAGGTGCTTGATTTCCACACGACGGGCGAAGGCCAACTCGGCCAGTTGGTTGCGCAGATGGCGGATGCCGCTCTGGGTGTCGACCTCAAGAAGGGCTTTCTCGGCAGGCGACAAGGTACTGAGAATGACCTGCAGCAATCTGGTCGAGGGTGTGCCCAGCGGCTCGCCCTGCAGATCATAGGCCTGATAACCACGGTTGGTTTTGGCCACGGTCTTGCGTGATGCGCCGCCCAGGTGCCCGGCGGTTTCCAGCAAGCGACCCTGGTTATCCCGTTCGCGAATATCGATGCGCAGGTTCCTAGGCCAGCCGGGCAGGATGCGCAGCAGGTACAGGGTGATCCGGTCGCTGTCGGCATTGGCGCAGGCATCCACGTACAAGCCTTCGAACGCGCGGTTCAGGCGCAATTCGTGGGCGCTCAGGCGTGCCTGCTCGCCAATTCGCAGGCTCAGTTGGTTGCGCTCATTGAGCTGTTTGAGCTCGCGTGCCGTGGCTTGGCCGAGAATCGCCTTGACCGTATTGTTGGGCAGGTTCGGGTGCATGGCCTTGAAGCGACGCTGCTGCTCGGTGCCTTCGGACTCGCTTTGGCGATACAGGGACTCGAGGATTTTCGCGCGTTCGCGGTCAGTGAACTCAACGATGCGGGTGATCAGTTGGATTCGGCGCTGTTCCAGCGTTTCGGGTAACTGTCCCAGCAGGCCCCTGACCACCTCATCGTGGGGCAGGAGGGCCTCCAGCAGCCTTGGATTTTCGAGCGTTGCAACGCTGATCTCCACGGTCTGCTGATCAGATTGCGGGCGTTCGTGGTAGCGATGGATGACGCGGCTGTCGCTGTCGACAAGCTGCAACACGTGGCTGGCGGGCCAGCCCGGCAGGCTGGTGATCACCAGCAACTGCAGGTCCGGGCGGGCGGAGGAGGTGGTGGGCAGTTCATACATCGCTTCGATGAACCGGTCGATTTCCTGGTCAATGCGCAAGCGCTTGCAGGTATCCGTCAGCAAGGGTGGAGCAGCGTGGCCGTTGCGGTGTACGCGGCGCAGCACATGGGGCGGGGTATCGGTCAGGGCGAGAATTGTGCTGGCCGTGTCCTCGGTAAAGGCGTTGTGGTCGCCGCCCAGTCGATAGAGCAGGCTGTGGTCGTCCCAACTCATCGGGTTCTCAGTGGACAAGCGCCAGGCGCCGTCACCGTTGTGCTCCAGGGTCGGCGTTTCGACGCCGATCTTTTGCGGGTGTTTGAACCGCCACTTGAGTACCTGTTTGTCGTAGACGATGCGGTACCAGGAGCCGAACAGCGGCAGGTATTGGTCGCCGTCAAGGCGGGTGATGCCGAGAGCGTCGGGCCGCAAATTGGCCGGCATGGACAGGGTGTGTTCGTACTGCGCCAGCGAGCCATCGGCCAGTCGCACAAAACCTTCCGGGCCGCGTTGTTGGCTCATGTAGTTGCCCAGGGTGTTGCGCAGGCCTCTGGCGTCGGTTTCGCTGCTCATGCCCAGCTGTTGTCGCTCGTGGGGTTGCAGCACCGAGCCGATGGCCAGGTAAAAACTGTCCACCGCCGGTGACACCGCAATCGTGCCGGCATTGCGCATGTCATAGGCCTCATACACGCCTTCGCCGTAGTGGCGCAGTTCCACCGTGAGGTCATCAGCGCCGCTGGAGCGATAGGGCTTGGCGATGTTGCCCGCGACGACTTCGGTGATGACGAAAGGGCGCTTGAGGCGTTGGCGGATCAAGGCCGAAGCGAACTCCCTGGCCCATTGATCGGTGTCGTTGTTGAACTGCCGTGGGTGATACAACGCGTCGATCGCGGCATCGATGCGCAGGGCGGTGCGGTGGTTGTCCAAGTGTTCGGCAAAGGCCGTTGGCAATGTCCCTTCGCGCAGGTAGGCCTGCTGTTGGCGCGGGGTAAGCGGGTGCTGTTGCAGCAGCCGCTGGAGCAGGGCCGGCGTCAACGGGCTGTTGTGGTCACGCAATTTTTTCAGCAAGGCGGTGGCCGGCACCAGAGGCGCCGAGGTCTTGACCGCGAGGAAGCGTCTGACGTTGGGCGGCGGTAGTTGCTCACTTTTCTCATAACCGGCGTAGTTCACCAGCGCGGAAAACAGCGCCATGCGTTCGCGACGGGCCAGGCTGCAGACGGCGCGACGTACCGCCAGGATCCGCTGTTCGGGCGTGCTGTCGGGTTGTTCGGTCAGGCCCAACTGCGAGGTGGTCGGTTGCAGCTCAATCACCAGGCTCAGCAGCGGGTCGTCCCGATGGTGGGGCTGGCCACGGTCTGCTTCGGCCTGGTAGCTGCCCTCTGCGCTGCGGATAATCGTGAGGGTGGTCACTGAGGGCACGGGCGTTTCGGTTTTTCCATAGGTTTCGATGACGCTGCCTTGCGGGTCGCTGATGCTCAGTAGTACCGCGGCCGGCCATTCGGGCAATTGGGTCAGCAGGCACAGCACCACGCTGTCGCCATAGGGCGGCAGGTAGCCGGCTTCGTGAAAGCGATTAATGATTTGCTCGATGACTTGGTCGGCCTGCAGGCGGCGGACGCCTTCGATCAGGTTCCAGGGCGCCGGTTCGCCGTGCCAGGCATTCTCCAGGGCTGCGCGGGAGGTGGCGGTGCTGCGCAGCATCCGCTCCAGGTCAGCCTCCAGGATAATCGACGAACCACTGGGCAGCATGCGCTGCAGCAGTTGGGTATCCGATAGGGCTTGGTTGTCGTGCAGGTCGAAGGTCCACGCTTGCAAGGCCGGGTCAAACACAATCGGGGGGTTGTAGGGGCTGCGGCTGTGCTTGAGCACATAGCGCTGAGTGGCCTGGTCGTGGACAACCTCTGCCACCACCGTCTGTTCCTCATGACGCAGTTTGACGTAGTAGTTGTTGTGTACGCTGAATACGCCCAGGGCGTCCGCGCGTTTGCCCTCGAGTACGTATGGCTTTGGATGGGCATAGGCGCGGGCGTCGGGCTTCCACAGTTCCTCAACACCGTCCGGACGCGTGACTTTGCGCGGGTTGCCCAAGCGTTGCAGGTATTCAAGCATGCGTTGATGATGGAGCTTGCTCGCGATACCGATCAAACGCCCGCTGATGGCCAGGTCGGCGACGTCGGTGAGGGTCGAAGCAAAGCCGCTGGCATCGCCTTTGAGCGCTTCATTGAGGCCCACGCTGACGCTGTAGGTCATGCTGCCCAGCACCGCCAGTTGCATCAGCCGGTTGAGCCCAGTGACTCCGCCGGGCAGCGGCGTGAGCAGCAGCTGCAGGACTTCGCCGGCGATGGCCGCGGCGGCGTCCTTGAGTGCTTGCCAGTCGGTGTCGGAGCGGGTGTTGGCCAGAGTGTCCATGTCGGCCTGACAACGTTGTAACTGGCGGTAGGTCAGGGTTTGCAGCAGCGTTTTGGCGGGGCCGGTGTAGGGGTCGGTGGAGAAGCGAATGTCATCCAGGGTTCGCTCCGGAAAGGCCTTGTGAAAACCGTCATAGAGTTTTCCCGCCAACCAACTCAAGCCTTCCGGGCGCTTTTCCAGGGTCAGCAAGGGTTTGAAGACGGACATCCCCACTAACGGCAGTTGTCGGGAAAACCAACCCAGGTCGTCTTTTCTGTGACTGTCCACAAGCTGTTGGCGGAAATCGGCCTCTGCCGATTGCGCATCGCTGTGATAGCGCAACGCACCGCCGGGGCGGAAGGGGAAATAGGACAGCACTCCCAGGCTTGCAACCCTGATCAACAGCAAAGGCACCGGGATGGCGTTGTCCCAAGGTACGAAGGGCACCGAGATAATGGGGGTGACGCCCGATGTCAGGCTCAAACTGTCGACCTGCAGTGGCGGCCCACTGCCTTCGATTGACGCCATGAGGCTGTCGTACATGGCGCGGGTCAGGCCGTTGTGCGCGCGGTTGCGCCAGGCGTCGAGGGCATCGAACCGCAGAAGGGCCGAGGCCGCTGCACCCATCAGGCGGTTGAGCGTGCCGTCCTGGCCCAGGGTCGCGCGAATGGTTTGCTGCAGTTTGTGGCCCAGGTCCAACTCGCGGGCGACATCGACGAACTCGCGGGCACTCAGGCTGGTGTCGCCGTTGAAACCCACCACGCGGCTGGCGCCGATCAGGCTGTAGCCGGAGTCTGTCGTCAGATAGGAGGTAAAACCGAAATTCACGCAAGCCGCCTCCCACAGCGACATGCTCTTGACGTGGACGACTTCGGTGTACTCCAGCACGGAGCGGCGAGGGACTCTGACGTAGCTACCTGGCTGCCGGTCCCAGGGCAGGGGTTGCTGGACCTTTTCGATGTAGGTGGTATCGAAGCGGTACTGCTCGGGATCGCGCCCGCCGAGCCTGCTGCGTAGCTGTGCGAGGCCGTCTTCCTTGAAGGTGCGTACGACCCGTTCTTTCTCGGCGTCAACCGCCGTCAGCGCCGCGAGGGCCTGGCGTTGCAGCTGCAGGAAACGTTGTTTTTCCTCAGCATCCAGGCCATCCAGGGCCTGGAGCACATTGCGCTGGATCAGCTCCAGCGCCTGTTGCTGGGCCCAGCGGGTACTCGACTGCAAATTGCCGGACAGGCCGTTGAGTAATTGATGAGACGGCATGCGCTCTACCTTTCACGATAAGTGGAAGGCAGATGGAATCACCGCGCATGCCGGCGCTGGGGCTAACTATTTAACTGCCGCGCAGTGCTGCGCTGGCGCAGGTCCAGCTGTTTGTTGAACTCCAGCCACGCTGCCAGCCCGGCCATCAACGCCATCCCCAGCAGGGCACTGAAAATCTGCATGGGCCAGGCATCACCGGCTTGGGCGTTGAGCATGTCCGCCAGGGGGGCCAGTAGCACGCCGAGGCAGAACACTTCCAGGGAGTAGCGTCCCATGCGGCAACTTTGTTCGGCCAGCCAGTTTTGCGTCCAGCCGCGGCCGGGTAACAGTTTGGCGGTGACGTACGTCAGGGCCAGGAAGTGCAGCAGGCGCAGTGGCGACAGGTCGGTCTTGCTGATGGGATAGATCAAATCGCTGAGCCAGGCGGGCATCAGCGCGTCGTGCACTTCGGGCCAGCGCCAGGAGAGCGTCAGCACACCGGCCAGCACGGTGTACACCGCCGCCGCCATGAACAGCGGCTGGCGTGCCAGCGCACGCGTGTCTGCGGGGCGCGCCCGTGTGGCCTGGATCGCGGCCGCGCCACCGAGGATAAACAGGAACTGCCAGGTCACCGGGTTGAAGTACCACACGCCATCGGCAATCGCCCGTAGGTTCCAGCCCATCCACGGTGCCAGCAGGTACACCGTCGCCGACCCGACCACCACCAGCCAGGTCCTGCGCAGCAGCAACGGCAATACCAGCGGCAGGCCCGCGAGCAGCACGATATACAGCGGCAACGGGTCCATCAGGTTGGGCTTGAAGCGCAGCAGCAGCTCATCGGTGAGGGCCTGTTGCGGGTGGGTGACGAAATGGGTCAGGCCCATCTCCTCGACCAGGTCGCGGGTTTCCACATGGTTGTTGGCGAAGAACACGATGCCCATCAGCATCGCCAGCAAAAAGATATGCACCACGTACAACACCCAGGCGCGGCGCAGGATTTTCAGTGAGGCGATCCAGTAGCCGTCGCGTTGCAGGATCTTGCCGTAGGCCAGCACCGCCGCGTAGCCGGCGAGAAATACAAACACCTCCGCAGCATCGCTGAAACCAACGTTGCGCAGGGTGATCTGGCCGAGGGGATTGTGGGGGACGTGATCCCAGAAAATAAAGATCAACGCCAGGCCCCGAAAAAAATCGATGCGTGGGTCGCGTCCGTTCAGCATGGCAGCGGGCTCTTGAACAATAAGTTTAGTAATGACAGGCGAACGCGCACGTTGTCGTACGCCGCGTGTCGGGCGGGCGCAGGTTGGCGATATTTGTAAACAATTGCAAAGGTTGGGTATTACTGAATGTCTCAACTGCGCGCAGCGGCGACCTGTTAATTCTGACAGTAGACGAACAACAGATGCCATGGCTTGCTGGAGGCTGGCGAAACAGGGGGACGGCATGACCAACCTGTGGAAGGGGTTCTCCAGCTACACAGTGATCGGGGTCGCCAACACGCTGATCCACTGGCAGCTGTTTTTTGTGTTCAGGACCGCGCTGGACCTCAGCCAGGCCGCGAGCAACGTCCTGGCCTTTGGCGTGGCGGCGTCTTTCTCGTTTTATGTCAACGCGATCTACACCTTTGTCGTGCCTGTCTCGCTGACGCGTTATCTGTTGTTTATGGCATGCATGGGCGGTTTGAGCCTGGGAGTGGGGTGGCTGGCGGACCGTTGGCGCTGGCCGGGTATCGTCACGGTGCTGGGCTTTTCGCTGTTGAGCCTGGTCTGCGGTTTCCTGCTGTCCAGGTGGGTGGTGTTTCGTGAGCGTGGGCAATGAAGATTTCGCTGATCGTGCCGGTGTTCAACGAAGAACAGGCGATCGAGCCGTTCTACCGGGCAGTGCGTGAGGCGCAGGATTTGCAGACTCACAGGATTGAAGTCGTGCTTATCAACGATGGCAGCACCGACCGTACCGCCGAACGTGCCCGGGCGCTGGCCATGGCGGACAGCGATATGGTGCTGATCAATCTGTCGCGCAATTTCGGCAAGGAGGCCGCGCTGTTCGCCGGGCTTGAATACGCGACGGGTGATGCCGTGGTGCCCATGGATGTGGACCTGCAGGATCCGGTCGAGGTGATCCCGCGCTTGATCCATGAATGGCAGGGCGGCGCCGATGTGGTGCTGGCCAAACGTCGTGACCGCTCCAGTGACGGCTACCTCAAGCGCCGCAGTGCGTCGATGTTCTATCACTTGCTCAACCGTATTTCCTACACGCATATCGAAGAAAACGTCGGCGACTTTCGGCTGATGGACCGCAAGGTGGTGGACGTGATCAAGGCGCTGCCCGAACAGCAGTTGTTCATGAAGGGCGTGTTGTCCTGGGCCGGCTTTACCGTGGCCATTGTCGAATACGATCGAGCACCCCGCACGGTGGGCCAGAGCAAATTCAACGCATGGAAACTGTGGAACCTGGCGTTGGACGGGATCACCTCGTTCAGCACGTTGCCGCTGCGGTTATGGAGCTATATCGGCAGTGTGATTTCGCTGATCGCGTTGGTGTACGCCGGGTACCTGGCGTTGGACAAAGTGCTGTTTGGCAATGACGTGCCGGGGTATCCGTCGTTAATGACGGCGATCTTGTTCCTGGGTGGCGTGCAACTGATTGGGATCGGGATACTGGGGGAGTATGTGGGGCGTATCTATATGGAAACCAAACACCGGCCGCGCTATGTGGTTAAAGGCGTTGTGCGTCGGGTAGAGCAAACCTGCGAAAAAATCGGTGTTTAGCGGGGGCTTAGAGGAGGCGCCGGAACATGTGCATGCATGAATGGTCGAGAAGAGAAAGTTTTATATTCTTTTTGGTGGCGGTTTTAGTCTATGTATATCCATTGATTCTGGCTGACTATTTTTACGTTGAAGACAGTTTCAGGGCCGCGTCCGGGTATGCGTCATGGCGGGCTGAAGGGCGTTTTTTAATTGATGGTTTTTATCATTTATTATCCCTGTCAAATGGCGCGCCCGACTCTTTTCCATTGGGCTTGCTGGTGGCGGGTTTGTTCATGGCAAAGGCGCTGGAGAAGCTCGCATTTCATTATTTCAGTCAGGTGAATGTGTGTTCGTCGGCGGTGGTGTTGCCGATGTTTTTCAGTCCCTTGTTTTTGAGTGATCTCGTTTATAAATACGACGGCCCGGTGATGACGGTAGGGTTGGCGATGATAGTGTTTGCTATCACCTTGAAGTCTGAAAGAAAGTGGGTTGAATGGTGGGGCGCAAGTTTACTGGTTGGCTGTGCACTGTGTGTTTATCAGCCACTCATCAATGCGTTTTTCGGGTTGTGCTGCATCGAGTTATACAGAGCGATTAACGCTCAAAAAGCAACTCGCGAGTGGGTGATGTTGGGTGTTGAAAAGGCAGCTCAAGCCGGCGTTGCCGCGCTTTTTTATCTCTTCGCGATCGTGCCGTTCATGGGCAAGGAACGGCAGCGGCTGCTTGCTTTGGATGAGAATTGGCCGATTGTCATCTTCCAGCGCCTGGAAAGCGCTGAAGAACGGATTCGCCCTTTGTACACGGGTGGGCATGCAGGGTTTTTCGCGGTGATGGCGATTCTGTTTGGGCTGGGTTATGCGTGGGCGTGGTGTTCTGGAATGCGTGAAAGACCAGGCTGGGTGAGTAAAGTCCTGATGAGTGTGGCTTATATGTCGATAGTGCCGTTGATGATAATTTCTGTGCCTGGAATCATGCTGGTTTTTTTCTACGAGAATAATGACTCAAGGGCAATGTTGGGGGCCGGGCCTTTACTGGTTTTTATAGTGCTGGTGATCTACCAGTGGTTAAGTGCTGTGCAGCACACGTTAACGGTGTTGGTGGTGCTGCCGGTAATTTTAATGGTGTCCGTTTCTTATAGTTATGGTCGGGTTTTGAGTTTGAAGAGGACGCTGGAAACTGACCTGATGAGTAGTTTGGCCTATTCGATCAGCGCTAATGCAACGCTTGCTTCGGTAAAGGTCTTTTACTTTAATGCCAGTGCTCAGGACTTTTGGTTGCCGGCCTCTGCCGGAACTGTGTCAATCATGCCGGTCATGCCGTATCTGGTGGGCGCTGATTTTTTGTTTTTACCAGAGGCGATGGCCAGGGTGGGGATCACCAATGTGGTCCAAGCCAGCCACGAACATTCGGCCGACGTACGCCTGAAACGTGACGCCCGGCCCATAGTCGATAATTTGTTTTACTCCATATATCTGGAAGATGGCGACGGCTATATCGTCATGAAACAACAGCCTCGTGTTAATCCGTGAAGGGTTTTTTAACCCGAGGTTGGGAGCTATACCGCTTCACCTCGCCATCAATGATCACCCACCGGCCCAGGCACTTGGATTTCCAACTGTCAGGCAGTTGCCCGGCGATTACAGCGAAGTCCAGTAACGGCATGTGAAGCTCCTTGTTTCAACGATGCCGTCGGTGGTCCGGTCCAGCGGGGAAAGGGTGGGCTAGAACGCATCCATCAACAGTACTTTGCACGGCTTGGCCTGATACTCGTTGATCTGCGGCACCAGCCGGGTGAAGTGTTCGGTCCGGCAATGGGTGTCGAGCGCGGCCTGATCGGGCCATTGCTCGATGAAAATGAAGTGCCCTGGGTCTTTCTGATCAACAAACAGATCGTACGAAATGCACAGCGGTTCCTGGCGGGTTTTTTCCACCAGTTCGGCGTACCAGGGCCGCACGATGTCGAGGTATTCGGGTTTGATGAAATCTTCAGCGATGACTTTCAACATGAGCTGGGTCCTTTAAGCGGCGGCGACTTCGTGGGGTTCAAAACTGTCCGCGCGTGCCATCTGCCACATGCGTGAATAGAACTCGCCATTCACTTCACCGGTGAGCAACTCCCCCGGTTTCAAGAACACATGCAACTGCGAGAACAGCTTGATCTCGGTCGCTGACATGCGCCGCACCAGGTGCTTGGCCGACAGCTGCGACGGATGATCCAGGCCTGCTGCCGCGAGCATCTCGGCGAGGGCCTTGAGGGTGTTGCGGTGGAAGTTGAACACGCGCTGGGCCTTGTCCGGTACCACCAAGGCGCGTTGGCGCAGCGGATCCTGGGTCGCGACGCCGGTGGGGCATTTGTTGGTGTGGCAGCTTTGGGACTGGATGCAGCCGATGGCGAACATGAAGCCGCGCGCCGAGTT
>Ga0163161_10002398_pt1 | contig 13433 bp, 12 predicted proteins | sample S45metaG_FD_129847 | JGI IMG/M metagenome (GOLD analysis project Ga0163161, IMG submission 129847) | Switchgrass rhizosphere microbial communities from Kellogg Biological Station, Michigan, USA - S4-5 metaG | ecosystem: Host-associated > Plants > Roots > Rhizosphere > Soil | place: USA... | reverse complement strand
TGCGGCCGCAAGGGCCTATAGCTCAACGGTTAGAGCAGAGGACTCATAATCCTTTGGTTCCAGGTTCGAATCCTGGTGGGCCCACCAAGAAAACAGGCACTCAGGCGCGGCCCGGGTGCCTTTTTTATGCGCTTGGGAAAATGGTTGGAAAAATTCAGCGCTTACGCGATGGCTTCACGGCTGGCAGATCGTTGTCGTAGCGCCCGGTGGTGACCCAGTGAGGATCTAACTGGGGAAACGCCGAAGGACAAAGAGAGCGACGTTCCTGCGGAGGATAGGAAACACTCCTTGCCAACGGTTGGTCCGCAGCCCAAGAAACGCAAGCGCTAAAAAGTTTCAGCTGGCCGAAGCAGACTGAAGACAGGTCGGTAAGCGTTGCAATAGGTGATGTCGCGGCACTTCGTAGGTGATCAACGTGCATGGTCGGCGAGTGTCGCCGTGACGCCAGCCTGACTAGCCGGAAAAGTACCCGGAGCGCTCGATCAGCTCATCAACGGCCTCCCTGTCGTCATACCGAAGCTTGAGGAGGTCGGCGACCGCCTTGGCCTTGTCCGGGTGCGCGTCGTAGTAAGCACGGGCGATGCGGTACCCCACGTAATACCCCAGGTCACTGACCCCGAAGCGATTCGCGCTGCTGTTATACAGCCAGTCGCGGTAATCGTTGCCGCGGCGGTCGGCCTGGAACTGCGCCTTGAGTGCATCCTCATGCGCCGGCCCGTACACGTACAGCGGCAGGTCGGGCTTCTTCCCGGTGACCAGCTCCGCCACCAGCTCCGCCGCGCCTTCGCGCAACGCGTATTGGGCCAAGGTGTCGCCGGCCTCTACCTGCTGGGTGTGGATGTATTCGTGGATGTTGTTCTGGCGGTTGTTGTGGAACGGTTGCGAGGCGTAGAACGTGCGCAAGCGGGTCTGCAGGGGTTCGGGCAGCTCCGACACGTCGACACTGTCATCGCCCAGGGCAAGCTCGGCGCCGATCAGCACCTTGTCGTCCAGGGTGGTGCCGCCGGTTCGCAGCACGCCGATCGCGTAGGTGATGCTGGCCGGACGCAGCGCCGGGTACAGGCGCTTGAGTTTGGCCAGGTCGGCATCGAGGGCGGTGGTGGCGGCCAACGCGCGGCCGGTCAGCGGGCGTATCGAGGCCCAGTAGCGCGGCCAGGCATCGATGGCCGCCACGTACTGCTCGCCGCTGTAGTGGCGCGCCTGCATCAGCGCATGCAGCCCCGGCGTGCCCTTGTCGATATAGAGGGTCTTGATGAGCTGCTGCCTGCGCGCAGGATCGGCCTCGCCGCGGACCGCGTCGTAGGCGATCCAGAAGTTGTCGATGTCGCGGGTATGGACCTGTTGCGCCACGGGGTGACCCGCGTTGGCCAGGCTCAACGGCAACGTACCAGCGATGAGCAACACCAAGAGCAGCCGCTTCCATGCCTTCACGTCGTTCACCTTGCGGTGGGTATCCCCCGTTGGATGCAGCAAACACGCGAAAGGTTTAAGCCGGCGCATCCGCCGCAGGGGGCTTCTGCTCCCGCCACAGCAACAGCGCATCCAGTGCCGGGCAGAGCGCCTGCCCCCATACGGTGAGGCGGTACTCCACCCTGGGTGGCACCTGCGGATAGACGGTTCGTTGGACGATGCCATCGGCTTCCAGTGCACGCAGCTGCTGGGCAAGCATCTTCTGCGAGACGGCCGGGATGAGCCGCTCAAGGTCGGAGTAGCGCTGGATCTTTCCGTCGAACAGGTGGAACAGGATCAGCAGCTTCCAGCGGCCGTCCAGCACGTCCAGGGCGGCGGCCACGTCCGATGCGGCGGTTTCTGGTGTGTATGCCTTTCTCATGGCGACGGTTACTTACCTTGTCGTGCGTTCTTGTGGGCGGCCCGGGCCGCGTCGAGAATATCGCCAGACCCCTGCGGAGTACGTGTGATGACGCTCGATCTGCCTTTGCCGCTTTCGCGCTACTTTGCGCTCAGTAATGGTGAACCCGGCGTTCGCATCGAGGATTGCTTTGCTGGCGACGCCACGGTCCACGACGAGCGCCAGGACCATCGGGGCGTGGCGGCGATTGCCGCGTGGATGGCGCACGCACGCGCGCGCTATCAGCATCGTACCGAACCGCTGCACTGGGAGCGCCGCGACGGCCAGGATGTGGTGACCTCACGGGTGAGTGGCACCTTCCCGGGCAGCCCGGTGGTGCTGACGCACCGGTTCGTCGTGGCCGACGCGCGCATCAGCGGGCTGAAGATCGGTTGACGCACGCACGCATGCATCGATGGCAAGCGTCGGCAATGTCGCGTAGGCGCGGTAACCCAGGCGCACGTGCGCCACGCCGAGGGTGACGAAACCGGGCAGGGTGGATAGACTCCGCCGCTGCCGTCGTACCTCAAGGAAGATCCGCGTGAAGTGTCTGTTCGGTTTCGCCCTGGCTGCCGCCCTCCTGTCCTGCGCGCCCGCACTGCACGCGGCCACGGCCGACGAGGTCGAAGATGCCACCTTCCCGGTGCTGAGTCCGGTGGTGAATGCGCTGATCAATGCCGATGACGCGCAGGATCTGGTCAAGCGCGCCGATGCCATGGAAGACAGCAACGAGCTGCAGGCCCTTGCGCTGTACCTGGCCGCCAGCCGCGAGGACCGCGCGCAACTGCGGGCGCCGTACCAGGTGGCCGCATTGCTGGCCCGGCGTGGCACCGATGAAATGCTGGCGCTGCGCTACCTGCGCGAAGCCGATGAGCGCGGCCTGTGGTTTGGTCCGATGCTGGCCGAGGATGCTGATTTCGCCGATCTTCGCCAGACCCCGGCCTTCCAGAGCGTGCTGGCCAATGCCCAGGGGCGCTACCGCGAGGTGGCGGCCGGCAGGGTGGGGGCGATCTCGGTACTTCCCCCCTCGCCGGGTGTGGTGGCCGCCGGTGCCTGCCCGCCGGTAGTGGTCTGGCTGCACGGCTATGGCATCAATGGCCACCTGGATGAAAGCGATCAGCCGCTCGCCGATGCCGGCGCGGTGCTGCTGGGCATCAACGGCACTGAAATGATCGATACGTTCGACAGCTTCCGCTGGATCGGCCCTGGCTTCGACGGCACCCACCGGGCGGTGCAGGACGGACTCGACGCGCTGGCCGCACGGCAATGCATCGACCGCAAGCGGATCTACCTGATGGGGTTCTCGCAGGGGTCCCAGCACGCCGGTGCGTTGCTGGCCCAGCATCCGCAGGACTACGCCGGGGCACTGCTGGTGTCGCCCGGTGGCAGCCAGGCCACGCCGACGGAGAGCAAGGCGCGCGGCAAGCGCGTGGTGGTGGTCAATGGTCGCGAGGAAGGGCCGCGCAACCTGCGGATGAGTGAGGACTTCCGCAGGTTGTTTGGCGAGGATAACCAGGTGCGCTCGCGGACCCATGACGGCGGCCACACCTACCCCGAGGACTGGCAGGTGTCGTTCCCGCAGGCGCTGCGCTGGCTGATGGGCGGCGACGGCTGAGCCGGGCCGCGCCGGCTCAGGTCGGTGCAAAACCCCGCGTGGTCTTCTTCTCGTTCTTCTCCGCCTTCTTTTCCTTGGCGGTCTTGGCGGGTTTCTTCTTCTGCTCTTTCTTGCTGTCCATGCCCTTGGCCATTGCGGTGTCTCCGTGGTGATTGCGCGCAGCATGGCACATCCGCAGCCGCCCGGCGGCCTGTCGTCGCACGCCGCCCCTGCGCCGCTGGAAGGGCGCGCCGCCGCCTGGGAAACCACACCGCATGCCGGCGGTCGGCGTGGTACGGGCCGACCTTCACCCGAACGTCTCACCTGAACACGGACGCTTCATGGCGCCGTTGGCCTGCGGGCAGCGCGGCACGTCACCACATCGCCCTGGACGGGCGCCACCTTGCAGGGAGTAGACATGGGCTGGATGGATCGGATCAAGGCATCACTGGGATCGCGCAAGGACGTCCCCCCGCAGCGGCTGGACCCGGCGGAGGTCCTGTACTCGATGCCGACCATCGCAGGCGATGCGCTGCAGTTCGTTGCACCCGATCCGGCCACGGCCGATGGGGCGCCGCAGTTCCACGAGGACGAGTGGTGCCAGCTGGAATTCTGGCCCGCCGCGGCCCTGCCGCAACTGCAGCGCGCGCTGACCGAGTACAAGGCGTTCGAGGTGGCGCATCGCCTGCCCAATGGTTGGTCGGCGCTGCATGTGCGGCACCTGGACCGATCCGTGCTGGTCCAGGCGCCCGGTGCGGTGCAGCGGCTGGCCGACCAGTTCGCGACGCTGCCGATCGCCGCGCCGATCCTCACCACCTCCGCGCAGGCGCTGGGGCAGGTGGTGGGCGGCTTCGCGATCCAGCCGTCCTCGGACGTGCTGCTGCACGGACTGGCCGACGCAGGCGGGGTGCGCGCGCTGGGAGCCACGCTGGACGGCGACGACATGCAGCTCTCGGCGGTGTTCGCCACCCTGCACGCGGCGTTCGGGCTGGTATTGGTCGACTGGCGGCAGCAGTTCGTGCTGACGGCGGTGGAGGCCAACGGCGACTTCAGCGTGTGGCAGGCCTGACCGCCGCTAGCGCAGGGCGGGCTTGTGCGGCATGGGGTCGGCGACGATGAGGTCCGGTGGCGTCGGCGAGACCACCGGCAACACGTCTTCGCGCGGCGGGATCAGGCCGCGTTGCAGGCGCACGGCGAAGTCGGAGAAGCGTGCGCCGGAGATCGCCTGGCGGTTGCCGCAGTGGGCGCAGGTGAGCACGGCCGAGCCGTGCGCCACGTTGACCAGGCCCGGCGCGCTGGCGGCATTGAGCAGGGTGTGGCAGAGCAGGCATTCGGCGCGCACGAAGCGCAGCCTGCGCAGTACGTGCGGGTCTTGCTTGTCGGCATCGCCGGCGACTTCCAGCAGGTAGAACAGTCCCGTGTTCGGCATTGCATGGCTCCCTGGCTACTGCACGCCGAGCGTAGTCCTGCGTGCGATCAAGGGCCGGTGAATTAATGCACTGGCGGCGTGAGGAGCGCGCGCCGTGACGATCAGGCGGTGTCTTCGCCCGGGGAGCCGGCCCGGCACGCATCCACCAGCAGGGCGGCCGCGTCGGCCGTCATGGGCCGGGCGAGAAGGTAGCCTTGCGCTTCGTCGCAACCCCACAGGCGCAGCAGCGACAGTTCGGCGTCGGACTCCACGCCCTCGGCCACCGTGCGGTAGCCCAGTTGCCGGGCCAGTTTGATGATGGCCTCCACCTTCAGTCGCGAGGTGCGCGAGCGCGCCAGCCCGGTCACCAGGCTGCGGTCGATCTTGATCAGGGAGATCGGCACTTCGCTCAGGTAGCCGAAGTTGCTGTAGCCGCTGCCGAAATCATCGATGGCGATGCGGATCCCGGCGGTGGCCATCGCGCGCAGTTGCGGCACCGCGCCGGGGTGCCCCTGCAACCATTCGCCCTCGGTGATTTCCACCTCCAGCAGCGACGCGGGCAGGCCATGCGCCTGCAGCCGGGTGGACAGCATCTCCCACAGGCCGGGATCATCGAAGTCGCGCGGCGACAGGTTCAGCGACAGGCCAAAACCGGGGAGCGCGTGCTGCCATAGCGCCAGCTGGGCCAGCGCGTGATCGACCACCCAGCGGCTCAACGCCGGCATCAATGCGGTGCGCTCCAGCACCGGGATGAACTCGCCGGGGCTGACCGGCCCGAGCATGGGATGGACCCAGCGCAGCAGCGCTTCGGCGGCCACCGGCATCCCATCGTGCAGGCTGAAACGCGGTTGGTAGACCAGGCTGAACTGGTGTTGGGCCAGGCCGCGCGCGGCATCGGAGGCGAGACGGTAGCGCCGGCGCAGGCGCGCGTCGCGCTCGTCGGAGTACCAGCACAGGCAGGCATCGGTCTGCACCGCATGCTGCATGGCGACCAGGCATTTGCGGATGAGGTCGTTGGTGTCGGCCGCGACCGCCTTGAAGTGGCAGGCACCGGCATGGAACTGCGGCAACATCGGCACGCTGCCGGCCATCAGCGGTCGCCGCATGCGTTCGCGCAATCGATCCAGCAGCGCCTCCACCTGCGTGCGGTCCTGGTCGACCAGGAAGAACGCGAACCGGCTGACGCCAACGTGGTAGACCTGCGCCTGGTCCTGCAGCACGCTCTGCACGCGCAGCGAGGACTGCCGAAGCAGGGCCTCCACCGGCTTCATGCCCAGGGCCTGGCCGGCGTCGTTGGCGCTGTGGGCATCCAGGACGTCCAGCAGCACGGCAGTGAAGTGCCCGTCGCCGGCACGCCGCGCCAGCAGGTCGAGGTCCGCCTGGAACTGCTGGCGGTTGGGTAGGCCGGTGACCTGCTCGCGCCGGCCCATGGACATCTTCAGTTCCATCTGCGCCATCACCACGCGGGCAAGCGTCTGCAGCTGTTGCACTTCCAGCGGCGACAGCACGCGCGGCGCGCGTCCCATCAGGCACAGGGTGCCCAGGGCCAGCCCGGACCTGGTGAGCAGAGGAGCGCCGGCATAGAAGCGCACCTGTTCGGGGCCGACCACCAGCGGATTCTGTGCGAAGCGCGGGTCCTCGCGCAGGTCGGCCACCTGCATCACCTGCGCCGAGCCGATGGCCCACGAGCAGATCGAGGCGTGCCGATCGGTGCCCTCCACGGCGAGGCCGACGCGCGAGATGAAGCGCTGGCTGTCGGCGTCGACGATCGAAATCAGCGCGATGGGCACGTCGAAGGTGAACGCAGCAAGCTCGGTAATCGGATCCAGCGCGCGCCCCAACGCCGGGTCCATCACGTTCAATGCGTCGATCAATGCAACCCGGTCACTATCGCTGCTGCTGTCCCACATGCGCCTTGCCTGCCACCGTTCCTTTCAGGCTACTCTCCCGCGCGGCCTGCGCAATGCCCGTGAAGGTGTGCGCGTGCGGCGAGGATGAAGCATTCACGAGGCGTGGCCGGACGGCCGTTGGTCGCGCAGACAGCGCGCCGCGTCAGCCGCGCATCGCGCGTGCCAGGACCTCGAACACGCGCCTGTCCTGGGCCTGCGCTGCATTGAAACGGAGAAAGCCCGCGGCAGCGAGCGAAGGGCTGAACGCGTTGCCCGGCGCCAGAACGACGCCCTCGGCCAGGCAGCGGCGCGCGATGTTGGCCGCGTCCACTCCATCGGGCAATTGGCACCACAGCAGCATTCCCGCCTGCGGCACCACCCACGGCCGGATACCGAGCGGCGCCAGTCGTGCCAACGTGGTGTCGCGCGCGCTCGCCAGCCGGGTGCGCACCGCTTCGACGTGTCGCCGGTAGCCGCTGGCGGTCAGCGCGGTGAGCAGGATGTCCGCCGCCAGGCGTCCGCCGCCGAAGCTGGTGGCGATCTTCAGGTCGGCCAGTCCTTCGATCCAGTCGCCACGGGCAACGATGAAGCCACAGCGCACCGACGCGGACAGGGTCTTGGAAAAACTGCCCACCTGGATCACCCGCGACAGGCCGTCGAACGCGGCCAGGCGTGGCGCCGGGGCGTGCTCGAAATCGGCGAACAGGTCATCCTCGATGATCACCAGGTCCGAGCTGTCCGCGGCGCTCAGCAGGCGGTGCGCGGTGACCGGCGAGAGCGTGGCGCCGGTCGGGTTGTGGATGCCCGAGTTGGTGATGTACACCCGCGGCGAGTGGGCCTGCAGCGCGGCGCTGAAGGCCTCCACGTCGGGGCCGGTGGGCGTGTACGGAATGCCCACCACGTTGACGCGGTGCGCCTTGAGCAACGCCAGGAAGTTGAAGTAACACGGATCATCCACCAGGACCGTATCGCCGGGCGACAGCAGGAAGCGGCAGATCAGATCGACCGCATGCGATCCCGATTCGGTGAGCATGATCTGTTCCGGTGACGCATCGATGGCGTACCCGGCCAGGCGCCGGGCGAGCAGCTGGCGTAGCGCAGGCAGGCCGAGCGGGGTTGCGTAGTCGGCCAGTGCGGCGGCATCGGCACGCGCGGCGCTGCGCAGGCCACGGCGGATGCCCTCGACGTACATCCAGTCCTCGGGCAGCCAGCCGCAGCCCGGCTTGAGCATGCCTGGCTCATGCTCCAGGGATTGCCGTGCCAGCCACAGAGGATCGACCTGCCGGTCGCGCGGCGGATCCATGCCCGCCAGTGCCAGCGGTGCGACCGGACCACTCACGTGGAAGCCGGCACCCGGGCGCGGGCTGATGAGCCCCTCGGCGGTGAGGCGTGCATAGGCTTCGACAACCGTGGACACCGACACCTGCAGGGTCGCTGCCTGGGCGCGCACCGACGGCAGGCGCGTGCCTGGCACATAGCTGCGCGCGGTGATGCGCGCGCGTACCGCCTCCATGACCGTCTCGATGCGGGTGATGCGCTGGGGCCGTGGCATGGGGCGATCCGTGTTGCAAAGGAGGGCATAACAGTTCGGCAGAAGTGTACTGGATTGTGTATGGGTGCCCTGCTGTCGTGCGTGGTCCACTGGCGGTCCATTCAAGGAACGCAGGCATGGACGACCGGACACAAGGCTGGATCAACGGATTCATTGGCGTGCTGATCTTCGCCGGCTCACTGCCGGCCACGCGCGTGGCGGTCGCCGACCTCGACCCCACGTTCCTGACCGCGGCGCGCGCCAGCATCGCCGCGCTGCTGGGCGCGGCCATGCTGGTGGGCTTGCGCCAGCGGCCGCCCTCGCGGTCCAGCCTGGCCTCGTTGCTGGTGGTGGCAGTGGGGGTGGTGGTGGGATTCCCGCTGCTGACCGCGCTGGCGCTGCAGCACGTGTCCTCGGCACACTCGATCGTGTTTCTCGGCTTGCTGCCGCTGAGTACGGCAGTGTTCGGCGTGCTGCGCGGCGGCGAACGCCTGCGTCCGGCGTTCTGGGTGTTCTCGCTGCTGGGCAGCGCGGCGGTGGCCGGCTATGCGCTGCTCGGCGCAGGCCGGGGCTCGCTGCAGGGCGACCTGCTGATGGTCGCCGCCGTGCTGGTCTGCGGGTTGGGCTACGCCGAAGGCGCGCGACTCACGCGGACATTGGGAGGATGGCAGGTGATCAGCTGGGCGTTGCTGCTGGCGTTGCCCTTGATGGTGCCGCTGCTGTGGTTGCGCTGGCCGCTCGACGTGGCACACGTGGGCACCCAGGCGTGGCTGGGGCTGGGCTATGTGTCGGTGTTCAGCATGCTGATCGGTTTCATGTTCTGGTATCGCGGGTTGGCGCAGGGGGGGATCGCGGCGGTCGGCCAACTGCAGTTGCTGCAGCCCTTCTTCGGGCTGGCGCTGGCCGCCGTGCTGCTGCACGAGCGGGTGAGCATGGGCATGCTGGGGGTGACCCTGTGTGCGGTGGCGTGCGTGGCTGGCGCCAGGCATTTCGCGCGCTGAGCCGGCCCGCTCAGATCCCGTGCCCACCCACCGGCACGGTTTCGAACCGTTCGCCGAAACCAGTGATATGCGGCCGGGCCTTGGCGATCGCGGCCTGCACCGCCGGCAATGCCAGCGAGCCGCGATGCGCCTCCTGGCTGTCCCAGACTTCGGTGATCCAGAGTGCGTCGGCGTGGGTGGGGTCGGTGGCCACCACGTAACTGCGGCAACCGGGCATGTCGCGCGTACCGTCCAGCAGGATCGCGAGCACGCTGTCGCGCTGGCCCGGGGCGATCAACATCTTTCCGATCAAACCGTACATGCAGGTACCTGTGGTGGGAGCCGTGAGCCGGCATCGTGCGCGTGCGGCGCCGATACGGTCAACCGGCGCGTTGAGCCAGGCCGGGGGCTGCGTTATCCTGCGCGCCGCCGCCGCCCGCCCTGCTGGATTGTGATGACCCCGCCCTGATATCGCGTTGATCACGCACCCGTGCCACTGCCGGGTCCAGGGAGTGTCGTGTCTTCATCACACAGCGCGCCGTGCGCATCGCCGGCGCGCGGAGTCTGCCCATGTCTGTTTCCTATCCGCTGCGCCAGCAATGGCTCGGCAATATCCGCGGTGACCTGCTGTCCGGCACGGTCGTCGCGCTGGCCCTGATTCCCGAAGCGATCGCTTTTTCGATCATCGCCGGGGTGGACCCCAAGGTGGGGCTGTACGCCTCGTTCTGCATCGCGGTGGTGACCGCGATCGCCGGTGGCCGCCCGGGCATGATCTCGGCCGCGACCGGGGCGATGGCGCTGGTCATGGTCGACCTGGTCAAGGACCACGGCCTGCAGTACCTGCTGGCCGCCACGATCCTGGCCGGCCTGCTGCAGGTACTCGCCGGCGTCCTGAAGCTGGGCGTGCTGATGCGCTTCGTGTCGCGCTCGGTCATCACCGGCTTCGTCAACGCGCTGGCGATCCTGATCTTCCTGGCGCAGATGCCCGAGTTGATCGGCCGGTCCTTGCAGGTGTGGGCGGTGTGCGCCGCCGGGCTGGCGATCATCTACCTGCTGCCGCGGCTCACCCGCGCGGTGCCTTCGCCGCTGGTGGCGATCGTGGTGCTCACCGCGCTGTCGATCGGCCTGCACTGGGACGTGCGCACGGTTGGCGACATGGGCGCGCTGCCGGACAGCCTGCCGGTGTTCCTGTTCCCGGACGTGCCGCTCACCTGGGACACCCTGCGCCTGCTGCTGCCGGTGTCGGCGACGCTGGCGGTGGTGGGCCTGCTGGAGTCGATGATGACCGCGCAGATCGTCGAGGACATGACCGACACCCCCAGCCAGCGCAACCGCGAGTGCGCCGGCCAGGGCCTGGCCAACATCACCGCCGGGCTGTTCGGCGGCATGGGCGGCTGCGCGATGATCGGCCAGTCGGTGATCAACGTGTCCTCCGGCGGGCGCGGGCGGCTGTCCTGCCTGGTGGCCGGGGTGCTGCTGCTGTTGCTGGTGGTCTATGGCGCCGAGTGGGTGCGGCAGATCCCGATGGCGGCGTTGGTGGCGGTGATGGTGATGGTCAGCATCGGCACCTTCCACTGGCGCTCGTTCCAAGAGCTGCGCCAGCACCCGAAGAGCTCTTCGCTGGTGATGATCGCGACCGTGGTGGTCACCGTGGCCACGCATGACCTGGCCAAGGGGGTGCTGACCGGGGTCTTGCTGTCGGCGCTGTTCTTCGCGCGCAAGGTCGGGCGGATGCTGCAGGTCGACGATGTCATCGAGGCGGACGGTACCCGCGTTTACACGGTCAGCGGCCAGGTGTTCTTCGCCTCGGCCGGCCAGTTCGCGGCCAGCTTCGACCTGCAGCAGGTGCCGGCGCGGGTGGTGGTGGACCTGGCCCAGGCGCATTTCTGGGACCTCAGCGCGGTAGCGGCGCTGGAGCGGGTGCTGGACAAACTGCGCGCGCATGGCGCGCAGGTGGAGGTGCGCGGGCTCAACGCGGCCAGCCGCACCCTGGTCGACCGCGTGGGGCGGCAGCCCGCGGATCCGGCCCCGGCACCCGGGCAACACTGAACAGGGTCAGGAAACGGGACTCAACATCGGCGCCGTGGCGCCGTTATCCAGCTCAATGCCCCGACGTGCGTGTCGGGGCGGTGCTGGGACGGCCATCGGCCGTGCCGGCAGGCGCGCTCGCCGCGCCGTGTCGAAGTGTTGCCGTTTTCCTGCCGGGTCGGGCGTGAGTCGCACCGCGCCGATCCGGACCGCAATGGACTGCGTGAAGCCGTAGTGGCGCTTGATGGCGTCCGCTGAACCGTACTCCTTCCCGGAACCGTCCCCATGTCCGCGTCCCGCACCGCCGCCTCCCCGCGCCCCGGCAGCATCGCCAACCGGCTGATGCTCGGTACCGCGCTGATTGCCATGCTCTGCTTTGGCGTCACCGCCGCCATCAGCTACCGCGAAGCCAGCCAGGCCCTGATAGGTGCCTCGCGGCAGACCATGCAGAGCGAAGCGGATGCCGAATCGCGCCGGGTCGGCGCCGAGCTGGCCACCGCCTTCGCCACCAGCCAGGCGCTCGCCGACAGCCTGGTGGTGCAGCACGCCGCCGGCACGTTGAACCGTGCCGTCGCCGCGCAGGTGGTGGAGCAGCAGCTGCGCTCGCACCCGGAGTGGGTGGGCTTTGGCACGTTGTGGGAACCGCAGGCATTCGATGGCAAGGACAGCGAGTTCGTCGATGCACCGGCGCACGATGCGACCGGCCGCTTCATGAGCTACTGGTCCTGGCAGGACGGCGGCCCCGCGCAGGATCCGCTCAAGGGCTACGACACCCCGGGCGATGGTGACTGGTACCTGCGCCCGCGTGCGCTCAAGCGCCAGACCGTGGCCGAGCCGTACCGCTACGAGATCGCCGGCAAGCCGGTGCTGATGACCACCCTGTCCACGCCGGTGCTGGACAAGGGCGAGTTCCTTGGCGCGGTGACCGTGGACTTCGGCCTGGCCGCGCTGCAGGACCGCCTGGCCGCCCTGCGCCCGATGGGCGAGGGCCGCGTCGAACTGATCTCGCCGGGTGGCATCGTGCTGGCCGCCGCCGATGCCAAGGAAATCGGCAAGCGCCGCGACGATGCGACCACGCGCCAGATCCTGGCCGCGGTGGGGGCGGACAAGCGGTTCGAGGATTTCCAGGTGGATGAGGCCGGCAACGTGAAGGCCTACGTGCCGCTGCGCATCGGTGGCAGCCAGGAGCGCTTCGCGCTGGGCGTGGTGGTGCCGTATGCGCTGATCACCGCGCAGGCACGCGCGCTGCTGTGGATCATCCTGGCCGTCGGCCTGGGCGCGGCGCTGGTGCTCAGTGCCAGTGTGTACGTGCTGCTGCGCCGCCAGGCGATCCGCCCGCTGGCCGATGCGGTGCGCCTGTCGGTGGACGTGGCCGAAGGCCGCCTGGATACCGCGCTGCCACCGCCGCGCAATGACGAAGTGGGGCGCCTGCTTGAATCGATGCAGCGCATGCGCAGCCAGCTCACCTCGGTGATGGCGGCGCAGGGCGAGTTGGCCAAGCGGCACGAGGCCGGCGAGCTGAGCTACCGGATGGATGCGCAGGCCTTCCCCGGCGAGTACGGGCGCATGGTCGGCGACACCAACCAGCTGGTCGGCGCCAACATTGCCGTGACCCGCCGCCTGGTCGAGGTGATGCAGCGCTACGCGGTCGGCGACCTGTCCCAGGACATGGACCGCCTGCCGGGCGAACAGGCCGGCTTCACCGAGGCGATGGACACCACCAAGGCCAACCTGCGTGCGATCAACACGCAGATCCGCGACCTGGCCGGTGCCGCCGCGCTGGGCGACTTCACCCTGCGCGGCGACGTGGTGCGCTTCGACCACGACTTCCGCGGCATGGTGGAAAACCTCAACACGATGATGCAGGTCAGTGACGACAACCTGCAGCAGATCTCCGCGCTGCTGCGCGCGATCGCCGCCGGCGACCTCACCGCGCGCATGCAGGGTGAATTCCACGGCGTGTTCGCGCGGATGCGCGACGATGCCGATACCACCGTGACCCAGCTGACCGACATCGTCGGCCGCATCCAGCAGGCGACCGGCAGCATCAATCTGGCCGCCGGCGAGATCGCCGCGGGCAACAGCGATCTGTCGCGCCGTACCGAACAGCAGGCGGCCAGCCTGGAGGAGACCGCGGCGTCGATGGAGGAGCTC
>Ga0163161_10002397_pt1 | contig 13434 bp, 11 predicted proteins | sample S45metaG_FD_129847 | JGI IMG/M metagenome (GOLD analysis project Ga0163161, IMG submission 129847) | Switchgrass rhizosphere microbial communities from Kellogg Biological Station, Michigan, USA - S4-5 metaG | ecosystem: Host-associated > Plants > Roots > Rhizosphere > Soil | place: USA... | reverse complement strand
TTCGGCATCGGCGACTCCGTGACCATCGGCGACATCCAGGGCGAGGTTATCGAGAGCAATTGGCGGGCGACGACCCTGCTCAATGGCGACGGCAATACCGTCATCGTCCCGAACAGTTCCGCGGCCAAGTCCAATATCATCAACCAGAGCCGGCCGGAGAAGACGCACGGTGTGGATGTGCCTGTCCAGGTCACCACCCACGCGCGACCGGCGACCGTCATCGCCGCCCTGACGGATGCCGTGACCAGCACTCGCGGCATTCTCGTTACGCCTGCGCCGACCGTCACCGCTGTCGGTCTGCGCGGAAAACACGTCGATTATCGCGTGGTCGTCTACGTCGATGCGATGAGTGCGAAGGTCAAGGTGCGCAATCAACTGATCGACCAGATCCACCGGCATTTCCTCGCCAACGGCATCCCGCTGTCGTCGGGCGAGCCGGTGCACGATCTTTCCCGTGACGCGGTGAGCCTGCTCCGCGAGATCGACATGTTCCGGGCGCTGAGCGAAGCGGAGCTGACGCAGCTCGCCGAAGCGATGGAGCGCAAGCAGTTCGAACCGGGCCAGATGATCTACGAGGTGGGCACAACCTGCCCGGATGAGCGCCGCGCGCTATACATCGTCACGTCCGGCGTGGCCTGTCTCCTGGCCGAGCACGCCGGGCGGTACGTCGAGATCGCGCGTCTGTCGCCGGGTGATGCCGTGGGCAGGGCGGGCATCCTCACCGGTGAGAGCGTGCCCATCAAGCTCTGCGCCATCGGTCATGTCTCGGTCGCCTGGGTGCCCAAGGCGGCACTGACACCGATCCTGCAGGCCAATCCCGCGGCGGGGCAGGACATGCTGGACGGACTCGTCGCCTTCCAGGCGATCGCGTCCGAAGCGTTCAAGGACCTGCCGGTGCATGCGGATTCGCATGCGGATATCTTCCACCGCCTGTTGGCGAGCATGCGTCGCCTGCACAGCCTGACGCCCAGGCATTGATCATGGTCTCTGCCTGGGTAGCGCTCAGCCGCCCTGGAGCGCCGGCTCGCTCGCCCGCAGCTTCCGGCCGGGACGGCTGGGCAGCGCGTGCCGCCAGATGCGCCAGATGACCTGGCCGAACTGACGGGGCAGGGAGCCCGTGTTGTAGTTCTGCCCATAGCGCGCACAGATGTCTTTCACTTCCACGGCGATCGCGGCGTAACGGTTCGCCGGCAGGTCGGGGTAGAAGTGGTGTTCGATCTGGTGGCTGAGGTTGCCCGACAACACATTCAGCAGCTTGCCGCCGGCGATGTTGGACGAGCCGCGCAGCTGGCGAAGGTACCAGTGGCCGCGCGATTCGTTACGAATCGACTCCTTCGGAAACACCTCGGCCTCGGCAGTGAAATGGCCGCAGAAAATGATGACGAAGGTCCAGATGCTGCGCAGGGTGTTGGCGAGCATGTTGCCCAGCAGGACGGGCAGGAAGAACGGTCCGGCCAGCAGCGGGAACACGACATAGTCCTTGAGCAGCTGACGACCCATCTTGCGACGCACCGGGCGGAAGTCCTCGCGCATCTGCGCCGTCGACTTCTTGCCGGCGAACCAGCGACCCACGCGAAGTTCCTGGATGGCCACGCCCCACTGGAACAGCACCATGAAGATCATCGCGATCAACGGCTGCATCAGGTAGAACGGGCGCCACCGCTGCTCGGGGAAGATGCGCAGCAAGCCATAGCCGATGTCGTCGTCCATGCCGCGGACGTTGGTATAGGTGTGGTGCTGGAAGTTGTGCGTCTTGCGCCAGTTTTCGCCGGTCGCGACGATGTCCCACTCATACGTATGGCCGTTGAGCTTCGGATCGTTCATCCAGTCGTACTGGCCGTGCATGACGTTGTGGCCCAGCTCCATGTTCTCGAGGATCTTGGACAGCGCCAGCAGTACGACGCCGGCGATCCATGCGGGGATCAGCACGCTGTGCACGAAGGCCCCGAGGGAGAGCAGTGCGCGGCCGGCGACGCCGCACCAGCGCACCGAGGCGACGATGCGTCGGATGTACTTCGCATCGCGCTCGCCGATGTCGGCGGTGACCCGGGCACGGATGGCGTCGAGTTCATCGCCGAAAGCCTGGAGCTCGGCGGACGAGAGGGGGCGGTTGCGGACACGGCTCATAAGGATACTCAGAGGTCCAGGATCAGGTCGGTGCTCGGCGCGCTGATGCACAAGCGCACTTGCGAAGAAGGTTCGCTGCTGAGGTCACCGGTAAGGAGTTGACGCGTGGTGCCGGACTGGCGGCCACAGGCGCAGGTATTGCAGATGCCCATGCGGCAGCCGTGGCGCGGACGGATGCCCTGCGCTTCGAGGCCTTCCAGCAGGGACGTGCCGCGAGGCAGGCTGAGCGTGCGGCCACTGCGTGCGAGGTGCACCTGCACCTCGCCATCGTCGCCGTCGACGCGAGCCGGTACGCTGAAGGCTTCGGCTGCAAAATGCGCGACCTGGCCCTCGAGGCGGCTGCGAGCCGCCTGTACGAAGCCGCCGGGACCGCAGGCGAGGACGCGACGTCCGGCCAGCGCGGTGATGGCATCGAGCGAAACGGTGTCGATACGTGAATCGGGCGAGGCATCGTCGCGGGTGATCAGGTAGCTCACTCGCAGGCGTGGGTGCGCCGCGGCCAACGCGTCCAGCTCGTCGACGAAGCACAACTCGTCGCGTCGGCGCGCCCAATACATCAGGTCCACATCGACCGGCATACCACGCCCGGCCAGCGAACGAAGCAGGGCGCGCATGGGCGTGATGCCGCTGCCGGCCGCGAGGAGCAGCAGGTTGTCGGTCTCGCTCGGGAGCACCATGTCGCCGAAGGCCGTATCCAGCGAGACCACCGTGCCGATGCGCGCATCGCGCGCCAGATGGCCGCTGACCAGGCCACCAGTGATCGCCTTGACCGTGATGGCCAGGTTGCCGTCGTCCAGGACCGTCGGGCTGTAGCTGCGCTGCAGGCGCCTGCCTTCGATCTCCACGCCAAGATTGACATGCTGGCCGGCATGCATGCCCTGCCAGTGGCGATTGGGCCGGAGCACCAGGGTGACCGCGTCGCGACTGGCCTGCACGCGGGAAACGAGCCGGGCCAGCGGCTGCTCCAGCGTCCACAGGGGATTGATCCGGGTCGACCAGAAGTCGAACAGGGCCGGTGAGACCACGCGTCGGGCCAGGCGGACGGGCCACAGGGGCCGGGGGGCGAGGATCGCATTCATGGGATCACTATACGCATGCACGCACATCTGTGTATACAGTTGTGCATTCTCGGCATCGGGTTATGATTCAGGCCACGCCCGCTGCCGCCCTCCCATGACCTCGATCATCCTGACCCCGTCATCCGACCTCCCGCCGCCGCGGAAAACGGCGATCGCGCGCGAGGACCTGATCGTGGCGGCCCTCAAGCTGATCGGCCCGCATCGCAGCTTGTCGACGGTGAGCCTGCGCGAGGTGACGCGGGAGGCCGGTATCTCGCCTAACAGCTTCTATCGTCAGTTCCGCGACATGGACGAGCTTGCTATCGCCCTGATCGACCTGGCCGGCCGCTCTCTGCGCACGATCATCGGCCAGGCCCGCGAGCGCGCGACGTCCACTGATCGCAGCGTGATTCGCGTCTCGGTCGAGACCTTCATGGAACAGTTGCGTGCGGACGACAAGCTGTTGCACGTGCTCCTGCGCGAGGGCGCGGTGGGCTCGGACGCGTTCAAGCAGGCCGTCGAGCGTGAGCTCAGCTACTTCGAGGACGAGCTGCGGGTCGACCTGATCCGGCTGGCCGCCGCCGAAGGCGCCAGGCTCCATGAGCCCGCGCTGGTGTCCAAGGCGATCACGCGCCTGGTCTTCGCCATGGGCGCCGTGGCCATGGACCAGCCGCCCGAGCGCGATCCGGCGCTGATCGAGGAGATCTCGCAGATGCTGCGCATGATCATCACCGGAGCCAGGGTGCTGGACAGCTCGCTCTCCTGAACCAGGCCGTCGATCCCAGCGCAAATTCGGCAACTTCCCGGAAATGCCTATATCGGGTCCTCCCGCCGACGCCATGATGGCTTCGGGACAGGGAGAACGTATGCCAGAGCAGCAGCGATCACAACGCGACGCCGATCACAAATCGCCGTCGAACTCACTCGACGAACTGGATGTTGCCACGCTGCGCCAACTCGACGACACCCGCTTCCTCGCCGTCGGTCATCTGGACTGCGCCGCGTGTGCCCGTCTGGCCCGGCTCGGGCTGGTGGTCAGGGAGGCGGACGAGTACTGGAAGATCACGCCGGCCGGCCGGCGCATCGCCCGCGCCAACCAAGGCGCTCGCGCCAGCAGCTAGTGGCAGACGAGCACGGGAGTGTCCGTGCTCAGCAGGATTAGCCGCTATATTTCAGGGCCGGCTACCCAGAGATCGTCGATGCCCCTGAACGTGCAGGCCCTGGCGAACCGTTCGCGGTTTGTATGGCGGGTGGTCGTGCTCTTCGCCGTCGGTTGCCTCGTTACCACGGGCAGTATCGCTCGACCGTTCCTCTCCCTCGATCAGTGGGCACACACGACCTTTACGACGAAGGATGGCGCGCCCCTGGGCGTTCGCGCCATCGCGCAGGATCGCGACGGCTTCCTCTGGTTCGGCAGCGAGGAAGGCCTGACCCGCTTCGACGGGGTCCGCTTCGTCCGCATGTTTGCCGACCAGCTTCCGGCCACGCCGATCACGGCCCTCTATGCGGCCAGCGACGGCTCGCTGTGGACCGGCGATCGCTACGGTTCGGTAACGCATATCGCCCAGGATGGTGCGCTCACCACGTACGCGCCACCGGCCCTTCTGCGCGCCACCGTGATGTACCTGTCGCAGACCCGCGACGGCACGCTCTGGGTGATCACGGTCTCTGGTGCACAAAGCTTCCGCGATGGGACATGGCGGCGTTACACACCTGAGGCGGACGGCACGCCGAAGGAGCCGCTGTTCCAGGTGTATGGCGACCGGCACCAGAGGATCTGGCTGCTCACCGAGCAGGAGGCGTATCGCCATGACCCGGGCGCCGCGCGTTTCGTGCCGGATACGCTGGAGGCGGCGAAGGACGCGATGCTGGACCGGCCCGGAACGTCGTGGCGTCCCACCGACCTGACCAGCGACGAGCAGGTCGATGCCGATGGTGCCCTGTGGATTCCGACCTTTCGCGGCCTCGTGCGTTTGCACTGGCCGGTGGATACGCCTGCCGCGGAAGCGCCGATCGAGGAGTGGGTCAAGCGCGAGGACGGACTCACCGGCCAGGAAGCCGAGAACGCGTTCGTCGATCGGGACGGTGCGATCTGGGTGACGACAAGCGGGGGTATCGACCGTTTCAGGGTAGGCAAACTGGTTCCCCTGGCCCTCCACCCGGCGGCGTATACGCCGTCCATTCTCGCCGACGCGACAGGCGGCCTCTGGATCGATTCGCTCTCGGACACGCCTGTCGTGCGCTACGAGGAGGCTGCCGGACCTCATCGGGAAGCATCCCGTCGGGACCTCGGTAGCCGCGTGCAGCGACTCGCGGTGGCGACGGATGGGGCGGTCTGGGGTCTCGGGCCTGAGGGGCTGGCGCGCGTGTACCGCGGCGCGGCGACGGCCGTGCCGCTTCCGCCGGACTTTGCGCTGCTCAAGTCCATGCGGGTGGGAAGCAACACGATGGCCGTAACCGACGGTGGCGTGCTGTGGCTCGGCTACATGGGAACCTGGCGCCTGGATCACGGCGCGTGGCTCAGCCAGAAGCAGATTCCCGGACTACCCGGCCACGAGGCGCCACCGACGGCGATGGCTGCGAAGTGCGACACGGTATGGATCGGCTACACGTCGAACCGGCTCGCGCGCGTCAACGAGCCCGGCATGACGGTGTCCGTTCTGGGCCAGGCCGACGGTCTGGCCGTCGGTAACGTCCTGTCGTTGCACCCGACCTCCGCGGATAGCGTCTGGGTCGGTGGCGAGCTCGGTGTGCAGCGGTTGAGTCATGGACGGTTCGCCACGCTCACGGGCGCGGGCGGCGAGCGATTCAGCAACGTCTCCGGCATCTGGCAACGGGCGGACGGCGAACTCTGGTTGAACGCCGTGCGTGGCCTTTACCGGGTCTCCGCGGACGACATGCGCGCATGGTCCACGTCGCCGACAACGAGGGTGCGGTTCGAGCGCTTCGACGATCAGGATGGAAGGCAGGGCATCACCAAGGCATACAGCGGTCCGTCCTTGGCCAGTACGGATGGCCACACGCTATACGTGGCATCGGCGCGCGGCGTGTCCCGGATCGACACCCTGCGCGTGGCCCGCAACGATGTCCCGCCCACGCCGGTGATCGATGCGATCAACGAGGTGCCGGTGAGTGCGCAGGCACTGCTCTTGCCAGGCACGACGCGACGCGTGGATATCGATTTCACCGCTGCGGTGCTGGACCGGCCGGGCGAAGCGCGCTTCATGCTGCGTCTTCTCGACTCGGGTTCCGACGCCTGGCAGGAAACATCGGACCGGCGCATCAGCTACGCGAACCTCGCGCCGGGTTCCTATCGGTTCGAGGTCAAGGCGGCCAACGGCGATGGCGTCTGGTCGACGACGGCGGCATCGGCTGGCTTTTCGATCGCACCGGCGTTCTACCAGACATGGTGGTTCCGGCTGCTGGGCGGTGTCGTAGCCGCCGCGCTGCTCTGGCTGCTCTACCGCATCAGGGTACGAAGCCTGCGCATCCTCATGAGCGCGCGGTCGATCGAGCGCGAGAGCATTGCCCGGGACCTCCACGACACCTTGCTGCAGAACCTGCATGCGCTGCTCCTGCGCGTGCACCTGGCATCGAGGGCCGTTAGCGACCCCGATGCGCGGTCCAAGCTGCAAAAGGCCATGGAGGTCACCCAGCTGGCCGTGGAGGAAGGGCGTGACAAGGTCTCCCGGCTGCGTGACGAGCGAGCGCCCGTTCACGATTTTCCCGAACGTATCCAGCGGCTCGCCGCGGCACTGGGCGATGGCCAGTCGAGCCGGTTGGTTCTCGACATCCGTGGGATGGCGCACGCGCTTTGTGCCCCGGCCGAAGAAGATATCTACGCGATCGCCTCGGAACTGCTGAGTAACGCGTTCCGTCACTCGAATGCGCTCACGGTGACGGTCACGCTGGATTTCCATGCACGGTACTTCGAGCTATCGGTCCGCGACGATGGCGTGGGCATGCCGGCCGACAGCGGCGAGCCGCAGGATCAGCGATCGGGATGGGGCTTGGTTGGCATGCGCGAACGAGCCGGTCGACTGGCCGCCGACCTGCGGACCTCGAGCGCGCCAGGGAAAGGCACCTTCGTCCGTCTGCGCGTGCCGGCGCATCTCGCCTACTGGAAACCGCCCGGCATCCTGGCAAGGATCCGGTCGTGGCTGCGCCGCTGATACCTGGCTGGCGTCAACCCTGCACTTCGTCCTTCGCGAGGGTCAGTGTAAAGATCAGTACCGTCGCACCGGCGAGCGCGAGCGGCGGCGCAAGCCCCCATCGCAGCACCATGAAGGCGCCCAGTGCCGCACCGACGAACAGGGCCAGGATCGCGCGCAACCGGCGACCGAGATTGCGCCCGGGCCCACCGGCGAGACGTGAGTCGGCGGCCAGCCCGGTAATGGTCCGGGTGACCACGGTGGTGGTCAGGTCCGGCACATTCAGCTGGCGCACCGTTGCATTGCGTGAGCCCATCGCAACGGCGACCAGTGCGATAAGCAGATAGTGCAGCCAGGCCGCGGCGTCCGACGGCGCGGCAAAAGCGCAGGCCGCCGCGATCCATAGCAGACCCGCTTCGACCGCGGCCGCGATGACGAGCCAGCGGCGACGACTGCGCGCGATGGGCGACCTGCCAAGCCGTCCGGACGCCACCGCACCGAAGCCGAAAGCGAGCAGGGCGAGGACATAGAGTTCCCAGTGAAATCCCGGCGCTCCCGCTGCGGCAAAGCCCAGGAAAACCACGTTGCCCGTCATGTTCGCCACGAACACCTTGCCCAGGCCGAGCACGCTCGTCGCATCGACGATCCCGGTGCTGAGCGACAGCAAGGTGAGCAGGACGACCAGTGGGTCGCGATCGGTCATCGGTGCCGGCGCGGGCATAGGCGTCAGTCCAGTGGCGCCATGTCGAACAGCAGGACTTCGCCGTCGACGCCGTCACTGAACACCACGCGATCCTCGGCGGTGATCTTCGCCGCATCGCCTGCCGATAGCGGATGGCCGTTGACATGCACCGTGCCACGTACCACGTGCACGTAGACCAGGCGCTCGTAGTCGATCGTGTGATGCGCGGTTTCGTCCGGACCGAACAGGCCGGCATAGATGCGCACGTCCTGATGCACAGTCACCGAGCCATGCTCGCCGCGCTGGCTGGCGACGAGGCGGAGCTTGCCGCGCTTCTCGCTGTCCGGAAATGTTTTCTGCTCGTAGCCGGGCTTGAGGTGCAGCTCGTTGGGGATGATCCAGATCTGCAGGAAGTGGGTGAGCGTGTCGGCGTGATTTTCCTCGGCGTGCGTCACGCCGCTACCCGCGGACATGATCTGCACTTCGCCGGGGCGGATCACCACCTTGTTGCCCATGGAGTCGCTATGGGCCAGCTCGCCTTCGAGCACGTAGCTGATGATTTCCATGTCGCGATGGGAATGCGTGCCGAAGCCGGCACCGGCGGCGACGCGGTCTTCGTTGATGACGCGAAGCGGCCCGAAGTTCATGTGATCCTCGTCCCGGTAATCGGCAAACGAGAAGCTGTGGTGCGAATCGAGCCAGCCGTGGTTGGCGTGGCCACGGTCGGCGGCATGGCGAATGACGAACATGGGGAGCTCCGGAGCAGGGTGGGGACGGCCGGGTCGTGGCCCAGCATACCTTCCCACGCTAGCGTGAAGCAGCCATAACCTCTTGCACAAAGCGCCACTGACGGCGCGGGGTCGTGACTCACCCGCCTGGGTGTCACGAACCGGGTCTAGACTGGGTCGTCTTTTGCTTCGGGTTGCCCCGGTGACGTCCCAGGAACCGATTGTCTCGTCTGGCGAGCTGACCGCGCTGCGGTTGATCGACATTGCTTACACCATCGACCTCGTGCAGGCCGAAACCCTTTGGGCCGCCCGGGCCAGCAGTGCCTTCAGTCGCTCGCACCTGAGCAGCACACCGCCCAAGGCCGTGGCTTTCGGCGTGGCCCCTCTGTGGCTTGCCCTCGGCCAGACGGAGCTGGCGCTGGGCTCGACGGCGGTGACGCTCGATCTTTCGGTCCGGCTCTACGACTTCGGCGTGGCGGCGCTGGCGGCGCGCGTCAAGGTCAAGGATCAGCCGTGGAACCAGTTCGTTGCCGATGTCGACGGCCTCGACCGCCTGCTCGGCGCCGAGGCGCCGGCCACCTTCTGGACCGATCTGCTCGCCCGTGTACGCGACATCATCTCGCCGGCGCTGGATCGTCCCGCCATCGATGCGTCGCTCGAAGAGGACTACCTGATCGGCACGGTGCATGCGTTCGACGGGCCGATGGACGCCACGGCGCTGAAGGAGCGCGTCGACCTGACGAGCCTGCTCTCCGGCGAGAAGCGGCGTCTCTCACCGGCGGCGCGCAAGGAACTGATGTCACGCAGCTTCTCCTACTACGCGGACGATCTGGTGGTGCTCACCTGGGACCGCGCCTTCATCTACGAGCCCCGCCGCGATTCGGACGTCGCCGATGTGATCGAGGTGGCCAATGCCCAGCTGGTCGAATTCCGCTACTACGACACCTTGCTCGACGACGAGCTGCCACGCATGTACGACCGCGTGGAAAACGCGCGCGGCGCTGCCTCGGTCTTCGCGTCGCGGCGCTTCGCCAACCTGGCGCGCCGGTTGTACACGCTCGTCGCCGAGGTGACCGAGTTGACGGAGCGCGTGGACAACGCCTTGCAGGTCACCGAGGACGTTTACCTGGCGCGCGTCTACAGCACGGCGCTGGGCTTGTTTCGCGTGCCGACGCTCGGCGCGTCGGTGGACCGCAAGCTCGCGATCATCCGTGACACCTACGCCGCGTTGTACGAAGAGGCGTCCAGCCGCCGCGCGGAGCTGCTGGAGATCGCCATCGTCGTCCTGATCATGCTGGAAATCACGATCACCCTAGTGCGCGGCTGGTAGGCCGTGGGCGGACAGTCGAAGTCCGGTCGATTTGCACACGTCGATAGCCCGGTAGACCTCGGTGCGTCCGTCACGAAACGTCGCTCGCACATCACGAAGGCAGGCGCCGTCGGGTAGCCGGATCGTGGTCGAGGTGAGCCCGCCCTGGAGGGGTTCGCCCAGATGGATGGGTTGGTAGCCACTGGCTGAATCGTCGGCGATCTCGAGCGCGGTGACGCTGTCGAAGCTGGCATTGACGATGCGAAAGAGACGGCCAGCCTGTTCGCGGGGCTGGCGGTCGGCGGCCATGGCTGGTGCGGTCGAAGCGAGGACGGCCAGCGCCATGAGGGCGAAGACGAGTTGGACCGGATACGTGCGCATGAGGGCTCTCCGTGGCTGTGGGAGGCCTCAGGGAACGTTGCCGACGTCTCCTCGAAAAGACTTTTGTGATGAATCGTCGTGACGCGCGGACCAATCGTAGTGGGCCATACGTCACGCTTCCCGCCATCCGGGGCGGGGCCTACCATGGGTCGCTATCTCCGCTCGGACGCATCGCCATGAAGGTTCGCCTCGGCAGCACACAGATCGGACTCGCCCGTTACGTCGGCCTATGGACGATCGTGGCGGTGGTCTTCGCGCAGCAGCGCTACCTGCAGGACGAACTCACCGGACACACCTGGGGTGCCTTCGACTATCTTCGCTGGTCGCTCATCCAGTGGTACACCTGGGCCGCGCTGGCGCCGCTGGTCTTCCGCCTGGCGGCGCGCTATCCCATCCGTCCGCCGGTACGCCTGCGTGGCCTGGGCATGCAACTGCCACTGAGCCTGGGCGTGACGATGCTGGCGCAGGTCGCGGGCGCCTTCGTTTCGATGTTCACCGAAGGAAGCTCGCTGGGCGAGCAGCTGAACCAGTTTGTCGGCCAGCACTTCGCGACGGGCTTGTTGACCTACTGGGCCCTGTTCGCGATCCAGCAGGCCATGCACTACCACGACGAGAAGACGCGCCGTGACGTCGAGGCAGGCCGTCTGGCCACCGAACTCGCGCAGTCGCGGCTGCAGGCTTTGAAGTCCCAATTGCAGCCGCATTTCCTGTTCAACACACTGCATGCCATCGCGACCTTGCTCAAGGAAGACGCACTGTCCGCGGAAGACATGTTGCTGCGCCTGAGCGAACTGCTGCGCGCCTTCCTCGAAGATTACGACGGCCAGGAAATCAGCCTTCGGCGGGAGCTGGTGCTGCTGGATCTTTACCTCGGCATCCAGCAGATGCGTTTCAAGGATCGCCTGACGACGCGTATCTACGTCGCGCCCGACACGCTCGACTGCGCCGTGCCCAGCCTGATCCTTCAGCCGATCGTCGAGAATGCGATCCGTCACGGTATCGGTGAGCGCCTGGGCGTCGACTGCGTCGAGATCGAAAGTCGTCGCGATGGCGACACCTTGCGCATCGAGGTGCGCAACCGCAACAGCACGCTGGAAAAGGACGGGCAGTCCGTCGGCAAGGCGAACGGGCACGGCATCGGGCTGTCGAATACGGCGCTGCGCCTTCGTGAGCTCTACGGCGACGCGGCCCAGGTGCGCCTGGACATGATCTGGCCGGAGGGCGTGGTCTGTCGCATCGCGTTGCCGTATCGCGAGGTCGAAGAGATCGACGACGCGCCCGAGGTCGTCACGGCATGACGATCACCGCCCTGGTCGTCGACGACGAGCCGCTGGCCCGCAGCGCCATCGTGCGGCTCTTGCGAGACGACACGGATATCGAGGTACTCGGCGAATGCGGTGACGGCATATCGGCGGTCAAGGCGATACGCGAGCAATCGCCGGATCTGGTCTTTCTCGACATCCAGATGCCGGGCATCCACGGCATGGACGTGGTGGCGACCATCGGCGCGGCCCGCATGCCGGCCACCGTTTTCGTGACGGCCTTCGAGCACTACGCCGTCAAGGCCTTCGAAGCGAACGCCGTGGACTATCTCGTCAAGCCCTTCAGCCGGCAACGTTTCACCGAGACCTTGCAGCGTGCGAAGGCGCGACTCTCTGCTGCAGCCGTCCAGGCGGCAGGGGGCTCCGGCATGCAGCAGGTACTCGACGCACTGCGTCAGCGCGATAACTACCTGGAGCGCATTCCCGTACGTACCGATGAACACGTGGCCTTCGTCGATGTCGGCGATATCGTCTGGATCAAGGCCGATGGCAATGTCGTGCAGATCCACCTTGCCGACCGCCAGTACGAACTACGCGAAACCATGGCCGGTCTTGCCGAACGCCTCAACCCCAACCAGTTCGCACGCATCCACCGTTCCGCCATCATCAACGTCCGCCGCGTCCAGGCGATCCATCCGTGGTTCAACGGCCACCACGTCGTCACCATGGACACGGGACAAAAGCTGCGCATGAGCCGCTACCAACACGAAGCCTTCCTCCGCCTCGTCTCCACCCGCACCCCCAACTGACCTTCGATCCCTGTAGGAGCCGATTCATCGGCGATTGTGGGAGCCGATTCATCGGCGATCCCGCGGCAGCGGGCAACCTCGCCTCGACGTCTCAACAACTTCACGCCCCTCACGACACGCTTTTCAGTTATCCGCGCTCACCATCGAGGCGCAAGAACTTACGAGGCGCGTCATGCCAGCCAAGGGAATCGTCGAACCACAGGACCGCGCAGCAAATCTAAATGCGCTACGCAATCTGAAAATGGCGCGCTCCGCGCACGCCTTCGTCCGCGGCAATACCATCCAGTTCTACGACTGGCTGGAGCAAGCCGGCCGCACGCTGCCAACGGGTCCGGACATCTGGATCTGCGGCGACTGCCACGTCAGCAACATCGGTCCGGTGGCCGACAACAACGGCGGTATCGACATCCAGATTCGCGATCTCGACCAGACCGTCATGGGCAATCCCGCGCACGACATCGTGCGGCTGGCGGTATCGCTCGCGACCGCCGCCCGCGGCTCGGATCTTCCCGGCGTGATAACGGCACGCATGGTGGAGCAGTTGATTGACGGCTACGAGCGGGCCATGGGCAGTGGTCGCAAGGAGTACCGGCTGGTGGCGCGTCCGTCCTGCATCAGCCTGGTCATGAAGGCAGCGACCCGGCGGCGGTGGAAACACCTTGCCGCCGATCGCATCGAAGGCGCAAAACCGACGATTCCGTTGGGCCGCCACTTCTGGCCCGTCACCGACGAGGAGCGCGCCGAACTGGAAACGCTCGCTTCGAGCGACGGCATGCAGAAACTGGTCACTCAGCTCGTGCACCGCGCGGACGATGCCAGGGTCGAACTGGTCGATGCGAAGTACTGGGTGAAGGGTTGCAGCTCCCTGGGAAGGCTGCGCTACGCGCTGCTGATGCGGGTCAGCGGCCGTAAGGAACTCTGCCTGGT
>Ga0163161_10002395_pt1 | contig 13435 bp, 9 predicted proteins | sample S45metaG_FD_129847 | JGI IMG/M metagenome (GOLD analysis project Ga0163161, IMG submission 129847) | Switchgrass rhizosphere microbial communities from Kellogg Biological Station, Michigan, USA - S4-5 metaG | ecosystem: Host-associated > Plants > Roots > Rhizosphere > Soil | place: USA: Michigan... | reverse complement strand
GCATTTTTAAAGTGATTGAAACGGCCATTGAAGTATATGAAAACCGGCAAAAAAAGATCAATACCTCTGAACTGAATGAAAAACTTTTAAAAGCTATTGGAAATTATAGTCCGCCTGTTGTAAGAGGTCACCCCATCAAGATCAAATATATAACGCAGTTACCCACTGTTGTGCCCTCCTTTGCATTCTTTTGTAATTTTCCTGACGACATAAAGCAGCCGTACAAAAACTATCTTGAAAATCAATTGCGGGAACAATTCAATTTTAGCGGAGTGCCCGTCCGTTTGTTCTTTCGAAAGAAATAACATTACAGAAATCTCTTTTTCTCTTCAGTGATAACACTCAATATTCAATGCTCAATGATCAATACTCAGTGATCATACATTGAAAAATTGAATATTGAATATTGAGAATTGAATATTGAACATTCAAAACGATAGAGGGAGTTTTGATTTTCTAAAGCTTGAAGGTTTGTACCAGGGCGCTTACCTGTTTTTTAAACTGCCGGAACTCATCCGCTTGTTGTTTTATAAAGCTGTTTTCATCAAGTTTGCCCAATACCGTATCCATTTGTTTCTGGCTGTTGTAAACCATTTTGCGAAAATCATTGTGAAAGTCCTTGGCTCTTGAATCATAGATCGCTTTTGTCATCCATTCCCGGGTAGCGATAGCCTGGTCAAGAAATGTTTTGAATAATTTTTTAGTAAACTTTTTAGGGGTCAGTTTATTTATTTCAAGTAGAGAAGCAAAAGCATGTTGTAATTTTTGATCCTTGTACAATTCGCCGTTCTTTCTGTAGAACTCGTGAACCTCATCCCAGGTATTTATCTTCTCCGAATGAATTTGTTTTACAAGTGTATCAACCGAAGTTTTTGGAAGCAATTGACTACCGACATTTTCCCATACATTTCTTTTTGCATCGGTGGGAAGGGTTTGCAAAAAAATTTCCCATGAACCAATTTTCTCCCCAATAACGAAATTGACCAATTGGGATACGCCATAATAAGTGATCAATTCTTTGAAGATACCGTAGGCTGGCAGTACTTTGATCAATTCCGTTTTCCGCCGGCTGTTCTCAAAACCTTCAGCTAAGATCTCCAGTTTGTTCACCTGTTCATCTTTTTCTTCCAGCAATCTTTCACCCACCACTAAGATCTCTTTATCTGAGTATTTCTTTTTATTTCCTTTTGCATAAGCGATACCTGTAAATTTCTTCAACAGCTGTAGTGCTTCAAAGATCTCGTTAACACTATCCGGCGCCAGGTAATCATATTCGATCGATTGAATTTTTTCGTTGCGTTTATCACGGTCAGCATGCTTTACAGCGTTGCGTGCCAGGGCGTACATATTATGCATAAACCAGTAGCCCGGCATAACAACCAACTTGTCTTTACTGGTATCATTACTCACCAGGGAAAAAGGGATAGGGATGTTCAGTTCGAAAGAATAATCACTTTTTGCGATCAATGTAAAACTGGCAAATTTTGAATTGTGTTTCAGGCTCACGCAAAGTCCCGGCCAAAAGCCGCGTGCAGCAATCAGTTCACCGTCGGCGCTACGACTGTTGTGATTGGAACCAATGGTTGCACCAGCTGCCATATTGCTCTGTCCCATGATCAATGCAGCGCATAGAAACGAATTATTGTGATGCTGTTCATGAGCAGGGAAGATCAATGAATTCAAAACCTCGCAGCAGGAAATGGTAGAATTATTTCCCAAATACGAGTTGATAAGCCTTGCTCCGTATTTTAATTGCGAATTGGAGGCAAGAATAAAACGAACAGCTTTTACTCCGTAAAATATTCTGCAGCCAAAGCCGATAATGCCATTCACCAATTCAACTCCTTCACCGATCTGTGAATTTTCTTCAGGCGATGAATTAATAGTAAGATTCTTTAATTTATTGGCTCCTTTGATATAGGCATCAGTCCCGATCCAAACATCTTTAATGATCTTGCTGTTCTTTATAACCGTTCTGTCACCGATCTTGCCATAATAACCACGCTTGTTATCAAATTTCTTTTGAGTGAACTCTTTGAACCGCGTCATCAGCACTTCGTCGTCTCTGTATCTTGACCAGAGATATGCATCCCCGGGTAACATTCCATTAAATGGTATCACACTGCGGCCTGCATTTTCGTTACAGACCTCCATCCAAATCCTGATTGATTCATCTTCCCCTTTCTTAATAATACCGTTTCCAAATTTTGAATGATCAGAAACGGTCAGCTCGTTTACATTGACAATGATCACTTCGTTACCGGCAATGTAATGACTCATATAATTAACGTTATCGATCACTACATTATCACCAAAATCACAGCTGATAATGGTGCTGTTGTACAGGCCGACCGGCATCCTGATATCATGAAAAGAAAGATAGAGCGCTTCAAGTTTACCAATGCGCACAAGACCAAAAAACTTGCAATTTTTTACAAGTTCAGGATTAAAAGCATTGGACACAAGAACACAATTCCAGTCGTCAGATGTATTCCTGTTGCGAACGAGCACTTCTATTTCAAATGCTGTTAATTTCCGGTAATGGATGCCGTTACGGTTTTGAATATTGCGGAGATAATATTCATCTTTTCCTTTTGGAATGTATTGAGGTGAAACGAAATTATAACCAAGTGAACCGATCGGAGTTTTCTGGATGTCGTTCATGTCCCGCCCCCGGTATTTGTATTTAGTGGAAGTTTCCTCAACCCCTAAAGGAGAGTTTTTGAAAAACTCTTCAGGAGGTGAGTAATGAGTTTAGACCTAAAAGCAAATGTAAGGGATGTCTCCCGGTAATCGTATTTAGTGGAAATTTCCTCGGCCACCAGGGGAGTTTTGTAATTTCTTTAAAAGGTAAATAGATATAGCATTTAAAAAGCAAAAATTCAACTAAGTCCCATATAGGAGCTTACATTCCGGGGATGCCTTTATTCGACGGTTACACTCTTGGCAAGATTTCTTGGTTTGTCTACATCGTAATTTTTAGCAATACCGATATAGTAGGCCAGCAATTGCAGGGGGATCACATTAAGCATTGGCGCTACGATCTCATCAGCTTCCGGGACTACAAACACATCATCGCACAGATCAATGGTGGTTTCATCGCCTTCGGTAACCACCGCAAGAACCTTTCCCTTTCTTGCCTTTATTTCCTGGATATTACTAACTACCTTATGATGATGAGCATCTTTGGTAGCAACAAATACGACAGGTAAACTTTCATCAACAAGCGCTATTGGCCCGTGTTTCATTTCGGCAGCGGGATATCCTTCAGCATGTATATAAGAAATTTCCTTCAACTTTAATGCTCCTTCCAGCGCCACCGGGAAATTATATCCGCGACCCAGGTAAAGAAAATCTCTTGCATCTTTATATTTCTCTGCTATTTCCTTTATATGTTCAATGGACTCAAGCAACTTAAAAACTTTTTCAGGAATTGCATGAAGCTCATTTAGTAAATGCCGGTATCGCTCTTCGCTGATCGTGTCTTTTTTTCTCGCAATTTTCAAAGCGATCATGGTGAGCACCGCTAACTGCGCCGTAAATGCTTTTGTGGAAGCAACACCAATTTCTGGACCGGCATGTGTATAAGCCCCACCATTACTTACCCTGGAGATGGATGAACCTACTACATTCACTACACCCAGTATAATGGCGCCCTTTGATTTGGCATTTTCAATGGCTACCAATGTATCGGCTGTTTCACCGCTTTGTGAAATGGCGATGATCACATCTCCTTTATTAATGACAGGATTGCGATAGCGAAACTCAGAAGCATATTCTACTTCTACATTGATACGGCAGAGTTCTTCAAAAATATATTCGGCCACCAGGCCTGCGTGCCAGCTTGTTCCGCAAGCCACCATTACAATCCGGCTTGCATTCATGATCTGCTCAGCATATTCTTCAATGCCCTTCATTGTTATAGAGCCGGCATCCACATCCAACCTTCCACGTAAGCAATCATGGATGGTGTTGGGTTGTTCAAAAATTTCTTTCAGCATGAAATGATCGTATCCGCCTTTTTCGATAGCGGCCAACTCCATATCGAGCTTGGTGATGTAAGGAGTTAATTTGTCGTTGCCAAGATTTTTAAGAATTAATTCATCGGACTTGATGATAGCCAGCTCATAATCGTTTACATACACTACTTCTTTTGTGTATTCGATGATGGGTGATGCATCGCTGGCCAAAAAATGTTCCCCTTTTCCAACACCGATAACCAGGGGGCTTCCTTTTCTTGCAGCGATAAGTGTATCCGGGTGCTCCTGGTCGATCAATACAATCACATAAGCTCCCACAACTCTTTTTAAACCGATGCGTACAGCCTCTTCCAGTGAGCAGTCATTATTTTTTTGAATGTCTTCGATAAAGTTGAGCAGCACCTCGGTGTCCGTTTCGCTGTTGAATTTGTATCCCTTTTTTGTCAGCTCTTGTTTTAGTTGAGAATAGTTTTCAATGATGCCGTTGTGTATAATAGCAAGTTTACCGCTTGCAGAAGTTTGTGGATGTGCATTTGCATCGCTTGGCTCTCCATGTGTGGCCCAGCGGGTGTGACCGATACCAATATTTGCATGGAGGTCTTTTCCCAGTAACGAATCTTCAAGCTCGGAAACTCTTCCTTTCTTCTTGTACACTTTCAAACCGCTATTCAAAAGTGCAATACCCGCGCTGTCATAGCCACGGTATTCAAGACGTTTTAATCCTTTTAAAATAACGGGATAGGCTTCACGGGGACCGATGTAAGCAACAATACCACACATAATTCCAGGTTTAAGGTTACAGGTTATTGTGAGACTAAGGTTTTACTGATAACCTTACTCAGTGCGAAAGTCTAAAAAATAAAGCAGATGTCAAAGGGGATGTGATAAGTTAAGTGCCCTTTATGGAATGAATGACTGGCACTACAGCAATATTCCCTTCAAAAATAAAAACGCAACGCTGAAATAGATAACGATGCCGGTAACATCAACTAATGTAGCTACAAAAGGTGCAGACGATACAGCAGGGTCGGCACCTAGTTTTTTTAAAATGATCGGTAACATAGAACCGGACAAAGTGCCCCAAAGGACAACTCCAATCAATGATACCCCCACAGTAAACGCTACCAACAACCAATTGGGTCCATAAAGATCCCTGATAACACCATGATGCATTAGCTCATGCCAGAGAGAAATGCGAACAAAGCCAATAAGGCCAAGAATAGTTCCCAATAATAAGCCTGATAAAATTTCTCTCCTCATTACCCGCCACCAGTCAGAGATGTGAACCTCACCGACGGCCATCGCCTGGATAATTAGCGTACTGGCTTGCGAACCACTATTGCCGCCACTACTCATGATAAGAGGAATGAACATAGCAAGCATGGTAGCTTTTGCAATTTCATCATTAAAATAAGCCATCGCAGTGGCGGTGAGAAGCTCACTTAAAAATAAGATGATGAGCCAACCCACTCTCTTTTGTATCAGCTTGAAAAAAGGAGTATCAAGATAAGGAGCTTCCAGTGCGGCCGTACCACCGATCTTTTGAATATCCTCACTGAATTCTTCTTCGGCTACCCAGAGAATATCGTCAATAGTGACAATACCCAGCAATTTGTTGCTATTACTTACTACGGGCAGCGCCACACGATTGTTCATTTTAAACACTTCATTTGCCTTTTCCTGGTCGTCGTCTGCCTTCAATGAAATATAGCGTCCATCCATGATCTCCGAAACCTTTTTATCGGGTGGGGCCAATAAAAACTCGCGGATACGTATGTCATCCATCAGTTCGCCGTTTTTATTGATGACGTAGATCACATCAATGGTTTCACTGTCCTTCCCTCTTCTGCGAATGGTTTCTAACACTTCGGCTACTGTATTATGTTCATAGACATACACGTAATCAGGTGTCATTAACCTGCCCACGCTGTTTTCTGGATATCCAAGCAATGACAGGGCAACTTTTCTTTCTTGAGTGTTCAACAGCTTGATAAGCTCACGGACAACATTGCTGGGAAGCTCTTCCAGGAAATCTGTTCTGTCATCGGGAGGAAGTTCATTCAGTAATGCCGCTGTTTTATGCGCTGGCAATTTTTTGATAATGTTTTTTTGATTGGCCAGTTCGAGTATCTTAAAAACGCTGGCGGCACGGTGAACCGACATCGAGGAGATAATAGCTAATTCATGTTCCGGTTGCTCATCGATCAGTTCAGCTACGTCGCTGATATTCTGATCATCGAGGAACTCTGAAAGCTTCTGGTTGTCGCCAGTTTGTATAATAGCTTCAAATTCCTCACGAAAATCGCTATGTTCCATTTCCGGGCTCATGCGGCAAATTTAAGAACTCGTGTCAAAGAACATCGATAAGTGAATCAAAATGATCATTAATTTCAGGTCTGAAAAAATGATTCTATCCTCTATTTACATTGCAGAAACAAAATTGATGGGGCGTGGTGTGTTTACTTCAACAAATATTGATGAAGGCACAGTGATCGAAGAATCACCTGTGATCGTAATGAGTGAGGAAGAAAGAAAATTGCTTGACCAAACACTGCTGCATGACTACATTTTTGAATGGGGCGAGAAAAAAGATCAATGTTGTGTGGCACTTGGATATGTCGCCGTTTATAATCATTCTTACCGGTCGAATTGCGAATACGAAATGGATTTTAAGAAAGGAATGATCATTATAAGAACCGTGCATTTTATAAAAGCCGGGGAAGAACTATTTATCAATTATAATGGCGGATGGAATGACACAAAACCGCTTTGGTTTGACGCCAAATGAAGGAATAATCCAAAAATTCAAAAGTCAAAATGAAGGCTTATTTTTTTAATTTTTACATTTGTTCAAAGGACTCCCTCTGAGACCTTCTAATTGCTTATCATGAACCAACGAACTGTTTTACGTAACCGGATCCAATCCATTGATGTTTTAAGAGGGATCGTGATGGTGATCATGGCGCTTGATCATGTACGTGATTTTTTCTTTAAAGCAGATGTATCAGGAGGAGGTGCATCGGTGGCGATGGATCCAACTAATCTTGCCACCACAACGCCCTGGCTTTTTTTCACAAGATGGATCACCCATTTTTGTGCGCCAACATTTGTTTTTCTTGCGGGTACTTCAGTATTCCTGATGGGACAAAAAAAAACAAAATCAGAACTCAGTTCTTTTCTTATAACAAGAGGTTTCTGGCTGGTGCTTGTTGAACTGTTCGTCATAACTTTTGCCTGGACCTATAATCCTTTCTACAATCTTTTCATATTGCAAGTCATCTGGGCCATCGGGATAAGCATGATCCTGTTTGGGCTCGTCATTAGATTGCCGTTCTGGTTCATTTTTTTCCTGGGATTTGTGATTGTATTTGGTCACAATCTTTTGGATTATCCCGATATCAACAAAAACCTTAAAGGCGGATGGTTAGCCGATCTTTTGTACTTCAGCAATTTCTCCATTTATAGCCTGAGCAAAGATCATTTCTTTTTAATAGTGTATGCTTTTCTACCCTGGTGGGGAGTTATGATGCTTGGGTACTGTTTTGGAAAATTATACGGTAACACCATTGATCCATTATGGCGCCGGAAGATATTGTTGCTGCTTGGTTCAGGCCTGGTATTGCTATTTGTCATCCTCCGCCTGTTAAAAGGCTATGGTGACCCGGTTCCGATGTCGCAGCAGCAAAGGGGGAGCGTTTTTACTTTTTTATCTTTTTTGAATGTAAACAAATATCCTCCTTCGCTGGCCTTTCTGTCGATGACCATTGGTCCTGCAATGATCGTACTTGCATTGTTGGAAAATATACAAAATAAGGTCACCGGCTTTTTCAGGACGTATGGTCGTGTACCGATGTTCTACTATATTCTTCATTTTTATATTATCCACACTATAGCGATCATTGTTTTCTTTGCACAGGGTTTTTCAACAAGTGAAATCGTTACAAAAAACAATCCTTTTCTTTTTAAACCACCCGGCTTTGGATTTGGATTGGCGGGAGTATACGCCGTATGGCTGTTTGTTTTTCTTGTGTTATATCCTTTATGCAAAAAATATAACCGGTATAAGAGCACCCATCGGCACTGGTGGCTTAGCTATATATAAAAAAGCAGTCCCGCCTTAGGCGGGACGGCACACTTTAGTTTCACAGGTTAGAATGAGCTGAAAGCTCAGTTCATAGGGTGATACATTGAATGAAGTTTTCAAAATAGGTACTTAACGATTTGCTCTCACGTTTTCCTAATTCTTTTGTGAGCATGTTTAGGAATTCGTTCAGTGAAGACAAAAATTTATTCGTTGCCGTGCTTAAGTTCAACACCTGTCTTTTGTATACCTGGTTCAATATTTTCTCAGGTATCAATGCCTTCACTTTGTCAGCCGGAATATAAACATCCAGCCTGTTTACTGATCCGGGGTTTTCATAGCGGTGTGCGAAGGGGACATTCGCTACCATTAATTGTATGCTCTCCATGACCGGAGAATAATTTACACTGATATTATTAGCAGACTCAAACTCATATTTGTTATTCCGTAAAACTGTCTGAACAGATAAGATGATTCCACGCTCCTGGGCAGGATCAAAAACAGTGGAGGTTTTAGCCTGAAGACTCCCCTTCAGAGACAGGAAACTTATATCGGGCAAACAATTGTCATAAACCTTTATAAACTCTTGCTGGTCAAGGTGTGCGTCAAAATTTTTTATTTTGATCTTCCCATTTTCGATTGTATAAACCATTTTCAATGTCCGTTCAATTTGGAAGGGCAAAGGTAATTTGTACTAAGTACACATTAGTGCCCCAAAGAGTTCGAATAGTAGTGCTGGAGGACAGTTTATGCTACAAGCTGGCTTGGTAAAAAGCCAAATTCTTTTTTGAAGGCTTTTGAGAAGTTGCTGAGATTGGAAAATCCTATACGGTATGCTGCTTCTTTTATATTGGTTTCCCCGGTTTCGATCCATTTCCTTGCCTTAGACAAACGATTGTGATTATAAAATTCATAGAGTTTCATGCCATAAACCTCTTTGAAACGTTTTTTTAATTTGCTGCTGCTCATAAAGGCAATACGCGAAAGATTATTGATCGATGGGAATTTTTCCAACTCTTTTTCTGACAGGATCGATTCTACTTCCTTTAACCCATCCATATCTTCTTCTTTCAGTTTTTTTGTTTTGGCTATAGGCATTTCGGTGATCAGAAGACGGTTGAGAACCTTTTCGACCAATAGTAAGATACGGTTGTATAAGACGATCTTGCCTAATTCATCATGAATATCAGTTTCAAAAATTTCACGCAGCAAAATATCCTCCTCCTTTACAATGGCTCTTTTGTCACTGTTCTTTAAACGTGATTGAGAATATTCCTTTAAATAATGAAAGACGTCTTTTTTTAAGAATTTTCGGAGTAGCGAATGCTTGAAGTAAATACCGATCAATTTCAACTCAGTGTTCTTTGAATATTGAACCTGTATAGGATAATTGGTAGAAGAAATAAAAACGACTCTTCGTTTTACATTCCCGTTGTATTCTACTTTATCAAGATCCGTACTAACCTGGTAAAGACCTTTTGCATCCACCTGGATAAAGTATAAAAGAAGACTGGTTTCGTCGACAGCTTGCCTCTCCAGTATGATCTCATCGTTGAACTTTGCCTTCATTACTAAAAATGACATGGCATCATTGATAGCCTTCCCATAAAAATACCCGTTGCCGACGCTGGAAGGCAGTGAGAGAAAATGATTGTCAGGCTTTATCTTTAAAAACCGTCCCCAATCGTCAATGAATTTTTCAAAATCTCTTACTACATACGTGAAGTGTACCATGAATAAGAATTCTTCGATCAATTTAATCAAAAACCTAATCCAAAAATTAGCGAAGAAGATTTTTTATTTCCTGCAATTTTAATAATGCCTCCACCGGTGTCAGCCGGTTGATGTCGATCCCTTCCAATATTCTTCGTATTTCTTCAAAAGTCTCTGTATGTGCATCGAAAATGGAGAGTTGTAGTTGAGGGAGTGAAATATTTTTTATTTTTTCTTTTTGACTTGTTGATCCCGCACTTGCGGGATTTCCCGTCTCTTGGCCTTCATCCACATGCTGAGTTTCCAGGTGTTTTAATATCTCATTTGCTCTTTCAACGAGTGCGGCCGGCATACCTGCCATCTTTGCTACGTGGATACCAAAACTGTGAGTGCTGCCGCCCCTGGCCAGCTTTCGGAGAAAGATGATCTTGTTGCCTGCTTCTTTATTGGTGATATGATAATTCTTTACTCCCGGAAATTTTTCTTCCAGTTCATTTAACTCATGGTAATGAGTGGCAAATAAAGTCTTTGGCTTATGCGGCGAAGAATGCAAATACTCAGCAATACTCCAGGCAATGGAAATACCATCATAAGTGGATGTTCCTCGTCCAATTTCATCGAGCAGTATGAGGCTGCGGGGCGTCATATTATTAATGATGGAAGCCGTTTCATTCATTTCTACCATAAATGTTGATTCGCCGCCACTCAAATTATCAGAAGCTCCCACTCTTGTAAATATCTTATCTGTCAATGGAACCCTGGCTTCATTCGCGGGAACAAAACTTCCGGCATGGGCCATTAAAGTGACCAGGGCTGTTTGTCGTAGCAAAGCGGACTTACCGCTCATATTAGGCCCCGTGAGTATGATGATCTGCTGTTCTGTTTTGTTGAGCTCAAGGTCATTGGAAATATATGTTTCGCCAACAGGTAAATTCCTTTCGATCACAGGATGACGGCCATCCTTTATGATCAATTCCTCGTCTTCATGCATTTGCGGCTTTTTATATTGATATTGGATCGCATTGTAAGCAAAACAACTGATGCAATCCAGGATGGCCAGGATATTTCCATTGGTTTGAACAGGAGCGAGGTAATCCATCAGTTCATTCATCAATGCCTCATATATCTGCCACTCGATCTCCAGGATCTTTTCCTCAGCGCCCGTTATTTTTTCTTCATAGTCTTTTAGTTCAGGAGTAATGTATCGTTCGGCATTGGCCAGGGTTTGTTTTCGCATCCAGGCTGAAGGCACCTTATTTTTATGTGAATTGGTAACCTCAAGATAATAACCGAACACATTATTGAACCCGATGCGCAATGAAGAAATGCCTGTAGTCTCTGCTTCTTTTTGCTGCAGTTGTGTAAGATAATTTTTGCCGCTATGGGCAATTGCCCTTAATTCATCGAGTTCAGCACTTACGCCATTATTGATCATTCCGCCTTTAATGGCGAGGGCCGGGGGATTTTCAACGATCTCTTTAAAAATTTTATCGGCGATATACTGGCAGGGATTTAATGCATCACCCAACCGTTTCAAATACTCATTGACCGTTGCTGCGCAGACCTGTTTAATTTCCTGGACCTGCTTCAATCCTTTCGCCAGGTGCAATAATTCTCTCGGGTTGATCTTCCTTAAAGGAATTTTTGAGACCAAACGTTCTACATCACCGCATTGTTTAATCGCATGAGTGATCTTATTGCGCAACTCTGTTTGCAGAATAAAAAATTCAACAAGGTCCAGTCGTTCGTTGATCTTCTGAATGTCTTTCAATGGAAATACAAGCCATCTTTTCAACAACCTTGCACCCATTGGTGAGACGGTATTATCCAATACATCGAGAAGTGCCTGGCTGCCTTCATGATTCCTGGTTACTAATTCTAAATTCCGCGTGGTAAAACGGTCCATCCACAAAAAATCATCGCGGTCAATTCGCTGGATATTTGTGATGTGCTGCAGGTTGGGGTGTTCTGTTTCTCTTAAATAATGAAGAATAGCTCCTGCAGCTGTCAGTCCTCTGTGCAGATCATCTACGCCGAAGCCTTTGAGTGAATGCGTCTGGAAATGTTTCAGTAAAATATTTTCTGCGTATGTGGGATCAAAGATCCATTCATCCAGCGTGTAGATATACATTTTGCCACCAAAATACTCCTTGAATTTTTTTTGCTGGTGACGCTGAAACACAACTTCGGCCGGTTTGAAACTTTGCAATAATTTATCCGCATATTCACGGTCACCTTCTGCTATAAAAAACTCACCGGTTGAAATATCCAGGAAAGCCAGGCCGTATTGATCGTTTTCAGTAAAATAGATCCCGGCTAAAAAATTATTGCTCCGGTGTTCGAGGATCTTGTCATTGATAGCTGTGCCGGGAGTTACCATTTCGGTAACACCTCTTTTTACAATTCCCTTTGCCTGCCTTGGATCTTCAAGCTGGTCACAGATAGCCACCCGGTAACCGGCTTTCACCAGCTTATGCAAATAAGTATCGAGGGCATGGTGAGGAAAACCTGCAAGATCAGCAGAAGCGGCTGCACCATTATTTCTTTTGGTCAAAGTGATCCCCAGTACCTGTGACGCAATGACGGCATCCTGCCCGAAAGTTTCATAGAAATCTCCCACACGGAAGAGTAAAACAGCATCCGGGTATTTTTGCTTGATAGCGTTGTGCTGCTGCATTAAAGGAGTTTCATCTACTTTGACCTTTGCCATCCTGGTTTTTGATTTGATCAAACAGCAAATATAATTGCTTTAGCTGCTCTCATTTTACGCAACTCCCGAATGTGAATTACTTTTGCGCCATGCGAAAACTTAGTATGGAAGAATTGAACCGGAAATCTGTCGAAGAGTTCAGGCGGTCAGAAAAAATTCCCATTATTGTAGTACTGGAGAATATTCGCAGCGCCTATAATGTAGGCAGTGTTTTTCGTACTTCGGATGCTTTTTTACTGGAATCAATTTATATCTGTGGCTATACCGCTTATCCTCCTCATAAAGAAATAAAAAAAACGGCATTGGGAGCAGAAGAAACGGTGAAATGGAAATATTTCAAAAAAACAAATGAAGCGATCGGAGAACTGAGAAAAGAAAATTACAGGATATACTCCGTAGAGCAGGCGATAAACAGTCACCCGCTCCAGCAGGTAAAATTTGAAGAAAATGAAAAGCTTGCGGTCATCTTTGGAAATGAAGTAACGGGTATTGAACAATCAACCATTGAATTGACAGATGGATGTATTGAAATCCCACAACTGGGAATGAAGCACTCATTGAATATTGCGACAGCAGTGGGAGTAGTGCTGTGGGAAATGATAAGAACCAGGATACCCCCTCAAGGGGAGTTACAGAACAAGACCCAGGATTTAAACGATTCGAAAGGATGAAAAGGAAATATTGGGATAGCTTTGCTTCTTTGCGTTTCTTTGCGTCCCGCGATATCGGGGTAGCGTGATATATTATGTCAACAGTTAAAAATTACCTTTCCCTTATAAAATTTACTCACACCATTTTTGCAATGCCGTTTGCATTGATCGGATTTTTTTTGGGTATATTTTCTTACAGTTTTTCAGTAGTACCCGGATGGCATTCAATTGTATATCCGCCGTTGTTTTGGGAGGATTCAATTATTCGTTTAATTCTCGTCATTCTCTGTATGGTCTTTGC
>Ga0163161_10002393_pt1 | contig 13438 bp, 12 predicted proteins | sample S45metaG_FD_129847 | JGI IMG/M metagenome (GOLD analysis project Ga0163161, IMG submission 129847) | Switchgrass rhizosphere microbial communities from Kellogg Biological Station, Michigan, USA - S4-5 metaG | ecosystem: Host-associated > Plants > Roots > Rhizosphere > Soil | place: USA... | reverse complement strand
GCCGAGCTGTGCCGCAAAGCAGGCATCGCGCAGAGCCTGTATTACACCTGGTCGAAAGAGTTCATGGAAGCTGGCAAGCGCCGCCTGGCCGGCGATACCGCCCGTGCCGCGACCACTGGGGAGGTGCAGGATCTGCGCCGTGAGGCTCGTGCCCTGAAGGAATGTGTTGCCGACCTGACACTCGAAAACCGTCTGCTCAAAAAAAACATGATCGCGGATGGGGGTGACGACGAATGAGGTATCCCGCATCCGAAAAGCTCGAGATCATCCGGATCGTCGAGCAGTCGCACCGTATCGCTCCGGTGAGGGCCGCCTTGCGGTGATCGGCTGATATTTCGAGATGGCACCGGTGCAAGCGCTGGTGTTTGCACCGGTACTAGGAACGGTGCGATGAGTCAGATCACGGTAATTTCGGCTCCGGAGCGACGGCGGGTGTGGACTGACCAGCAGAAGCGCGAGTTGGTGGCGGCAGTTTCAGCCCCCGGCGCGAACGTGGCGGAGATTGCCCGCCGTGCCGATCTGCGGCCGAACCAGATCTACAGATGGCGGCGGCAGATGGGGCAGGCAGCGCAGGGTTTTGCAGAGGTGCAGGTACAAGCTGATCCGGCACCGGCTCTTGGGACGGCGATCATCATAGAGTTCGAGCGGGCGATCGTGCGTATTCCTGCTGGCGCCTCGCCGGGGCTGGTGTCGGCAGTGCTGCGGTCGGTCAAGCCGTGATCCCAGTTCCCTCCGGCGTTCGGATATCTCCTGCAGCCATGTCGGCCGATACCCGCAAAGATACCCTCAGCTACCCCGAATTCACAAATCCACGGGCGGAAACCGGTGGACGCGGGACACAAAAAAACCGCTGTTTCCAGCGGTTTTATCGATCTTTCCGGATATCTCCGGAAGAGTATATGGTGCCAGAAGAGGACTCGAAAACGACCTATTCCGGCGCAGAAAACCGCCATTTCTTGATGCGTACCATGAGGTGATACCCTCACCGATACCCTGGGACTTTTTATCGGAAAGGTTCGAGTCCTGAAGCCTCCGAAGTCGTGTGCGTTTCACAGGTGATTCGACAGTCTGCGTTGGCCGGCAAGTGCCGTTCATGCCGACCCAGAAAATTCCGAGGCACACGAGATATTATTTGAACTTGGCGAATGATGAAATGGACGCCCCGCACGTTGGGCATTCCCGGTCGGCTTCCGGTTGCTCTGATACTCTGGGACTTCTTACATCATTGCCGCCAGCCGTTCGATGAACCGCTCCTTCCGAGAATGCCGCTCGCGAATCTCATGAACTCGCCGGCCGAATTCAGCCAGCGTGCCTCGCGTCTCGGCAATGGCACGGAGATCGAAAAGAAGGGCGGCGGCCCTATCATAGCCGGGAGCGTTGCGGCGTTCGATTTCGGCTTCCACGTCCTGCCAGGCACCCTCGCCGCGTCGAGCAAGGGCCTCGATCCGGACAACGCGCGCTTTCGCGGCTTCATCCGCTTGCCTACGGCGGTCAGCCGCGGCCTTCTCGGCCTTCGCGCGATCGCGAGCAAGACGGATGGCGCGTGCGCGGGCTCGCAATTCGCCCGCGGTTCGCGTTCCACGGGACAAGCCGGCATAGTGCACCCCCAGCCGCTTTCGAACGAGGGCGCGCAGTTCCGCCGAGATATGGGGTTCACCATCGAACAGGCGTGTGAGCAGGTCCGTCTTCTCACGATCGGTCATGGCCGCAATGACGTCTCCGGCAGCGTCAGGAGATGTTGCCGTCGCAGCTACAGGTTGATCGGCGGCAGCTTCCACGAGATCCGGATCGATGCCGAAAAACTCCGCGAATGCTCCAAGCGCCCCCGTCAGCGGCCCGATGCCCGCCATGGGTTCGATCTCGTCATGTCCCAGCGCGCCACTCTCGACCGCTCCCAGCCACAACAGATAAAACAGCCGAAGGTCGCCCGCGAGGAAATCGGCCCGGAGTGGCGCAAGCGCGGCGAGCCAGCCAGAGCCATCATCCCAATCCTCATCCAGTTCGACTTCGTCACGCGCGATATCCAGGATCAGGGTGTCGCCAGCAGCCTGCAGCGTCGCCCAATCGATCCCGAGCAAAAGCGGCTTGAGAAATCGCTGATCGACGAGCTTTTTGGGCAATCGGATCATCAACCGCCGTGTTCCCCAGTTTGCCAAATAGAGATGAAGGTCGAACCAGCGTTTCATGAAATCGGCGGGGTCGCCCTTCAGGTCGCCCCATTCGTAGGAATTGGTGAAGCTCGTCGCGGTTATCCGCGCCCGTGTCGATATTGCCCGGAGCGCCTGGCGATCCGTGTCGTCGAGCGGGCGATCGACCGCCTGGAATTCATAATATTGATATTCGCTCATACTTGCCTCCGCCGCGCTTCCACCGTCATGGATGACGCCGATAGACGACCGGTCGCCTGCGATGGAAGATCGCACCACTTGTGGCGGCTCGAAACGGGATTTGATTCGGCAATTTCTTTAGGAAGTGCGCATTCGGGCCATCATCGCAATCACCTTCGCATGCGAATTGGCGTTTGAATCGGTAAAAGAGTCGAGTCGGGAACATTGATGGCGACCGCATGACAACCGAGCAAATTCAACATATTCGGACCCGGCTTGCAGCACTCGGAGCCGAGCAGGCGGAACTCGAAGCGGCGCTGCGAAAGCTCGAACGCCAGCAGATATCTTCCCAGTTCAATGATCGGCATCCGGTGCTTGGCGCGAACGAGCCCACCGTAACGGCTTTCTCCTCTCCGGCGGAAAAAGTGGCGCTCTTTCGCGGCCTCTTCGCTGGCCGTACCGATATATTTCCCGCACGCTGGGACAACCGAAAGACGGGGCGCTCGGGCTATTCTCCTGCGTGCGCGAATGAATGGGCAAAAGGGGTGTGTGGCAAGCCGCAGATCAAATGCGGTGAGTGCCCGCATCAGGCATTCATCCCGGTGTCGGATGAGGTGATCGACAAGCATCTTCGCGGCGGGGACGGCCGGCACCGCGCGGCCGGCGACTTCGTTGCAGGAGTCTACCCGCTGCTCACCGACGAAACCTGCTGGTTCCTCACCGCCGACTTCGACAAGGAGGACTGGGCTGCCGATGCCTTCGCGATGATCGATACATGCCGTGCGAAAGGCATTCCTGCCGCCCTTGAGCGGTCACGATCTGGTAATGGTGGACATGTCTGGATCTTTTTCGCGGCCCCGATCCCGGCGCGGATCGCCCGTCAACTCGGGGCAGCGATCATAACCGAGACGATGGAGCGCCGACCGGAGATTGGTTTCGCTTCCTACGATCGCCTCTTTCCAAGCCAGGATACGATGCCGCTCGGCGGCTTTGGCAATCTTATCGCATTGCCCTTGCAGCGAAGGGCGCGCGAGAACGGCAACAGCGTCTTCATTGACGAGAATCTTCGCCCCTATGACGATCAATGGGCATTTTTGTCGTCATTGCCCCGGTTGGGGCCCGAGCGCGCTTCGGAGGTGGTCACTGAGGCGGAAAGGCGAGGCATGGTTTTGGGCGTGCGGATGCCAGTCGACGATGAGGATGCCGACGAGCCTTGGCGCATGACACCATCACGGCGCCGGGAGCCAGGACGGATCGACACCCCCTTGCCAGAGAAGGTCGGCATCGTCGTCGCTGATCAACTCTATGTTGACCGCACCGCATTGCCGCCCGCCATGACGGCGCGGATCATTCGCCTGGCGGCCTTCCAGAATCCCGAATTCTACCGTTCCCAGGCCATGCGATTGCCGACCTTTGGCAAGCCCCGGATCATCTCCTGCGCCGAACTTCATCCGCGTCACGTGGGATTGCCACGGGGTTGCCTGGACGAAACCGTCGAACTCTTGCGTGTCCACGGAGCGGAAGCGGTGGTGGAAGACTTACGGACCACCGGCGCCGCATTTTCAAAGGACGTCTGCTTCCGAGGCACGCTGCAGGGCTCTCAGGTGAAGGCGTTCGACGCATTGGCGCCGCATGATTATGGGGTGCTGGCCGCCACGACCGCGTTCGGCAAAACGGTCGTGGCGGCTGCGCTCATTGCTCTGCGGGCGTGCAACACGCTCGTTCTCGTTCATCGCCGCGAGCTGCTCGCCCAGTGGGTCGAGCGTCTCCGGACATTCCTAGACATCGATCCCAAGGAGATCGGCATGGTCGGCGGGGGACGCCGAAAACCTACGGGCATCATCGATGTCGCGGTGATCCAGAGCCTCGTGCGCAAGGGCGAGGTATCGGACATGGTGGCGGACTATGGGCATATAGTCGTCGATGAATGCCATCATCTCTCGGCGGCAAGTTTTGAGCTGGTGGCAAGACGGGCAAAGGCGCGATACGTGCTGGGGCTATCGGCAACCGTTGCCCGAAAAGATGGTCATCACCCCATCATCTTCATGCAATGTGGCCCCGTCCGTCATCGCGTCGATGCGCGCGTGCAGGCCGCTGAGCGGGGCATTGCGCATCGCGCCAGGCAGCGGCGGACAGCGTTCTGCTTGCCGCCACCGCTGGCTGCTCTGGATCGCCCTTCCATGCCGGCTGTCTATGCTGCCCTCGCACAGGACGACCTGCGCAATGATCTGATCTTCGACGATGTTCTAAAGGCGCTCGAAGCGAAGCGATCGCCGGTTGTTCTGACCGAGCGGCGGGATCATCTCGACTACCTCCAGCGCCGCTTCTCACGTTTTGTACGCAATCTCGTCGTTCTGCGGGGAGGCATGTCAGCGACCGAGCGCAAGGCTTCGGAAGCCGCTCTGCGCGTATCGGACGACGAAGAGCGCCTGATTCTGGCGACTGGACGGTATATCGGAGAGGGATTTGATGATCAGCGGCTGGACACGCTCTTCTTGACGATGCCTATCTCATGGAAAGGTACCCTGGCCCAGTATGTTGGCCGGCTGCACCGCCAGCATGCCGGCAAGACCGAGGTTCTCGTTGTCGATTATGTCGACGAAGCGGTTCCAATGCTGGCGCGTATGGCGGCAAAGCGGCGAACCGGATACCGAGCCCTCGGCTACGCGATCGAATAGTATAGACCTTGGGCGAGCGACCAAGGTACGCATCGCAGCCTCCCAAATCTGGAATCACGTACCGCAAATGCAGGGATGACCGGACGCGTTTTGTCCGAAAAATGCATACAAGTTTCGGACCGACCCAGGGACACGGTGACCTTTCACAGGCGATCGGCAAACTCTTGGATTCGACCAAGGATAGCATCGAGGCTTGGCTGCCCGCGATAATAGAGCGCGGACGTCGCAGCATAGGCGCCAGTGAATCGGCCGCGCATGGTTTCATCTGAAAGATTGAACGCGGGATTTTTGGCGATCACCTTGTTGTCGGCGGCGGGGAAGCGCGCGTCCTTGTGGGCGGCATAGGCTTCGGTGCCGATGAAAGTCTGAACGCCGGGATCGCCGAGGAGGCAGTAGACGTCATAATAATGGCGGAGGAAATTCTGGGGCATGCTGCCATCATCGAGGTGCCGTCGGAATTTTGTCGAGATCGTCTGGAGCTTCTCTACCAGCGTGTAGCCGGGTTCGTAGCAAGGCACATCGAACGCCCGGTTGTCGGTTAGCTCGACGAGACCGCTTTCTGCCGCTTTTTCATATGCCCATGAACTGATCAGGCACGGTCGGTTGGGTGCCACCTGGTCGAAACCCGCTTCTAGAAGGATCCCATCCTTGACACCATCTGGCAGTGGGTTGCGGGAAGTATATCGTAGGCGGATCCCGGCGCTTCGCATGCGTGGGTCATCGAATGCTTCGTCACGTTCAACGTCACCGAAGCCGGCAATCGCAATCTTGGCCGGCAGACTGTCATAGAAGGCACGGCGGGCCTCGATGTGGGTGACCTTGTTTTGGTTCTTGCCGGTCGGCAGGTTCTCAACGTCGGGATGGATCAGGATGTCGATGTCTTCGGAGAAGCGATGGATGAGACCATGCCCTTTCGAGAGCGACGTTCCGCCTTTGAGTTCGAAAGTGAATCCCAACTGCTGCAAGCCCCAGAGGGCGTGCATGATCCAATAATCCTTCTCGACTAAGCCCGGATCGATCGCCTGCTCGCGGGAGACAACGGCAAGGAGATCGTCAAAATCCTCTTGATCGTGCAGCAACATCTCGCGCGCCTTCAGCCGCGTTCGAGAACAGGCGCCAACAAGCGTTCGGCCCGCGCGGAACCAAAATCCTGGACAGCCTTGGCGAGACGCGAACGGTCCATTTCCTTGGCCCGCTCGAGCGCGCGTGGCAGCACCGCCAATTTGTCTTCTGGCAGCCGATCAAGATTGTGCAACAGGTCGACCAGCAGGACTTCTTTTGATAGCCGCTTGGGTACCGACGGCCGCATCCGGAAATCATAGACGCGCCCGTCGAGGGTGAACTTCCCATGCCGCTTGCGATTGTAGACGACTGGCTCGTTGTAGAGTTGCGTCGTGCCGACCCCAAGGCCGTTGAAGGCGCTGGGCGAGACCATCAGAAAACGGTCGTCGCCGAGGAATGTCTCGACAAGCTTTTCGGGCTTGGCCGGCGCCGCCCCAAATCTGGTCTTGCGCGGCATCATGTACACACCGGCCGAAACCTTTTCGAGCCGGCCCTCCTCTACCAGTTGCCGTACATGGCGATCGACCGCGTTAGACCAGCGCGCGAGATCCTTGCGACGGTAAACCTGTCCGGGGCGCAGGTGGCGCTTGAGGTCACTGAGGGCTGACATGTCACATCTCCAGTGGCCAAGATATGCGCAAGGAACACGATTTGCAATGATTCTCATTAAAAATTCATGCACATTTTCTTTGATGATGGCAGCGCTTCTCTCCGTCATCGGCGAGAACGGCCTATCGAGATCGAACCGCGGGTCGCCGGGGCCGCTCTTTGCTCGGACTGGCGGATAGCTGAACGATGGCTCCCAGCCAGCGGGCCAGCATTGCAGTACTGACGGTCGTCCGTGACGCCGCCGCTATCGCCCAGTGGGCGTACCGACCGGCATCTCAAAGCAACGCCTGGGCTACCCGACGGCGACGGTCAAGGTCGCCAAAGCCGCCGCGAAATCTGTCTCGCTGGACGTGCCCGAACGCCACCGGACGTCCCTGGATTTGATGCAGAAGAGGACTCGAAAGCGACCCATTCTGGCGCAGAAAACCGCCATTTCTTGAGAGGCACCATGAGGCGATACCCTCACCGATACCCTGGGACTTTTTATCGGAATGGTTCGAGTCCTAAAGGCTCCAGATCGTCAGCTTACATTGTCGATTCGTCGCCCCCTTTACATTGAGCCCCTCCTTGACCGACCCATACGATCGGGTGCTCGTTCTGAGCGATAAGAACATCTTTTATAAATCAAATAATGCTGATATTTGATCGATAGGAAGGGGCGCTATCGATCATGCGTTGGAACTGGCAACAACCCGACTGGCCTAACTTCGCCTACGATGCGAAGCGCCTGAGAAACCGTGAGGACAAGTTTCTGAAGGGCGCCGGTATCCTGGTCGGTGTCATGGCTCATCTCGATGCCGACGATCGCCAGAACCTTTCCATCGAACTCATGGCACAGGAAGCCGTCGACAGTTCCGCGATCGAGGGTGAGATCCTCGATCGCGCGAGCGTACAGTCGTCCGTTGCGAAGCATCTGGGGATCAAGGCCGATCACCGCCGCGCCAATGCCGCCGAGGCAGGCGCTGCAGAACTCATGGCGAACCTCTTCCACAGCTATGGCAAGCCGATCAGCGACACCATGTTGTTCCATTGGCATGCCTTGCTCCTGAACGGCAGGCGGGACCTCGCCGACATAGGCCGATATCGAACACATACCGATCCCATGCAGATCGTCTCGGGAGCCCTGCACGCGCCCAAGGTGCATTTCGAGGCTCCGCCATCACAAGCGGTACCAGGCGAGATGGACGCATTCATTGCCTGGTTCAACGATACCAGGCCGGCCGGCCCTTCACCGGTGAGTGCACTGACGCGAGCCGGTATTGCTCATCTATGGTTCGAGTCCATTCACCCCTTCGAAGATGGCAACGGGCGCCTCGGCCGCGCGATTGCGGAAAAGGCTCTGGCCCAAGGGCTTGACGCGCCCGCGATCACGGCCCTTGCAGAGACAGTCCAGCGCCATCGCAAGGACTATTACACGCAGCTTCAACGAGCGAGTCTGTCCAACCGCATCGACGATTGGCTCGAATGGTTCTCCGACATCGCGCTTGCAGCCCAACAGCGCACACTTGATCGGGTTCATTTCCTTCTGGCCAAGGCCAAGCTGCTCGACCGCCTCCGCGGACAGATCAACGCACGGCAAGAGAAGGCCCTGCTCCGCATTTTCGCCGAAGGACCGGATGGTTTCAGGGGCGGGTTGAGCGCGGCAAACTACCGGACGATTACCGACGCAGCGCCAGCGACGGCTACTCGCGATCTCACGGAACTGGTCGAGTTGGAAGCCCTTCGCAAGGAAGGGGAACTGAAGCACACAAGATATTACTTGAGCCTTGGCGAATGACCAATATCGCCTCGCATGTCGGACATTCCCGGTCGGAGTCTGGCTGAAGCGCCCGCGCCAACCGGCGGCCAGTTGCCAGCTCTCACCTTTATGTCGTGAATGACCACCGAGCCGGTCTAACTAAGCAACGTCGGTACAACAAGCCCAACACCCTTGCCCGAGCGCGTCGGCGCGAAGGCCATGACATGCTCTGGGCCGCTGGCCTTGATAGGCGTTCCGGCGGCCGTCATGCTGAGTCTTGCCGAGACGAGCCCCCTCCCTCTCACCCGCCCTGCTTTCAGGATATCGTGCGTTCGACGACCACGAAAGGAGCCCAATAAGCCGGATGCGCGTATCCCTTGCGTACCTTCAGCGTCCGCATTGATCGACGCAGGCGTTCTGCCACGTCCGGCGTCGATGACAGCGTCACCGCAGTTTGCGACATGAGTGAGGCAGCCGAGAGGCTCTCGACCTTCCACTGTGTCGCGAGGATGGTGCGAGATCCGGCATAGAGGAAGGCCTGCGCCAAGCCGGAGAGCGCTTCAGCGCCCGGCTGGCCATTGCCGCTAGCGGTCTCACAGGCGGATAGAATTACCGTGTCCGCCTTGATGTTGAGGCCCTCGATCTCGTCGGGGTGAAGCAGGCCGTCGTTACTGGTGCTCCGGCCTGGGCCAGGCGTGAACACTATCGCCGGGCGAGGCGTCTTATAGGTCACGCTCTCGGTGACGGCGTGGGAGGCGATCGCGATGATGTCGTATGACTTCACAGCTTCCGCACGAAACCGAGCTTCGGTCGCCTGGGCGCCCGACAGGATGACCGAGCGACCGCGCGAGGCGGAAGTAATGGCGGTCAGTTCTCCAAGAGCGCCGGGGAGCGTCTGAGCGTGAGCTGCGATCCGTCCGCCAGCGATATCGTCCTGATTTCGCCCAGTGCGGTTTCATAGGTCGCGGCTTGCGCCGGAGAAACCAGTTCGAGAGGGGATCCATAGCGCAGCAAGCCGACACCGCCGATCCCGAGCAGGACGACGACGCCAAGGCTGGCAGCCGCAACATGGGTGCTGTGCCGCATCAGGAAGGGTGCGCGAACCAGCTTTCGCGTGCGGCCGATGTCGCTGTCGGCCAGCAACGAGCTATCCTGCCACTGACGCTCCGCCTGCGCATAGGCGATCCGATGGCGGGGATCGGCATCCAGCCAGACGGCAAAGGCTCGCTCGACGTCCGGACTCGCAGGTTCCTGCCGGCGTGCCAGCCAATCCCCGGCGGCATCCTGGATAGCGCGCGGAATGGCACGGACTTGGTCAGCCATGATCGCTCAGGTGCCGCCCAAGTTGCTTGATCGCCCGGCTCATCTGCTTTTCCACGCCTCGCACGCTCAATCCCGTCTGTTCCGCGATTTCGGCGTAACTATAGCCATCAAGGCGGCAAGCGAGAAATATTTGCCGGGTCAGTGGCTTGAGGCGCAGAACGGCCTGTTCGATACGGGCAAGGCGGTCGCGCGCCTCCAACGCGGCGACAGGATCCCCGCTGCCAATTTCGACATCGTCGATCGGCACATGCTGCGACTGGTGATTGCGGGCAGCGGTGCGGGCGTGATCGCGCAGGAGATTGTGCGCGGCCTCGCGCAGATAGGCTCCGGGCGAATGAATCGTGACGGCATCGGTCTGCGCGCGCGCGACAAGACGAGTGAAGACCTGCTGGACGATCTCCTCGGCGCGGTCGTCAGGGGCGCGACGATCGAGGAAACGCAGGAGCCGTGGCCTCTCGGTCCGGTACAATTCATCGATGGTCGGCGCCATCGATGTCACGCGATCATGCGCCGGCGGCAGCGGCTCGCCTTCGTCGATCGGCAAACGGGCCGCTCCTAGTGCAGGCCGCATGGCTTGTGGCGCAGTGCGCCGATCCCGGCTGTGGATCGCATCGATCGCATCTCCTCGCGTCTGGCGAGGCGATGCCGGCGAAAGCCGGGTGTTGAGAACATGCACGAGCACATGCGCCAACGCCTTTGGCCGCGAACGGCTTGGACATGCGCGTCGGCCACCCGGCCGCACGATGGCGGATCCATTTCATCTCGCACGAGGTTCTCACGCCTCGGCACCATGCATCGATGGCGCGCCTTGAGCTTATCGCAGGTCTTCCAAGACGCAAGCCCGGTGCTGCGCGAGAAGGCGATTTAAGGCTCTGAACATGCATACTATCCTTCAAATCGAGCGGCGTCATTGCCGATGAATTTTTCTTGTCGGGTATTTCTGAATCCGAGCGTCATGGAATGATCGCAAAACGGTTTGGGCGGCGGATCGGCAGCTTCCGGCGTCCTCATGCATGTGGCTTTGGAATGAAAGACTGTCCGATGGATATGCCCACCACCCTGTTGGCCCCCGCATTGCTGTCCCGTACCGAACTTCACGCCCTGGTCTGGGCCGAACCTCTCCGCCACCTCGCAGGACGCTTCGGCATCTCGGATCAAAGTCTCGCGAAACTATGCGACGGTTTCAATATCCCGCGTCCTCGGCCTCGGCACTGGAACAAGGTCGCGGCCGGAAAGGAGATCGCCGTGCCGGCCTTGCCGCCCGCAAAAGTCGGCATGGACGAGAAGATAGAAATTACCCCGCACGCGGATGGTAGTGCGTCGTCAACTGCGCACGGCCCTCTTGCGGCGGCCCGCCACACTCGCAAAGCGGTGCGCGTGGCAGATCGGCTCTCGGATCCGCACCCCATCATTGCCGGCTGGCTTGCAAATCGAAGGGAGGCGATCGCCAGGGGCCGGCTGGTCTATGACATCTGGCCCAACCGGCCGGTCCGGGCCGCGGCCTTTACACCCATCGAACGGCGTCGCCTCAGGATATTGGACACCCTGTTCAAAGCCCTGGCGGCAGAGAAGATCGTCATTGCCGAGACAGACCAGCATGCTCCCGTTGTGCGTTGCGGACAGGACGAGATCCCGTTTCAACTCAGGCCCAGGCTCAAGGAAGTGCGCCAGCTCCTCGCTGCCGAAGAGAGACGGTGGCATGGCTCCGGCAAGCAATACAGGCGAGAACTGGTCGAGACGGATGTACTGGTCTTCGAGATCAAGCGTTGGCTGCCGGGCAACTTGCCCCGCGTCTGGCAGGACGGCCGCAAGGGCCTGATCGACGACAGGGCGGGCGACATACTCACGACCCTGCTTGCGGCTTTCCCGATGATGGCGGCAGCCCGCGAACAGGCCGAGGAGCGGCAGCGACTGAGGGAGACTGAGGAACGGCGCCGCCAGATGCTGGCGCGGGAGTTCAAGCTCGACCGCGACCGCTTCCGATGCTTCCTCGAGCAGGCTGGCAGATGGCGCGAAGCTGAACTGGCACGGGATTTCCTCATGACGCTGCGCGCGGCGATCCCGGACTCTTCATTGGAAATGGGCGGCAGGCCGGCCGCCGAGTGGCTGGAATGGGCACAAGCGCATGTGCAGGCCCATGATCCGCTCGCACAGGATTCGTCCGCTGTCTTCCAGTCGATCGCCGAAGTGACGGAGAGGACCTATCGTGAGCGCTAAGCTGGGAGCCTCAGGCGCGTCGGAAGTTGGGCTTCAGAACCCTTGCTCCATCGCGCATCTCGTCGAGCTGATCCGACCAGTACTGCATCATCCGCACGCGCTCTTCCCAATATTCGCCACGGGTGTACGCACGCCGGATGGCGTTGGTCTCCATATGGGCGAGCTGGCGCTCGATGGCGTCGGGATTGAACTTGCCCGTTTCGTTGAGCAGCGTTGCCGCCATCGCCCGGAAGCCGTGCGCCGTCATCTCCTCCTGGCCGAACCCGAGTGCGCGAAGGGCAGCGTTGACCGTGTTCTCGGACATCGGGCGACGCGGCGAGCGGAAAGAGGGAAAGCAATATCGTCCTGTGCCCGTCAGCTCCCAGAGCTGCTCGAAAAGCCCGGTCACCTGCGTGGACAGCGGCACGCGGTGCGGCCGTCGCATCTTCATCTTCTCCTCGGGGATGTTCCATACCGAGCGGTCGAAGTCGAATTCGCTCCACTCGGCCTGGCGCAGTTCGCCCGGGCGTACGAACACATGGGCCGACAGCCTGAGCCCGAAGAGGGTGATGGCATGGCCAGTGTAACCCTCGATGGCGCGCATCAACTCGCCCGCACCCTTTGGCGTGGTGATGGCGGCAAGATGCTTTGCCTTGGGAACGGTAAGCGCGCCGCGCAGGTCACGGGCCGGATCGGTTTCGGCCCGCGTGGTTGCGATGGCGTAGCGGAACACGCGGCTCAGCACGCTGCGCATGCGCCGCGCGCTTTCATATCGGCCGGTTGCCTCGATCGAACGAAGCACGGCAAGCACTTCCTGGGCGGTGATCTTGGCGACGGGGCGGTTGCCGATCTTGGGATAGGCCTTGGCGAGCGGCCAGCGAATCTTGCTGAGGGTGATCTCCGCCATCCCTTCGCGTTCCTGCTTGCCGACCCATTCCTCGGCGACCAGCTTGAAGCTGTTTTCCTCGGACAGCATCGCGCGGGCTTCGGCGAGCTTGGCCTCATGCGAGGGATCGAGGCCGGCGGCGATCAACTTGCGGGCTTCGTCGCGCCGCTCGCGCGCATCGGCGAGGCCGACGTCGGGCCACGCGCCGAAAGAGAGCGTGCGCTGCTTGCCGAGATAGGCGTAGTTCAGCCGCCAGAGTTTCCGGCCGTTCGGTTTGACGAGGAGATAAAGACCGGCGCCGTCGGTGAGCTTGTATTCGCGCTCCCTCGGCCTGGCGCTCGTAACGGTCGTCGCGTAGAGTTTTCCCATGGTATCGGCCCGTCCATAAGGGGCCTTCGATACCATGCAGGATACCATATTTGTTCCCGATTGGTGCCGGATCAGCCCGGATTTGACCGGACGGTCTTAGCACAAAAAACGGCTGAAATCAGCCGTTTTTCGGCCGCTCCGGCGTCACCTCCGTCACATGCCCCATCTTGCGGCCGGGCCGCGCCGGGCCCTTGCCGTAAATGTGCACGGTGGCGCCGGGGACGGTCAGCCAGCGCCCGTAATCGTTGAT